>Ga0326727_10016276_pt1 | contig 15745 bp, 15 predicted proteins | sample MB2enrmetagenome_FD_207643 | JGI IMG/M metagenome (GOLD analysis project Ga0326727, IMG submission 207643) | Lab enriched peat soil microbial communities from McLean, Ithaca, NY, United States - MB29MY | ecosystem: Environmental > Terrestrial > Soil > Wetlands > Peat | place: USA: New York... | reverse complement strand
AAGATAATTGCCCGATTCCCTGCCCGGCATGATAAAGGTCAAACTGACCGCCGCAGGCAGAGTCTGGCGCGAAGCGGCCTGGCGCAAGCGGGCCTGCAAGGTTTCCGTTTGGAAGAGCAGCAGGACGCGTCCGTGTTCGGAAGACAATTGCCAGAGGCCGGGGAGCGAAGCCTCCTTCAGCCTGGGCTCGCGCGGCGGCTCCGGCCCTGTTTCCAGGTAACGCGCCGCCAAGTCTTCCGCGGCCAGCGTGAAAAAGTCCGCTTGTTTGGGAAACAGTTCCGTCAAGCGGCGCATCAGAAAACGCCGCTGAGGGGCGGGCATGGCGTTGTCATAATCGTTCAATTCTCTTTGCAGCCTTTTGAGAAGGATCGGCGCATTGGTCAATTCGAGGGCCATCAACTCCAGACTCGGCAGGATCAGTCGTCCCTGCTCATCCGCCGCTCCGGCCAAGCGGCCCTGAGTCATCGAGTCAACAATCAGATCAATCGTCTCCCTCTTCTTTCCCGCCTGGCGCAACCCCCTGGCTTGGGCTTGCAGAGCCAGGGCTGCGGGGCTGGCATTGGCGGCGTGTTCCGGCGCGGGATAAACCACTTTGCCCGCCGGGTCGAAGCAGATGACCGAGTCGGCGATTCCGGCGCGAACGGCCGCCGCAAACAGGGCCGGAGCGGGGAAATTGTTCGTCTCCGCGTCATGAACGATTTGCGCCCGCCAAGCCTCGAGGCGGCCCTGCGCCAGGGCGAGATTGCCGCGATAGACTTCCATCAATTCCTGGCGGACGGCCAGCCGCTCGTTGCGCACGGCCTGATTCATAAACCAGATCAGGCAGACCGAAGGAACCAACACCGCCAGCAGCAACATCAGCGTCAGCCACCGGCTGTTGGGCCGGCTGGTCATGATGGAGAGCTGGCGCAGAATCGTTCTCACTGGGTCTTGTACGATTCTATAATCGCGTCCATCACTGGCTGGAGCGCGTCAAAATCCTTCGCGGCGGTTAGCATTTCAAAATAGACGGCGTTGGTTTGGCCGAAGCTCCAAACACCGTATCCCACTTTTTTGGTGTTCCCTTGTGTATAATCGGTGATGACGCTGAGGGCCGGCTGGCCCGCAATCGTCCGGTCCTTCCAGCTAGTGGAACGAGTTTGGAAGTCTTTGTAAGTTTTGGCCGCTTTCGCAACCTGAACATTGGCATAATCCCGCAGGGACTTCTTTTCCTCCGGCGCAAGGATCCCCAGGCTTGAAACGGTCAACGAACTGTCTGTGGAACCTTCAGGATCGATAATCCTCACCTTCGTCGTGCCTTTGGTATCGGCCTCCTCACGGTCGAAGAACCATCCTGTCGGCGCCGTCAGCGAAAACCCATTGGTGACATCCGCATAGGCGGCTTTTTCGCCGGGGGTGCCATGGGTGACTCCGGTCAACTCCATGAGGGCGCCACTGGCTTCAACCTTGACCAGATACCGGTTGGTGTCGTTGGAATACCAAAAAGTCTGCAAAAGGCTCAACGCCACTTTATAACAATCGTAGGTGCCCGCCGGAACCTGGACTTTCTCCGGTCCGCTCACTTCCCATTTTATGGGGACAACATGGCAGCCCAAGCTGGCCAAAACGGGCTGGTTGATCTTGTAGCCGTCCGCCAGCGGCAGCCGCCGCATCCATTCGATTGCTTCCTCGTTATCAATGACCGGGGCGTCAAAATCGAGCTTCTGGACGTCGTCCTTGCCAGTCGTTTTCAAGTCCGCGTGGTCCGGATAATAAACCGCATCGACTTCCCCCGCCAGCGAATGTTTCCAAACGCTGTGAATCGGACTGAACGTGTCCGCGTCAACATCCGCATGGCTGACAGATTGGGTGCCTGCGGCGATCACATGCGAGTTGCAACGCCAGATTTTTTGGCCGTTTGTTGTCTGGCCCGAGTTTACCCTGTAATCGGCAACGCCAACTTTGAGTCCGCCCGCGAGTTTGACATCCAGCCGCATGTCCTCGCCATCGCTCCATGGCGCCGGTTGCAAAGGATGTGCGCCGGCCAGATATTTGCGGGCCAGGGCGACCATATCCTTTTGATCCGGATAATCCTTGACCAGCGTTTCGAAGGCGGTGTTGGCGTCGGTGTAGTTCTTTTGCTTGTAATAGCAAAGCCCCAGGTGGTATTGCGCCTGGGCGGCCAGAGCCTGGTCCGTCCTGGCCTGGGCGATGACTTTTTTATAGAGCTGCACGGCGCTGTCGAGGTCGCCTTTGGTTTCCTCGGAATAAATGCCCTGCTCCATGAGGTCGGAGGCGGATTCGGCCCGGGCCGCCGGGGCGGCGGCGAGCAGGGTTGCGGTGGAAAGCAGGAGCAGAATGGTTTTTGCCCTGCATCGTAAGAGAACATGTTTTGTTTTCATGAGCAAAAATCTAAAGCTTGATTGTTACCGCATTATTACCGGCATGTCCTTTCTTTGTCACCTTCCGATTGGCGCGAGGCCCGAATCAGCCGCGGTTTAGGCTCAGCGGAAAGGACGCCCCGCCCTGCCGCCAGGTGCCGGTCAATTTGCCGTTCTTGAGCGTGCCATTAAAAGAGCCGCCAATTCCGTTCCACTCAATGCGCACATTGGGCGGCGTGTGTTGAACGGTTGTCGCCGGAATTTCGTTTGTCATCTGGTCGGGGCTGGCCAACGTCGCTGAAAACGATCCGTCGGGCAGTTGGGCAATGTTAAACAGGAGATGAAATTGTCCGGCCGTCCTGGCGTTCAGCGTGCCTTCCCAGTGTCCGGGCAAACCGTCGCGGCCGGTGTAATAATTCTTGACTGGCTCCTGCTCCGCTTGTTCCGCCGCATCGGCGCGCCGCAAGGTCAACGGCAAACTTATGCCGGCTTGTTTAAAGGCGCCGGCCATTTCTTCCGAATCGACCCGGCCTTCAAACGACCCTTTGAAGCTGTCGAACTCCGCCTGCAAAACATGATCTTGATAATTGACAGAGGAAGCCGCCATGTCCTTTGCGCCCTGATCCAGGCTGTCCATGCGGAGTTGAAACGTCCCGGGCGGCCGCTCGGCGATTTTGAAATTGATTCTCAGCGCAACTCCGCCCGGGGCCTTCAATGTTCCCTGCCAAACGCCTTGCACGTCCGAATCCGCGCGCGGCGCATAGGCGTCTTCACTCAAGGTTTCGGAATTGAGGTTTGTGGCGGGCCTGAACACGAGGGGAACTGTGGCCGATCCCTGCTTCCATTGGCCCGACATTTCGTCGGCCCGCGGATTCAGTTTTCCGTCGTAGGCGCCGCCGCCGAAGGCTTTCATTTCAAAATGAAAGGCTGGATAATCGTAAACGATTTTGCTCACGGGAATATTCTTCAAACCATAGTCAGCGCAGTCAGCGCTGGCCGCATACGAACCATTGGTCCTGGCCAGATTTAATGTCATGCGGACCTTCCCTTGCGGGATTTCCAAGGTCCCCTCCCATGCGCCTTGAAGGTTGGGATAGCGCGCGGCCCGGGCCGAATGAACGGCCCTGCCTGCCAGCGCGATTGTGATTATAAGAAGAAACATCGTTGTGCCGGCAACGACCGCCGTTTTTGTGTGTGTCCATGATTTCATAGTGAGTCCTAATCTTCCGGATTTACTGTCCACATGCCTTTCGGTGTGTTGGTCGTCCCGGCGCCGACCGTTTGCTGGATGGAGTAAGCGGATGCATGGTTGTCGTGAAAGAGATAATTAAACTGATGGCCGTGCCGCTTGTAGAGAGCCGTCCCTTGGTTCACCTCGTCGTTCGGATCTATTTGATACAACTCTCCATTTCCTTGTCCTTCCTCTGCTGTGCAGGGACCGAGGCAGATGCAGGGCCAGATGTTGGCCGCGACGTTATCGCCGCAAGCTTCCTCCGCGAGCAGGATCGTTCCAGAAGGTTGCGCTACGACCGACGTTTTGTAACTGGGCGCGTTCCAGCCGGCCGATGGGTCGTCAACCCAATAGATTCCCGCGCCCTGGTCAATCGCGGGCAGGTTGTAACCATCAGCCGCGGATATCTGGTATTCCACGCCCCAGGCGGGGCCGGCGCCGTTCATGGCATACGTTCTTCTCCCATAGTATCCCTGCCCGTTGTCCGCCGCCCAATAAGCATCCGGCCCCGTGTCCGCGGGACACCGTAAAATGGGAGGCGTGTCGTCCGCGGGCAAATCAGCATCCAGGTTCGTCTGGCTAAGATGGCCGCTGGAGATGTAGGCGTTGATGTAACTATCCCACGACAACTCAGTCCCATTGTTAAGGGCATCTCCCGCCGGCGGGAACATCTCACCGTTGTCGCCGTCGAAAAGAGCGATGGCCGTGCCGAGTTGTTTGAGGCTGGAAGCGCATTTGGTTTTGGCGGCGCCGGCCTTGGCCCTTGCCATCGCCGGCAGAAGCATGGCGGCCAAAATCCCGATAATGGCGATGACCACCAGCAGTTCAATCAGGGTAAAAGCCCGCCGGGCTTTGAAGTTTCCCTTCGCTCGTTTTTGCCAACATTGGATCCTGAGATCGCTTTTCATGGGCAAAAATCTAAAGCTTGATTGTTACCGCATTATTACCGGCACATCCTTTCTTTGTCACCTGTCATCAGTTCCTGGAACTTTCATTTTTGCGCGGAAGTCGGCCAGCCCCGCCTGCGCCTCCGCACGGGACAGATTCCCGGCGATCAGGGCGGCATCGCTCCGGCTCAACAGGCGCTGATAAAAAGCCGCGCCAAACTCGAGCAGTTCGGCGCCGGGCGGTTCGGCCGCCGCGATCGCGAACAGGGCATCCTCGGCTTTGGCGAATTCTCCCGCCCGCTCAAAGTGATGCATCAGCATCACATTCGTCTGCGTGGGAAGGGGTGAGTCGCTCAGGCCGGTTAAAAATGACTCGACCGTGGGAACGAAATCCGGGCGCTCACCGATTGCCGTGCGATCCAAAGTGTCGAGCAGCAAATGCAATCCCTTGAGGTAATGCTGCCGGCTTTCATCGGTCCGGCCCTGGCCGGCCATGATCTCGCCGGTCGCCTTAAAGAGCGTGGCAAGCATAAACGTTTTGTTTTCCGCAACATGGGTCGGTCCGCCTTGAATCAACCGGGCGAACAACTCCGTTTCGGACATTCGCAAGGCCTGGAGCGCGTCCACGCCGGCCAGCCGTTGAAACTCCTGAGTGGCGGCAGCGAATGCGCCCTGCCAATCCGCCTCTTTCGTGAGGCCGAGGATTTTCGCCAGGACCGCGGCAAACTCTTCGATCGCATTCAAAATGTAATCGCGGCGAATCATGTTTCTTAATTCATAATTCTTACTTCTTAATTTCCCGTTGTCCCCACCGCTTGCGATAATCGGGTGAAGCCCTGTTCCGCCAGGCGGCTTTGCAGCCCGGCCACAATTTCCCGCGCCACGCCCGGCCCTTTGTAAATCAGGCTGGTGTAAATTTGCAGCAACGACGCGCCGGCGGTGATTTTTTCCCAGGCATCGGCCGCGTCAAAAATGCCGCCGACGCCGATAATCGGCAGCGCGCCCTGGGATTGACGGTGGAGATGCCGGATCACCTCCGTGCTGCGCTGGCGCAACGGGCGTCCGCTCAAACCGCCGGGCTGCGCATAGACGCGCCGGAGGGCCTCATCGGTCGTTGGCGGGCGGGTGAGGGTGGTATTGGTGGCGACAATTCCGGCCAGCCGGCGCGGCATCGCCAGTTCCAGAATGTCATCCAGGGCCTCGAACGAGAGATCGGGGGCGACCTTGACGAGAATGGGCGAGGGGACCGGGCCGATGTTGATTTGCTGGAGCGCGGCGAGGATTTCGTCCAGGGCCGCCTTGTCCTGAAGCTGGCGCAGATGGGGCGTGTTGGGCGAACTGACGTTGACCACAAAAAAATCGGCCAGCGGACGCAGCAGGCGAAAGGAACAGGCATAATCTTCGGCCGCTTTGTCCAGCGGAGTGACTTTGGATTTGCCGAGGTTGATGCCGACCGGATGGCCGGGCCAGCGGCCGCATCGCTTCCACTCGGTTAATGCGCCGGCCAGGGCGGCGGCGCCGGGATTATTGAAGCCCATGGAATTGACAATGGCCTCGTCTTTGATGGCGCGGAAAAGGCGCGGGGCGGGATTGCCGGATTGCGCCTGCCAGGTAACGGCGCCTAATTCACTGAAACCAAATCCCAACGCGGACCATGCCGGCACGGCCTGGCCAAACTTGTCCATGCCGGCGGCCAGGCCGACCGGGTTCGGAAATTTCAGGCCGAACAATTCGACCGGCAGTTCCGGCGCGCCGCAAAGCGACTGGACCAGGCGATGGAGCAGCGCGCTGCGGCTGACACAGCCCAAGGCGCGCAGAGTCCGATCATGAATTTTCTCGGAGTCCTGCGCAAAAAGAACCGGGCGGACAATGCCGTTGTAAAGCCAGCTCACGGGAGAAGTGGTAGCCCTTAACGCCCCGGCGCGAAAGGCAAAACTCAGATGTCTCTTCGTGAAGATTGTTTCAAATCGTCACCAATTTCAGCCCCATTGCGCCAGCCAACTGCTTTTGTCGGGCATCCGTGCTGAGAAAACCCGCCTGTTGACAGGTCCACGAATGTGTGGCAAGGTTTGATTAATCCAGTTCGCTGGAGGTGGATTGCCCGAAGGGGCAAGCGTAACAAGGCCCTGCATAAGGGCCTTTTTATTTCGAGCCGACGCAAGAAAAACGTTCAGGCCAAGTCTTTGCCGCGTAATGGATTGCCCCCTGTTTCTTCAAGAAGCCCGCTTTTCAGCAAAAAATAATTAAAAAAGTCATTTGACTATTGAATAGTTCGTGCGTAATGTAGTCTAAGAGATGTATGAAGGAAGAAATAATGAACGGGGTTCAGAGGCCGCCGGGGGCCGTGGAATCGAATACGGAAAACAGCCCCGAAAGTTTCGGGGCCATTCCCTTGCCGCCAATCCCGGCCGGTTGGACTCCAGGAAGGCTCGCCGCGCCGAAGCCGCTGCGGCGAAGGCGGGTCAAACCAGTCAAACCAACGCGCAGGATGTTAAATGTAGTTAACACATGGCAAATTATCTGCAAATGTTTGAATATGAGAGACTTGCAACCAAACCGGGTCTAACCCGGTCAAAGTCAGTCAAAGTGAATCAAACCGATATGATGTCCCGTTGCAAGGGTGACAAACGCAAGGAAACCCCCGCTTTCCTTCTTGTCCGCCACAGCCTTGGCGTCGGCGGATGGGTCTTGGTGTCTTTGCCCTTTGCGTTGTTCTTTTCTGCCGCAAATCGTATATCCTGAAGCTTGTGTCCGATACTTTGGTCATCAATGAAATCTATCTGAGCTTGCAGGGCGAAAGCTCGTTCGCGGGTTGGCCGTGCATTTTTGTGCGTTTGACCGCCTGCAATTTGCGCTGCTCCTATTGCGACACGGCCTACGCCTTTGCCGAAGGACGCAAGATGACGCTGCCGGAGATCACGGCCCGCGTGGAGGAGTTGGCCCGCGGCTTTGCCAAAAGTCCGGACTCCATGCGCCTGCCCCTGGTCGAACTGACCGGCGGCGAACCGCTCTTGCAGAAAAATTCCCTGCCGTTGATGAAGGCCTTGTGCGATGACGGTTTTACCGTGTTGCTCGAAACGAGCGGCGCGCTGGATATTGCGCCGGTGGATGCGCGGGTCCGGCGCATCATGGATTTGAAATGTCCCAGCAGCGGCGAATGCGAACGGAATCGTTGGGAAAACCTGGCGCATCTCAAAGTCGGCGATGAAATCAAATTCGTCATCGGCACGCTCCAGGATTATGAATGGGCCGTGGGAACAATCGCGGCGCGCCATTTGGCCGGAATCTCTCCCATTCTCTTTTCGTGGGTTTTCCCGCTGTTGCCGCACCAGCAGGATCAATCCCTGCGCAAAGTGCCGGAAGGACAGACGTCCATCTCGCGTCTGGAGTTGGCCGAAAAAATCGTGGCCGACGCGCTGCCGGTCCGCTTTCAACTCCAGATGCACAAATTCATCTGGCCGCCGGACCGGAAGGGCGTCTGAAGTTTCCCCGCGTGAAGACGAAATCGAAAAAAATCCTCGATCTTTTGCGCGCTTATGAGCCGGCCCACATGCTCTGGATTGCTCCGGACGGTTCGTGGCCGATCGTCTGGGCGCGGGCCAGAGGAACGAACGTGTGGGACGCGGAGGGCCGCAAGTACATTGACTTGACAGCGGCGTTTGGCGTGGCTGCGGCGGGGCATGGCCGGGAGCGCGTCGTTGCGGCGGGGCAGCGGCAGATGGGAAAACTGCTGCACGCCATGGGCGATGTTCACCCGCACCCTTTGAAAGCGCAATTGGCCCGGAAACTGAGCCGCATTACCTTCGAGCGCTGGACTTCCGGCGCGATGGCGGGCAAGACGATCTTTGCCAATTCCGGTTTCGAAGCCGTCGAGACCGCGCTCAAAACCGCCCTGCTGGCCACGGGCAAGCGCCGGATTCTGGCCTTCACCGGCGCGTATCACGGCCTCGGTTACGGCGCGCTCAACGCGACGCATCGCGCTTATTTCCGCGACCCGTTTCGTTCGCAACTGGGGCGATTCGGCCGTTTCGCGCCCTTTCCGAAAGAAGCGGACGATTTAGCCGGAACCAAGCAGCGATTGATCCAGCTCTTGCGGGGCAAACAATTCGGCGCGATTTTGGCCGAGCCGATTCAGGGACGCGGGGGCATCAATGTTCCGCCGGCGGGTTTCCTGCCGCTGTTGCGGACGCTCTGCGACCAGTACGGCGCGCTGCTGGTTCTGGACGAGATTTACACCGGCTTTGGCCGGACGGGCACGTGGTTCGCCTGCGAGCAGAGCCGGACCACGCCGGACTTGATTTGTCTGGGCAAGGCTTTGACGGGCGGCTTTCCGCTGTCGGCGTGCGTCGGGCGGGCGGAATTAATGGACGCCGCCTGGCCGCCTTCCACGGGCGAGGCCATCCACACCAGCACCTTTCAAGGTCATCCGGTCGGATGCGCCATGGCCCTGGCCCAGATCAAGGAAATCGAATGTCAATCCCTGCCGGAACGGAGCGCCGCTCTGGGCGCATATCTGCTGCAACTGTTGCGGGCGGAAATTTCCGCGCCGGGGTATTCCATTGAAGTCCGCGGTCGCGGTTTGATGGCGGGCCTGGAGATCAGGAGAGCCGGCGGCGGACCGGCCACGGCGCTCGTTTCGGAAACAGTCAAACAAATGTTGCAGCGCGGTTTCATTCTCCTGCCGGAAGGCGAATTCGGGAACGTGATCAGTTTCACCCCGCCGTTGATTATCACCTATGCCCAACTTGCGGCGGCGGTGGCGGCCCTGCAGCGGGCATTGTCCGATGCGGCCGCCAAAATGAAGTGAATTTCGAAAAAGCAGTTTAACCACGGATGAACACAGATAAACACGGATTAAGAACAGCTTGCGAGGATAGGCGCTTTCACCCAAAAGGTGATGCTCTCCAATGGCATTTTTATCCGTGTCCATCCGTGTCCATCCGTGGTTTGCCTTCCCTCAACCGCCATTTGTAGGATGAAACTTTCCGAGATCAAACAAATCCTGTCCGAGCGCGAGTGGAAGCTGACCAAGTCGCTCGGCCAGAATTTTCTGCACGATCAGAACCAGCTCCGGCGCATGGTGGCCGCGGCGCAACTGAACCCGGCGGACAAGGTTCTGGAAATCGGGCCGGGGCTTGGCCCGCTGACGGAATTGCTGGCCGCGCGGGCGGGCGAAGTTTTGGCGATAGAAAAGGACCGGCGGCTCTTTGATTTTCTGCGCGAGAAATTCCGCGCCGCGCCGCGCGTCAAACTCATCCATGACGACGCGTTGCGTTACGTGAAGAGGAACCGGGAATGGGCGGATTGGAAACTGGCCGCCAATTTGCCTTATTCGGTCGCTTCGCCGATTTTGGTGGAACTGGCGCAATCGCCCAAAGGCCCGGAGCGAATCGTTACGACGCTGCAACTCGAAGTCGCGCGGCGGTTGATGGCGCAGGCCGGCGACAATGATTACGGCGTGCTGACGCTGCTCGTTCAGCTCGATTACGAAACGCGCGGCAGCTTCAAGATTCCCGCAAACTGTTTTTTCCCCGCGCCGAACGTGGATTCGATGTGCCTGGTTTTGCAACGCCGCGCCCGGCCACTCCTCGCCGGGGAACAGCGCGCCGCGTTCGTAAAAATTGTGAAGCGCGCTTTTTCGCAGCGGCGGAAGATGATGCTGAAATTGTTGAAACAGGATTGGGCGGCGGACAAACTGGCGGGCGCATTTGAAGGATTGAAAATCTCGCCGCAGGAACGCGCCGAGAAATTGAGCATGGAACAATTTGTGGCGCTAACGAAAAATCTTTTTTAACCACGGATGAAACTGATAGAACACAGATCTATGGGTGAAAATATTATACGCGACAAATTGGTTCAGCGCGGCCAAGAATTGTTCAATACTGAAAAGCGCTTTAACGAATATGCAAAAGATCACGATGCCGATCTTCTGCTTAATGACCTAGAATTACGTCCTCACGCTTTCGTCCTGGCTTGCGTGATGGATCGTCAAGTGAAGGCGGAAAAGGCGTGGATTATTCCTTATAGCATTTCGCAGCGAGATCCGAAACTTGCCGGGTTCTCAATGGAAGCACTTCAGCAATTATCACTGCAAGATGTGAACCGTCTTATGTCCCATCCAGAACCACTTCATCGCTTCGTCGAGAAAATGAGTCAGGCTTTTTATTCGGCAATTCAACGTATCAACGGCTCATATGCAGGAGACGCCAGCCGAATTTGGACAGGAAATCCTTCAAGCGCTGAGGTGGTTTACCGTTTTCTTGAATTCGATGGAGTCGGCCCGAAAATTGCAACAATGGCGGCAAGCATTCTTGCGCGTGAGTTCAAGATTCCATTTTCTGATCATTACTCCATAGACATTTCCGCTGACAGGCATATTCGCCACGTTTTTTCTCGCCTCGGACTCTGTTCTTCCGACGCCACGATTGAACAGATAATTTACAAGGCGAGGGCGCTCCATGCCAGTTATCCAGGCATGATGGATTTGCCTTGTTGGGAAATTGGAAGGAATTGGTGCAAGTCCGAAACTCCAAATTGCGGCGCATGTTACATGAATGATTTGTGTCCCAAGATTGGTGTTCCACAGTAAGCACAAGTTTATGAGCGAAGAAATTCTTGACGTCGTCAATGAACGCGTAGTTAGCCAGCCTGGCGTGACCCGCTTCGTTGCGGCAGCTTCGCGGCAAAGATCAGAATTCTTAACCGCGCAATACGACAAATACGCGAAAAGGGATGTTTTGAAATTTGTTCGCGTATTTCGCGTATTTCGCGGTCAAAAATCTTCTTCAAATGACCGGGTTGGAACAGCCAAAGTGGCGTGACGGATTTAATTTGATGTGGCAATCTTGGCCGCATGAACACAGAAATTCTCTACAAGGAGGAAAGCTACAAAATCGTTGGCGCATGCTTCGAGGTCTATCGCGAGAAGGGTTCCGGGTTTCTCGAACCGGTTTATCAGGAGTGCATGGAAATCGAATTGCGGTTGCAAGGAATTCCTTATCCGAAGGCGCAGGTGGAACGCATCGTGGCAGAACGAGGACGCTATCAACAAAAGAACCGGAATTATTGACCGCGAAATACGCCAAATACGCGAAAAGGAATTCTTTAACATTGTTCGCGTATTTCGCGAGGGTTCGCGGTTAAAATTATTTTTACTTCCACAACGAATATTAATTTGGTTTCTCATGCCCGAAGAAATATTTGACATCGTTAACGAACGGGATGAAGTCATCGGCCAACTGCCGCGCCGCCAGGTCCACCGCGACGGCCACAAACATCGCGCCGTGCATGTGCTGGTCTTCGGCTCGGACGGCCGCATCTTCCTGCAAAAACGCTCGATGACCAAGGACACCTTCCCGGGCGCGTGGGATTCCTCGGCCTCTGGCCATCTGGACAGCGGCGAGGATTACGATGCCTGCGCCGTGCGGGAATTGAGGGAGGAGCTGGGCTTGATTGTGGCCGCGCCGCCGCGCCGGCTTTTCAAAATCGCCGCCTGCGCCGGGACCGGGCAGGAATTTGTCTGGGTGTATCAATCGGAATCAGACGGGCCGTTTGCGCTGCATCCGGAGGAAATCGAGCGCGGGGAATGGTTTGGGCGCGGCCAGGTGACGGATTGGGTGGAGAAGAGGCCGCAAGATTTTGCCGCCGGCTTTGTCATGATTTGGAAGAACTTGACGGCGGGCGGCGCATTCCTTAATTTACCCGATTCGCGGCCGGGCCAATCCCACGACACAGGGCGGTAAGAATGGCCCTCCCGGCGCCCGGCGCGATTCGCCCGTATGAACTGAAAGGCTGTTTGTGAATGTATCGGTGGAAATTTTGGGTCCGTGCAAAAGGTTGATGCGCGTGGAAATCGAAGCGGCGAAGGTCGATGAAACCTTCGCGGAAATCATGCGCAAAGTGCAGCGCGAGGCCCGGCTGCCCGGCTTCCGTCCCGGCAAAGCGCCCAAGGACATGGTGGCCAAACGCTACGAAACCGAGATCCAGGACGAAGCCAAACGAAAACTCGTTTCTGATTCCTATCGCCAGGCCGTGGCCGATCAGAAACTCGACGTGGTCGGCCCGCCGGACATCGGGGAGATTGAATTTGCCCGGGGCGAGAAATGCCAGTTCACCGCCACGCTGGAAATCGCGCCCGAATTCCAGTTGCCCGAATACAAAGGGCTGCCCGCCCGCCGCGAAGCCGGCTCGGTCACGCCCGAGGACGTCGAACGGGCCCTGCGCCTGTTGGGCGAACGCCAGACCCAATTCCAAACCGTCGCGCGCGAATTGAGGGAGGGCGACGTCGCTGTTGTCAACTATACCGGATCCTGCGACGGCAAACCGGTCACGGAAACGGCCCCGACCGCCAAAGGCCTGGCCGAAAAGAAGGCCTTTTGGATCACGGTGGACAAGACCTCCTTTATTCCGGGATTCGGCGCGCAATTGGCCGGCATGAAAGCGGGCGACAAGCGGACCATCACGGTGGATTTTCCGGCGGATTTCGTCACGCCGCAACTGGCCGGGAAAAAGGGCGTTTACGAAGTGGAACTGGTCGAGGCCAGGGAGAAGGTGGCGCCGGAGCTGAACGAGGCCTTTGCCAAATCTTACGGGGCGGAAAGCATGGAAAAATTGCGCGAGGGCGTGCGGGCCGATTTGCAGAACGAATGGAACCTCAAGCAGAGCCGCAGCATCCGCAACCAAGTCGTGCAAAACCTCCTGGGCAGAATCCAGTGCGATCTGCCCGAGTCCCTTCTCGAACAGGAGACGCGGGAAATTGTTTATTCGATTGTCAACGAGAATCAGCAGCGCGGCGTCTCCAAGGAGGCGCTCGACGCGCAAAAGGACCAGATTTACGCCACGGCCAGCGGCACGGCCCGGGAACGAATCAAGGCCACCTTCGCCTTCCAGCGCGTGGCGGAAAAGGAGGGGGTGCGGGTGGAACAGGTGGAAATCACCCGGCGGCTGCAGGACATGGCGGCGCAATACAAAATGCCGGTGGACAAACTGGTCAAGGAACTGGAAAAGAGCGGAGGGCTGGCGGGCGTTTACAGCCAGCTTTTGAATGAGAAGGTGATTGATCTGCTCGTGCAGTACGCCCGGCTGGAAGATGTCGCCATCGCGCCCGCGCCCCGGGCCTGAAGCGGCCAATCCTTCTTCGCGGCAGCTAATTGCGTCGGGCGGTCATTTGCAGGAGGAGGTTGTTCAACTCCTGTATGCGCGGCGGTTTGCTCAACACGGCATCCACTTCCGGGGCGGTTTCCCCTTCCGTCTTCATGATCGTGCCCCACCCTGTCAACATGATGATCGGTGTGTGGGGCGATTCCGCCTTGATGGCGCGGGCCACATGGTGCCCGTCCATGTCCGGCATGCCCAAATCCGTGATGACGATCTCAAACGGCTGGCGCCCCCGGAGACTGGATTGGAAGATTTCAACTCCTTCCCGCCCGCCCGGAGCGACCGTCACCTTGTGGTGATGGACTTCCAGCAGATCACGCATCAGTTGCCTCAGTTCCGGTTCGTCGTCAATGCAGAGGATGCGCAGGGAGCGGCAGGGCTCCGGGCGCGCCGACTGGAGGCGGGCGGATGACATCGCCCGCTCCCGGATGGGGAAAATCAGACGCACCGAGGTGCCCTGATTCGGTGTGCTCTCAATTTCAATGCGGCCGTCGTGCCGCCGGACCATTCCATACACCATCGCCAGTCCCAGTCCGGTGCCGCCGGTCTGGAGCTTGGTGGAGAAGAACGGTTCCAGGCAGTGTTGACGGACCCTTTCATCCATGCCGATGCCGTTGTCCCGGACCTCAATCTGAATCTCCTGCGGCGCCTGCCCGCCCTCCGGCAAATCGGGTCTGGCAACCGAGCGGGTGACGAAGTTGATGACGCCTCCCTGCGGGAGCGCCTCCACGGCATTAAAGACGACATTGGTCAGGGCCTCGCGCAACTCACTGGCATTGCACACCAGCAAGGGTGGATTCGGTTCCGGTTCAATATTGACGCGAATCGAAATTCCCTGGCGCTGCGCCAGATCACGCCAGCGCGGGCGGGTCAGTTCGACCACCTCTTCGACGGCCTTGTTGACGTTGACTTTTTCCAAGTGATCGGAATCCAGGTCGCGGCGGTAGAATTCCCGCATTCGCGCCACGATCTGGGCCACGTCCTCGGCGGCCTGGCGGATTCTCTTCAGGCGCTCCCGCGAGCCCTCCGCCAACTCCGGCAGCGTGCTGAGCAACAGTTCCGAATAGGCGGTAATCGGGGACAGCGCGTTGTTGATGTCGTGGGCCACACCGCTGGCCATCTGGCCCAGGGCGCGGAGGCGCTCCTGCTGCACCACGGCCTGCTGGGTCCGGCGCAACTCATCGTAGGCCTTTTGGGTTCCCTCGGTCAGGCGCGCCTGATTGTACAGACTCTGACAGGCTTCCTCGGTGGTGATGACTTTGGCTTGCAACGCCTCTTTTTCCCGCCGGACGGCCTCGATTTCCGCACACGCCTGTTCCGCGTTGTAACGCACCTCCTCCAAAACGAGCACGATCATGCTGACGGCGATGAACAGTTGCAGCACCGCCGCGATGAAAAAACCGGCGCTGTAGAGGTTCTCGTATTGTTGGGAAAACGGGTAGCTCCCCAGGTAAACGCCCCAGAGCAAAAAGCCCAGGGACAACAGGCCCGCCCCCACGAACGCCCTTTGTCTGCGCAACCGATAAAAGCACACCCCGGCAAACAGGCTGCTCAAGCCCAGCAAAATGAACACGGGCAATTCGACTTGCAGCACGCCTATGATGACTTGCGGACTGACGAAGGTCCAGACGATCAGGAATAACATGAACCCGCCCAGCAGCCGTTGCTGCACAGGAAGACCCAGAAAGCGCAGGCTGCCCCACAAAAGGAAAACCGCCGAAATGGACACGCAACTTTGCTTGATGGCGAAGAGGATGCTTCCCGCGCCCGCATCCGCCATGCGCAGGCTCAACGTCAGCCACAGCGCATAAAACAACCATGCGGTTGTCCAGATGGTGAAATACTCGCGTCGGGTGTAACGGTTGAGGTAGAAGAAAAGCCCCACCAGAACCCACACGCTCAGCAAGGAAACCATCAACGCCGCCCGCAGGTATTCCTGCGGGAAGACCAACCCCATGTCTTCAAGTTTCATCGTTACCCTAACTTTTCAAGTCGGGTGGCCGGACACCAGATCGCTCAGTTTGAAAATCGGCAGGAACATGCAAATCACGATGCCGCCCACCACCACCCCCAGAAACACGATCAACAACGGCTCGATCAAGGAGGTCAGC
>Ga0326727_10016274_pt1 | contig 15747 bp, 20 predicted proteins | sample MB2enrmetagenome_FD_207643 | JGI IMG/M metagenome (GOLD analysis project Ga0326727, IMG submission 207643) | Lab enriched peat soil microbial communities from McLean, Ithaca, NY, United States - MB29MY | ecosystem: Environmental > Terrestrial > Soil > Wetlands > Peat | place: USA: New York... | reverse complement strand
ATCACACCACCTATTGACGTATCGCCCTCACTATCACGACTAATGAGAGAAGGAATCGGCAAAGGGAGAACTCGACAAGACCACCGCGAAGTGTCGGACCAATTATATTACGCATACGCGGAGGGCCGAGCATTCAGAGACTTAGTCGCTGTAGTCGGAGAAGAAGCACTTTCCGCACGCGATAAACTCTACTTGAAATTCGCCGATCAATTCGAGAAACGATTCATCAACCAAGGCGAATACGAAAACCGTGAAATCGAGAAAACCCTCGACCTAGGCTGGGACCTCTTATCTGAACTACCTGAGAGTGAACTGAAACGCATAGACCCCGCTACAATCAAACAATTCCATCCCAAATACCAAACTGGAACAGGAACCTAAATGCCTGAACTTATCCCCGGCGTCCACCCGACTCGGATGGAACTTCTCACACTACGCAAACGGAGAACCATAGCACGACGAGGACGCGACCTACTCAGAGAAAAACTTGACGCTCTGATGATCGAGTTCTTCCAATTCGTCCGTGAAATCAATACCCTGCGCGCGAAAGCTCAAGACCTCCTCGCAAAAGCCTACGAAGACTACGTCGAAGCCCAGATGGCTCTAGGATACATGAAACTTGAACAGACATCAGTCGGAGTTGAAGACAGATTCACCATCGAAACCAAAAGCCGTAACATCATCGGAGTTACCATACCCTACATTCAAGTTAACCTAATACCTCTAACCGCATTCCCATACGACCCCTACGACACTTCAATAAAGTTAGATGAAGCATACCTCAAGATGGCCGAAGCAATCAAAGCAATCGCTGAACTCTCAAGTGCCGAAGCCGCAGTGAAGAAACTTGCAGAAGCAATCGCTGCCACGAAGAGGAGAGTTAATTCGCTCGATTATATTGTGATCCCGCGCATCGTAACAACAGTCCGCTACATTGAAATGCACCTGGAAGAGGCCGAACGAGAAGACTTCTTTAGACTTAAACGCATCAAGGGAAAAATGGCTAAGGAATCAAATCAGACCGCAATCGCCGTATAAAAAAAACTGATCGACCCAAAAGATTACCCTTTCAATAAAAGTATCGCGCGGGCCAGATCACCGTCAGAGTCGACCAAAGCCTTTCTAGCCTCCTCCGGCGACTTCCCGGTTTGCTGAACTACCAACAGAACATCAGCTTCAGGAGGACCAGCACTTACAGCGACTTGACCGGCCACTTCGGCTTGCGGTTGCACCTCTGACACCTCGCCCCCGACTATCTGATACATGACCTGACCTTGCACCGTTACCAGAGTGACACTAGGCGCTCCAATCACAATATCTTTGGACGGAGTCTTGATTATGACCTGAGAGACATCTTGCAGCTCATCCATCTTAACACCCATTTTCTGCATCATTCTCGAAGCATCTCGTGACCCATGCACGCCTCGAGCCGCTCGCATAGCCTTGTACGCCACTTCTCCTCACATCATAAAACTCAGCGACCGACTGGATAAGAATATCGCATAGAAATCCCTTCTACCTCAAAGTTCCAACTCGTGATTCCACCGCCTGGATAATGGAATTATCGGAAATCAAGCGGCAGATTGAGCTTATGTCACCAGCTAGCGGCCGATCCTCCGTTACCTTTGGTACAGTCTCGCGGATTTTCACATAAGCAGCTCGCGTGCCTCGCCCACATTTTGTGCGATCACGGAATTCAAGCGCCTGCGCTGCAGAAAGAAGCTCGATAGCGACTACATGTCTCGTATTTTCCAGTATTCGCCTAGCCTTAAGCGCTGCAGATGGACTCATGCTTACGAAATCTTCCTGGTCAGCCGAGGTTGGAATGGTATCTGCTGTCGCCGGATGAACAATAACCTTGTTCTCAGACGCCAAGGCCGCCGCCGTATATTGTATGGCCATGAGTCCTGACGAAAGGCCTGGAGATTGCGTTGAGCCTACCAAGAAAGCAGGTAAACCGTTATTCAGTTTTGAATCAAGCAGTCTGAAAACTCGGCGTTCCGATAGGTTGCCTACCATCGTCAGAGCGAGAGAGGTTGTATCCATCGCCAAACCGACCATCTGCCCATGAAAATTGCCTCCGGATAGGACCACTCTGGAATCGGGAAAGACAAGCGGATTGTCTGTAGCAGAATTAATCTCTATTTCAATTAGCCGCCTAGCAAAAGCCAAGGCTTCACGAGAAGCTCCTAAAACTTGAGGCGCACATCTCAGAGAGTACGCATCCTGCGCATGACCATTCCCCACGTTATCCCGAACAAGCCCACTTCCGGAAAGAATAGCCCGAATATTGGAGGCCGAATCAATCTGACCAGTGTATGGTCGAGCTTCATGGATCTGAGAATCAAAAGGCTGTGTGAAGCCATTCAACGCCTCAACCGAAATCCCTGTGGCAATATCAGCGACCTTAAGCAGACACCACGCATCGTACACAACCAAAGCAGCAACAGCTGTAGACATCTGAGTTCCGTTGTTCAGCGCCAGGCCCTCTTTCATTGTCAAAGAAACAGGCGACATTCCTAATTCATGGAGTACGTCAGAAGCATGACGAATCTGTCCTTGAAATTCAACATCGCTTTCGCCCATCAACGCGAGCGCCATATGCGAAAGCGGAGCTAAATCTCCGCTAGCTCCAACAGAGCCTTTCGAAGGGATAATCGGATGAATCCCATGGTTCAAGAAATTTTGAATCATAAGAACAACAGACAATCGGACTCCAGACAAACCTTTAGCTAACGTACTCAACCGCAGCAACATAATCGCACGAACAACTTCGGTGGGGAGAGCCTCACCAACGCCACAAGCATGACTTCGTATGAGATTCTTCTGAAGCGCCGTCTGCTGATCTAAGTCAATTCGAGTATTACTTAACGCCCCGAATCCGGTTGTGACACCGTAAATTATTCTGCCCTCTCGAGCTAATTCCTCTAGCAGTTGGCGCGATTCATTGATTGCTCGAACGGCATCATCCGCAATTTCGACGCGAACCATTTTCCTTGCAACACCGACTATTTGATCCAGCGTCAGGGAAACACCGTTGAGCACTACCCTATCCTTAGACATACCACTCAACTCATGACTCAGATACTATTCTGGCATGAGAATATCCTTTCGAATCTTTTTAGCGTCAACGCCTTTTCGGATCCGTATCGCCACACCACGTTTGAAATATTTCATATCTTTCCCAGAGAGATGTGCAGCACCAACGCCAAGTAAGTTTCCTTCCTCGTCGGTAACGATTGCCTCTTCAGCAGGCCGCAGACTTTCAGGCGCGGAAACGACGTGCTTGGCGAAAACATCGCCCCCTCTCTTTATGAATTCAGCGACATCGCTTTGTACTACAACCACGTTCGGAGGAGCATCCATTTCATCAAGTAGTAGTTGACCTCCGAAGAGGGTTAGAGCAAGATATCCATCAGTCGGTCTGAGAGTGGCTAACAACTTTTTCCCTTTCGAAATATGTCTAATCCGTCCCGTCCGTCTCGAGCATACAATTCGAACTTTTTCGTTGAAAAGGACCTCGCCAGTATGTGAACCAAACTGGTAATTCGCTACACCAATCAGCTTCCGAAGCTGCGCCTGAGCAGGAGGGTTCATCAATATCGAGAAATGCCTTTACAGCAGCAAGCCGATTTAAGGTTGGACTAAACCCCACGAGGGGATGAAAGCTTTGAATTGTGACATTTGTGGACGAATAATTGTAGGTCAAGCCTTCAGAGTAAAGGTTGAAGGAGCTAAAATGCTCGTATGTAATCATTGCCAAGCATTAGGAAAACCATACGAGGAAGAATCTCCCCCGCGCCCACCCGTATCGATCGCGCCTCGGATTATACCTAGCACAACCAGAATCACGCCTAGACGCATTCCTCGTCGAGCCCCAGAAATTCCGAAAGGGTTGGATGATGTCGACATCGCTGACGATTATGGAAGCAAAGTAAGGCGCCATAGGATGAAGCTTGGATTATCCCAAGAGGACTTGGCCGGCCGAGTTAAAGTCAAAGTCTCAGTAATTCAGAAAATAGAAACAGGAAAAATGACTCCCGATCTTCGATTGTGCCGAGACTTGGAACATGAACTGAAGATAAAGCTAGTAACTCCTCGCGAAGCTGAAGAAACGAAGGTGCCGAAAACCGACGTCCCCGAAGGAGTAACGTTGGGAGACATAATTCACGTTAAAGGAAACACAAAACCTGACTTAACCTAATTCTCAATAATTCTTTTCCCATGCTCGGTTGGAACAATAGTTAACTTCCCATCGGCAAAGTTTGTTCTGAAGCTATGGTCGAACAGCCAATCTAAGAATATTCCAAGCGCGCTTACTTCACTTATCGGTTGATTCGTAACCGCAACATTCCAGTCGGCTAACCGATACAATTCCGCTGGCACTTTCTCAGCCCCGACAACAATCATCTTATCATGTCGCGATCGTTGGATAGTACGAATTATTTTCGGCAGAGGAAGACCATACGCGGTCAGATGAATTACAACGCCGCCGGACCTCTTCCATTCACCGATCAAAGGTCGCCAAGGCATACCGCTCTCAACTGAAAATTCACCTCCAAAATCCTCGGTAACGCGTGTCATCGTCTCGACAAGTTGACCATCATGAGTATCCGCGATCAGTACCGCATCAGCTCCCAGTGCCCTCGCAGTCAAGCAGACATGTGTGGTAATCCGATGATCCCGCGGAATCCTATGTCCAAGACGCAGAACAACAATCCTGCTATGTCTTGCGTCCAAGGAAAAACTTACCGTGTCTTCACTATCAAGTAGATCCCGATAAGAAAGATTAGGCTCCCGATAAGCTCCATGACACCAACCTGAAAGTAGATAGGCGCGGGGGTACCACCCTCCGTTACGAAAGTTGAACCCGCGATGTCAATCATCGAGCCAGCGAAGAACAGAATGAAACCGAATGTCGCTAAAGTCTCTTTCATCTTTCGCGGCCCGAAAACGCTACCCTTTCATCTTCGTATAAAAAACTTGCTCGCACAAGACGACTTACTTTGATAAAGGATTAATGTAAAGACCGCTTCTTAGATCCTATCCACGGTGATCCTGTGTCAGTACTTGATGAAGAACTAATTAAAATCGCGAAACTCTTCGGCGGTGATGAGGCGATTACAGTAATCAAGAGCCTTAAGAAACTCGGTGAAGGCACAGACGAAATCATCGCCAACGACTGTGCGGTTAGACTGAATACCGTTCGGAAGGTTTTGTACAAACTGTATGACCACGGCCTCGTTTCCTGTACTCGAGTTCGTGACGAGAAGACAGGATGGTTCATATTTTATTGGCGGCTACAACCTGATCAACTCGACGCATTCATTCGAAGCAGAAAGAAACGTGCCTTGGATAAGCTAAAGACAAGACTGGATTACGAACGTAATCACACGTTTTTCATATGTAAAACAGACATTGACATACGAGTACCCTTCGAGGAAGCCATGGAGACATCGTTCAAATGTGCCAAATGTGGAAACCAGTTAGAAAGCCTCGAGAATGCTGAAATCGTCTCTGTACTCGAGTCAAAGATTGAGAGACTAGAGGCTGAGCTTAGCAGATAGAGACGGCATGAAAGTTACACTACTACAACGAAGAGGCCGAATATCAACAACCGCCTTTGCGACAACCCTCCACAACAGTTTATCCAAGTTGAAGGGAAACCTAACAGTAACAGGGGAATTTACTGAACTCTCGCCTCGCGGCTGGGCAGTCATTGACATTCAAGGCGCTGACCAAGAAATCTTTCAACAACTCATAAAACGAAAATTTCCTGTAGCAAACTCGAACTTCCAGACAGTCGAAAAACACAGCGTATACGGCGGCCAGATAACTCGATTCAATCATGATCTAGAGGTAGATATCGGTGTCGAGTTTCCAGATCAAGCAAACGTAATCGTGAGGCTTAGCTCACTCCGAGCTCAACTAACCGAAGGCAAACCTATTTCGGTAAAGGAAATTCAGGAAGCATACTGCCTCTTTCCCGGGAGCAAAGTAGATGTCCGAATTACGATGATCAGTCATGATGATCCAATTTTAACTGGGTGGTTAGCGGACTCACAAGTCGATTTATTTTCCGACTGGATAAAGTCCGGCCTAGACCGCGTCATGATATACAATTGCACCATAGAACAACTCGATTTCGCAATTCGTGAAACTAGGCTCGAAAGAGATATCGTAGCGGTTGAATCACTAACTCTTACAACACACGTAGTCGCATGTAAACTCGGAACCGACGGAGTGGGCTTAATACCCAAATTAGGCGGCTTGCTTCGCAAAAGCGAAATAAAATTGTTCATCCCGAAACGAGTGCTAACTCTAAGTCGTAGCTGGTAGTCAGACATCGAAAATCGCTGGAGACTACTCAAAGTCAGTTACTCATCCGCAAATCGAAACTTAGCTCTAGAAGAATCGTTATTCTCATGCGCGGACTACCAATTTCGACCAACAATACGATTCTGGATAAATCCTCCCTCAGTCATCATCGGACGCTTCCAAGAAGTGAACTTAGAAGTGGACACGAAACTTTGTGAGAAACATGGGATTGCAATCGTTCGCCGCTTCTCAGGTGGTGGTGCCGTCTACCATGACGAAGGTAACCTTAACTTCACAATACTCACCCGACGGCAAAGCCAATCATTTGTAAGATTACACGAAATCTATTCATCCTACATTATCGCTGCACTGAAGAATATGGGGCTGCAAAGCGAATGCGTCGCTCCCAATTCCATCCATCTCAACGGCAAAAAAATTTCGGGAGCAGCATGCGCGCTTAACTCACATTACGTCCTCTGGCACGCATCCATTCTCGTATCCACAAATACAACCATACTGAGACAAGCGCTCTCGCCAAGCCGCGAAGCTATCAAGTCCAAATTTGTTCGAAGCAAATGGTGTCCAGTCACAACCCTGAACGAGCATCTCTCGAAACCGGTTAACATCGACAAATTTTCGCTTCAACTAACCCGTTCAATTTGCGAACTCACGGAGGTTGATGTAGAACCTGGTTATCTTTCTGAAACTGAAGAAGAAATGTCCAGAAGGCTCTATGATCGAAAATACAGTTCTACTCGATGGAATCTTTACGGAACGGTTGGAGACATGGAAAAAGGGTGAGTAACTCACACGACTATTGCCGTATGAGTTCGCTCAACACCCTTCACAGATTGAATCTTTCGTATGACAAGCTCCGAAAGGGACGTCATGTTCGATAGCTCAAGGTAAGCGATCACGTCGTATACTCCCGTAACCGCGTGTACCATTTTAACTCCGCGAACTTTAGCAACTGCTTTAGCGACAGTTCGCGAGCGTCCCAACTGGGCCTGTACCAAAACGTATGCTTTGACTACCATGCCAAACACCGCTAATGACTTGTATTTCAGAGGTACCTAAAACCTGCGGTTCAGCGAAAACATTACAAATACGGCTTGATCCGGATCGAATTACGCTTTAGCTTCAATCCGCTCTAATTTCGTCATTAACGTCTCCGGTACGCTCGGTTTATGTCGATTGCAATAATATTCCACCTTATCAAACAATTCAACACGCCATTCGGCATTGTGCCCACATAATGAAACGTTACAAATCAAGTCGTTTAATTCTAGCTTGTCGGAGCTCATGGATGCTCACCTAGCTGAAACGGATAGTTTTTCTAATCTCTTTTGGTCTGTCTGGGCGGACAGCTCGCTATTGGGATTGAAAATGGATCTGCTACAAGTTAACAATATATCAAAAGGCTTCGGCGAGCTGAAAGCAGTTACCGATGTAAGCTTCTCGGTCGGGAGCCGCGAAGTCGTAGGATTACTAGGGCCAAACGGATCTGGGAAGTCCACTATGATGAAGTTGACGGTAGGAGTCTTGAAACCCGACATAGGCACAATCCAAATGCTGGGATCAGACGTTGCTTCTAACCCGACAATCGCCAAAATGAACGTGGGTTTCGTGCCAGAGAGCCCTCGCCTCTACGAATTTCTCACAGGGATAGAGTATCTCGATTTTGTCGCTGAACTATACGGACTGGATCGTACCGTCAAACAGGATCGAATCTCGGAGTTTCTGAAAGCTCTGGATTTAGAAGGTCGAGAAAATGAACTCATACATGGATATTCACAGGGTATGAAACAGAAGCTCGCGATAATAGCCGCCATGTTGCATCGACCCAAAATTCTGGTGCTCGACGAACCACTAAATGCTCTGGACCCAAAATCCGCCAGAATAGTGAAAGAACTAATTCACAAATTCAGAGACGAAGGTGTTCCCACCATCTTCAGCACGCACGTATTGGAAATTGCTGAAGCAATCTGTGATCGACTCATTATAATGTACCAGGGCAGAATTATCGCCGAAGGAACCGCAGAACAATTGAAAACGAAAGCAGGATCAACAGGTTCTACCCTGGAAGAAGTATTTCTCAAACTTACGGGAACCTCGGACACACGTGAAATTGTAGAGGCACTCTGGAGATGAGAGCAAGAGCCGTCTACAGGCTCGCTACGGTGCTAACAAAATCCCAACTCCGAGGCAACCAGCGAGGAAGAATCTTCACACGTTGGCTAAGCAAACCCTACACGATTCTAGTCGTAGACGTTATCTTGATCTGCGTATTAGGCTGCTTCGGATACGCCGCATTCTCAAGCTACCTCCCACCCGAATTCACGAACGCATTACAGGGAACGGAATTGCAAGGCCTCACAGCAATTCCCACCGCGACTTCGTTCGCTGTGATACTGCTAGGCATCCTAGGAGAATTGAGTCAATCAATTCAGTCGAGTAATACGGACCTAGTCAATTGGCTCCCGATCTCTCCATCCGAATATGTTGCTGGGTCGACACTCTCACTTGCATACACGTATTCGTTCCTCCCATCATTATTCCTCGGAGCCTCACTGGGACCAGCGATCTTTTTCGGCCAACCAAATGTTTGGTTAGCATCAGCAATCATGAGCATCGTATCGCTCCTAATTGGAGCCTGCGTAGTGGAGATGCTTCGTTCGATAACAAATCGTATCTCCTCCAGTTTCTACAAGAGAAGTGGGCGTTCAGGAATAATCGTGCGCCTTGGTTTGACGATCCTCGTGCTAGTATTTTTCCAACTTCTATTTAGCGGACAAATAATCGTTTACGTACTTCACGCCATCGTGCAGACAGTGGAAGCGGTCTGGTTCATTCCGGTGGTCTGGCCATCACTCGCAGTACAAACAGCATCCGAAGGCCTTCTCCTCCCTCTGCTCTTCGCGCTTCTCTCGTTAGCCTTCACGTCCGTCCTATTCGGATTAGCAGTAAACTTCCGAACACGCTTCTGGATACCCGTACCGGTTTCAATCAAAATTAACTCCAAACCATATCAGCCAACAGCCACTAAAATTGGGATACCAGGCATCACATCTGCCGAGTCCGCAATCTTTAGGAAAGATCTCCGTTCTTTGACCAGGAGGCGAGAGATGGCACGTTTCCTCGCCATACCCTTCGTCCTAGCCGCTTCAATGGCGATATCGCTCTCGCAGATCGGCACCGCTGCCGGAACAGCAGATCTTGCAGCAACCATACCTCTGTACCTTATACCAATAGCTGTGTTCTGTGAAGTCCTTTCAATGACAAGCATCGGCCAAGAAGGCCAAGCCGTCTGGAATATTTACGCCGCACCAGTAGAACCGAAACAGCTTCTGAAAGCGAAAATGTTACTCACAACTCTGTTAGGCATAGGGTTCACATTCGCGATGCTGATCGCAATAACCTTCTTCGTAAGCCCTACCGCCTCTGATATCGTACTACTTCTCTACCTTGGACTTATTGTGGTACTGGAGGAGTCATCGTTCGGACTATACGTTGCAACCAAATTCCCAGATTTTCGTGAAACCGTACGTAGCCGATACGTAACTATCTGGGGCTCAATGATTGGAATGTTCCTTGGGATAGTTATCGCATTAGTAACCGCTACTCCAATACTTCTCGAAGCTCTATTCTCTGGGCTAACAATAGAGCTAACAGCGGCAACCTTCCCGATTGGACTAATAGTATGTCTCGTTTCGTGGAAGGTAACTATGCGACAAGCGAAACTCATGTTCGAAAATATCCAGATCTAGTGATCACATGATACCCTCGTCAATTAGGCATGCATAAATGACCGGCTCAGTCAACCCTGGTTGAAGTTCATGCGTTACAAAAGCTTAGTGCTATCATTATTATTAATTGCAGTACCATTACTAGGATTAACGCCGCAAGTTAGCAGTCAGAACTTTACGACGATAACCAGTTTGAATACCCTGACCACAAACGTCACCATAACAGAGATGAATTTGTCAACAGCTGGAAAGGTGACGGCTACGATGAACCGGGAAGCAACATTGTTTGCCACTCAGGTTATCCTTTCAGGAGTAGGCGGAGCACAAGGTGGATGCAATGTGGGATTCTTCGGGCCATTCTTAGCTAACTTCACCCAACAGGTTGCAGGTACCTTGACTTCGACTCAAATAATCAACTTCTATATCATGAACAGCACCCAATACTCAGCATGGAACTCCGCCAATACATGCGACCCAAGGCAAGCAAAGGGTGCGGTCTACATGTACGAGCAAACCAATTCTGTCACGTTAGAATGGACAGCACCGAAAAAAGGGCTTTACTACTTCGTGTTTACCACGGGTAGCTATAGCGACGCCATAATTGTTGCCAATCTGGGAACTCCGATACACGTCGTCACTTCATATCTTCAATATGTCACCCTGAGCAACTTTCGTACAGGTGGGGTGACTGAAACAATCACTTCAGTCTCATTATCCCAACTCGGACAGCCATCTCAGGTCCCGACGAGCCTAATTGAATTCGTTCTTGTAATCTTAGCTGGAATGATAGCGATCGGACTTTGGAAACGCCGACGTGCATGAACTTTTGATCGGTTATCGATCAAACTTTCCGTTTAGTTATCTTACCTACTATGAGGATTAGTGCAATAAATCCGATTATTGTGAGGAACAAGATTGTTCCGTACTGGAAAACAGTCTCCTGTCCGCCTTCTAGAAGATATGGCAGTAACACAGTGAACAGATACATTGCCGCGAAGACAAACACGATCGCTAATGTTACCTTCACATTCTCCTTCATAGCTACAGTCTCAGACTATTCGTCTGTAATCAGCACCGGTATAGAAAATTGATCGTATATTTCTCTAGGACGACACCTGAAGAAAAATTCGGAACGAAGCGTAGTGCCCTTCCGGTTTTTGTGGCAGCATTACGTGGTCTGATAATCGCTAATCTGGATTATGCGCTTACGTTAATGGTGACTGCCCACTTTAGCGTATTTCCAGCTACGACCAGCACGACGTCCAAATGCCAGGGGCCAGTTTTGTTCGGCGTCAAAACGGATACGGTTTCACTGTAAGTGGATTGGGGTTGAATTGCGAAGCTTTTCATCGCAAGTATTTGGCTAGATCCGGCAGAAAACAGTTGCATGTTTGCAGCTCCCGAACAATTGCACCTAACAGTCATCGCGATCTGGATTTGTGTATTCGGATGCGGCGCAGTAGGAAAACTTAATACAAAAAATTGAATCGGACAAGCACTCAGATTTGTATTGGTACAGACTGCAGCGTTAGCAGTTCCCATAGCCATCGAAACGGCAAGAAGGGACAGGATTCCGTAAACTACTGTTTTCATTTTACCTGTCTTGAAAGAATTAACCAGCCCCAGTGCCTTAATGATTCTAGATCAAATTGGCTTCAGTGAGACGCCCCGCGGCTCGTTAAGTTGAACATGCTTAAGTTAGTTTAGACACCCAACTTGCTGTATAGTCTAGTTGGCTACATGGACCTGAGTATACCAAATCATCAAATTAGCCTTCAATATTATAGTTAGCAAACATCACGTAATTTGTCGGAATCGGTCCACCGATCGGGACAACGACATACAATGTCACATAGTACACAGCTCCATACAGGAACTGCCCGTCTTTGGAATACACAAACACGTTGAAAATTCCAGACCCACGATAATAATAGTCCTGACGATCAATCCAGTATGGAGCGGGACTGGATTTCGAGATGGTCACCATCACATGCACCTCGTCAGAAGCCTGGATCCCTTCAACCTGGAAAGTTAATTGAACAGCCCGGTCGCCTGATGTGAATACGTAGCCACCATAGAAATAGATACTCGGATCTGCGAACACCTGCTGAGTCGCAAGGATGATGACAAATAGCAAGAACCCGCAACCAATCAAATATTTTCGGAATCCTTGGCTTGCCATCTGGAACTTCTTCCACTTTTGCGAGTGAACGGTGGAACGAGCATTGCATAAATTAGTATCAGTCGAAAACCGATTTACATGTCCCTAATTCTTACAGATTTTAGAGTTCAACAGTTCATTCTAAACCGTTGACTGCATTCACGGTAATCTAACCCGGCACGTCACTGAACAGGTCGTTCAATAAACGCAGTGCAGCCGCCTTCATTCATGTAACGCCTGTAGGACGCCCCCTCCACTCGCTGCTGTGCACAAGACCACAAAGACGAAAAACGAAGACCTTAATGCAACCCAACCATGCAACTCTCCGAGAACGTTGAGAACTAGTGCTTACATGGCCATTCTCATTCTCGCACTCTCATATTCTCTTAGTGTCACGCCAATTCAAGCAGCCCTTTGCCCAGTCACTAATTTGACTGTAAACTATCCGCATACAGTGGCCCCCGGTCAGTGGGTTCAGATTCAGGTCACAGTCATAGTCGCCTGCTCCCTTTCCGCGATCGGGGGCCAGTATCAAGGCACGATTCAATTAATGCCGACCGGCATTACTCGAGTGATAACGACACAAGCGATGTCAGGTCCAGTCACTAGTGTTATCGTAACTGCACCAACCGTTACCGGGCCATGGAATCTTACCGTCGTTGTCACCATCATCGATGAAACATATGGCCTAGGCAGCGTTGACAGCATTACTAACCAACCAATTTCAATTCAGGTTCAAAATCCAGTGTCATACTTGATCACAACGGTGACGACATACGCAACATCAACCGTCACTGTCGCTACGCCCACATCGACATTTACAATCACGACATTGCAGTCGATCTCACTAACTCCAGCCGCTCAACCATACCTGCAATTTTCCACGGTTCTCTCGGCAATCGCCTTCGCTGTCGCACTCTTCATGTTGCATCGAACTCGACAGAAGAAAGCAACTGCTTACACTAAGAATGAAACAGCTACTCAGAAGACATAAAATCTCTTGGTAATCTCACATGGATCGCATGATGTGACGATAAATGCTCTGCAGCGCGCATTCATGTAACTGCAACTGCCATTTTTTATCATAACATCACCGAGCGAAAAGTACATACACCCTCGCTTTCGATCCATCCAACAGCCTGATATCACAACGATCGTAGGAAGTTGAAGACAATTAGGACACCGATCTTCATTCTACTATGCCTCTTCATATTGACAGTTAGCGCCGCAGACCTAATCCTCGGCCTAGGCTTGGCCGCATACTGGGTTGCGCTGGCGATGCCGGGTCAACTGATATTATCCATCTACGAGACTTACAGCAGATACTATATCGTCTTCGCGATCTTTGCAATCCTAGGGTCGATCGCCGGATTCACAGGTGTCATTTTTGCTTGTTGGCGAAAGTTCTTCAAGTGAGATTGAATTCCGAATCTGACGACAACACGTTACGATATGTCGAATCGACACTCATCCAACCCATGCGAGCAAACCGAATCACCTCAGAATACGCCAATTTTGACCCAAAAACTCGCAAAACGACGTTTTACCGCGGAATGTAGATCTACGAGTTCGAAGTAAAACTTCTAAACTCGGTACATGCCGACCCTATTGTAGGAGGGGTAGAATCGTGGTCAATGAAGAGTTCAAGAAAGGTAAGATAACCTACCTTTGCGAGCTATGCGGCTACGGTTACTTAGACCTCGAGACGGCTGAGCAATGCGAACAACATTGCTATTCAGGAAACCTATCGATCCAGAAGAAAGCCATCTATAAGCCAAAAATAAATGTTCTCGCATGAGCCAGTGAACGTCGACTCATTAACGAGAATTTCATCAGCAAACGTCGAGGGTGAAATTATCGAAAGCATTACTAAGACATGGGATCAGGAATTTCCTTCTCGGTGATGGCGATTGTCACTGGCTTGACTGGGCTGTTCATAATCTTCCGGAGCGAACTTAACCTCAGGTCAGGCATCACTGAAATTCCACCGTTTTTCTCACTTTATTTTCCAGGATCGTTCCTCTTGATCCTTGCCGGAATTACGGTAATGATCAAGAGCCTCATGCCGAGGAAATGTGAAAGATACTGTGCACGTCAATTACTAAACAATTCCGAGCAAATCGAAGATTCAAAGACTGCCAAAAAATCGGAGATTCCAACGTATGCGAAAAATGCGGGCAGAAATATCTTCACGCGAGTTAAGTGATATGTAAGTGGTTCGAGGATAAATGTATCAATCTGATCTATCATAGGCTTAGGGTAGGGGAAAGAAATGGCGAGTGTTCGGCTCATCTTTTTGTTCTCAATTATTCTGTTGATCATGGTAGGCGTTCCGTTTGTTTCGGGTCAACCCAATGGTTTGATAACTCAAACAGTTATCGTGCAAACAATCAACTACACAACCGGGTTGCCCTTCCCTGCCTCTGTCACTGTTGCTTACACTTGTTCTAACCCTGACGGAAGTTGGACCCCCTACTCCGTTCAGGGATGGGCGAATCCCCCAGGAGCCACATTCACGATCGTATGCCGTTCACCCTCAACATTCAATTCGTGGATTCACGTATACGGCCAGAACGGTTACTGGTGGGGGACTGCAGATTACCGGTGGATACCAAGCCAAGGCGGAGCACCCGTGAGCCTTGTAATCGCACTATTATGGACAAATCAATACAACAACTACTAGGTCAATCAAACGAACTGCGACGTATCGCCGCCGTTGCAAGTACTTAATTTGAACTAGCAACTTCCAACTAACAGAAAAAATATGAGCACGCGTTTAGGATGTGTCAAGATGATTTCCCTTCATAGAGATGGCACGGCAGCTTGATTGATTCATCAGATAAAGTTGCTGCCGAAAATCTCCTAAACGTTAGGGAACTAACGATGGATTATGCGTCTATCGACGGCAGAGTCCGCGTGCTTGAGAATGTTTCATTGCAGATACAAAAAGGCGAGATAGTAGGAATTGTTGGCGAAAGTGGATCAGGAAAAACGACTCTTGGCTTAGCCATTATTGGCCTGTTGGATAAGCCACCGGCAGAAATAATCAACGGTTCCATAATTTTCGAAGGAAACGACCTGCTCAAGATGAACCCGATCGAGCTGCCCCATTATAGAGGGACTGGCATCGGCATGGTATTCCAAGAAGCCCTAGCAGCGTTGAATCCGGTTTACCAAACTGAAGCACAACTCAGAGAGTCTTTGGAAGTTTTAGCGAGAGCCCAGAAACTTAGTCTTACACCAGCTACTGAAGCGAAAATGATGCTTGACACCCTCAAGGATTTGCGCCTCGACAGGCCCGAATGGGTTCTGAAAAAATATCCGCATGAATTGTCTGGTGGAATGAGACAGCGCGTTTCGATCGCAATGGCAATAGTCGAAAAGCCAAGGCTTCTAATCTTGGATGAAGTGACTACCGGGCTCGACGTGTACGTCCAAAACAGAATACTGAACATACTCAAGGATTTGAATCGACGAACAGGCACAACTATGATGCTCATAACCCACGACTTGATGGTTGCT
>Ga0326727_10016273_pt1 | contig 15747 bp, 8 predicted proteins | sample MB2enrmetagenome_FD_207643 | JGI IMG/M metagenome (GOLD analysis project Ga0326727, IMG submission 207643) | Lab enriched peat soil microbial communities from McLean, Ithaca, NY, United States - MB29MY | ecosystem: Environmental > Terrestrial > Soil > Wetlands > Peat | place: USA: New York... | reverse complement strand
TGGTTATGGGAGGAGGGCGTGGAAGCTCGATACCCGAACGGCAGGTACAAAGGAAGGCCCAAGCTGCGCCTGAACTGCTTTCGCTTGCTCTTCCCAATAGTCGATGGTGAATCCGCCAAACTCAAGCGGCTTTCTTGAATTGAACTGGCTTTGCCTCGGCTGCCCATACCTCGCGCAGTCGCTGCGTCACGAGCTGCGCGTTGCGCTTGGCATTGCGGCGCACGGAGAGCCAATTCCGAATCACTCGAAACATTGGCGACCTCACTTGCCCGGCGGAGGCCGCTTGGCCGCGCCCCTCCCCGACCGCGACCGCCCCCGCAATGGCCTTGCAGGAATCTAGTACAACCCGTTGGGCCTGTCAAGCGGAAAAACACAGCATATAGTGGTTCTCTCTTAAGCACATTCAAGGTGTTGTGGAGCACGCGCTATGGCGAAGTAATCCAGCGCCGCCCAAGATAAGGCCGACGACGTGAATTGCGGTCTCGATATGCCACCCAGGCTGCACCGGCTATGAAGAAGGTCGATTTCTTCAGGGGTCAGACGCGGGACATGAGGACCCAGGAAGAAGACTCTTCCTGGCCAGTCGGAGTGAAAATGTAGAGGGTCACGCGTGGTTTCGGCTCAGCGAGCGAAGATCGCCTTTGGCAAAAGGGCGTGGACCCCTTTCTTTCCATCCACAAGCTGCGTGATGCGCAGATCGACGGCGTCGCTGGCGAGAATATACGCTGTATCGCGATCGAGATGTTTCTCTCGCACCAGAAAGTCTAGCATCTCTTCGAGGGCGATGCGCGCGGCCTCCTCCAGGTTTTCGTGAAAGCCCATGGAAATGAAATGGGTGGGAGTTTCGGCGCGCGGCCAGCGCAGCCGAATGTCCTTGCGCACAGAGAATTGCAGGGTCCCCCGCAGGGCCGTTTCCATGGCTGTGACACACACTTCGCCGTCTCCCTGGCCCACGTGTCCATCCCCCACGGAAAACAGGGCGCCGCTGACGTGGACCGGCAAGTAGAGAGTCGTTCCCGCCACCAGGTCCTTGTTATCCATATTTCCGGCGTGAATCCAGGGTGGGCCGCTGCTGATGCGGCCGGTGGCGGCCGGCGGAGCCACGCCCATGACGCCGAAGAAGGGTCGAAGCGGAATTTCGATGCCATCCGAGAATCGCGCCACTTTGCGTGCCAGGTCGAGTGGAGTCAATTTGAAATGGGCATACGGGAACTCGTCCGGCAAGAAGCCCCTCCCCGGCATGAAGCCGTTCCAGGCATAGGGGACGGCGGGTTCGACGGAGAGGATCTTCACCTCTAATGTGTCCCCTGGTTCCGCGCCCTCGATCCAAATAGGGCCGGTGAGAATATGCGGCACCTCCCCGCGGTCTTTGACCTCCCTTTCAATTTCCAGAAGCGCCGGTGGCATCTGATCGCGAGACAGACCCGCCCCCTCTAACGCGGCAATTCCTCCGGCGGGCAACGTTTCGACCTCCACTGTGTCTCCCGAGCCTATGCGCAGCACGGGCGGGGTGGAAGGATCGAAATAACCCCAAGTCACAGTTTTGGGCGACGGAGCCAATCGGTACGTCGCAGGCGGTGGCCCTGGCAGGGCCGCAGTGATCGGGAGGAAAATGAGCAATCCAGAGAAAATCATTAGTTTCATCGTGCCTCCAGGGTGGGTAGAGCACGGGCTTAGAGTGCAAATATCCGAACGGATCTTCCGAGGTTCAGGATTGTACCCCCGGCCACCTCCAAAATGAATGACCAGATCCGGTTTCTGCCCGAGGAAATCCAGCAATCTTGCCATACAAAACATGCAGCCTAACGGATATTTCAGGGATCATATTGGTGAGCGCATCTTTAAAAGACAGGAAGTCGGTCGACTCAAGCGTGCCAAGCCGTAATTCGAGCTGCCCGTTGTCTCTCGTGTTTGCCAGCATTCTCAGGCTTTCCTACGTAGCCGGCTGTTGTGAGGGGTAGATCCAACGTGAGTGTGCGCGAGGAGGAGTAAATCAGAGGGTGACGAGTTAGCGTGAAGCATCAGACCGAGTCCGCATTCTCGCTTCCCCAGTGGCGCTCGTCGTTCTCCCTGGATGGCGAAGAAGGCCCAACGGCGGTTGAAAATTGTATACTACTCGGCCCTTCCCCTTACCACTCGTTCCATCATCACCAGCCTCCCTGCCGTGGGCCTCGAGTTCTTCACCACCGCGTCCTGCCCATCGCGTATCACGATGGCCGGCGTTTCGTCGTGCGGCCCGCGCCCCACAAAATCCTCAATATCGAGGTTCTTGAACGCGTCGACCTTGATTCCGCCGGTGTAATAATCCGGAATCGCGCCCTGCCACTCGAGTCCGAAGCCGCGCAGCTCAATGTTATCCACCCCGTGGGCGGTGAAGGCGCCCAGATCGTACTTGGATATTCCGAGCCTCCGCGGCGTGGTGGGCCGGAGATCCAGGTTCCCACCCATGGCGGCGTTGAGCGCGCTCTCCCGGAATGTCTGCCGGAAATCGCGGAAGAGGATGTCGCGGATTTTCCCCGGTTCCTCCGCGTACAGCACTACGGGCGCCTGGCTCGAAGCGGTCACGTTGACGAAGCGCACGTTGCGCACTTGCCCCAGCGGGCCTTTGGGTTCCGAATCTGCTTGAGATGTCGGGTCGTATCGCACCACCGAAATGTGCACAGGTTCGCCCATCCCCCACCACAACCCATCCATCAATCGCGTTTCAATCACCAAGTTCGAAAACAAGACGTTCTCGATGGTCTCGCCGGCGCGCACCTGGATGCAAATGCCGCGGTTGCTGTCGCGGATCACCAGGTTCGAGAAGGTGAGGTTGCGAATGTCGCGCGCCGCCCATCCCAGCCGCACGCCGGCCGAGCGGCTGACGATCACGCAGTTGTTCACAGTGATATTCTCGGCAGTCATCCGGCAATACCCGTCCGCGCAGGGGCTCACGGCAATGCCGTCGTCGCCCGCCTCGAGATACGAATCCGAAATCCGCACATTCTGGGAGCCTGCGACATCCAGGGCGTCGGCGTTGGGCACCAGCAGGCTGCAGCGGACGTTCAGTCCGGTCAGCAGGGCGCGATTGCAGCACGCCAGGTGGATGCACCAATTCGGTGCATCGAGCACCTTCAGGTCACGCACCACCACGTCCCGGCACTGCACGAACAGCACCAGCACCCCCGGACGGTCGAGCATGCGAACTGGGCCCTCCCGGTTTTCTCCCACGCGCTCCCACGACGCCTCGCCCTGGCGGGTCGCCGCAAAGTCCTGAAAAGGCCCCGGCGGGTGTGGCCGGCGCGGTTCGCGAATGAAGGCGCGTCCGTTGCCGTCAATCGCACCCGGGCCGGTGATGCCGATGTCGTGGGCATCCTCCGCCACGATTAGCGCCGTGGCCCGGCCCTCTGAAGACCGGTTGATGGCGCGGTAATCTTGGACCTTCGGGCTGCCCAGTATCGTCGCACCCGCCTCGAGGTGCAGCGTAACATTGCTGAGCATCTCGATCGTGCCGCTCAGGTAAGTTCCGGGAGGGAATTCCACTGTCCCTCCGCCCCCTTTGGCACACCAGCGAATCGCGGCATTGATGGCGGAGCTATCCAACTGCTTGCCATCGCCGGCCGCCCCGAAGGAACGCACCTCGCAAACGCCGGGCCGGCCAGCCGCAGGGACCGATTGCTGCGCCGCCGCGCCCAAAAGAACCGTGCACAAGGCGGCCGCCGTGCCTACCCCCACCAGCGATTGTCGTGTGACGCATGAGTAAGGCATCTCTTCCGATCCCCTCCCTTGCTGCGCAGAGCGCGCCGTCTTGTTCGCTGCATAATAGCACATCAGGTTAGCTTGCCCACGTGGGGTTACGAAATCCGACTTCGTTCATGCCCTCGGCCTCTGCGTCTTGAGGGTGCTCCGTACGAAGCCAGATTCTATCGGCTCGGATTTCAGTGATCAGCAATGCTCTAAGTTGATTGTCCGCCCCCTTCATGTCGCCCTAAGGTGTGCCCGACTGCGAGATATCAGTTCCGCGCAGAGCATATCGTAAGTCAGTCCAAATAGCTGTGACTCTCGTGATCGAGAGTGACGAGGCTGAGCATCGCGCTATCACCGTTGACCTTGCAAATTGCGGCGTGCGACTGCGTTCCGCCGTTACACTTTTGCCGGGCCAGCACGCGCCGCAGGTACCTGTAGCGTCCCGTCTCGGCAGACCCCGACGTTCAACTGCCACACCAGCCAAGACCACCGCTGCACATATCGTAACCTTTACGGGTTGAACGCCGGATCGCGATAACTGGGCCAGCCCTCGATGGAGCTGGCAGCCTTCACCCCTCGACAGATCGCCTCCCCGACCACTTCAGCCGCCACCGCGCCGACCGCCGAGAGTGGGATGTCGGCCTGCAACTTGCGAGTCGAGATTGCGTAGAGCTGGTCGCCGTCGCCGGTCGTGTGGTAAGGACGAATCGCTCTTGCGGCGCCACAGTTTGCCATCATGGCGATTTTCGTCAACTGGGTCTTGTCGAAGCGGACGTTGGTCGCGATCACCACCAGTGTTGTGCTGTGCAGTGGTTTGTCGTCGAGCCTCAGCGAGGCGCGGGGTGGGAGGTTCGCCAGGCGCTCCTTGAGCGTCTCGGTGAGGTTGGCAAAACCCTTCCCGTCCTTGCGGCGCGCGCCGGCCAGGGTGACGCCGGTTCGCCAATCTAAAATATCGCCCGCGGCGTTCACTACCGCCAGCGCGCCAATCATGACTTCTCCAAGACGGAGGCTCGCCGTCCCCAGTCCGCCTTTCATTCCGGGCAATCCCTCCGAGCGCATCATCTTCCCAACGGTTGCCCCTGCGCCAGCTCCGACATTCCCTTCCGTGAGCGGCCCAGAGGAGGCTGCTTGGCAGGCTTTATATCCCGCTTCGGCATCGGGGCGTATTCTCCCATCGCCGATGGGAAGATCGTCAATGACGGCCCCCACCACGATGGGAACGCGGATGTTCGGAATACCCCAGTCGTAGCCGATGTGGCGTTCGTCGAGGTATTTCACCACCCCCGGCACAGCCGCGAGCCCCATGGGGCCTCCGCCGGTCAGCAGGATGCCGTGGATACTTTCAAGGGGACTAACTGGTTGGAGCATGACGGCCTGCTGTTCACCCGCCGCCGAGCCGTCGTAGTCCACGCCAGCGCTAACCTCATTGTCGAAAAGAATGGCCGTGCAGCCGGTGGGCCGGCGCGAGTCCGTGTAGTGCCCGACTCTTACGCCCTGAACGTCAGTAATGGAACCCGGCCCCGGCTTAGATTCACTCACCTTCCCGGATTCCGCCTCGGTGGCTACGCTGAACAGGCCGATACCTCCTGAGCCGGCTAAAACTCTAGTGAACTCCCGGCGATTGAATTTCAACACGATCCACCTCCAGAATAACAGTTGAAACCAAGCTCCCGATCTTCGCTCCCTGAAGCCATATGACCGTGGCTCTGAACCGCAGAAAGTTGTTAGGTGACAGATTGGGGCCAATCTACTCGGGGGAAACTTCAATGGCATTGATGCGGGGATAATTCCGTACTGGCACGAAGTTGAAGAATATCTTCCCCTGGTCATTTGGAACGATGCCATGGAAGGTCTTCGCCAGGGCTCGATTTTCCCCTCCGGCCTCTTTGAAGATGTCAAAGTTGCGGAGCAACACCGTGCCATTGCAATACACATCGAACAGGCGGCTGTCCACGCCGCCCCGGCCCTGATTGCCAGGGCCAAAGAAAGCCTCCGTGAAGTGGAGCGTGGCCGAGTATTTCGAACCCGCGGCCACAGGAATGGAGTAACTGAAATAACCGAAGCGTTGGCTCAAATAGAGGTCCGGGTCTGGCGAGCCTTTGATTGACACCTTGTCCGTGACTAATCTCCCCCCCTCAAAATAGCGGTCCGGAAGCCAGATATTCCCGTTGCGGTCGGTGTAGGTGTTCTCGCTGGCTATAATGCGGACGGGGCGCATCTTCCCCTGTAAACACGGCACCAACTCAATAGCGCTGACCAAGGGATAATCGATCCTTCCCACGAAACGTAGATGCAGCTTCCCGTCGGAGGAGGGATGGATGTTAGTGAATACCCGTTCATCCGCGGTTTCGCTCCTGCCTACGTCACCTAGAATGTCAAATTGGTACAGGAGGGGCTTTCCGCTCAGGAGCACGTCGAACATGCGGCTGGTTTCGCCCCCTCCATGCGGCGCGTCAGGGCCAAACTCCGGCTCGACGAAGAACAGGTGAAGCTCATAATCACCCGGCTTCAACGGAATATCGTAGGAGAAGTTGCCATGCCGCCACTGTTCGAACATCGTGTTATCGGTCGTACGGGCAATAAACTGGTGAGCCTGAGAGGAGATCTCCCCCCCTGAGTAATCGCGGTCGCTTGTCCACCGCTTTCCTTGCCGGTCAATGTAATCCCCGCGCGTATAACCGGCAAGGATACGTACGGCGTCGTTCGGTTCGGTTGACGCAGGAGCGCCCGCCAGGCCCGCCGCATTAGCCGCCAAGGGCTGGTCCCGAGGCTGGACAGAATGTAACTTCCAGCGCAGAAGGAGGAGAGTGAGCACGACGGCCAGCCCTGCGAGCACCCAGGCGGCCGTCCGGCGAGCGCGCCGGCTGACATTCGGTCCGCTAGTCCCGCCGCCGAGCTGCACAACACCAACGGGAGGCTCTCCCTGGCTCTGAGGGTGCGCCGTATCCGCGCTGGCAGCCGTCGCGGAAGTTGGTGTCCGGGTGACAAATTTCGGCACGTAATGCCCGGGTTCGACGACAATCTGGACCGGGTTGTTGGCGCCTACCCCTTCGTAATACTCCTTCAAGTTCCTTCTAAGCCGGTGGGCCTCAACGCGCACAATGGCATCCTGGCTCTGATCGAAATCCGCGCCTCTTCCGAAGACTTCAGTGGCGAGGGTATATTCCTTAACTCGATCTGACCTTCCCGCGAAGTATTCCTCGCAGATGTACTTGAGCAGTTTGCACTGTAACGGGGCTCTGGGAAAGTTTCCCGAGCCCAGAACCCGTTCTAGTTCTTCCTTTTCGCGGCCGTATGTAGTTTCCATGCGGACCTACCAGAGACGCCTTCGGACAGGACGCGCACCATACCACAAAAGGTTAACGAACTCAAGCCGTAACCGGTTACCGGTTCGGATAACACTCACCATTCACCTGAAAACGCAGAGGGTAGCCAAGTAACCGGCAAAGCGGCCGGTACTAACAGCTATAACGTTGTGTTACTTCTCTTTCTTCCGTATGCTGGCCAGCGTTTTAGGCTGCCAGTGTGCTGAATTTGGGTCTCTACCCTGCTGCGAGTTCAAAATGTGTTATCGCACTTTCCGGAGACGAATGAGCACTCCCATGAAGCTGCTGGGAATCCCTTGTTTTTTCTGCTGCGCGGTTGGGCTGGGACGCGCGGTGGACAAGGCCGATGACGCACTGGCCAGGGCAGCTTCCGCGGTCGAGCACGGGCAGTTCGCCGAGGCCGAGTCAGGTTTGCGTGTGTTTCTGCGCGAGCACCCCGGCAACGTGCGCGCCAGCGGCCTGTTGGGCGCGGCGTTGGATGGCCAGCAAAAGCTCGGTGAAGCCGAGACGCTATACCGAGAGGCCTTGCGCCGGACCCCGGATTCGGTCCTGCTGTTGGACAATTACGGCAATCATCTGCTTCGGCAGGGCGACGCGGAAGGCGCGCGTCTGGAGTTTGAGAAGGCTTGTAGCATCGACCCGTCAGACCAGAACGCGCATCTTCAACTGGCGCGCCTCGCGGTCGATCGCCACGAGGGTGCCGCAGCGCTCGAGTTTCTCAGCCGTCTGCCGGACCTGCGCGCTCCCGCGCTGCAATTGTTGCGCGCCGAAGCGTTGTACTGGGCAGGCCGCAAGGACGAGAGTTTCGGCGTCATCGCGGCCCTGGAGAACACCTATGACGCGGACCCGCGCGTGCATTCTTCCGCGGGCCTGGCGCTAAGTAGAATGGGGCAGTTCGCGCGCTCCGAGAAGGCTTTTTCCCGCGCCTTGGCGAAAGCCCCGGGCGATCCTGACGTGCTGTACAACCTGGGGCTGGCGGCGGTGGGGGCCGGCCACGACCAGCGCGCCGAGGTCGACTTCCAGACACTGCTCCGGCAACAACCCGACAATGTTGACGTGTTGCTGGAGCTTGGCCGCTTGCGAGGGCGCGCCGGCGACGGTGAGGGTGCCATTGCCTTACTCACCAAAGCCGCGCGGCTGGCCCCGAAGCGCGCCGATGTACAACGTGCCCTGGCGCTCGCGCTGGCGCGTTAATTCCTATATGGAAGACGGGCGCCCCGTTGAACTCACGCGTTCCTTCTTCCGTGGTGATCGCTACAGCTCCGTCGCACATTCGGTCCGCAAGAACAAGTCAATCTTGCCAGCGAGGGGTTCTTAGAAACGGTGCGACGGCTAGTGCAAGGCAGGTACTGCTTATCATTTCTTCCATGAAGCATCTCATGCGTCGGGTCGTTTCGCACGTCGAAGAAGAACCTGGGTGCGTTGGGTCCAAGGAGGAGACAGTTCAAGCAGGTTACGGGGTCACCGTCCATGAAATATCTCAACCAGTGCCGCATTCAGCGCGCCCAGGCGCTGCTTATAAATACGGAATGGCAGTTAAAAATGAAATTTTCTGCTCGAAACCTCGGGAAGCATTTGGCAAAAACCATCCGCAGTATGCGCGGAGAAAAAGGAGTTGAAATGAATTCACATCGAGATCGCAAGAATTCTCGTCTTTTCTCGCACGGAAGGCTCAGGAGCATTCTGATCGCCCTGGGCGCTTTCTGTGCTTTCGGTGTTCTGCTATGCCCGCCTGCGTTCGCCCAGGGGGGCGCCGTATTGGGCGCGGTGAACGACACGAGCGGTGCGGTGATACCGAATGCGTCGGTAACCATAACCAACACGGCGACGGGCGTGACCACAACGACTACGACGAACAATGAAGGCCTGTACGTTTTTCCCTACGTTCAGCCAAGCGTTTACGATGTCTCCGCCAGCGCTACCGGATTCGAGACGGTGAGGAAACCGAGAGTGACCGTGAATGTGACGGAGCGCGTGCAGGTAAACTTCGATTTGAAGATTGGCACCACCAAGCAGACCGTCGAGGTCACGGCCGTGGCGCCATTGCTCCATACCACCGACGCGGTGACGGGCCAGACCGTTAACCGGACGTTCATGAACGATTTGCCGCTTTTGAATCGCTCGGCGCTTGACTTGGCCTTCCTCTCGCCGGGAGTCGTTCAGCCGCCCGGTACTGCCTATGCGAATTCAGGAGGCGTTGCTAACAACTTTAATTCTAATGGAAGCCGCGATCAGACTTCCGATCTAACAATTGATGGCGTTACAGCGGGGCAAATGGCGGCGCAGGGCCTCTGGATCCAGACCGCCTATACCCCCTCTGTGGATGATGTCCAGGAGTTCAAGGTTCAGCAATCGAATTTCAGCGCCGAATACGGATTCACGGGCTCGACCATCACCAACCTGATCACCCGTTCCGGCACGAACCAGTACCATGGCAGCGCCTACGACTTCCTGCGCAACAATGACCTCGATTCCCAGAATTTCTTCAACAACCAAAGTAATGTGCCTCTCGTTCTCAACCTCCCGCACTTGGAGCGGAACGTTTTCGGCGGCACTGTGGGCGGCCCCATACGCAAGGATAAAACCTTCTTCTTTTTCGACTATGAGGGCACGCGCCAGAAAGCACTTGCGAACCCTGCGACCGCCGGCGTGCCCAGCGCGGCGGAGAAGACGGGGAACTTCACTGAATTCTGCGGGGAAAACGGCGGCACATACAACGCGGCAGGCCAATGCTCCGCAGCCTCCGGCCAATTGTGGGACCCCTACACCGGCGTCAACGTACCGGGCGTTGGAACCCCGCGGTCGGCCTTCATTCCTTTCAACAACTTGGCTACCTACCAGAGCCCCGGCACCAACCTGGCCGGCACGGGCCGCAGTTTACCCGCGCAGCCTGGAAACCTGCTGGATCCCTCCATGATGGCACTGTTTCAGTTTTTCCCGGCTCCTAACCGGAACGTCGGACAGTCGAACTATAACCCGTACTATAACTGGGTCGGCTCCGGCGCCAATATATTCAACAACGACCAGTGGGACTTGAAAATCGATCACCAGTTCAATGCCAATAACAGGCTGAGCGCGAGATATTCTCAACTAAAGTCGACTAATGTGCCGATGAACTGCTTTCACAACGTAGCCGATCCCTGCACTGCCTTCTCCGGACCTCACACGGCCCATCTGTTCAGCCTGAACTTCGTGCGCACTTTCGGCCCCGCGACGGTGCTTAATTTTTCCTACGGCCTTGTGCGCACCTCGGACAACGATCAAGGCATATCGATCGACTACCCGTCAAGCCAGACGGATCCGGTCAAGGTGCTCAAGATGCCCTCCTACATCGACACGTCGGGCAGTACGACCTTTCCGACAGTCATTTCCTACGGTAATGAACTCGCCGCCAATTCCGGCGACAACTCCACCGCCATTGGCGGAGCCCCGTGGGCTTTCTTCCGTCAAGGTCAGGAAACGCACGACTTGCTCGCTTCGCTCACCCATATACGCGGGCGCCACGAGTTGAAGTTCGGCGGCGAATTTCGCATGCACCGTTTCAACGCCGGGCAACCCGGCACTCCCAACGGACTCTTTGCCTACGGTCCATACGGCACATCGCAAACCGGTAATTGGGATGGGAGCGGCGGTGACACCCTGGCGGATATGCTGATCGGAAGCGGGGGCAATTGGGGGCAGTACGAAATACCCGATTTTCTTGCCACCCAAAACTTCGCCTATGCCGGCTATGCGCAGGATTCCTTTCATGCAAGCCGGAAGCTGACGGTCAACGTCGGGCTTCGCTACGATTTGACCCTGCCACAGACGGAGAGGTGGAACAGGTTGAGCTGGATCGATCTGACTGCGCCTAATCCTTTGCAAGTCCCCGGGTACTCCAACCTCGTTGGCGGCCTGAAGTTTTCCAGCCCGAGTAACCGCACGAGCATGAACGCTGATCCCCGGGACTTTCAGCCCCGTATTGGCCTGGCATACAGGCTGAACGATCAAACGGTGATCCGCACTGGATACGGATTCTATTATGAGATTTCGAACTCAGTCGCGAATGCCAATGCGATAAGTCCTAACGCCCCGGGGTTTTATGCCCCTACCGCTTGGCAAACGTCGGTTCCGGGCTCCCCTGCTACGCCTCCCTCAGGGCTCAGCAACCCCTTCCCGTATGGGCTGGTCCCCATCACCGGGAGTTCGTTAGGACTGCTGACCAATATTCAGGCCGGTCAAACCGTAGATTATTTGCGAACCATGAACCAAACGCCGTATGAGCAGTCCTGGAGTTTCGGAATCGAGCGCCAACTACAGGGAAATACGCTCGTGGACATGGAGTATATCGGCAAAAAGGGAACGCATGAGTACCTTGGCGTATCCGGCGATTTCAATGTGAATCATTTGGGCCCGCAAGAGGAGCAGGAAATCGGAAACGGGGCGTGGGTCAAGGCGATGGATACACAAGTCCCCAATCCCTTTTACGGGGCCGGCAAGAGCCAGGGCGTTATACAGCAGGGTAACCTTCTCAGCCCGACGGTAACTCAATACTCGCTCAGTCTCCCCTACCCTCAATTCCAGGGCTTGGATTTCAACGGTGCGCCGTGGTCCAATCTGGAGTATAACGCATTGCAATTCCGGCTTGAGAAGCGCTTTTCCAATGGGCTGCAGTTGCTAGCTACCTATGTGTGGTCGAAAACGATGGACTATACTTCGGATTCCGGCAACGGGGCCCCTAACATCGGCACCATCGATCCCAATAACTGGAGGCTGCTGCGAGGGGTCTCTCAATACAACATCCCGCAGGTCTTCCAGTTCACTTACGTCTATCAACTGCCCTTCGGCCGCGGGAAGCACTTTGGCGCAACAATGAATCCGGTGCTCGACGCGATTGTGGGAGGCTGGCAGACCACCGGCATCTGGCGATTTGACGATGGCCAGCCCCTCCAGGTCTCACTTCCGTCGGGAGCCAGTATTCCCCTGCCTGGCTATGGTCAACTGCCCAACATGGTGGGAACGCCACAGCGCAACCCGAAGTCCAAGTGGCTCCTCCCGGTGGCGCAGGGTGGCGGGTACTTTGCCAATCCCGGCGTGTTCCAGGTGCCTGCCGATTACACTATAGGAGATGCGCCCCGAACCCTGCCGTGGATCAACGTTCCCGGCACGTCGAATGCGGACCTGTCGCTCTTCAAGGAGTTTAACTTGAACAGGCTTCGCGAAGGCGCGCACCTCGAACTCCGTACGGAATGGTTCAACGCCTTCAATCACGCGCAATTCGCCGCGCCCAATACCGCCGTCACAAACGCCCAGTTCGGGCAGGTGCTTAGCCAGGCAAACACGCCGCGCCAGATACAAATGGCCCTGAAGTTGTATTTTTAGCTTTGTCACCTTGGGCTTTCGGCCCGCGAAAGCTCATGAAAAACGGTGTAGCGCGGACCGCCGATTTTGCGGTCCGCGGTTCTTCCACCGGCACACGGGAAAGCCGCGGACCGCAAAATCGGCGGTCCGCGCTACCCGGAAATCGCACCACGAGTCTGCGAGGCCATTGAGGGTCGGGATGTAGGTGTGTAATATTGAGTCCTGTGATTCGGTCTCGCTTAAGTTGGTCTCAGGCCTTTCGGAGGACGGCGTTGTGTGCCGTCCTCTTTCTTTCTGCGGCGGCGTGTCTTGCTCTCCCTCAAGCGTCGAGTTCCATCGTTCGAAAAGCGGCGACGGACTTTCAAGAAGGCCGGGTTGCCGATGCCGAGAGCGCGCTCGAATCCGTGTTGCACAAGGATCCTCGCGACCTTTCGGCATTGAGCCTCATGGCCGTTATTCTCGACTCCCAGCGGAAATATTCCGAGGCCGAAGAATTCTACCGCCGCGCTCTCCAGATCGCACCCAGCTCTACTGCACTATTGAATAATCTCGGGAACCACTATCTCGCCACGGGCAATCCCAAGCAAGCTGAAGAAAGTTTTCGACGCGTCGTGGCGGTTGATCCGCATCATGTGAACGCGAACCTGCAACTCGCCGACATGAGTGTCGAGCGGAAGCACGGCGCGGAAGCTCTCGAGTGCTTGAGCCGTCTCGCGGCAACTGATCAAAGCCAACCCGTTGCGCAACTGCTGAAGGCTCAAGCCCTCGTCCTCATGGGCAACTGCAAGCTAGCGCTGCCGGTGCTCAGCGCGCTGGAAGAGAAAACAGATCAAGACCCACACTTTAGTTTTTCCATTGGCCTGGGCTATGCCCAATGTCAACAATACGATCGCGCGGAGAAATCATTCAGCGAGGCCTTGAGAGCCGATCCCTCGAACTTCGACGTTCTGTACAACCTCGGGGTCGCCGCGCGCCGTGCCGGGCACCTCGATCGAGCGCAACAGGTGTTCGAGGCTGCTCTGCGGTCAAAACCGGAAGATGTAGATGCCCTCTACGCCTATGGTGACGTGTTGATTGCCACTAAGGATTTTCTGACGGCAAGTGCTGTCCTGGACCGAGCGGCGCGACTCGCCCCGGATCGCGCCGATGTGCTTTTACTTTTGGCCCATGCCACGGAGGAACTCGAGTATTATGAGGACACCGCCCGCACCTTGGAAAAGTACCTGAAATTGCGTCCTGACGACGACGCTGCCCGGCGTGAGCTGGGCTTCTCGTTGATCCTCGAAGGTAAGTTCGAAGAAGGTGTTCCCAAACTTCGCGAGTTCGTGCTCAGGCACCCGAAGGACGCAAGAGGCCAGTATGAACTCGGCGCAGGTGAAGCATCGGACAGTCCGGAAAAAGCTCTGGTTCATCTCGATGAGGCACTAAAGCTCGATCCGAAGATGTTTGAGGCCCGGTACACGCGTGCCGTACTCAATTTCCAGAATAACAGGCTTGACCGGTCACTCGAAGATTTCGAGGCGCTTCGCAAAATCGATCCTAAGAATCCAAAGATTCTGGACCGGCAAGCGCGGATCTACTTGCAGCAGGATCGGGCCGAGGAAGCAGCGCCACTCTTACAACAGGCCGCCGAGTTAGCTCCCCACGATCGGGCCATTTTGATTCATTTGAGCCAGGCACTCGGAAAACTTGGTCGCACCGAGGAGCTCAAGGCGGTGTTAGCGTCATTCAAGGAGGCCGCTGCGAGCGGCGGCCAGCCTCACGCACACGCGGGTCTGCTTGATTTTCTTGCTCTCTCCCCGGAGCAGCAGGACGCGAGGTACGTCGAAGCATTACAAGCCGCGGTGAATCAGAACTCGAACGATGTCGCTCCGAAAGTCCGCCTTGCCGAGTATCTGCTAGACCAGGGAGAGAGCAAGCGCGCTGCCGCAGTATTCCGTGAGGTGCTCGCGGCGGGAGCAGATGCCGCCACGCTGGCCGATTGCGGGAAAGCTCTACTCGAGCATGAGCAGTATGGTTTGGCGGCGGAATTCCTTCAAAAGGCGCCGAATGCGAAGCTCGACCTGGCAATCGCCGTGTTCCATTCCGTCAGCCCCGCAGCCGGACTGGCCCAACTCGATGAAATACCCGCCGACCAACGCGCCGGCGACTACTTTATACTTCGCGCCCAGATCCTGGATTCTATGGGCAAGACCGCAGAAGCGGCGGACTCGCTCGATCGAGGTATTCGCGCGGCCCCCCGGCGTGCGGATATGTATTTTGAGGCCGCTGGGTTTCTGATTCAACACGGCCAATTCAAGCAGGCGGCGGCCGTGCTGGAAGATGCAACCCGCCTGATCCCGGATGCGCCTAACTTGTGGCTGGCGCGGGCGATTGCTCTTGAGTTGCCGATGGCGCATGGGAGATCCCACGCCGATGAGGTGCGGAGCGAAGAAGCAATGAAGGTGCTGGCGCAAATTGAGTCCCGCTGGCCGGCGTGGGATCTCCCATACCTCGTGAACGGCATGATCTTCGAGGACGAACTGAAATCGAAGCAAGCGAAGCAGATGCTCGATTTAGCGATTGCCCTCGGATGCCGGGAAGCGGACGCTTATTATTACGAAGCTTTAGCCATCACAAACACGACCCCCGTCAACCTGCCGGAGGCGCAGCAGGCCATCTCTCAGGCAGTGACACTAAACCCCGAAGATGCCGCAATTAGGGCACTGGACGGACAGATTCTCCTGGATGAGGGAAACTACAAGGATGCGGTTCAGCAGCTCCTCGCCGCTGTGCGGCTTCAGCCGGCACTCTATGGCGCGCATGGTCTCTTGCGCACAGCCTACCTTAAGATCGGAGAGAGTGACAAAGCTGCTGAAGAATCAAATCAGATGATGCGCATCGCGAAACAGAGTTCCGAGCCCGACCAGGCTACCTCATCTATGGAGCGTCTCTTGTTCACCGTGCGTCCGCCCGGCGCCAATTGAGCCGGGTAGCGCAGACCGCCGATTTTGCGGTCCGCGTCTTTTCCCTGGCCGCGAGACTCGCCGTGCTGTTATTGTATCGCCGTGTCAAAGCTGCGGGCCTAAGCCCGGCGGAGCAAATCGAGCGTTGTGGCCTGATCATTGACCGGATCAGAATACCGTCCGATCTGCGAACCCGAATTTGACCGGACCACACCGAAAAGACGCGGACCGCAAACTCGGCGGTCCGCGCTACCCACTTTACACCACCTATTTGAACCCGGCGCCTTCGACAATCGTTACGTAACGGTCGGCGGCGACATTGTTCAGTTCCTGCACAATCCCGGAAGGCCAGCGAATTTCCACGCGATCTGCTGTTTTGTGGGGACCCAAACCGAAATGAGTCGGTCCAG
>Ga0326727_10016271_pt1 | contig 15749 bp, 12 predicted proteins | sample MB2enrmetagenome_FD_207643 | JGI IMG/M metagenome (GOLD analysis project Ga0326727, IMG submission 207643) | Lab enriched peat soil microbial communities from McLean, Ithaca, NY, United States - MB29MY | ecosystem: Environmental > Terrestrial > Soil > Wetlands > Peat | place: USA: New York... | reverse complement strand
GGGATCACGTTCACCGGATTGCGCAGCTGTTCGTCGGTGAGAGGGGTGGCTTCCCATACCTCGCCGTGCGGCTCTTCGGGAATTTCCGCGGGCACGCGCCCCTGCGGCGTGTCAGGGTCGTCGGCCGTGCCGCGGCCGGTGGCGCGCTCGCGTTCGGCAGCCCCGCCGCGTCCACCTCCGCCTCCGCCCACCATGTTGGAAAGGCCGAATAGCGGGGGGTTGGAAGCGAAGATCGCCAGATTGTCGGAGTAGCCGTAGAGAATCGGACTGGCGGCATCGACAATCTTCGAACGGACGGCCGACCCGGTGACCTTCAGGTTCCTCGCCGCCGCCGTCGAGACTCCCGGAGCGAATCCGAACGTCACGGCGAAGGTCGCGGTATCGTTGGCGCCGATGAACAGGCCGCCCTGATTGACGAAATCCTGCAGGTGGTCGAGGCCCGTCCACCCGAGACCGGGCCGCATATCGTCGGTCTCGTCCGTCTTAGCAAGATTGGGGGTTTCCGGCGTTACCTTCCACGGCAGTGGATTGCCGTACATGGGCCGCCCATTGATGACGGCTTGCGGGCTGCCGCCCACGCCGGGTCCGAAAACGATGACGTCGTATTTCGCGCGCAGGCCGGCATCCTTCGAAACGGTTTGGGTGCTGATGTAGGTGTACGGGATCGCAAGGCGGTCGAACTCCAGGCGCCACCAGCCTTCAGCCTGCGTGTTCATCCAGGTGTGCATGATGGCGATGCGCGCCGCACGGATGGGATGGGTCTTCACGGCAGGCGCGGTATCCACCGCGAAGGCGCGCAGTCCGAGCTCTTCGGCGGCTTTCGCAAGCTCGGCAGCCGGCAGCCCGCGGACGATGAACGTGCCGCGGTTGAACTTGTGGCCGGCGGTTTCGAAGGGCTCTTCGGAAGCGTCGAAACTGGCCGCGGGGAAGCGGTAGCGCAGCGTGATGAGGGCGCTATCGGCATTGTGGTTGATGAGGAAAATGCTGCCCGCGCCTTCCACGCCGCCGGGCGCGAGCACCGGACCGTTGACGCGCGTCATGTGGGCGTCGAGCACCTTGACGTCGGTGACGCGCGCCACCTGCACATTGCCGAGTTCGCCGAACGTCCAGCCGGTATCGTCGTAAATGCTCTTTTGCGGATCGTTGGGCGCCCAATATTGATAGTCGAGCAGCGTGTCGGCGATGCGGCTGTAGGGCTGGTCCATGCGGAGCACGTACGTGCCGGCCGGGAAGGTGCGCGGTTCGGGCTTCGGCTTCTCCTCTGGTTTGGCGGCTTCGCCTTCCGGCTTTGCCGCGTCGTCTGTCGCGGTATCGCTTCCGCCACGCCCGCCGCGGCCCGGCTTCTTCTTGCCCGGCATCGTGACGGTGAACGGCTCGCTGGCGCGGGAAATCTCGCAGCCCTGGTCCTGCAGCATGCGGAGCAGGTCGGCCTGCGCGCCGGGACGCGGATCGCCGGCGGTGAAAACGTACGCGGCCGGTCCTTCGGTCCTGGCCTTATCGATCGACCGCTTCGCCTTGAGATAGAAATTGTGGAGGAAGAGCTTGTTATTGGCGGAGAAATACGCCAGCGCGGTGAGCAGGCCGGTCTCCTCATAATTATTGTTGTTGCGCTGCGACCATTTGGCCTTCGGCAGCGGTGGATTCTGCTTGAACCACGTGCGGGCGTACTCGTTGGGCCGCAGCGTGCGCTCTTCGGTGTCGGCGCCGCCATTGCCGAACGTCTCGTAGAGGCGGCTGATGCCGTTATGCGTCGCCGCGATGAACATCAGGTAACTCGGCGACCAGGTATCGAACGTGCCGTGCGTGAAGACGCCGGGCATGCCGAATTTGGTCATCTCGGAGACGTTGTTCCAGCCCATCATCTGCCACTCGTCGGCCAGCATGGGGTCGATCCAGGCGTTGTACGGACCGTCGCCCACGGTGTTGTCGTAGAGATACGGCACCGATTCGTGCAGATCGTGGAGCACCTGCGCCTTCCACCCGACGAAGGTATTGAGCACGTTGCGCGTGAGCTGCAAGGTGAGCCCCATGGCGTCGCGATTGTTGTCGTGCGCCACGTAGTGGCCCCAATACATGAGGTTGGGCCACTCCAGGCCGGGGTGGGCGAGATGCCACTTGTAGATGTCGACCATGCGGTCGCGGCCGTCCACTTCGACGATCGGCGTGATCAGCGTGATGACGTTCTCGCGGATCGCCTTGATGTAGGCGCTGTCGTCGACCGCCAGGCGATAGGCCAGTTCCATGAGCGCGGTGGGCGCGCCGGTTTCGGTGGAGTGGATGGTGCCGGTGATGTAGTAGACGGGAGTGGACGCGGCCACCAGGCCATCGGCCTTGGCGTCGTCGAGCCCGATGGTGCGCGGGTCGGCGAGCTGCGCCAGGCGGGCGCGGTTCCGGTCGAGCTGCTCGATCAGGTGCTCGGATGCCACGGCGACGGCGATCATCTCACGGCCTTCCTCGGTCTTGCCGATGCTGAAGACCTTGACGCGCGGGGTGGCGGCTGCCAGCATGCGCATGTACTTGTAGACCTCAGCCGAGTAGGGCAGGATGCCGGGCGCGCCGGCGATGTCGCCGAGCACGGCCTTGGGCGTGGGCACGGTCTGGGAGGCGGGCAGGTAATCGGTGAGCGGTGAATTAAAGAAAGTCTCGGTGGTGTACTCGCGGATTTTGCGGGTGTACTCCTCGTCGATGGGCTGGCCGGGATCGCGGCCGGGTTTGAGCGAAAGGGTGACGCTCGGTTGGGCGAGCGTTGGCCGGGTGAACAAAGGCAGGGCGAGAAGCACGGGAAGAAAAAGGCGAACGAAACGCATACGGGGAATATAACAGACCGCGGTCACACCTTCCGGCGATTTTTTCGCGGCGTGGATGGAGTGAGTTAGCTCGCCGGAGCGGGCGGCGCGGATCATGGGCGTGCGAATTTTGAGGGTGCGGCGGATCATCATGATCCGTCGTTTTTTGCGTAAGTCCATTCGATTCAGAAAAACGCGAAAGGAAGCTCGGATCAATTTGCGCCGAGCGCCAACGAGGACCCATCCATGCAAGATCTGAAACCTACCCAACCCGCCGCAAGCGCGGACGATTTCGAGCTCGGAATGATGCTGGGCAGCCGGAGGGCTTTCGCCTCGGTTGCCGGCCGCTGCTCCGCCGCCGATGCGGAGTGCCTGCGCCGCGTGCGCGAGAAGAAACTCTACTTGAGCCGCGCAGCGACCTGGGACGAGTTCTGTCCGAAGTTCCTCGGATTGAGCAAGGCGCAAGCCAACCGGCTCATCCGCTACCTGGAAGAATTCGGCCCCGATTACTTCGAACTGACCCAGCTCACGCGCGTCACGCCGGAACAGTTCCGCGCCATCGCGCCGGCGGTCCGCGAGAAGAACATCCACCTGAACGGCGAGGCCATCGCGCTCATTCCCGAGAATTCCGACCGCATCGCGGCGGCGGTGGCGGAACTGCGGCAGGCGCAGTCCACCGCGCCGGAAGCGTCTGTCGAGGATGGCCTGGCGGCTTTCGAGCGGCGCTTCAATCGCCTGATCGCCGAGTTCGCGGAATATTCGCGCTCGCCCATGTCGCTGGCGCAGCGGAGTCAGACGAACGCCGTGCTCTCCAAGGCGGTGCTCGATTTACAACGTCTGGGATTGCAGCGCGGGAAGGTGCTGTAGGCCAGAGGGCCAGACCGCGGCAGGGCGGGCAACCAATTCAGCCACGGATGAAACCAGATAAGCAAAGATAAGAAAGTGCCTGGTCTTATCTGTGTTCATCTGTGGCTGATAATTTCTTTGCCTCGACGCCGGAGCATCTAATTCTCCACCGGCAACTTCTCCACGCGATCGATCACTACCACGTCGAGCGGCGCTTTCACCGATTCGAGCTTCAATCCCACCGATTGAATGGCGGATCGAATGGTGGGCCGATCGGAAGGGTCGGCGTCCAAATCCTCTGACCACCAAAGATCGAAATCGTATTTCCCGCTGAGCCCTGTGGCGTCAATCACCGGCCGGTGAAGCTGGCCCTCCACCAACCTGGCGAATTCCGCTATGGTTTTGCCCTGAACGCGGTAATAGACGCCGGGTTCGCGGTCGGAGGGATTTCCCGCGGGCGGCGCGGCTTCGCCTTCGACGTAAGGTTTCAAGTGCGGGCCGCCGGGCGCGACCGCCAGCCGGAACGTCTGCATTTCGCGCGGCTCGCGGTGCGCCACCAGCTTGAAGCGCTCCGCCAGGAGGTTCTGCAGCATCAGGCGGAACTGCTCTCCGGTCGTTTCTCGCGGTATGGTGGCGATCACGTGAAATCGCTCCTGCGGCAGCCGATTGGGGCTGACCAAGCGATACTCGGGAACGTCGTACGCTTGCGACACCAGGCTGGCGATGTCGCAGAATGTGCATGTGTAGCGCCCCGGATCGCCGGTTCCCGGCCCTCCCTTCCAGCCGACATAAATCGGGCCGCTGCTGCTATCGAGCGGCGGCGAGATCTTGATGGAGGCGGCATCGAACGACGGCCCGGCGTGCTGCCCCAACAGGCAGGCGCTAAGGGCCGAGAGCACGAGTAGAATCCGCATGGGCTCGTTGATTAGTATATCTTTCCGTCCAGTCAGTGCTCTCCGTGCCACAGTACCTGGTACTGCACTCTGGGAATGTTGATTATCTTTAGAGGCACCTGCAAAATTCCGCTCAATCGCCGAAAAGCATCGCTCCTCGCGCGCCAGCAAGCGGTTGGCGGAATTTTACAAGTCCCTCTTCAGTCTGCGATACTTGCGGTCGCCGCGAGAAGTCCGTAACCTATGGATGACTCAGCCTGGCGGTTCGTGCCTAATCCGAAGAGGCCGGCCGGGTAAAAGTCACTGTCGAAGGGGGATACGAACATGAAGCTGAAGCCAGAGGACCTCAAGACATACGAGGCCTATAGAAAAGCCATCCGGGCCGCGGCCGCGCAAATCAAAGACAACACGCCGTTCTGCCTGTTGAGCGAAGTTCAAATGCCCGACGCCCACCAGAAGCTCCAAGTACTGAAGCCGTTTCTGGCGTTGGGGAGCCCGATCAACGTGATCGTCCCGATGCTGAAGGATCTGCACGGAAGCAAGAAACCGCTGTGCGGCGGTGTGTGTTCCCTCAAGGACGGCAAGATCAGCCTCACTGCCCAAAAGGGAAAAGTGGAATACGGAGTGCTGAAATCGCATGCCAGCGTATTCAAGGAATTGCTCGGCAAAGAGATTCTGTTCCCGTCCGCCAACGCCGCGGCGGCTGGTCCACCGGCAAAGAAGTGACCTTGACGGCCCAGGGACAAGCGGACAGCATGTAGTGCAATGTGACCCTCGTGACTCCGGCGGAAGTCGAGTGGCGCAGCGCTATTTTGTACGGAGGGCCGGGTAAAACTTACCGCAGCGCGCGGCCCCCACGCCTTCATTTCCATAGCATACGGAGTTGGCCCTTGGAATGCACCATTTTGAGGTCCAATTTCGGCACCCATAGGAACACTCAGGAGACCACCGTGTGGAGCAAAGGTAAAGACGAACCCGCCACGATGAATTACCCGGAGGCCAATCGCGGCAGCGCGCCGCAGTACGCCCCTCCCCAAGGCCCCACGCCCATACAAACCGGGGCGCGGACCCCGCCGCCTGCCGCCGCTGCGCCCACAGCGGCCATCGGCGCTTCCATGCGCATCAAGGGAGAAATTCATACGCGCGAAGAGCTGCTGGTGGATGGCGAAGTCGAGGGCGTGATGGAATCGGAGAGCCTGCTGACCGTCGGCCCCAACGGCAAGGTGCGGGCGAATATCAAAGCGCGCGAGGTGGTGATTTTCGGCAGCGTTCACGGCAACGTGGAAGTTACCGGGAAAATCGCCATCCGCGAGCAAGGGAGCCTGATCGGCAATATCAAGAGCGCGGGCATCAGCATCGATGACGGCGCCTACTTCAAAGGCAGCATCGATATCACCCGGCCCGATCCCAAAGCGGCCGCCAGGAACGAACCGAAAATCGTGGCCCACGCCGGCTAACTCGGAAGGACTGGAAAATTGTCCGGCCCGGTGCCGAGCCGCGACCGCCAGGGAGCGGTTTCCGACGGACCGAGGGCGCCATCATTTCGGTGCGTAGAACAGATACGTGGCGGAATAGTTGACGCGCTCCCGATCGCCGGCGCGCGGCGCATCGCAGGGCTTGGCGGAAGGCAGGAGTCCGCCGGATGTGTCGATGCGGTGGATGAAGGTCGCTTTGGCGAACCGCCCCGCTCCATCCTTGGCCGGCAGTTCCAACCAATGAACGGCGCTCGAATTGGCAGGCAGAAAATGTTTGGCGAGAGGGGCCTCGCCGCGCACGATACTGCCGTCGGTAGCTTCCCAGGCCGGGCCTTGGTAATGGTGCACGGTCAACTTGTGCGCGGAGTCTGTGAGGATGGCGTCGGGGTCGGGGCCCGTCCATGCGAAGCTCTGCCCGGCCGGTTTGCAAGTGTAAATTTGCGCGCTGTTGGGCAGAGTTTGAAAACGGAAGAGGATCTTCTGTCCGTCGGGATCCTTCATTTCAGCATTCGGCAGAGGGGTCTGCGCGGTTTGGGAGAGCGCCAGCGCAGCGACGAATAAGATCGCGAGTCCGCGGCAGGTCATGGCTGGATTTTACCGCGGCGAAGGAACTGGCCGGGCTGTCGCCCGCTGTATTACTATCCCTCCATAGTCTTTGCACGCCGCGACGATTTCGTGTCGCTCAAAAGCTGAAAGCTGACCGCTGATAGCTTGCGCGCAGCGCATTGTGGGACAGGCTTCTTCAGCTTGTCCAATTCACACGCGATACAAGTCGGCCCGCCACTTCTTCACGGCCTGCTTGATGGCTTTTTGCGAGAGGCTTTCCTCGGCGGCCCGGCGCGCCAGGGCGACGAATTCCTCGTCCGAGGCGAAGCGCAGGCCGATAATCTGCTTCACCGTGAGGCGCGGGTCGAGCAGTTTTCCCGTCATGACGAAATGGCGCAGATTTTCCTCCGCGCGAATGGCGCGATCCTGCGCTTTGAGCGCGAACATGCGGGCGAATAACGCCGTCAAAATCAGGCAAACCGTCAGCACCACGATCAGCGAGGCGCTGTAGATGCGCTGATGGTCTCCCCAGGATTCGACCAGGTTCACGATCGAGCCGATCAGGGTGAGAAGTAGGACGGGCAAAAGGACTTTGTGGAAGCCGGTGACAAGCTGGGTGTGATTTTCGTAACTCTGCGTGGCCATGTGCTAAGCTCCTCCCGTATAGTGTAAGTCGTCTCACAAGGAGCAATGCGAGAATAGATCCATGGCTTCTTCTCCCAGTGCTTTGGACGCCCGCACGCAGACGTTTCCGTTCCTGACTGCAGCACAGATCGACCGCATTAAGACCTGCGGCCATGTGCGCCGAGTCGAACGCGGCGACATTCTCTTCCAGCCCGGCCAGACCGACATTCCGTTCTTCGTGCTGCTCTCGGGCGGCATGGAAATCGTGCAGCCCGATATCGCGGGCGGCGAGCGCACGGTGGCGGCCCATGCCGCCGGCCAATTCACCGGCGAGATCACCATGATCTCGGGCCAGCGCTGCCTGGTGCTGGGGCGGGTCACCGAACCGGGGGAGTTTATCGAGCTGAGCGGGGACGCGCTGCGGAGTTTGGTGGCGCGGGACGCCGAGCTGAGCGAGATGCTGATGCGCGCCTTTATTCTGCGGCGGCTGGCGCTGGTGAATCAGGGTCTCGGCAACGTGGTGCTGCTGGGTTCGCATCATTCCGCCGGAACGCTGAATCTGCGCGAATTCCTGAGCCGGAACGGCCACCCGTACACTTACGTCGACCTGGACGACGACCGCGACGCGCAAACCCTGCTCGACCGGTTCCATGTGAAGGCGTCGGAAGTGCCGGTGGTGATCTGCAATACCCGCGGCGTGATGCGCAATCCGTCGATCCAGCAATTGGCGGGATGCCTGGGCTTCAACAGCACCATCGACAAGTCGCAGCTGCGCGACCTGATCATCGTGGGGGCGGGCCCGGCGGGTCTGGCGGCAGCGGTCTACGCCGCATCCGAAGGGCTGAACGTGCTGATGGTGGAGACCACGGCGCCCGGCGGCCAGGCCGGGTCGAGTTCCAAGATCGAGAACTACCTGGGGTTTCCGACGGGCGTTTCGGGGATGGAACTGGCGGCGCGCGCCACCACGCAGGCGCAGAAGTTCGGCGCCGATATGATGATCGCGCGCACCGTGGTGCGGCTCGATTGCGACCGCCATCCGTATAAGGTGATGCTGGACGGGTCGGAATCGCTGGTGGCGCGGTCGATCGTGATTGCCACGGGAGCGCAGTACAACAAACTGGGGCTGGAGAATCTGGCGCAATTCGAGGGCAAGGGCATCTATTACGGCGCCACCCACATCGAGTCGCAGTTGTGCGGCGGCATGGAGGTGGCGGTGGTAGGCGGGGGCAATTCCGCCGGGCAGGCCGCGGTGTTCCTGTCGCAGCACGCCAGCAAGGTGCACATGCTGGTGCGGTCGGGCGAACTGGCCAGCACCATGTCGCGCTACCTGATCCAGCGGTTGACGGAGAATCCGCAAATCGAAATGCACTGGAATACGGAGATCACGGCGCTCGCAGGAAATGAATGCCTGGAGCGCGTCACCTGGCGGAACAGGAAGACGGGCGAGAGCGAGACGCGCGCGGTGGGGCATGTATTCGTGATGACCGGGGCATCGCCGCGGACCGATTGGCTGCGCGGCTGCCTGGCGCTCGACGAGCGCGGGTTTATTCTCACCGGCCGCGATCTGGAAACGGCCAACATCCTGGCGGAGGCGCGCTGGCCGCTCAAGCGCGCACCGTACATGCTGGAGACCAGCCTGCCGCGCGTGTTCGCCGTGGGCGATGCGCGGGCCAACAACGTGAAGCGCGTGGCGTCGGCGGTGGGCGAAGGCGCCATCAGCATTTCGCTGGTGCACCGCGCGCTGGCGGAGTTGTAGGCCATGAATCGACGGGATTTCTTGCAGGCAGGCGTGGCGCTGGCGGGCGCGGGGCGGCTGTTGGGGCAGACGGCCGATACTAACGGCTGGCGCACGTTCGAGGTGACGACGCGGGTGGAAGTGCTGAAGCCCGCGGGCGCGACGCGAGTGTGGGTTCCGGCCGCGCTCGGCGTGAACACGCCTTACCAGAGGACGCTCGCCAACACGTTCCAGTGCGACGGCGGCGCGGCGAAGATGGTGGAGAGCAGCGCCGATGGCCTGGCGATGGTGGCGGCGGAGTTTCCGGCGGGCGTGAAGCCCGCGATCACGGTGACGAGCCGCGCGATGACGAGGGACGCGCAAGGCGGTGGGGCGAAGGCTAGCCCCGAAGAGTTGCGGCATTTCCTGCGTGCCACCGGATATCTGCCCACCGATGGCGTCGTGAAGGAGACGGCCGCGGCGATTACCGAGGACGCGGCGACGGATACGGATAAGGCTCGCGCCATCTACGAGTGGATTGTCGAGAACACGTATCGCGATCCCAAGACGCGCGGGTGCGGGCTGGGTGATATCCGGTTCCTGCTCGAGTCGAGGGACCTGGGCGGGAAATGCGCCGATCTGAACGCGCTTTTCGTGGGATTGGCGCGCGCGGCGGGCGTTCCGGCGCGCGATGTCTACGGCATTCGCACCGCGAAATCGCAACTCGGATATAAGAGTCTGGGCGCATCGTCGGAAATTGTCACGAAGGCGCAGCATTGCCGCGCGGAGGTGTACCTCGGGGCGCAGGGGTGGACGCCGGTGGATCCGGCCGACGTACGCAAGGTGATGCTCGAAGAGCCGCCGGGCGGACGCGGACTCGACGACGAGATGGTGCGCCAGGCGCGGGCGAGACTGTTCGGTTCGTGGGAGATGAATTGGATGGCGTACAACTTCGCGCACGACGTGGCGCTGCCGGGATCGAGCGGGAGAGCCGTGCCGTTCCTGATGTACCCGCAGGCGGAGACGGCCGAAGGGCGGGTGGACAGTCTCGACGGGGACGCGTTCCATTACGAGATTACGTCGCGCGAAGTCGCGGGATGAAAGTCACCATGCGGCAACCGCTCCCTTTGGTCGCGGTTCGGAAACGCAATGCGCCGATACTGAGCCGCGACCAGAGGGAGCGGTCAGGTCGTCGTGCCACAATAAACTCATGTCCATCCGCACTCGCCGCGATTTCGAGAAACTCCGCGCCATCGGCCTGATTGTGCGCGAGGCGCTCGACCGTACCGCCGCCGCGGTCCGTCCCGGGGTCACCACCGGCGAATTGGACCGCATCGGCGCGCGCGTGCTGGCGAGCCGCGGGGCGGAATCGGCGCCGCCGAAAGTTTACGGATTTCCCGGCGCGCTGTGCATCAGCGTCAATGACGAGGCTATCCACGGCATTCCCGGCGACCGGGTGGTGCAGGCGGGCGATCTGGTGAAGCTCGACCTGGTGGCCGAAAAAGACGGCTATTTCGCCGACGCCGCCGTCACCGTGGCGGTGGGCGAAACGAGTGCGACCGCGGCGGCGCTGGCGCGCTGCGCGGAGAGCGCTTTTCACATGGCGGCGCGAGAAGCCCGCGCCGGCAACCGCGTCTACGATATCGGCCGCGCGGTGGAGCGCGAAACGCACCGCTGCGGATTCCGCGTGCTGCGCAGTCTCTGCGGCCATGGAGTGGGCCGCACCATCCATGAAGCGCCCAGCGTTCCGAATTATTACGACCCGCGCTGCCGCGAACGCCTGCACGAGGGCCTGGTGATTACCATCGAACCGATTATCGCCGTGGGCAGCAGCGAGGGCCAACTGCAGAGCGACAAGTGGACCATCCGCACCGCCGACGGCAGCTTATCGGCGCACTTCGAACACACCGTAGCGATCACCAAGGGCGCGCCGATATTGCTGACGGCGGCGTAAGGACTCCTGGGTTGCGAGGTTCACGGTCTTGCGAAAACGTGGGGCGGACCTCCGGTCGCACGGGACGCCTTCGTCCCGCTTTCCGGTCGAAGAATCTGGCGCTTGGCATCGCGAAGACGCCGACCTTGGGGGTCGCCCAATCGTTCGGGTCGACTACCCGGCGTCGCGGGAGCTTAACTCGTTTGCCGTTACTGATCCACCAGGCCGATAAGGGGGACCTCTCTCCGACTGACGCGTCATACGCCCAGAGTGCCACTTCGACCTGCACGCGCCCCCAAAGGTATGAACCATCGTTCTCAGAACTCAGCCGGCGCAGCGTTGCTCTGATGTCCTTCCTGTGTGGGGATGGTTTTCCAAATATCAAAGGCGCTCTGCCTCGACGCTCGTTACCTTGAAGTCTCCGAAGACGCCGCTTCGGACGGTTCCGGTCAGTGAAACGTTCAGCGTCTCGGTGAAAGTGGCGTTCTCTGTTTTGGGCGTGGCGTCAGGCGGCTGCATGCCCTGAAAGGCGAATAGGCCTGACCAATTCGTCGTTTCCACGACGGCCTCGATCTGCGTAAAGGCCTTCGCAGATATCTTTACCTCGCTCCCTTCCGGGCGGCTATACGTCTCCGCATGAGGCGGTCGATGCTCGGATTCCGGCAGTTCGGTCAACACATAGCGGAACTCGCTAACGGAAAATCCGGTAACTTCCTTCGCCCGCTTCCAGATCCTTTGCCCGACATCCGACGCCTTGAGCAAGGGAAATATTTGCTGCGATAGATTGTCCTTGTCGGCGTTCAGCGCCGCCTCGATCTGGCTCATCTCGGCATGCCATGCCGCGCGCGTCGCATCCCAAACGTGGTTGTATAAATCATCGAATAACGCGCTGGCCTTCTTGAAGGTTTCCAGCTTGTTGCCGGTGAGTTGGACGAGTTTGCGGGTTTCCGCGGCGTGGAAAATCTTGTCATTACTGATGAGCGCGCACCTGTCTCCGTCATCCGCCGTTTTCATATGGTCGAGAACGGAGAACAGGATCGCGGCGTCTTGCAAGCCGGTAACAACCGTATCACTGCCGGCGATGCGCTCTTCGAATGGGGCCGTTCTGCTAATCGCCATATCGACGAACATCCTGACATCGAGGGCTGGCAAAGGAATGATGGAAATGCCAAAATGTGCTTTCAACTCATCGGACCTTTTGCGAAAAGCTTCGCGAAAATCGGTTTCTTCGGGTCGCGTTCCGGCGATGTCAACGGTTATGACATCTCGGCAAAGTTTATTGATCTCCTTGATATTCTGCTCGGCTGCATCGAAGGCCGCATTGACGGACCGAATGAACTGGGCCTCCAGTTCGGCTTCAACCACCTCCGGCATGAGAAGCTGTGCTCCTAACCATTTGGCTACGCCGAAGATGGAGTAGATGTCGTTGGGCGGATGGGGCCAGCGATAGAGGATGTTCGTGTCGAAGTAGATGCGTTTTAGCGGTTGCGACGCCATCGATGATATGGTCGCATCATTCATCATTCTGGCTTGTTCTCACTCTCGATGATGCGCTGCTCCATCTCTTCGGAATACCGGAGATACTTTCCCTTCCGCAGATGGATTTTGCTCTCCATCGAGACGTAGCCGAGTTCGGCGACGCTATCGATGTTGTGTGGGGCAACCCTTGCTGAGCCGGAAACCTTCTTCATCATTTCCGTGAGCGCATCCTGAAGCTGTTTGTCGAGCTTCACGGGCTTGGGAGCATCGCGCCATTTCGGGACATGCTTATCCCACAGGCGCGTCGTAAGGAAGGATTGGTCATCCGGCGGGCGCTCCGCAAACGAAGTCGTTCCCGCCTTGAACTCGGCCTCGCTGAGGGCGGAAAAGCGCTCGTCGAGTTTCTTCAGATCGTCCTTCAGCTCGATGCCGCCGACGAAGCTCTGCTCAGCGGTTAAAAAGAGCGGCACGATCTGAGTGTGGAAATAGTCTTTCGAAGTGAAGATCGAGCAGAACGGCAAGTAATAGAGATAGGCGAGATCGATGTGATGGCTCTGCTTCACATTTCGTAGCAATTGCGTCGGCAGGACCAGGCAGAAGAAAAGATTGACGGAGAGCATGAAAATGAAATACGGCACGCACTGGCGCAGCGGTGGGCGCCGTCTCGCAATCCAGTCCGATAAGGCCTGCGCCTTCAAATCCGACACGCCGAGCAGGTCCATGCCGAATCCGAGGAGCCATTGCTGGTCCATCTGGTCGATGATGATATCGGTCATCTGCCGGGCATCCTGCAAGGTTCTAGGCTTGCGCCAGTGCGGACCGATCTCTGCCATGACGACCTTCACCATGCCATCGAAGTCAATAGATGTGAGTGATTTGCGCCACGCTTTTGCGATCTGGCGCTCCGCTTCCAGAAATTCCCGCGCCGTCCAGCGCTGCATCGCTTCTATTTCTTTGGTCTGCTGGAAGATAACGCCCCTCTGCTCGCCGAGTTGCACCGACTTCGCGCCGGCAACAAAAGGGCCGCCCTTGAGCCTGAGCAGGCTGAATTTGCCGGTAAGCTCCCAGCGGAGAACGTCGAGATGATGGAGCGTCACGCATGATTCGTATTCCGGCGTCCTGTCGGCGAGGGAGCCGACGAGCTGCTCCGGCGTGCTTTTGCTGCGGATTTCCTTTTCCAGATCGGCAAGGCACTCCACGAAGAAAATCGGCGTGATAACGCACGAGAAGAAAGTGTCCAGCAGAACGGCCTCGTCGATGTTCAGGCTCTCCAGCGACGATTTGTCGAAAATCAGGTAGGGCCTCTGCATATGAGCCGATTATGCATCAGGAGGAGCGTCGGCGCAGGTGATTTTGAAAGTCGAACCGCAATTATCGGCGAATAACAATCCGTAATAGTCCGGCGCGCATTCGGCGCATGTGTCGAAATTTCGACTGCGGGATATGCTCCCCGGCTGATCGGGTACTTCCCCGGTCGTTCGTGGCGTGACCGCTCGCGGCCGTGCCGCTACCGGAATCGCGCCTGCGGGAGTGGCGCATCGGCGAGAGGTAGAGTTATGTCTGTTTCGCATAGTGTTCGATATAGCTGCTAGGGTTCTCGGGAATCGACATCGTGCGGTCATTCGCGTTCACCTCAAGCCAAGCCGATGTCCAGCCAGCCTCGTTCTTCGGAGTTCGCCACGTGGCCGTCCGCAATTTCCAGATTGCCGATGGCAGCGAGTTCGAGCGGATCGTCGGCCACTCGTACATTGGCCCCAAATGGCCTTTGAGGAGATCTGGAACGACGACCAGGCGGCTGAGGGGTCGTGGACCAGAACGACTTCCGGACAAGGTGGTTGGCTCCCGGTTTGAAGGTCGTCGTGTATGGCCACCGCAGCCTTAACCGTTACGATGGGGCGATCTATGCCACAAATTGCCTCTCTGGTGCAGGTCGGACGCAGGCTCGCAACCCTCTCGGCACCATGCAAACTGTGCGCCCTACTTCGCACGGCATGTGGTAATATTCCTAGCGTTCGTTTGGAGGCAGCAATGAAGATTGGCCTGTACAGCGTCACTTACCGCGGCGTGTGGTACCGGGGCGACGCGGTCGAGCTTCTCGACCTCGTTGGTTTGGTCAAGCAGCAAGGGTGGGAAGGTTTGGAACTGGATGCGGAGCGGCCACACGCTGCTCCGATGGACTTGTCCGCCGACGAAAGAAAGCGATTGCGCGATTTCGCCGGTGAAATCGGTGTCGAACTCTGTGCAGTCTCTCCGAATTGTGACCTTTCGAGTCCCGTGCCCGTGCAGCGGGAAGCCATGATCTGCTACGTGCGGGAGTGCATAAAACTCGCACAGGATATAGGCTCGCCGATCTGCAAGCTTTTCGCGGCGTGGCGCGGAATCACCCTTTACGACGGCCTCGCGACCTACAATGACACCTACGGCTACAACCAGTACGGCTTTTGGAAGGGAGACCGGCGACGGTTTGTCGTCGAGTCCATGCGCGAACTCTGCAAAGTGGCAGAGGACCATGGAATCGTGCTTGCGATGCAGAACCACGGCCCCGATATCGTAACCCGCTACCAAGACGTTCTTTCACTGATTGGAGAGGTCGCCTCGCCAGCCTTCAAGGCGTGCATGGATATCAACATCGAGCCGGAGGCCGATTGCCCGGATCATGCCCGGGAAATGGCGGCGGCCAGCCGAATTGTGCAAATCCATTCGCACATGAATGGCGAGTTCGCCAGGCGCCCCGATGGGACCGTGGAGTTGGTGGCCGGCGGCTACTTCGACGCGCACTTCTGGGGAAGGCAGGTGGCCTACCCAGCCTATGTTGACGCGCTGGTCTCGGCTGGGTACCAGGGCTACATAGACTGGGAGTTCTGTCACCCAGCACTCGAGAATGGAAGGCCTGCCGGCATCGATTACATTCACAACCAGACACGAATGGCCTTTGAGTACCTTTCGGCACTGCGAGCCGCCGCAGAGCAGAAAGCCCTGTCAACGGCAACCGGGTAGCAGACACCTTTCGGAGCAACTGGCCATCAGCTTTGTCCCCGAGACCGGGCGCGGGCTCTGCCGGAGAGCAAACACGCTTCACGGGGTGCGGGATTTACTCGTCTTGCGTTGCTTCGCGACAACCAACGTCGAGGCGGCCGCGGGGGCGGAGGCTATTCGTTCGACGTCGGCCAAACTGCCCCCGCTTGATGTCTTCCGTTTTTCGTTATCGTTTCTTCCCCCCGACAAAAGGGTTCGCGGCTGCCTGCTTTATCCATGAGGCTACCTGGTGCTCGTCGAGATCGTCCACGGACGCCAGTTCTACGCCTCGTGTGGACTTGCCCATCCCGATCGGCGTCACAGGCGGTTCAGGCTTGATCTCCGTGCCGCGTATGAACATCAGTTTCACGTGACCGACGAAAGCGCCGGACGAGAAGCACCAGCCTCCGCCCACACCGTAGTACGCCATCCCCCACT
>Ga0326727_10016269_pt1 | contig 15751 bp, 5 predicted proteins | sample MB2enrmetagenome_FD_207643 | JGI IMG/M metagenome (GOLD analysis project Ga0326727, IMG submission 207643) | Lab enriched peat soil microbial communities from McLean, Ithaca, NY, United States - MB29MY | ecosystem: Environmental > Terrestrial > Soil > Wetlands > Peat | place: USA: New York... | reverse complement strand
CAGGATTGGCCAGCCAGAACTCCTGCCAGACCATCACGCCGTGCCGGTCACAAGCCGCGAAAAACTCTTCATCGCCGACCTGCCCCACCCAGTTGCGAATCATGGTGAAGTTCATCTCGCGGTGATAACGTACGGCGGTATCATATTCGCGCCGGCGATAGCGCAGCATGGACTCGCCGAAACCCCAGTTTCCACCTCTCGGAATGAACCGCCGGCCATTGATCCAAATCCGCAGAACACCTCCCTCTTCACTGTAAGACATTTGCCGCACGCCCACCTCAAAGGCCTGGGTGTCTGACACCTGCTGGTCCTGAGTCTGGAAGCGGAGTTCCATCGGGTACAAGTGCGGCTCGCCATACCCCGCAGGCCACCAGAGCTTCGGATTCTGGAGCCGCAGGCCCGGAGTGTTCGCGGGGTCTAACTTTAATCTCTTCATTGCAGAGCCATCGACGGTGACGCGCTGTTCGAACGGCAATTCCCCTAAGCGTCCGCGCAAGGTCCCCGTCACAGGCAGGGGCGTGTGATTCACCAAATCGACCTCGACACCCACGTCGGCCCGGGTTGTATCCGGCAGCGGCAGGGTGGTGGTGACAAACGGATTCTCGAGCGTGACCGGCCCACTCAGGCTCAGGAACACATCTCCCCAGATGCCCGTATTCCGGCCGCGAATGGTGGGAATCCAGTCCCAACCAATCGAGGCGTGGTAGGTGGGGTTATCGATTCCGAGTGCGCCCCCGTTCTTGCCCGTGGTGGCAAAGGTCTTCTGCTTCATGCTTCCGGGCGTGTCATTTTTCTCGATGCGAATCGCCAGCGCATTATTGCCGCCCGCGAGCAGCCGCCCGGTAACGTCAAAGCGTCCGCGCGTGAAAGCGCCCTCGACGCGGCCGAGCTTCTTGCCATTCAGAAAAACGTCTGCCTTCCAATTAATCCCATCGAAGTTCAGCCAAGCGCGCTGGCCTTGCGCTAATGCCGGGGCCCTGAACTCCTTGCGGTACCAGAAATCCGCGTAGAAAAACGAATCGGAGATTAGCAACTGATTCTCACCATAATTCGGATCCGGAATTGCGCCCACATTCAGATAGGATGAAAGCACCGTGCCGGGGACGGTGGCAATAACCCAATCGTGATCCGCGAATCCCACTTGAGAGAGGGTTTCGCCGTCAGCGCTCACCAGCAAATCTCGTTGCAAGCGCCACGCGCCTCCCGCCAGGTCAAGCTTCCCGTCAGGTCGAGCGGGGGGCGCGGGCTTCGGTTGCGGCACCAGTCCGCCGCGCCCATAAACCTCCACTTCGCTGAGAATGTAGCCATCCGGCGAGGTGGGCCGCCGCATCAGGACGCGCACGTATCTCCCCTGGACGGGCGGCGTGAGCCGCAGGTCGTCCGTGTTTCCCGTTCCGCTGGGCAGAGGTTGAATATCGCGCCAATTTTGCGCATCATCGGAAACCTGGAGGGAGCCTTCTGCGGCGCGTGCGATCCAATACAACACCACGCGATCGAACTGGCAGCGAGCGCCCAAATCGACATAGACCCACTCCTCACCTAGACCCGCACTCATCCACGCACTGGTGAAACTGTAAGGCCCGCCGATTTCCACTCTCTGGTCCTTATGGTAAAACTCCACTTCACTCACCTGCCATTGCATAAAGAAGGAAAACTGCGGGGCGTTGAGAGCCTGGAGTTCAACGCGATAGAAGCGGCTTTGAGATGTTGCCTGGAGAGGAATGGAAGGCTTGAACTGTTGCCCTGTCTGCCCGAAACCCGCCGGGCCGGTAACAGGTTCCGGGGTGGGGTTCGTCACCTTACCCAACTCTTTCCACTCCCGTCCATCCTCGGAGCCCGACACCGAAACACTGATGTCCTCCTGCTTCCAGTGGAGGGGCGCGAGAAAGAGCACGTCAACGCGGTCGACCTCCGCCACGCTTGCTCCTCCCCCCAATTCGACCTGCACCCAAGGACGCGGGCCGCGCAAATCGACGGTGGTGACCGTGTTGTGGTCGAGGAAAAACTCTCGCTCGGTCTTAGGGAGCAGGCCGCGGTAGCTTACCGAAGTTGCAACCCAGTCGGGAGGGTGTGAGTCCTTGATCCCATCGGTAACCAGTTGAGCCGTCAGATTGTAGTCGTAGCTACTGGAATGATACGCGGGCCGATGCAGCGCCAAGTTGCGATACGTCGAGGCATCGGGCACGAGCGTCGGTCCAAAGTCCTCGCCGGGAGCGCCGGGATAGATCCCGACCCCGCGTGTATACTCCGTGCCCGTCGTTGCCGATCCCGTCGGCGCGAGAGGCGAGCCCGGGGCACCGGCCAACGGGCCAGCCGCAACCAAGGAGCCGTCTGGGCCGATTGCCAAGGCCCGCAGTTCTCCAGCTGCCGCACTCGCACCAGCAACCGTGCTCTTCAGAAAGGTCCTTCTGGAAGTTGGCATGGAATTCTCTCCTGTATTCATCGAGCTCCGGAGTGGGAGCCCTGTGGGTGCAGATTCGAGGCCGTAATTGCCGGCACTCTGCACGCTGTGGTCAGCAAAGAAATCGCGAGGCCACAAGCGAAGGAAGACTATACCACTAAGTTTGGTCCACACCTGCCTCGAGTGAATGAGGCCCCGCCGAGGGTAGGTTCTGAGGCAGGCTGAGGAAGCGGTTCTAAATGGGACACGTGAATGGAATTTTGAGTCCGCGGACGGCCTTGTCACTAGCGGTGAACGAATCGGCGGCGGGGGTCCGCCCCCAACTTCTTGCAACTAATCCCTCGAGATCATAAAACCGGCAGCTTGACGCCCCGCGCCCCATCACAGAATGCGCAGGAGGGCGGAAGAGAAACCACGCTGGTCAGTTCAACTTCCGGACTCAGGTATTCTCGTCGAACCGGCTCCTCCTGAAGCAGGTCGGTACTGAGATACTTCTTGTTGTCATCAGGGAACACGGTCACAACCACGGCATCCCCACCCAAGGACTCCTGCCCTTGCAATGCCGCCAGAAGGTTGCACCCGGAAGAGATACCCACGCCCAGCGCAAGGCTCTCCGCCAGCTTTTGTGCCATCAGTATCGAATCTCCGTCAGAGACTGCGATCACTTCGTCCAATTCCGCCAAGTCGACGATCGCCGGAATGAACTCATCGGAGATTCCCTGAATTCTGTGCTTGCCCACTTTGCACCCGGTGGAGAGCGTTGGCGACTCGGCTGGCTCTACGGGATGAATCTGAACGGCAGGGTTCTGGTGTCGCAGGAAACGCCCCACGCCCATGACGGTCCCGCCCGTTCCAACTCCGGCGACAAAAGCATCCGGTTTCAGCCCGGCCTCCGACAACTGCGCCCAGATTTCCGGACCCGTTGTGGTTTCATGGGCCTGGACATTGGCCTGATTGGAGAACTGGCGAGGAAGAAACACGCTCTTGGGGTCGGCGCGGGCAAGTTCTTCGGCCAGGCGGATACTGCCAAGGAACCCCCCTTGTTCTGCTCTGACCAGGACAATGTCAGCGCCATAGCTCCTGATGAGATTTCTTCTTTCCGGGCTCATCCAGTCCGGCATAAAAATGGTTACGGGATGTCCCAGAGCGCGCCCGAGAGCGGCAAAGGCGATGCCCGTATTGCCGCTGGTCGCCTCTGCAATTCGTTGCCCAGGGCGTAGAGAACCCTCCGCGTACGCGCGCTTCATGATGTGCAGCGCCATGCGATCCTTGATGCTGCCTGTGAGGTTATGCTGTTCCCATTTCGCATAGATGATCCGGTGCTTGCCTCGGAACGTCAGCCCGATTCCCAAAAGAGGCGTGTTGCCGACCAGGCGGGACAATCCGTCGAGCCTCTGATTCAATAATTCCACTTTTTCGTTCTCCATCGCACTGCTGCGCAGTGCTCATTGTGTGGTTAGGTAGCCTCCGCGAAGGCTCTCATCCTGGAGAACTTCTTCGGCGTAGCGCTTAGATTCCACCGGCGGACGCCAAGCCGGGATGGCTTCTCGTTCATACCGGTCTTGTGAAAACGACAGGTTAGCTTGCCAGCGGGGAAATCTGCCCTGACTGTCGAACGCCCGCGGGACTTGGACGGCCAAACCGTGCCGCTGGCATATGATTTCGAACAACCCGTGCTTTATCGGAACTATCATCGCCTAGTTCATCGCGCTGTTTGGCACATGATAGCAGAAGATGTAGCTTCCCAATGGAAATAAGGCGGGTTATAGCTAAATCCTGTCGGCTGAGAGATTTTGGCCGTCATGTGCAGACGGTGAGGGAGCGGGCGAAGCCGCCACCCACGCCCGTGCCGCCCCACTGAGGCGAAGGGTGGTATATTTGGCTTCCAGCCAAGCGTGGAAAGAGGACGTGGCCCGCGCCATCGCTGCCCGTGAGCGGATCACCTCGGCACTGGTCTGTGTGCTGAACTGCGTGGAACCCTGCGGGAGTGTCGCGGTACGCCGCAACCGTAACGCGCAGCGCCGGGAGTTGGTGAGCGGGGAGCGGAAATGTCTGTACCTCTACCCATACCACTACCTGATTTATCCCTTGTGCGGTTTCATGCACGCCCGCCGGCAGGCTTGGTTTCCCTTTTCGCTGCAGGGCTGCCTGAACGGTCGGGAATGGCTGCCCCGGCAGATGGAGGCGGGAGGCTTGGCTTACCGCCGGCAGGACAACTGCTTTCCCGGGGTGAAGGACTTCGGTCGACGCCGAAAAGTCGCCCGTGCGATTGCATTCGGAGGAAGTCAGACGTACGTTATCGGTTGGTCGAGATTTGACAACCGATTGGGTATAATCCCTATGCCAAGAAGCGTAGACCACACGGTGATGTAAGGACGGAGAATGGAAGCAGGCATCCTTATAGGCTACTTCGCAAGGCGAAATGAAGCTCGCCGAGCCCTCAGGAAGCTGCAGAGGAAGGGGTTCCGCCGCGCCGCATTGGTGAGCAAGACCGCGGATGGAGAAGTTCGTACATGGGACCCATTCCTTTGGCGCCGGGCTTTGGGTGTGACCCTGGCTTTCATCCTGTGCGGGAGCCTCGCCGGAGTTGCATTCATAGGCCTTCGTTGGCCGGAGCCGATTCGGAGCGGAGGCCTTTCTGCCCTGATTTCGACCGTTGTGGGCGGATTCATCGGAGCCCTTTTTGCCGGGGTGTGGATACGACGATCGAAGTACGGCGTGGAAGGGAGGCTGCTTGAGGATCACACACGTTGGTTGGTGTCCGAGGAGGCCGTCCTGATCCTCCAGGCGCCGATTGAAACACTGCGGTTCCCAGTGGCAGTGCTTCGAGAAAGCGGCGACAACCCGCCCGCGGTCTTCGTCCTGCATCCGAAGCGCGAGAATCCGATTGGAGATGTGCGAAGCCCTGGGGCGGCGCTTTCTCCGGCGCAGATCCAGGAGCGTGCCCAGCGCCTGGCCATGGACCACGAAATGGACCCAAAGCCGCGGCGGAGCACCGCACTGCTCGAGCGGCTCGAGCTGGCCCGTCAATGGGCCCATCAGGTTTGCTCGGATCTCACCGAAGCAAGTCGACTGGAACAGGGTGCGCTTCCGACCGCCGAGTGGCTCCTCGATAATGAGTACTTCATCGAGAGCAACGCCCGCGACGTTCAGGTGAACCTTCCCGGGCGTTATTACCAGGAGCTGCCGGCGCTCGCCAATGAGCCCTACCGGGGCCTGCCGCGCATCTACGGCTTGGCGAGGGAACTCGTCTATCATACGGACTTGCGTCTAGATCGAGCGAACATCCTGGCGTTCACCAAGGCCTATCAATCGGTGCGCACGCTGACGATCGGCGAACTCTGGGCTGTCCCCCAGATGCTGCGCATCGCGTTGATTGAAAGTATCCAGGACCTTGCCGCCAGCGCTCTGACCGAGTTGCGGGAACGTGAGATCGCCAACTTCTGGGCGAACAGGCTTATCAATGCCAACCGGCGAGATCCCAACCAGCTCTTCTCGATCCTGGCAGAACTTGCTAAAAACCAACCCAGCCCCAGCCTCTATTTCGCTTCTCGACTGGTCGATCATCTTTACGACGAAGAAGCCGCGTTAGCGCCGGTCCTGAGCTGGCTGGAGCGCACCTACCACAAGCCCCTGAGCGAGCTCAGCCTGCGTGAGCAAAACCGCCAGACGAAGGATCTGCTATCGATTGGCAATGCGTTTACCAGCTTGCGACAGCTCGCCCTGTTGGATTGGAGACGGCTTTTCGAGCAGCTCAGCCGCGTGGAGTGGTGGCTTCGGATGGATCCATCCGGTTTCTATCCCAAGATGGACTTCGACACGCGCGACCGGTATCGCCGTGCGATTGAAGAGCTCGCGCGTCGGTCCGGTCAGGCGGAAGACCAGGTCGCCCATCACGCCATCGAGCTAGCCGCCCAAGCCTCCCGTGAAGCGACGAAAGACGACCGGTGGACCCACGTCGGGACCTATCTGATTGGGGAAGGAAGGCGCGAGCTGGCGCGGCTCATACGCTGCCCTGAGGGTCCACGTTTCCGCGTGCTGCAGTGGGTATACCGCCATCATTCTGCCGTGTACTTTGTTGGGCTCAGCTTCTTTTTCGCTGTATTCATCTCCCTGGTCGTCTTGCTTGGTCTGCGCGGACAGACGCCCGGGATTCGGCTTCTGATCGCCCTCCTTTTGCTGATCCCCGTCAGCCAACTCGCGCTCGAGGTTTTGAATTACCTTGTCATGCGGCTACTTCCACCCCGAACCCTTCCCAAGATGGATTTCCAGGTTTCGGGCATTCCTGACGCATTTCGAACGTTGGTCGTTGTGCCCGTGCTGCTGAGGGAAGCGGAGACGATCCGGGTGGAGGTGGAGAAGTTAGAAATCCGGTACCTAGCCAACAAAGAAGGCAATCTGCTCTTCAGTCTCTTCACGGACTACACCGATTCGGAGCAGGCGCATCGTGAGGACGACGAAAGACTGCTCCAGACTGTGACCGAAGGCCTCGAAGCTCTCAACCACCGGTATGGTGGTGAGCGATTCTTCCTTTTCCATCGGAACCGCACGTGGAGTGAGTCTGAGCAGAAATTCATCGGTTGGGAACGCAAACGCGGGAAGATAGAAGAACTCAATCGGCTGATCGATGGAACGCGACCTGAAGATGCCGCTCGTTTAGTGTACGTCGGCGACCCCGATCATCTGTCCAATGTGAGGTATGTCATCACATTAGACAGCGACACACAATTGCCTCTTGGCACTGCTCACAGGATGATCGAGACCCTGGCACATCCCCTAAACCGGCCGCGCTTCGATGCCGCAGGCAGGATCCTGGCCGGATCCTACACAATCATCCAGCCGCGCGTAAGCCCTTCCCTGCCGAGCACGAGCGCCTCGCCTTTCAGCCGACTCTTTGCCGACGCGGTCGGAATTGACCCCTATACCAAGGCGGTTTCCGATGTCAATCAGGATCTCGCCGGTGAGGGCTCCTACCATGGCAAAGGTATCTATGATGTGCGCGCCTTCAGTCGAGTGTTGTCTGGGAGGTTTCCGGAAGAGTGGTTGCTGAGCCATGACTTGATTGAAGGCGCTCACGTCCGAGTGGGCCTGGCCAGTGATATTGAGCTCTATGATGAGTTCCCGCAGGATTACCTGAGCTACACCCGCCGGCAACATCGTTGGATTCGCGGGGATTGGCAAATCGCGGATTGGATCTTGCCGCGCGTTCTCCAACCTGGAGGACGACAAGGGCCGAACCAGCTCTCCTGGTTCAGCCGTTGGAAGATTTTCGACAACTTGCGCCGAAGCCTGCTGCCGGTAAGCAGCTTGGGCTTGCTCGTAGGCTGCTGGCTGACTTCTCCTCAGATCGGGTGGATCTCGACCCTCGTGGTCGCCGTGCAGTTGCTCTTCCACCCTTTGGCGCAGCCCTTCACCATGGCGACCACCCGCCAGGGGCTGAAGAGCTTCTCCTTCTCGAAGGTGGCGCACGACCTGCTGCGGACGGTTGCTGATGCTGCACTGCTTCCGCACCAGGCCGGGCTGGCTTTGGATGCCATTCTGCGGGTCTGGTATCGCCGCCTCATCTCTCATCGGGGGTTGCTCGAGTGGACTTCGGCCCAAGTGACGGATGGAAGATCCCCGGGTCAGCTACGAGGGTTCGTGATCTCCATGGGCCTGGCGAGCATCTTCAGCGGGATCGTGGGTTGGGCCGTGCACCGCCGGATGCCATCCAGCCTTGCCATGGCCAGCCCCTGGCTCGCCTTGTGGTTCCTATCCCCTCTGGTCGGTTGGCTCTTGAACCTTCAACCGCAGGCGAAGCAGGAACAACTCCTGCTGCCCGAAAAGGATCTGCGCTTCCTGAGAAAGGTGGCACGACGAACTTGGCGCTATTTCTCGGACTTTGTCAGCGATGACACGTCTTGGCTTCCGCCGGACAACTATCAAGTATCCCCTCAGAAACCACTGGCGATGCGTACCAGTCCAACCAACATCGGTCTCTGGATGCTTAGCGCGCTAGCCGCACATGATTTCGGGTATCTGACGGTGGATCAGGTCGTCGAAAAGCTGGCGCACACTATGGAGACGATCGGCAAACTGGAGCGCTATGAGGGTCATCTGCTGAATTGGTACGATATTCAGACCCTTGCCCCTCTCGAACCTCGCTACGTGTCCGCCGTGGACAGTGGCAACCTGCTGGGTGCTTTATGGACCGTGGAACATGGACTTGACGAGCTGATGCAAACGCCGGCCCTGGATGTGAAAGCCTTTGAAGGACTTCGGGATACCGGGGAAATCGTGAAACAGGTCGTCCAACAGGAAGGCCTCCCCGGTCTTGATGCTCATGTCCTCGACGAACTGATGCGCGCGTGGGAAACCCCGCCGGCTCGCATCGCCGACGTGCTTGGTCTGCTGCGGCGGGTGGAGGGCAGCGTAAAGGGCCTAGCCGATGAGGTGCGAAAGTCCGCGGACGTTGGAACGGGAGCAGCTTATTGGGCCAGTCAGATGGAGGGGCAGGTATCGGCCTGGCTAAGGATCACGGATCGCTATCTCAATTGGATCGAAATCCTCGATGAAAAAACGGAAGAGGAGGTCGCCCCGCTGGGTCTCGATGCCCTACTTGCCATCCGCCAGACCCTGCATCACGCGCCTTCGCTTTTCGATCTCGCCAAAGGGCACATCGGCTGTATTCCGATCCTCCAGTCGATCCATGAGGAGGCTCCCTCAGCCGCGGCCCCCCTCTTGGGATGGCTTGACCGTCTCCTGCAGGCCTTTGCGAAATCGAAATGGCTGGCCGGTGAAATCCTGGGTTTGGGCGAGCGGCTCATCCTGGACGGACGCAAATTATCCGAATCGATCAATATGCGCTTCTTGTACGACCCCGACCGACGGTTGTTCTCAATCGGCTACAACGTTTCCGGAGGCCGCTTGGATAGCTCTTACTACGATCTCTTGGCGAGTGAGGCGCGGCTGGGGAGTTTCGTTGCCATCGCTCGGGGCGATATCCCAGTTGAGCATTGGTTCTCCATGAGTCGACCCTACCGTGCAATCGATCGGCGCCGAGTGCTGCTCAGTTGGACCGGGACTATGTTCGAGTATCTGATGCCGCTGATTTTCCAACGCTCCCAGGCGAACTCGCTCCTGGATAAAGCGGCGAGGGACGCGGCGGCGATCCACATTGCTTACGGCCGCAAGCGCCGCGTACCGTGGGGGATTTCCGAGTCTGCGTTTGCGGATCTGGACCTCGACAATACCTATCAGTATAGGGCCTTTGGCGTACCGGAGCTCGGCTTAAAGCGCAGCCTAGAGGAAAAGGTCGTGGTCTCGCCCTATGCCACCTTTCTGGCGCTGAATCTTGCGCCGAGAGAGAGCGTGCAGAATCTAAAACAACTGGTCAGCCTGGGGTTGCTGAACGATTACGGCTATTACGAAGCGATGGACTTCAGCCGTCGGCCGAGTCGTGAGGGCGCGCGTGGGGTGATCGTACAAACCTACATGGCGCATCATCAAGGCATGGGTTTCCTGTCGCTGACCAACTTCCTCCATGGCAATCCTATCCAGCGACATTTTCACGCCGACCCACGCGTGCGCGCCGCTGAGCCCTTACTCCATGAACGCATCCCGATCCTGGCTCCGCTGAACTACATCTCCGCGCGCGCGAGTGTGTCTTTGGCGGAGAGCGCCGACGAGGTCGCACCATCGGTGAGCAAATTCGATACGCCCCATACAACCACGCCCCAAACCCAACTCCTTTGCAATGGTCGCTATGGCTTGATGATCACCAACGCAGGCGGGGGATATAGTCGGTGGGGCAACTTTGAGATCACACGCTGGAGGTCGGATCGAACTCAAGATCCGTGGGGAACCTTCTGCTACATCCATGAGGCCGACTCGGATCGAGTGTGGTCCAACGTGTATCACCCAGTCGGCGGGAAGGTTGAGGGATACTCCGCCAACTTCGCGCTCGACCGTGCCATGTTCCGGCGCGCCGACAACGGCATTCTAACCGAAACGGAGGTCGTCGTCTCGCCAGAAGACGACGTGGAGATTCGGCGGGTCACCCTGATCAATCGATCCGGTCGGAGCCGCCGTTTCAATCTCACCAGTTACGTTGAACTTTCGCTGGCGCCACACAACGCAGACCGGCAGCATCCGGCCTTCAACAAGTTGTTCATCCAAACCGAGGCGGTACCTGAACATCGAGCGCTCCTCGCGTACCGTCGCCTTCGCGCGGAAGACGACCCTCCCATTTATGTGGGCCACGGCGTTATGGTTGAGCACGCTGTCCAGGAGCCCTTTCAGTTTGAGACCGACCGGCGCCGGTTCATCGGACGCGGGCGGACACTCGCCAATCCGATGGGGGTCTTTCAAGAACTCAGTAATAGCCAGGGCTTTGTCCTCGACCCGATCCTCAGCCTGCGCGAAAGCGTGAATGTTGACTCGGGCCAACGCGTCCAGGTTTCCTTTGTGGTGGCCGCCGGCAAAACGCGCCAGCAAGTCCTGCTGCTGATGGCTAAGTACCGTGATCTCCATGCGATTGATCGGGCGATGGATTTTGCCTGGGCCTCGGCCCAGCATGAGTTGCAGTTACTTCACATCCAGCCTGACGAAGCGCGCCGCTTCCAGCAGCTAGCCAGCCACCTGCTGTTTCCCAACCCGCTCTTTCGCCCTCCCCGCGAACGCATCGAAGAGAACCGCAAGGGCCAAGCCGGCTTATGGCCCTATGGAATCTCGGGCGACTTGCCGATTGCCCTGATCACCATTGGTGAGGCGCAGGGTATCAGCCTGGTCCGTCAGATGCTCCAGGCGCATACCTATTGGCGAAGGCACGGGTTGATGGCAGACCTGGTGATCCTCAACGAGGAGGCTGGCGGTTATGAGCAGCCCTTGCGCGAACGACTCGAGGGCTTGATCCAGGCGCATTCGACGTATACGGGGAAAGATCAGCCGGGTGGGATTTTCCTGCGCAGCGCGGAGCAAATCTCGGAGGAAGACCTGACGCTACTCATGGCCGTGGCGAGTGTGGTGCTGGTGGCGGCGCGCGGCACGCTGCCCCAGCAAGCAGGTGTGCCTGCGGACGTTCCCGAGCTGTCGGAACCCTTGGCCAAGAAACCCGCTCCCCGGGAGCCTTCGGCCTCGCTGCCCTTCATGGAGTTGCCCTACTTCAACAGCCTGGGCGGTTTTACCCCGGATGGACGTGAATACGCGATCTATCTCGGCCCCAACACCCACACGCCTGGACCCTGGGTGAACGTCATCGCCAACCCCACCTTCGGAGCATTGGTCAGCGAAACGGGGTCGGGCTTTACCTGGTTTGGCAACAGCCAGCGCAATCGCCTGACGCAATGGTCGAACGACCCCGTCATGGATCCACCTTCTGAGGCGGTGTACATCCGGGACGAGGAGACGGGTGTTTACTGGACGCCCACCCCGTTGCCGATTCGCGATGAGACCGCCTACCGGGCAAGGCATGGGGCGGGGTACACGGTCTTTGAGCATAACAGCCATGGGATCGAGCAGGAGCTGACGGTCTTCGTTCCAGTGGATGAGAAAGGAGGAGAGCCGATTAAGCTGCAAAGGTTGCTGTTAAGGAACGACTCCTCCAGGCATCGCAAGCTGTCGGTTACGTATTATGTGGAGTGGACACTGGGCGAGAACCGCGAATCCTCCCAGATGCACGTTGTGACCCACTGGGATGACGAAGTCCAGGTCCTGATCGCTCGGAATCGCTACCACCCCGACTACGGGGATCGGATTGCCTTCGCGGCCCTCAGCCCGCCGGCGGAGTCTTACACCGGTGACCGCACCCCCTTCCTTGGGCGCAACGGCTCGCTGGGTAGCCCCGCGGCGATGGAGCGGACCGGGCTATCGCGTCGGACGGGGGCGGGATTCGACCCGTGCGCGGCATTGCGGGTTACGGTTGAACTAGCTCCTGGAGAGAAGGCTGAGCTCACGTGCATGTTGGGCCAGGCCGAGTCGGTGGAGGAGGTCCACAAGCGGGTTCTAATCTACCGGGAAGGCTTGGCAGTCGAGACCGCGTTAAGCCGGACGAAAGCCTGGTGGGATGGTCTGTTGGGCACAATCGAAGTGCACACCCCCGAGCTGGCAGCGGACTTCCTGATCAACCGTTGGCTCTTGTACCAAAGCCTTAGCTGCCGGATCTGGGGCCGCTCCGCCTTTTACCAGTCCAGCGGTGCATTCGGCTTCCGCGATCAACTACAGGACGTTTTGGCATTCCTATACGCGTACCCCGAGCTGGTTCGCCAACACATCCTGCTCGCGGCGAGCCGTCAGTTCAAGGAAGGCGATGTCCAGCACTGGTGGCATCCACCGAGCGGCGCGGGTGTCCGCTCGCAGATTTCCGATGACTCCCTGTGGCTTCCCTACGTCGTCGCTCGATACATCCAGGTCACCGGCGATGTGGAGATCTTGCACGCAGGGGTCCCCTTCCTCGAGGGGCCCAAGCTGGAAGGCGATCAGCACGAGATGTTCTTCACACCGGAGGTCGCGGTTGAACACGCCACGCTGTTCGAGCATTGCCGGCGCGCCGTCACGCGGAGCATGACCTTTGGACCCCATGGTTTGCCCCTGATGGGAACAGGGGACTGGAACGATGCGATGAACCTTGTGGGTGCTGGAGGCAAAGGGGAGAGCGTCTGGCTGGCGTGGTTCATGGTGGATGTGCTTCAGGGTATGGCCGAGCTGTCTGAGCTACTGGGTCAGCCAGATTCAAGTCGGGCCTATCGTCAGGACAGGATTGCGCTGATTCAGCGTGTCGAGCGAGCAGCCTGGGATGGGGAATGGTATCTCCGGGCGTTCTTCGACGATGGCACGCCGCTTGGTTCTTCGGCGAAGGAAGAGGCGAGGATTGATTCCCTGCCTCAATCCTGGGTTTGGCTGAGTGGCCCCGCCGACGCGGATCGCGCGGATAGGGCTTTAGAATCAGCATGGAAATATCTCGTTCGCGAGGATGAAGATCTGGTGCTGATCTTATCACCTCCCTTTGACAGATCGGAGCCGTCACCCGGATACATCAAGGGCTACCCTCCGGGGGTAAGGGAGAACGGAGGCCAGTACAATCACGCCGCCCTGTGGTTCGCCATGGCCTTGGCACGTCGAGGGGATGGTAAGCGGGCGGCAAAAATGCTGCGCATGCTCAACCCGATTGAGCGCGCGCGTGATTCGGAAACAGTGTGGCGCTATGGGCTTGACCCCTACGTGGTTGCAGCTGACGTGTACCGATTGCCTGGGCGGATCGGCCAGGGTGGTTGGTCTTGGTATACGGGTTCGGCGGCATGGATGTACCGCGCCTGGGTTGAAGAGGTCCTGGGCTTGAAGGTACGCGGGGATCACATGCAGTTGAATCCCGTCATCCCTGGGTGGTGGGAGGGCTTCCGCCTGCGCTATCGTCACGGTGAAGCTATATACGAGATCCAGGTCGAGAATCCGGAAGGCTGCGAGCGAGGTGTGCCGAGGGTGGAGATGGATGGTCAGCACATGCGGGATGGGGTGATTCCATTGGATCGGGGTCTGGTCAAGCACCGGATCCACATTCGCATAGGGAAGCCGCAGCAAGCGGCTGGAGATGTCCACCTTGATGATAGGCATTAAACGAAACTACGTCCCCACCCCCCCGGACCGTAGCCTCACTGGGGCAAGAGATGACTTCGCAATGTTTCCCAAATTTTGAACATCTCTTCCTATCGCGGGGTGATCACTCCAAGCAACTCATTCGGATAAGTCTTGAGTTGGAGGGTGAGTTTCTTGATGATCGCCTCTGCCTGCTCATCGATGTCGGAGCAATCGATGGGTTCGACTGATGACGGCCATCGGGCTTCGTCGTATAGACTGGAGCCGCTACGCGCGCGAGGTCAACCCCAAGGGAGAAACGGTATGGGAGCTCACGCAGGCGGACGTGCCCGAATACAAGTTGGGCAAGATTCAGACGGCCGACCGGCTGGCCAACGGCAACACGGTGATATGTTGTTGGATCGCCGGGGACAACGACGCCTCACACTGGCCGGGCACCGTGCAGGTCTTGGAAGTGACTTCGGACAAGAAAGTCGTCTGGGCTTTGTCTTCCTGGAATGATCCGGACCTTGGGGCGGCCACCAGCATCCAGCTTCTCGATGAACCAGGCACGCCGGAAGATGCCGAGCGGTGAGTCGTCCGCGGAGCGTCACAAAAAGCAGTTTCCACTTAGTTCGCAACACGAAGGTGGAGTGGACATACTCCATCAGATGTACCCAGCTTAACGCTTACTCTCTAATAGGTGGCAAGCGAGACGCGCAGCACCACGGGCTCCCCGCCAAAGTTGAGGCCCCAGTCCGTCTCGTCGCCATTCCAGATACGAAGGAACTTGTAGACGCCGTTCTCGTAGGTTTCCTCTTCGACACGCAGGAACTGCCGGTGTTGCCATTTACCGTCGATCATGGCGGAGGGAATCTGTCCGGATCCATCTTCGACAGGCCGGTGGTGCTCGGTGCTGGCCGGCCGGAAATCGACGCGGCAAAAGAATCCGGTCACCAGAAACTGGTTGTCTTTAAGCTGGGCAACCAGAACGCGCCCCGTCGGCTCCGGATTCCCCACGGCGCGATTGTTGTAAGTCGCTCCATACGACACCACTGCGTCCCAAGGTCCAAACGGCAGGGTCTCGGTGACCTTGCCCTTTTCCTCGGCAGTGGCCTGGAGCTTACCTTCGAAATTGAGGCGGGCGATCTCCCGCTGCATCGGGCCAATCAACCGGTAATTCATTGCCCATGGAGTCAGGAACTCCTCTCGTGGTCTGGAACCCCCGGCAGCTTCGCCGCGCTCGCGGGTGTAATCCATCCCGAACGGGGAGAATCCGATCGTCTGAAGGCCAAGCGCCGAAAAGAAGAAACGGGCATTGGCGGCGCCACCGGTCTCGGGCACGAAGAGGGGATTGTCGTCGCGATGATAGAGTTCGAGCACCTTCAAATACGCGGCCGGGTCGTTCAGGTAAATGTCGGGCGCGAGAATATCGAGCGCCGGCGCCGCGACTTTCCAGATGGCGAGCACATTGTCCGTGGGGCCGCCGCTCTCGTAGCTGCCGGGGGCGCCCGGCTTAAGCGGGTCGCGCAAAGCCGCGTTGGCATAGAGCGGCAGCGGATAAACGGCCTTCCCCGCGGCGGCGACTTGCCCGACATATTTCGCTACCGACCAGGCGTGGAAGCAGACTTCGGCTTCAGGGCCAAAGGCTTCCTGCCAGTTCGGGGATGGCGAAGCGGCCTTCACCTGCATGGCACTGAGGACCTCGGGCGGCACCGGCGCTTCGAAGAGTTTCTGCGCGGCCGGAGAGTAATCGCGGACGCTGCCCCAGGTGCCGGCTTCGTTCTCCACCTGAACCATGAT
>Ga0326727_10016268_pt1 | contig 15752 bp, 14 predicted proteins | sample MB2enrmetagenome_FD_207643 | JGI IMG/M metagenome (GOLD analysis project Ga0326727, IMG submission 207643) | Lab enriched peat soil microbial communities from McLean, Ithaca, NY, United States - MB29MY | ecosystem: Environmental > Terrestrial > Soil > Wetlands > Peat | place: USA: New York... | reverse complement strand
AAACGCCGCTTCCATCTCCGCTTCTGCCGCTGCGCCCATCGCTGGTCACTCCCTTCCGGTCGTGACCAGCCATCAATCACATCCCACCGAGCCGTGGGAATCCCCCCTGTCAAGCGGAAACCCGCCGGTAACCTGACCCGGGGGCCGTGACGGCCTCTGCCGGGGCCTTGACGGCGCCGGCAGGCAGCGGCACCTGTGCCGTGATCGTCATGCACCATCCTCACCCTTCCGAGGCCACCGTTCCATGAACCTGCCGCTGGATATCGCGCTCGGTGTCGCTGCCTTCGTGGCCATGGAGGTCGTGGCCTGGGGCACCCACCGCTGGATCATGCACGGTCCCGGATGGTCCTGGCACGAATCGCACCACCGGCCGCGGACCGGACCGTTCGAGCGCAACGACCGGTTCGTGCTGGTATTCTCGCTGACCGCGGTGGCGCTGTTCGCCATCGGCCTGGCGGTGCCCGGCGTCACCGCCATCGCCTGCGGCGTCACCGCCTACGGAGCGGCCTATTTCATGATGCACGACGTGCTGGTGCATCGACGCCTGCCGCCGCCCTTCACCCCGCGGCGCGGCTACCTGGCGCATCTGGTGGCCGCCCACCACCTGCATCACGCGGTTCATACCAAGGAAGGGGCGGTTTCGTTCGGCTTCCTTTACGCGCCGCCAATGCCCCGGCTGCGCGCGCGACTGCGGGCGCTCAGCCGTCCACCCGCGCCTCAGGGCTAAGCAGCCCCGCGCCGGTGCGGGCCGGCACATAAGCCGGGGCCGGCTGCTCGCCCTGCCCGGTGGAGGGGATGCAGCGCAAGGCGGAGAAGAACGGTACCGGCGGCCGGCCGGTCACCAGCCGCATGCGGTCCAGCACCGTGCTGCGGCCGGCAAAGAAACGCTCGATCAGCGGCTGCGGCAGCGTGAAGAACCGGGCGAAAACCCGCCAGCGCTGCTCGGAATTGCCGGCCAGGAACAGCATGCGGTTGAGCACCCGGTAAAAGCCCTGCGCCTGCCAGTTGGCCCGGGCGCGCGACTCGATCAGGCGGCGCAGCTGCTCCGGCCGGGCCGGCAACACCCCGGCCAGCGCATCGGCCAGCGCCACCGCCGACGGCAGCGAATAGCCGGTAACCGGATGGAACAGCCCGGCCCGCAGGCCAAGTGGCGGCACCGGACCGGCCTCGGCCCAGAACGCATCGATGTCGCCGTCCAGCACCACCGGCAACACGCCATGCTCCTCGGCAAGCTGCTCGGCCACCTGCCAGCCCTGGGTGGCGATATAGGCGGCGATCTCGGCACGGGCCAGAGCGTGCGAAAGGTCGGGGGTATCGCTGTAGCGGGTGTCCTCGACCAGCAACCGGTCGGGCCCGAACGGCAGCACATAGACGAAACGGAACCCGTCGAGCTGCTCGACCCGCGCATCCATCAGGATCGGATGCCGCAGCCCGTGCGGCACTTTCAGGCGCAGTTCGTGGCCGACGAATTTCTGCCAGCCGCAGCGGAACGCCGTGGAGGGCCGCGCCCCCCGCCCGTCCAGCACGACGCGCGCGGCGACGGAACGGCCGTCGGCGAGGGTCAGCCGGTCGGGGGTTACGTCGGCGATGTCGGCGGCATGGGTCAGGCCGGTCAGCGCGGCGCCGAGCGCGGCGCCGGACAGGGTGCAGACCGGCGTCGGCACCACCCGCCGGAAGCCGGGGAATCGCACCTCATAGGCCGGCCATTCGCGGCGCAGAAGCGGCCGCAGCCAGGCCAGCTGCGCCGGGGTCACGTCGGAAGCGAAGAACGACCAGGTGCGGCCCGCGCCCACCGTGGCGTGGGTGTCGAAGCCGGCGATGTGCAGTTCCGGCCGAAGGGCGGCCAGCCGCACTGCGGCGAGCGCGCTCGCCAGGCCCATGCCGGCGAACGCCACATCCAGTTTGCGCGCCTGCGCGGGTTCCCTCATGGCCGGCTGTCTCCCGTTCGATCCCGGTCTATCCGGCAGACCGCTCGCCCAAACGTGAGCGGTCGCGGCGGCATGTCAACCGGGCGGGCATCGGACGGACAGCCGCGGACGCGCACAAGCGCGCGACGCTTCGCACCGGTTCCGCCAACGCGGGTGACTATTGACCGGTCACGCAAGGTTGGGGCGCTGCTCATCGGTCCGCTTCGCGGCCCGATCCCGCCGGGGGGCTTTGCCCCCTGGACCCCCACCAAGGGCAAAGCCCGTGGAACCCATTCCTTTAGGAATGGGGTCAAGGGGGCCACTGCCCCCTTGCGTGTCCAGGGCAGCGCCCTGGCCTTGCCTGGCTTGCTGCAAGAAAAAAACTTCTCAGGTTCGGATGAATTCAGTGCGCCAGCGCCTGGGTCCGCACCAGGCGCGCGAACAGCCCCTCGCGCTCCAGCAGCTCGGCATGCGTGCCCTGCTCCACCGCCCGCCCGTCCGCCACCACCACCACCAGATCGGCATCGCGCACAGTGGATAACCGGTGCGCCACCACAATGGTCGTGCGGCCCTGCCGCAACCGCGCCAGCGCCGCCTGCACCGCCGCCTCGCTCTCGGCGTCGAGCGCGCTGGTGGCCTCGTCCAGCAGCAGCACGCGCGGGTCGCGCAGCAGCGCGCGGGCCAGCGCCACCCGTTGCCGCTGGCCGCCCGACAGCCGCCCGCCAGACGGTCCCACCACGGTCGCATAGCCCTTCGGCAGGGCGGCGATGAAGTCATGCGCCGCTGCCGCCCGAGCCGCCGCCTCCACCGCCGCCGCCTCCGAGCCGGGTCGCCCCATGCGGATATTGGCCTCTACAGTGTCGTCGAACAGCAGGGACTCCTGGCCGACATAAGCGATGGCGTCGCGCAGCGAGGCGAGCGTCACCGCCCGCAGATCCGCCCCGTCCAGCCGCACCGCTCCGGAGGTCACGTCGTGCAGACGGGGGATCAGCGCCAGCGCGGTCGACTTGCCCGCTCCGGACGGCCCGACCAGCGCCACCGTCAACCCGGGCTCGGCGACGAAGGACAAACCGCGCAGGGCGTGCCGCCCGTCCGGATAGGTGAAGCGGACATCGTCGAAAACCACTCTCCCGCGCCCGGCCGGCAGCGCCGCCGCGCCCGGCCGCTCGGCGATGCCCGGCTTTTCGTCGATCACGTCGAACACGCGCACCAGTCCGGCCAGACCTTCCTGCAACGCCGCGTTCAGGCTGCCCAGCGCGCGCAGCGGGCGCGAGGCAATCAGCAGGGCGGCGACGAAGCCGGCAAAATCGCCGATCGAGCTGCTGCCCTGCGCCGCCCGCCAGCCGGCAAAGCCCAGCACCGCCGCCACCGCCAGCCCGCCCAGCATTTCCAATAGCGGATCGATACGGGCGCGCGAGCGGGTCATGCTCATCAGCGCCCTGTACAATCTCTCGAACGCCGCCTCGGCGCGCCGCGTCTCCTGCCCCTCCAGCCGGTAGGCGCGAACCGTGCGGGCCTGGGCGAAGCTTTCGTTCAGCAGCGCCGCCGTCTCGCCCACCCGCTCCTGCATGCCGCCGGAGGCACGGCGGACGCGGCGGCCGATGCGCTGGATCGGCACCGCGGCAACCGGCAGCAGTACCAGAGCGATCAGGCTCAGCACCCAGTCGGCATAGACCATCCAACCGACCAGCCCGACCACGGTCAGCGCGTCGGCCACGCCGTTCACGGCACGGCCCAGCGCCTCGCGGATGGTGGCGGCGTCGGTGGTGAAGCGGCTGGCCAGGGTGGCCGGCGGCTCGCGCTCGACGCGGGCGAGGTCGGCATCGGCGAGGTGGCGGAACATCCGGCCCTGCAGCTCGCGAATGACCAGCAGCACCACTTGCTGCATCAGCACGGCCTGGAAGTACCACGACACCGCGCGCACCGCGGTAATGCAGGCCACCAGCGCCGGCACCTGATACAGGATGCGCCGGTCGCGGCGGGCGAACATGTCCACCGCGTTCTTTATCACCTCGGGATACAGCGCCTGGGTGCCCGCCATGACCAGGGTGAACACCAGCACTGCCAGCAGCTTGCCCCGGTGGTGTCGGACGTGCTCGCGCCAAAGCCGGCGCAGCAGCGGGGCCGTGCCGTCGTCGCGGCGCACGGCCGAGGGAATGCTATCCATCGGCACGGTGTATCAGCCCGCCAGCAGCCTCGCCAGTTCCGCCCGGCAGGCGTCGGCATCCGCCCGGCAGCCGCCTGCCATCCACCAGCCGCGGACCTGCTCCAGCAACAGCCCCACAAGCGGGCCCGGCGCCACCCCCGCTTCCTGGACATCCCGCCCCCGCAGCGGAAACACCGGCCGCGGCAGCGCCGCCAGTCGCGCCCGCAGCGCCGCGGCGCGACCGGCCAGCCAGGTGCGGCCGATCAGGATCTCCGTCGGTGTGCCGGCCAGGGCGCGCCGCAGGGTGGCCTCATCGGCGTCGTCGGCCGGAACGTCGCCGCCGCGCAGGGCCAGCAGCCGCTCGCGCTCGACGGCCGAAAGGCGCAGCCGCGCCGCCAGCGCCGCCGGATCGCCCGCCAGCAACGCGGCCAGCCGCAGCAGCGGATCGGGCGGCGCTCCGGCGGCGACCAGAAGCGCCAGCCGCTCCGGGGCCGCCCCCTCGGGCAGCACGGCCGCCAGCACCCCCGTCTCGCGCATCAGCGCCACGGCGGCGACCGGGTCCGGCGCCGCCAGGATGCGTTTCAGCTCGCTCCACACCCGCTCGGCCGACAGCCGGGCCATGCCAGGCAGGCCGGCGCGGATCGCCGCCACCGCCGCCGCATCGGGCACACCGCTGCCGTAGCGCGCCTGGAACCGGAAAAACCGCAGGATGCGCAGATAGTCCTCGGCAATGCGCGTGGCGGCGTCGCCGACGAAGCGGACCACACCGGCCCGCAGGTCATCAATGCCACCGAAATAGTCATACACCATACAGTCCTGTGCCATCGACAAGGCATTGATGGTAAAGTCGCGCCGCGCCGCATCGGCACGCCAGTCGTCGGTGTAGTCCACCACGGCGTGCCGCCCGTCGGTTTCGACATCGCGGCGCAGGGTCGTGATCTCGAAGCCGCAATGGCCGGCGACGGCGGTGACGGTGCCGTGGTCGATGCCGGTCGGCACCGCTTTCAGTCCGGCTTCGCGCAACCGCCGCATGACTTCCTCCGGCGGCATCGGGGTGGCGAGGTCGATATCCGTGCTCTCCCGCCCGGCCAGGGCGTCGCGCACCGCGCCGCCGACCACGCGTCCCCCGGGTAGGGCGGCAAGCACGGCGCACAGGCCGGGGTCGCCCAGAAAAGCCGGCGGGGGGATACGCAGCGCCGGCGCCTCGCGCGCGGGATCAGCCGCCATGTCCCGGCACGACCACACCGTTCTGGAGCTTCGCCGGCACGTACCGGCTGCCGGCGGGCAGGCTGTGCTCCAGGCCGTACCATAGGGTCGTCGCCGCCAGTGCGGCGACCAGCGCGGCGGTGGCCCAGAGCAGCCCGGGCGTGGCGCGTGGCCCCAGCAGGCGCCAGGCCAAATAGAGAATGAAAGGCAGGAAAAAAAAGCCGATTTCGGCGAAGCGAAGCATTATGCGAACTCGCGCTGAGGTAACTCTAAGAAAGCACGGCCAGGGCGCAGCCCAAGCTTGCTCGACGGTCGTCATTCCCCGCGCATTACGGCAGCCAGTTGCACCAGAATACCAGCAGTCGCCCCCCAGATGAAATGCTCCGGGTGCGGCCACACCCAGAATTCCCGCCAGCGCCCGCGATATTCCGTCCGCCGCCGGCGCGGCGCCTCGGGGTCGAGCAGCACCGCCAGCGGAAGCACGAACACGGCTTCGACCTCGTCGGGCGAGAGCACCAGGTCCAGCCCCTCCAGCCCCACCCCTTCCGGCAGCAGCCCGAGCACCGGGGTTATGCTGTAGCCGGTGATGGTGGCGTAGTCGCCGAGCCGGCCCAGCACGTCCACCCGGACGGGGTCGATCCCGATTTCCTCCCGCGCCTCGCGCAGCGCCGCCGCTTCGGGGCTTGCGTCCGTTTTCTCGATCCGGCCGCCCGGGAAACTGACCTGGCCGGCATGGCTGGGCAAATGGGCGGTGCGCTGGGTCAGCAGCACTCCGGGCGCCGGACCCGGCAATAACGGCACCAGCACCGCGGCCGGCACCAGCGGCCCGCCGGCCACCCGGTCCGGATCGCCAGACTCCGCCGGTGGGACCAGACCGGCCAGCCGCGCCCGCAGCGCCTGGGCGTTCACCTGCGGCTAGCAATCCTCGCAGGACGGCATATCTCCGAGGGAATAGAAGCAGCGCGAGCTCCATACCCCCAACACGCGCCGCCCATGCACCTCGCCAGGCTCGGCCAGCGCCACCAGCTCGTAATACACCGCCCGCGAAATGCGCGCCTCGATGTTCAGGCGTCCCTCGCCAGGGCGCACCAGCAAATAGGGCGTCGGTTCGCAGGTCAGCAGGTCGTGGGCGATGCGGATCGGGTGTTCGGCGCCGGCAGTGACCAACTGGTCCACATTGGTGCGAAAGGTCAGCACCTGGTTGCGGCCACAGCCCGTCCAGTCGAGCTCAACCGCCAGAAAGGGCGCGTCCTCCACCGCGATCCGGCCGCGCTCGGCCGGGGTTTCCAGCCAGAAACTGCCATCCTCCGCACGGGTCAGCACCGAGGCGAACAAACACACGAGTTCCTTCCGCCCGATCGGACTGCCGCGGTAAAGCCAGGTTCCGTCGCGGCGAATCAGGAAGGGCAGATCCCCGCACTCGGCCGGCCGGCGCCGCGACGCGCAGGGATCCGCGCCCGGCCGCGCCGATGGGGACAAGACGGGTTGGGAGAAGAACGGACCGGAGTCATTGGCAGCAGGAGGCCGGTGGCATGGGATGGCGGTGTCTCCTGCAATGCTGCGTGTGGCGTGGTTCACCGATGCATCTCCGCCGCGTTCCCGGTCCTGACCAAAACGTTCTCCGATATAGGGAGCACCCCCCCTGCGGTGAAAGTGGCACACTGCGCGCGAACACCGATCTAGGATGGATTAGGCCAGCCCAGGATGGACCGGCCAGACGAGGACCGCCGTATGCCCCCCCCTCCCGACCGTGCCGCCCCGTTCGCCCGGGTCGGCCTCCCGTCCCCGGACACGACACTCCTCGCCGAGGTGGAAGCGCTGGGCGCCCGCATCGCCGCCGTGCGGGCCCAGGTCGGGCGCGCCATCTACGGCCAGCCGGAGGTGGTGGATCAGACCCTGATCACCCTGCTGTCCGGCGGCCATGTGCTGCTGGTGGGCGTGCCCGGGCTCGGCAAAAGCCGGCTGGTGGAAACGCTGGCCACCGTGCTGGGCCTGGCATCCAAGCGGGTGCAGTTCACCCCCGACCTGATGCCCGGCGACATCGTCGGCAGCGAGGTGCTGGATGAGGATCCCGGCGGGCGGCGCAGCTTCCGCTTCGTGCCCGGCCCGGTGTTCTGCCAGCTGCTGATGGCCGACGAGATCAACCGCGCCAGCCCGCGCACGCAGTCGGCCCTGTTGCAGGCGATGCAGGAGCAGCGCGTCGCGGTGGGCGGCGTCGAGCACCGGCTGCCCCGCCCGTTCCACGTGCTGGCCACGCAGAACCCGATCGAGCAGGAAGGCACCTACCCGCTGCCCGAGGCCCAGCTCGACCGTTTCCTGCTGGAGATCCAGGTCAGCTATCCCGAGCTCGAGGACGAGCGGGCGATGCTGGTGGCCACCACCGGCGCCGGCGAGGCAAAGCCGGCGCAGGCGCTGACGCCGGAACAACTGCTTGCCGCTCAGGCGCTGATCCGCCGCGTGCCGGTGGGCGAGAGCGTGGTGGACGCCATTCTGCGCCTGGTGCGCGGCGGCCGGCCGGAAAGCACCGAAGACGAGGCGGTGCGCCGCCATGTCGCCTGGGGGCCGGGGCCGCGCGCGGCGCAGGCACTGATGCTGGCCTGCCGCGCCCGCGCTCTGCTGGACGGCAGGCTGGCGCCGAGCGTGGAAGACGTGGCCGCGCTGGCCCCGCCGGTGCTGCGTCACCGCATGGCGCTGAACTTCTCCGCCCGCGCCGACGGGGTGGTGCTGGCCGACGTCATTGCCCGGCTGGTCGAGCGCATCGGATGAGCGGCGCCGCTTCCGATTCCCCCCATCTTCAGGCGCGCCGCGCCGAGGCGCTCGGCGACCGGCTGCCGCCGCTGCTGGTGGCGGCGGAGCGGGTGGCGGCGACGGTGGCGCAGGGCGTGCACGGGCGGCGTCGGGTCGGCCAGGGCGACAGTTTCTGGCAATTTCGCCCCCTCCTGGCCGGCGACCCGGCCAGCCGCATCGACTGGCGGCAATCGGCCCGCTCCGACCGCACGCCCCACCGCAAGTATTTCGTCCGCGAGACCGAGTGGGAGGCGGCGCAGACGGTGCTGCTGTGGCGCGACGGCGCCCCCGGCATGCAGTGGCAATCGCGCACCGCCCCCACCTCCAAGATCGAGCGCGCCGGCCTGCTGACGCTGGCGTTGGCCGCGCTGCTGCTGCGCGGCGGCGAGCGGGTGCGTCTGCTGGCCCCGCAGGCGCGCACCGTCGCCGGGCGCGGCGGGCTGGAACGGCTGGCCGAGGAGCTTGCGCGGCTGCCCGAGGGCGACGGCATGCCGCCCGACAGCACCCTGCCGCGGCATGCCAGGGTGGTCCTGACCGGCGATTTCCTAGCCCCGCTGGAAGACATCCAGGAACGGATCGGGCGGCTGGCCGCGGTGCCGGTGACCGGGCATGTGCTGCAGGTGCTCGACCCCGCCGAGGCGCTGCTGCCGTATAGCGGGCGGGTGCGGTTCGAGGGCCTGCGGCCCGGGCAGCAGACGCTGATCGGCCGCGTCGAAGGCGTGCGCGACGCCTATGCCCGGCGGCTGGCCGAGCAGCAGGCGGGACTGGCCGGCATTTGCGCCGCCGCCGGTTTCGGCTTTTCCATCCACCGCACCGACCACCCGCCGGAAGCCGCGCTGCTGGCCTTGTACGCCGCGCTGGCCCCGCAGACGGGGTCGCACCGTGCGGGGACAGGATGATCTTCGCCTCGCCCTGGGTGCTGCTGGCGCTGCCGGCGCTGCCGCTGTTGTGGTGGCTGCTGCGCGTGACGCCGCCGGCGGCGCGGCGCGAGATTTTTCCGGCGGTGCGCCTGCTGATGGGCCTCGCCCCCACCGCCGAGACACCGGCCCGCACGCCCTGGTGGCTGCTGCTGCTGCGCATGCTCGCCGCCGGGCTGGTGATCGTCGCGCTGGCCCGCCCGGTGGTCGATGCCGGCGGCACGCTGCCGGGCAGCGGCCCGGTCCTGCTGGTGGTGGATGACGGCTGGGCCGCCGCGGTAGACTGGCCGCTGCGCATGGCGGAAGCCGGCGCGACGCTCGACCGCGCCGAACGCGAAGGCCGCCGGGTGGTTCTGCTCCCCACCGCCCCGGCCGAGACCGGCGCCGCCTCCGCCGCCACGCCCGTGCTGCCGGTGCCGGAGGCCCGCACGCGGCTGGCCGCCCTGCGGCCCAAGCCCTGGCCGGTCGATCGCGCCGCCGCCGCCGCCGCCTTGCGGCAGTGGGCGGGCAAGGCAGCCGTGATCTATGTCGCCGACGGCACCACCGGCGGCCGTTCCTGGGACGGCTTCGCCGCGGCGCTGGCGTCGGTCGGGCCGGTGTCGGTGCGACGCGACCCGGTGGTTGCCGCCCGGCTGCTGCTGCCGCCACGGGAAGCGGCCGGCCGGCTGGTGGCCCGCATCGCCCAGGTGCCGCGGGATCTGCCCGCCGAGGCCGCCGTGCTGGCGCAATCCGGCGACGGCCGAACGCTGGCCCGCGCGGTGGCCAGCTTCCCGCCGCAGGCCACCGAAGCCGAGGTGCCGATCGCCCTGCCGCCGGAGTTGCGCAACCGTCTGGACCGCCTGGTGCTGGAGGACCAGTCCTCGGCGGGCGCCGTGCTGCTGCTGGACGAACGCTGGCGCCGCCACCCCGTCGGGTTGCTCGCCGGCGAGGCCACCGCCGCGTCGGCGCCGCTGACCGGCCCGCTTTTCTATCTCCGCCGCGCTCTGGAACCCAGCAGCGACGTCCGCCAGGGCGATCTGGCCCACCTGCTGTCGCGCGCGCTGTCGGTGCTGTTCGTGGCCGACGCCTCCCTTGCCGACGGGCCGGACCGTGACGCGCTGGCCGCCTGGGTGGAGGCGGGCGGGCTGCTGGTACGCTTCGCCGGGCCGCGCCTGGCAGATCACCCCGATTCGCTGCTGCCGGTGAAGCTGTTGGCCGGCGACCGCCAGCTGGGCGGGGCGATGTCGTGGAGCCAGCCGGCCGGACTCGCCCCCTTCCCCGCCGGTTCCCCCTTCGCCGGGCTGGCGGTGCCCGACGAGGTGAAAGTCACCCGCCAGGTGCTGGCCGAACCGGGCACGCAACTGACCGAAGCAAGCTGGGCGCGGCTGGCCGACGGCACGCCGCTGGTGACCCAGGCGCCGCGCGGGGCCGGGCGGATCGTGCTGTTCCATGTCACCGCCAATGCCGAGTGGTCGGACCTGCCGCTGTCCGGCCTGTTCGTCGATATGCTGCGCCGCCTGGTGGCGGTCTCGGCGGGGGTGGCCGCCGGCGCGCCCGAGGATGGTCCGCCGCTCGCCCCGGCCGAGACGCTGGACGGGTTCGGCCAGCTTGCCGCCCCCCCACCGGCAGCAACCGCCGTGCCGGCCCGCGATCTGGCCGAGGCGCAGGCGTCGCCGCGCCATCCGCCCGGGCTGTACGGGCCGGAAAACGGGCGCCAGGCGCTCAACCTGTCCAACCGCATGGCCGACCCGGAAGCGGCGCCGCCGGTCCCGGGCGCGGCGGAAGCGCCGATCGGCGGCTCGGCGCCGGAGCGGGCGCTGGCGCCCTGGCTGATGGCCGCCGCCCTGGCATTGCTGGCAACCGACCTGCTGGTATCGCTGCGTCTGCGCGGCCTGCTGCGCGCCGCCGCCGCGCTGGCGCTGCTGGCCATGCCAGCGGCGGTCCAGGCCCAGGTCTCTGCGCCGGGGCCCAGCCCGGCACTGTCGACCCGGCTGGCTTACTTCGTCACCGGCGACGCCCAGGCGGACCAGTTGTCGCGCAGCGGGCTGGCCGGGCTGTCGGAGTTCGTCAACCGGCGCACCGCGGCCAACCTGGCCGAACCGGCCGCGGTGGTGCCGGGGCAGGACGACCTGTCTTTCTACCCGTTGCTGTACTGGCCGATCATGCCCGATGCGCAGACGCCTGCCGCGGCGGCGGTGGCGGCACTGAACTCCTACATGGCGAATGGCGGCATCATCCTGATCGACACCGGCGGCAGCGGCGAGGGCTTCAACCCCGGCGCGGACGCCGCGCTGGAGCGGGTGGCGCGCGGGCTGACAGTACCTCCGCTGGCGCCGCTGACCACCGCGCATGTGCTGGCGCGCGCTTTTTATCTGTTGCAGGATTTCCCGGGCCGGTTCGCCGGCGATACGGTGTGGGTGCAGCGGGATCAGGACCGCAGCAACGACAGCGTCAGCCCGGTCATCATCGGCAGCCATGGCTGGGCGGCGGCGTGGGCGACCAACGAGTTTGGCCGGCCCGCTTATGCGGCGATTCCGGGCGGCGAACGTCAGCGTCTGCTGGCCTACCGGTTCGGGGTCAACCTTGTGATGTATGCGCTGACCGGCAACTACAAGGGCGACCAGGTGCATGTTCCGGCGCTGCTTGAACGGCTTGGGCAGTGATTCCTTGCGAGTCAGTGAATCCCGTGCCCCCTTCCTGAAGAAACGGGTTCCAAGGGTCAGCCCTTGGCAGGGGTCCAGGGGGCAAAGCCCGTCGTGCCGAAGGCGCGCTCCGCGCGGGGGTGCCGAAGGCGCGCTCCGCCCGGGGCGGAATCCGGGGCAGCGCCCCGGCAGCGGAGTTGCGCGCGACCCGAACCGCCTCTGTAAGTTGCAAAGATTGTCGCTATGATACCGTCGCTGCGGCGGTGACAGCCCCTGCCCCCGTCGCTGTGACCAATCGCATCGAACGACCGAAAGAAGGAACGGACCATGGTCGCGTATGGAAGTCCCGAGTATAATGCCCGGCTCAAGGCTGCCGCCAAAAGAATCGCCCTCGATCATATTTTGCAGGAGCTCCTGATCGAAGTAGCCAGGTCGGCCGCTTCCCCGGTGGCCTGGCTGAACGATCTGCAGGCGAGGGTGCATGCCCGGTTCGGGGTCGATGCCGACCAGTCCGGCAACGAGGTTCACGTGCAGGCCGAGGCCGCGCATTTCGCCGACGATTATTTCGAGCAGGCCCGCAACGGCATCCAGAAGACGTGACGGCCCGGTGACGACCAGCCGGACCCGCACCTCGCCGGCCGGCCATCGGCACCCGGGTCGGTTGGTTTCAGCAACGAAACTGCAAAGCAGACGGTTCGGCTACCCATGCGCGTCAGGCGCGCATGGCCTTCCATTGCCTGCCCGGGCGGCCGCCTGACCGATGCCGATGGAACAGGCCGTCGCCGCACTGCGATTCGATCCGGCCATCCCGGCATGGCTGTTCTCGGCCCTCGCCGGGCTGTGCGCACTCGCGCTCGGCCTGGCGCTGCGGCGGCGCGCACCCGGGGCAGCGTGGCGCAGCTTTGTCTTCGTGGTCATCCTGCTCTGGCTCGCCGGCCCTCGTCTGGTGGAGGAAACCCGCCAGACCCTGCCCGATATCGGCCTGCTGGTGGTGGACCAAACCGCCAGCATGGGGGTCGGCGACCGGACGGCGCTGGCGCAGGCCGCGCAGGCGCGCATCGAAGCGCAGGCCAGCAGCCTGCCCGACCTGGACCTGCGCACGGTCACCGTGCCGGAATCTGGGTCGGAAGGCACGCGCCTGTTCGCCGCCATCGACCGCGCTCTCGCCGACATCCCGCGCGCGCGCCTGGCCGGCGTGGTGGCCGTCACCGACGGGCAGGTCCATGACATTCCGCCCGGCACCCCGCTGGCGGGCGCGCCGCTGCACGTGCTGATCCCGGCAAGCGGGGAGGAAACCGACCGGCGCATCCGCATCGTCGAGGCGCCGGGCTATGGCATCGTCGGCAAGTCGGTCACCATCCGCATGGCGGTCGAGGATCTGGGCCTGCCGCATGCCGGCCACGCCGCCGGCCACGCCGCCCGGCTGACCATCCGCCGGGACGGCGAGCCGCCACAGACCCAGAGCGTGCCGCTCGGGGTGGAACACGGAATCGAGGTGCCGGTCACGCGCGCCGGCCCGACCGTGGTGGAAATGACCGCCGATGCGCTCCCCGGCGAGGTTTCCACCCTCAACAACCGCGCCGTGGTGGCGATCAACGGCGTACGCGACCGGCTGCGGGTGCTGCTGGTGTCGGGCGAACCGCATGCCGGCGAGCGTACCTGGCGACGGCTGCTGAAGGCCGATCCGGCGGTCGATCTGGTACATTTCACCATCCTGCGCCCGCCGGAAAAAGACGACCTGACGCCGCTGAACGAGCTGGCGCTGATCGCCTTCCCGGTGCGCGAGCTGTTCCAGGTTAAGATCCGCGAATTCGACCTGATCATCCTGGACCGGTTCCAGAACCGCGGCATCCTGCCGCCGCTGTATCTGCGCAACATCGCCGATTACGTGCGCGGCGGCGGGGCGCTGCTGCTCAGCGTCGGGCCGGAGTTCAGCGGCTCCGCCAGCCTGGCCGCAAGCCCGCTGGGCAGCGTGCTGCCGGCCTGGCCAGTTTCGGCGGATGCGGTGGTGGAAGGCGCGTTCCGCCCGCTGGTAACGCCGCTCGGCACCCGCCATCCGGTCACCGCCGGCCTGGCAGGCTGGCGGGAACACGGCGAGCCGGCCTGGGGGCCCTGGTACCGGCGCATCGCACCTGGTCCGACCCACGGCGAGGCGCTGCTCAGCGGGCCGGATGGCGACCCGCTGCTGCTGCTCGACCATGTCGATGAAGGCCGGGTGGCGCTGCTGCTGTCCGACCAGATCTGGCTCTGGTCGCGCGGCCATCTGGGCGGCGGCCCGCAGGCCGAGTTGCTGCGCCGCGTCGCCCACTGGCTGATGAAGGAACCCGAACTGGAGGAAAACGCCCTGACCGCGCGCGCCGAGCACGGCAGGCTGGCGGTCGAGCGCCGCACCACCGGAGAGGAGGCGCCGGGTGCGGTCACGATCACCGACCCCGAGGGACGGCAGCAAAGTCTGGCGCTGACCCAAACGCGGCCCGGCCGCGCGGTCGGGCAGGTGCCGGCGACGGAGCCCGGCGTGTGGCAGGCCGGCGATGGCACCCGCACCGCCTATGCCGCCGCGGGTCCGGCCGACCCGCCGGAGATCGCCGATCTGCGGGCCACCGCCACCAGGCTGGCCGCGTTGGTGCGGGCGACCGGCGGCAGCATTCACTGGTTAAGCCCGGCCGGGGCGCCGGAGTTGCGTCGAAGCGATCCGGGACAAGATATGGCGGGCAGTTCCTGGATCGGACTGCAACGCCGCCACGACCATGTGGTCACCGGCATTGCGACAACGCCCCTGCTGCCGCCCTGGCTCGCCTTGCCGCTGATTCTGGGCCTCGCCGTACTGGCGTGGCGGCGCGAAGCGGGGTAAGATTGTTTCAGTCGAGAGGAGTAGGTGTCTTTCAGACCGTTGATAGCCAAAACCGGAGCCCGTCGGCCGGCCCGACCTCGCCCTGGGCTTCCGCGTTCATGCTGGCCGGGTTCATCGGCCTGTGCTTCGTCGCCGGCGGCATCGCCGGGGCGGTGACCGACCCGAACATCAGCGTCTGGTATGACCGGCTCAACCGGGCGCCTGGAACGCCGCCGAACTGGGTATTCCCGGTGGTGTGGTCGTGCCAGTACCTGCTCATTGGCACCGCCGCCTGGCTGGTGTGGCGCCAGCCTGCCGACCGGCGGGCATTGCGGCCTTGGTTCGCCCAACTGGTGTTCAATTTCCTTTGGTCGCCGGCTTTTTTCGGGCTGCACAGCCCGGGGTTGGGCCTGCTGGTCATCGTGCCGCTGCTGACCAGCATCGTGCTGACCATCCGCGCCTTCGGCCGGGTTCGCCCGCTCGCCGCCTGGCTGATGGTGCCGCTGCTGGTCTGGGGCAGCTACGCGACCTATCTGAATGTCGGGTTCTTTTATCTCAACACATTCTGAGCCAGGATAGGCGGATGAGAGACATGGTCCCCCGACTCGGCGCGGCGTTGCGTTATTTTCTGCTGGTCGGCGCCATGCTGACCGCGCCGGCCGCGCAGGCGCAGATGACGGCGCCCGGCACCAACAGCAGCGGCCTGTTGACTGGCCCGGTGGTGGGCGCGCAGTCCGGCCAGCCTAAGAAGACGGCGCCTCCGCCCGCCCTGCCCGGGGCGCGTACCCCCGACACCGACCCGGCGCCGGCGGACCGGCCGGCCAGTGAAATGCACCCCAACGAGGCCCTGTTCGACGCGGTGAACCGGGGCGATATCGGCTCCGCCCGGGACGCTATCGGCCGTGGCGCCGACCTGAATGCCCGCGACGTGCTCGGGCTGACGCCGTTGGACCTGTCGGTCGATCTCGGGCGCAACGACATCACCTTCCTGCTGCTGTCGCTGCGCGGCGCCTCGCCCGGCAGCGCGCCGCCGGCCGACAACAAGCCGGCACGGCCGGTGAAAGCCGCTTCGCGCTCGGCACCGCAGCATCCGGCCGGCCGCTCCACCCTGACCGCCGTTGCCGCGGCGCCGCAACCCGCGCCGCGGCAATATGCCGATACCCCCGGCACGCCGGTGCCGGAGGCGGGGTTCCTGGGCTTTGGAAGCGTGACGCGCTGATCGGGGGCTTGGGCGGCGCGAAGTGAAGGCGGAAAGCAAGGCCAAGGCGCTGCCCTGGACCCGCAAGGGGGCAGTGGCCCCCTTGACCCCATTCCTTAAGTAATGGGTTCCAAGGGCCT
>Ga0326727_10016264_pt1 | contig 15753 bp, 9 predicted proteins | sample MB2enrmetagenome_FD_207643 | JGI IMG/M metagenome (GOLD analysis project Ga0326727, IMG submission 207643) | Lab enriched peat soil microbial communities from McLean, Ithaca, NY, United States - MB29MY | ecosystem: Environmental > Terrestrial > Soil > Wetlands > Peat | place: USA: New York... | reverse complement strand
GTGAATTCCAGAGAACGCCACCTCCTGCAACTGCGGCGACGGCCTCAGCAGTTCAGTTTTCTGCTCTTTGACCAGCCGCCGCCCGCAAAGCCGCATTTGCTCGTCGAACAATAGATATCGGGAAGTCTGACGCTGCTGCACTGCCAGTGTAGCCAGCGCCTGATTCTCGGTGTGGAAGCCGAGCATTCGCCGCAGGTCGATGGCGCTGATCACGTCAACATTGTGCAGGATGAACGGCGCCGCCGGACCCTCTTCGCGAAAGAACCACGCCGCCTTCTTCAGGCCGCCGCCGGTATCGAGCAAGCTGCCCTCTTCGGATATCTCGATCCGCATTCCGAAGCTGTTCTTCTCGCGCAGATATTCAGTGATCATTCCGGCAAAATGGTGCACATTGACGATGACTTCACGCACCCCAAATTCCCGCAGGCGTGCGATGGTGATCTCCAGCAGCGTGCGTCCGGCCACCTCAACCAGCGCCTTGGGCCGGTCATTGGTTAGCGGACGCAAGCGCGTGCCCAGCCCGGCGGCCAGAATCATGGCTTTCATTTACCCAACTTCTCCATTTCAACGTGCCGCACAACCACGTCCAGGCCCTGCCGACCGCGGAAATGCCGGGCCAGCGCCTCCGCCAGGTACACCGAGCGGTGCCGGCCGCCGGTGCAGCCAAACCCCACCATCAAACTATTGAAGCCGCGCTCCTGGTAGTTCTTCACGCTCGCTTCCACCATCGACGTGGCGCTGGCCAGAAACTCGCGTACGCTTGCCTGCCCGCTCAGATAATCGATTACCGTCGCGTCTTTGCCGGTGAGAGACTTGAAGCGCTCTTCGCGGCCGGGATTCGGCAGCCCGCGGGCGTCAAAAATGAAACCGCCGCCATGTCCGCTCTCGTCCTTCGGCGGGACGCTCTGGTGAAATGAAAAGCTGAAAATCCTCAGTGCCAGGTTGGCCGGAACAGATTTCGCAGCTTCTGGCTGCCTGGCGGTTTCCGTGGGCGTGATCAAGCGCTGCAGCTTCTCTGACGCGATCATGTGCTCAAACGCGCCCAGCAGCGTGGGCAGTGCGATGGGGAGCTTTATGTGCTCGAGCAGCCAGCGCAGGTTCTTCAGCGCGAAGGGTACACTCTGCAGGAAATGCGGCTTTCGCTCATAAAAGCCGCGGAACCCATACGCCCCCAGCGCCTGCATAATGCGCACATGGACAAAAGCGTAGTAATGGCGCATGAACTCTTCCTGCGCCAGTTCGACGAACTGCGCGAGAGTCGCTAAGTAGTGCTCCAGCAGATGCTGGCGCAGCGCGGGAGGCAGGTCGGCTTTGGCGTCATAAAGCAGGGAAGCAATATCGTAGTGCAACGCGCCTTTGCGCCCACCCTGATAGTCCAAGAAGAATGGCTGGCCGTCGCGCAGCATCACGTTGCGCGATTGGAAGTCGCGATAAAGAAAATAGTCGCGGCTGGCGGTCAGCAGAAACCTGGCCAGGCGGCCAAAATCATTTTCCAGCTCCTGCTCGTTGAAAGGAATTCCCGCCAGCTTGAGAAAGTAATACTTAAAGTAATTCAAGTCCCACGCAATCGACTGGCCGTCAAAGCTGGAGCGTGGATAACAGACTTTGTAGTTCAGGTCCCGAGAAGCTTCGATCTGGAAGCGCGGCAGTTGCGCCACCACCTTACGGTAAGCCTCCACCACCTCGGGTGCGACGTTGTCTCCTACCCTGTTCTTCAAGAGAAATTGAAACAGCGTGACGTCGCCCAGGTCTTCTTCCAGGTAAGCGCCCGCATCCAGTTCCGATCCGTAAATCTCCGGCACAGCCAGGCCACGGCTGCGGAAGTGCCGCGAGAATTCCAGAAAAGCGAGGTTCTCCTCGCGCACTTCATACAGGATACCCACCGCGCTCAGATCCTGATGGGCGAGCCGGAGGATATTGCGCCCTGACCCTCCCAGTTCGCCCTGCAAGGGCTCGACTCGTTCCACAGGAAGGTGAAAATGCCGCTCAAAAAGCTGTTTCACAACATCCATGGATTCTGTTCGCAACCATCACCGCCTTTTGTTTCATGGTAACTAACCCAGATCAAACGCCGAAACAAAAACTGCCGTGCGTGGAACTCCCCGGTCATCAGAGACTCCCCGGATACGGCGTTCCTGGTCGTGGCAGCGGGGTCTGTATTGTTCCACCGCCTTGCAGCCTCAGACTCTCAGTATCATGATGTATGGGACGCGAGTTCGATTTCAGGATCATTCTCCCAAACGTCGTTTAGGAGGTGGAAATGAGAAGAGTCCTCCTGCTCGTCTTCTGGCAGTTCGGCCTGCTGGCCGGTGGTCGGCTCTTCGCCGATGTCGTCACTCTGAAGGATGGCCGCCAGATCTCAGGGTTGGTGGAGTCCGGCAACACCCAGGAGCTTCACATCAAGGCCGGGGATCAGTCGCAGACGATTGATATCCATCAGGTCGAAGCCATCCAGTTCGGTGTTTCCTTGCCTGCGCCGCCAGCCGCGCAGCCTCCACCCAAAGCGGCAGACCTCGCGCCCGAACCTGCGCCGGCCCAACCCAACAGCCTGATCCTCAACGACGGCACGCACGTCACTGGCAGGTGGTGGTCCATCGACGCCACCCAGATGCACTTCCTGGTAAACAATCAGCTCCAACATTATCCCCGGCCTGACGTGTCGGGGGTGACCTTCGGTAACGCAACCCTGCCTCCGCCACCTGCGCGTTCGACGCTGCCGTCAGCAACATCAGCGCAACCTCCGGCCAGCGCAGCCCAGCCGGCCCGCGCTCCGACGTTGGCGCGACCGTCCGACGGCCCGCCGCCGCAGGCTCCCCCGTTGACGCGACCCTCCGGCAGCGCGCCGCCTTCGGCGCCCCCGCGCGGTCTCTCGCAACCGGAGGAAATCGGGATGGTCTACGCTTGGAACGGCAAAGTTCTTACCGCCCTCGAACGCAATCAAGCCGTCGAGCACAGAAGCCGCTCCGCTCAATACTGGGAGATCCCGGCCCCACAATCGCGCGTTCGTCTAAATGAGGCCTCCCGTCTCGTGTTCATCCTCCGCTTGCCCAGAGGAGTCGACCCCGCCAGCTACAGCCTGTTCCCTTTGGAGACGGTCAACGGCAGCCGGCGGACCCGGACCCAGCCCGGCCGTCGGGGTGGCCTCCTGACATGGCCGGTTGATATCGAGAAAAACGACGAGTCCAGCTTAATCACCTATGCCTTAACCGTCAGGGATCTGCCTAGTGGCGAATACTCCTTCAGTCCCACCAGCTCGAACGACGGCTATTGCTTCGGCGTTGATCCCTCCGCACCCGGCCAATAAAGCGCGCGCCCGATTTGCGCAATGCTTCGCGTCAGAAGCTACCGAAACGCGTAGTCACGCCTTCGTTTTCGCCGTGGCGAAAGCGGCTTTGACCCGGGCGGGCGTAAAGGGCACGCTACGCAGCCTCACTCCGGTGGCGTCGAAGACCGCGTTGGCAAGGGCTGCGGCCACGGGGGCAGAAGCCGCCTCGCCGGCGCCGTTAGAAGGCTGGTCTGGACGATTGATCAGGGCGACCTCCACGGCAGGCACTTCCGGAAAAGTCAGGATCGGGTAACTCGCCCAATCCACGCTGGCCACGCGGGAGCGATCGAACGTGATCTCCTCATGCAGCGTGCGGCTGAGGGTGTGCAGGATGTTGCCTTCCACCTGATTGCGCAGGCCATCGGGATTGACGATGAGGCCGCAATCGTGAGCGCAGGCGACGCGGCGGACGGTGATTTCTCCGGTGTCGCTCGCGACTGCCACCTCCATCGCCATGGCGACGTAGTTCTCGGCCTGCTTGTAACGTATGTAAGCGAACCCGCGGCCGGCGAGCACCCCGCCCGCGCCGCGCGGGCCGGGCGAAGGACGCGGCTGCCAATCGATCATGCGGGCGGCGCGATCGATGACGGCAAGGGCCCGCGGATCGGTGAGACCGCGGCGCCGGAACTCGATGGGATCGGCCGCGGCGGCAGCAGCGAGTTCGTCCATGAAGCTTTCCACGGCGAACGCATTTCCGATTTTGTTGGGTGCGCGGAGATTGGACAGGCGGATGGGAGTGTCCTCCAAACCACGCGAGATGACGCGCAGGTGCGGCACGGCATAGGGCGGATCGAGGTTTGCCGGGGTTGGGACGCCGCCGCTCGCGCGCGTGGCTCCCACGGGGATCCCCGCCGCTAAAGGCCCGAGCAGAGTGTCGGTCCATTGCGGGCCGGTGGGTCCCGACGTCTTGCTCTCCCATGCGAGCAGTTGGCCCGCCTGGTCCAGGCCGCCACGGAGTTCGAGAAGGTGCGCCGGCCCCTTGGGGTCCCAGGCGTGCTCGTCGTGGCGCATCCATTGCAGACGTACGGGCTGGCCCACGGCGCGCGACAACAGCACCGCGTCATGGGCGGCATCGAAAGCCCCGTTGCTGCCATACGAGCCGGAGCCATCGAGGTAGGTCACGCGCACTTTTTCGCGCGGGATGCCGAAGACTTGTGCGATGAGGCTGCGCAGGTTGAAGACGTTCTGGGTGGACGACCAGATGGCGGTTCCCGACTCCTGCACGTTGGCGACGGCGCACGAAGGGGCGAGCGAAGTGTGGCCCTGAAAGGGCCAGTAGTATGTCGCGGACAGGCGTTTCGCCGCCGAGTGGGTCGCCGTGGGGGCGTCACCGCGGTCGATGGAAGTTTGCTCTTGTCCGGTGGGTGCCGCGGCGATGGCAGTGTCGAGGCCCGCAGTGACGAATGACACCGGGCTCTCGCTCCAGGTGGCCTTCAATTCACGCGCGGCGCGGATGGCGGCCCATTCGTCTTTGGCCACGACACCCAGGAAGCTCTGGATGCGCACGACGCGAACCTCGGGGATGGCGCGGATGGAAGCTGCATCCACCGTGAGCAAACGCGCGCCCACCGCGGGAGGACGGATCACGCGTCCGTGCAACATGCCGGGCAGGGTGAAGTCCTGGACAAACACGTGCCGGCCGGTAGCCTTGGTTGGAAGATCGGTGCGCAGGATAGGTTTACCGACCACCGTGTAGTCCGCTGGATTCTTGAGGGGAGCGTTGGGATCGACCTTGAGGGAGAAGCGTTTGCCGCCAATCAACCGGGCGATGGGGACGCCGGAACCGCCGGCGACGGGCCTGACCTCGGCGCCGGCGATGGCCAGCTCGGAAGCAGGACGGTTGAGCTGCTTCGCGCCCATTTCGAGCAGGGCATGGCGCGCGGTGGCCGCGGCGCGGCGGATGTCCGCGCCTCCGCGGGGGATGCCGGAGCTGCCGCCGGTCCCGCCATGATCGGGCGAAACCGCGGTATCGCCTTCAACCACGGAAAAGCGTTCGATCGGGATGCCGAGCTCCTCAGCGGCGATTTGCTGATACGCCATCTGGATGCCGGTGCCCACATCGACGCGGCTGGTGAAGAGCGTGACCCGGCCGTCAGTGTGGATAGCGAGGAAGCTGTCGACGTCGGCGGGCGCCGTAGCTTGTGCGGGAGCTTGTGCGGGCAGGTCAGCACGAAACGCGAAGCTCACGATCAGCGCGCCTCCGGACCTGAGAAGATCGCGGCGGGAGAAGGCGGCGGGATTTTTCACTTCGGGCCTCCCTGGGCGTTCGCCGCGCGCATCACCGCGCTCAAGATTCGTGTGTGCGTTCCGCAGCGGCAGAGGTTGCCGGCGAGGCCGGTCTTCACCTGTTCGAGCGTGGGGTGAGGGTTACTCTGGAGCAGCGCCGCGGCGGCCATGATCATGCCGTTGGTGCAGTATCCGCATTGCGCCGCCTGTTCGGCGACGAAGGCGGCCTGCACCCGGTTAAGCGCCTCGGGCGAGCCGAGGCCTTCGAGAGTGGTGATGCTGCGGCCGGCGGCCTGTTCGATGGTAGTGATGCAGGAGCAGGCGGCCTGGCCATCAATCCACACGGTGCAGGATCCGCACTGGCCGAGCCCGCAGCCGAATTTCGCGCCGCGGAGCCCCAGCGCGTTTCGCAAGACGTAGAGCAGAGGCTGGTCCGGGTCCCAGGAATCGACTGCTGATGACTTTCCGTTTACTCGAAGGTGATATGTCGGCATGGAGCCCCTCCGCCGTTTTCAATATTCTGTCACATTTGGGGGGACGAAAACCACCCGCTCGATATCAATATCGACGTGTTTGGCTCTAGAATTCAATCCGCAGGATTCCCTGAAAACTGGGGTTCCCGTCGCCCCAGCCGCTGAAGCCAAATTGGGTCGCCGGAGCAAACCTGCCGAAGGTCTGAGGGCTGCTAATGTTCACGACCGTGTTCGGACTCCCGAAGTACGGCACCTTCGGAAGAAGGTTGCTGGTGTCCACCCGGACGGTAATCTTGATCTTCTCTTTGTAGATCCACCCCTTGTGCATCGAGTATTGCGGCCACCAGGAGCCGCCGGCCCGTGCTATCCCGACACCTGCATTACCGCCTGTAAAAGCCGCAGGATAGGAGAAGGCATTGATGTTGAACCACGGGTTCTGGTTGGTTTCGGGCCAAAGATTGGGGCCGACTGCATAGTGCGGGACCTGAATCGCTTGCCCGAGCACGATGCTTGGCTGCGTTTCACCGGGCAGGTACTTGTAAGGGCTGCCGGCCATCGTAAAGTATACAGGCAGGCCCGTGCGAAGGCTCTGAATCGTGGTGACGGTCCAGCCGCCCAGGAACAGGTCGAGGATGTAGCCTCCCGTGGTATTCCGGTTCAGGTGACGCCTGCCTTTGCCGTATGGCAGGTCGTATGTAGCCTGCCCAACGAATTGATACTTCAGGTCGGTCGAGACGGGACCCTTGGTCAAGCCCCAGTCGTAGAACTGCCAGCCCGTACCGGCCGTTCCAGCCAGGTTTTTGCTCCACGTAAATAGGAAGTTGTAGCCGAATCCGCCGTTGAACCGCCGCCCTACGCGCGTGGTCAGCCCATTATAGGTGCTGTGGCCATAATTGCTGTAGTAAGTGATGGTGCCGAACTGCGGGTAATCCAGGTAAGATTGCGTATTGGCATACACTGCGTTCAGGAGTGTTGTATTCGTCAAATCGTAAATCGACTGAGGCAAGACGTTGATATTCACAGCGTTACCCGGGTTGGGCGCAGTAGTGGAAGAAGCCACGCCGGAACTGGGAACCAGACCGACACCGTTCGATCCCTGATAGACTGCTTCCGCAACCTGGTTGGGCTTGAACTCCCATTGGAAACCCGCGGACCACGTCATGGTATAGGGATTGCGGAGGTTCGGATCGATGTACGTCGCGTTGCGCTGGCTGTAGTTGGTGCCAATGAAAGTGGCTGTCCCGGTGGAAGAGTTGATGTTGTAAGTGATGGGGCCGGGGCCTTGAGATAGGTAGAAGGCTGGGTATGGATTTCCAGAAGGTTGTTGGACCACGGCCTGTGCCGTGTACTCGTCCTGGCCGAGCTGCGGCATAACGTCCTGGGTGAACTCAGAGAAGGACCCTCGGAGCACGAACTTCGGGGCGAAGTTCCAGGACAGGCCGAGACGCGGCACAAAATTGTCCCAGTCGGCGGCATAGATGGCCCCCTTGGGATGGGTAATCGCACCCATGAGGCCGGTCAGCGGATCGACCATGTTGGGATTGAATTCCGACTTAAATCCCCACTTCGTATTAGCCGGAGTCTCATAGCTGTAACGCACTCCTATGTTTATGGTCAATTTGCGAGCCGCTCGCCAATCGTCCTGGACGTAAGCTTGGTGGGACCACCAGCGCGGCAGGTAATTTGCGATCAGGTTGGTAAAGCTGGCGGAAGTCACCGAACCGAGCAGGAACGAGGCGAACGTGTTGCCGGTGTCGGGCGTGAAAGGGAGCCCGCTACCAGAAGGAGTGAAGTTGTAAACGCCAGATGGCTGGGCCACCGAGATGTCATTCTCCCTCACCAGCATGCCTTGGTAGCCTGCCTCGAACGTGTGCGTCCCGTGCACCTTCGTTACGTTATCGATGATCTCGAAATCCTCATTGAGTGTCCGCAGGTAGGAGCCGGCAGTCCCGCTCGGATTGGCGGTCCAGTTGACCGAACTGCCGCCCGATGCCCCGACGAACCCGGGAAAGGTCTGCGGGCCAACCCCTGGAATTCCCAAAATGCCCGCCCACCCCTGGTTGTTGAGAATCGGATGCACGGTGTCGTCGCGCCTTTGGTACGCCAGTCGAAGCTCGTTGATTACGGTGGGGCCGAAGTTGTGATATTCGCCCAGCGTCACACTCCGAACGTCGATCGGTTCGGGCAAGCCGTAGCTGTACTGCGTGCTGTCAATCAGGCCCCAGCGGTACTGCACGGCGTTGCGGCCGATCGGCTCGCGGAACATGTTGCCCGCATATCGCGCGAAGAACCTGTCATTGGAACTGATCTGCTCGTCGATCTTGAGTACATAGCCCTCGCGGTCCGAGAGGTAATGAGTCAGACCGGTGTAATTGTTGTTAGGACCGGTGGCGCTATAAAACCCGGTGGTCATATTGGGAAGTTGATACGGGCTGAGGGACAAAAACTTAACCGCCACCGGGTCAAAGCGGCTCTGTGGAATCTGATTCCCGGCAAACGGTGTCGCGGTCCAGCCGCTCGAGGTGGGACAGCCCGCCGCGAGCGTGCAGGTTATACTCTTCGGATCGTAGATCGGATATCCCAGCCCTCCGAACGAGAAGTTCCCGTTAAGCATGCCCTGATCCACGGTGGACACGGTAGAGGCATTGGCCTCGTGGTCATAGTCGAGCCGGTACCCGAGGAAGAAGAAAGTCCTGTTCCGTCCGTCGTAAACCTTGGGAATAACGACCGGGCCGCCGATAACCGCGTCGAAATTGTGGTATTCGAACGGGGCGTTCGCCACGCCCGCGGTGCTCTGTTGAAAATACGACCGGTAGATGAAATCTTTATTGATATAGCGCTCTTCGCTGGAGAAGTGAAGCTGATTGGTTCCGCTCTTCAGTACAATATTGTACGTTCCACCGGAGGCATGCCCGGTCTCGGCGGGGATCCCAGTGGTCCCAACCTGGGCCTCCGCAATCGAATCGACCGGAACAGTCACGGAGGTGCTGGTCTCGCCGATCGCTGAACGAACGGACTGCTTGACGTTCGCTCCATCGACGGTGTAGTTGATGAGGTTTTGATTCTGCCCGAGGATGACGTAGGAGCCGCCGGCAGTTGACACGCCCTCCATGTAATACAGGATGTGCTGCGGTTTAGACTGAATCATCGGGCTTTCTTCGACTGTTTTGGCGTCGGCGATGCCACCGACTACCGCGTCGTCGGTTTCGAGAAGAGGACTGGCCGCCGTCATTTCGGTCTCCTGGCTGGGCGCGCCAACTTCGAGTTGGATGTCGATGCGCACCGTTCGTCCCGCTTCCAAAATGACTCCGCTGCGGACGAGTTTCTTGAAGCCTTGGGCCTCCACGGTGACATCGTAATTGCCCAGGGTCAGGAAGGGGACGTAGTAGTTGCCTTTGGGCGCCGTCACGCCGCGCGTTTCGACTTTCGTCTGGACATTGATTGCGCTGACTCGAGCATTGGGAACGGCTGCGCCGCTGGAATCGATGACTGTGCCCACCAAGGTAGCCGTCACATCTTGCGCAAAGGACAATACCGCAAGAGCCAAACCAGTCAAAGCCGTCCGCCCTACGATTTGAAACCGGCGTGAAAACGACCTCGCTTGGATCGTGAAACCGCAGGGTTCGTTGGGGATGAAGCAGGAAATCACTGCTCGCGAATCTCAAAGTAACTGACCGAGAAGCGCTGGTCGGACGTGAACCAACGGTAGTAGCCGCACTGGTCTATATTGCCAACCTGAGCATCGTTGTAATAGAGAAAACCTTGCCAAGTGTGAGGCAGGCCGGGCACATCCGGTAGCGGCAGGATATAGCCAGATTCATTTCTGGAGAGCCGAGGCCGAAACATTCGAGGTCCATTCGTGTCATTAGATACGGATTCCAGAGGGCCGGGAAAGTACAGTCCGGGAGCGGACGGAACAGGCTCTTCGCTTGCTGGAATTAGGTCATCGTAGAATGCAATTCCCTTAGGGTACTGATAGCGGCCGTCGCCGGCCACGCAGGCAGATTGAATCCCTATGGCGGGGTCCCCAAGAGTCGCCGCGTCCAGCGATTGCCCCAGAATTGCATCCGGGAGAATGACCGTTCCCCCTCCCGTGGAGGCCGTCGGAATCTGGTACCACATCTGCAGATTATTGGTCCCATCGGATTGGAAGGCGAGCAGGTCTGTGGTGGGCGCACCCCAGTCGTTATACGTCAGCAGGAATGGAGTCGTGGCCGGTCCGCCGGAGGGTAGTGTGTAGAACCATTGCATCTCCTCGGCCACACCCGCTCCACCCTGGCCGGTGACGATGGGGCGTGCTTGATTACCGCCGGGATATGTCACCCACGAAAGAGAGGTCAATGTGGGGCCGGTCGCCTCAAAGACGCCGGCGGTCGGGTCGCACTCGTTGGAATGATAGTCCCCTTGGACGGCATAAACGTAAACGTGCCAGACCGAGCCATCCCAAATGGGACGCGCATCACCCATATCGCACAAATCCTGCACTCCCGTGTTGGTCAGGACGGGCCTCGGAGCCGTGAAATGCGAATAGCCGTCGGGGGATTCTGAAAAGAAGATGGCTTCCCCCTGGTTTATATCGCCTTGTGAAACCAGGTTCGAGGAAAACAGCAGCACGTAAGATCCTCCGGTGCGCGGAGAAGGCGTAATCACAGAGGGCTCGTACAGCCAATGGCCTGGGAATGTAAGCACCGGGCCGATGCGCCGCGTTACGACCTCATAGATCCGGCCTCTCGCGGTGAACAGAAAACCCTGATCGGCGGTGAGCGCAAAGGATAAAGCAAGACTCGTGACAACTACCAGGGACTTCATGGACAAGCCCAAAGACTGGGTTTATTCTACACCCCCTTTCAGCCCCATTGGGAAACCCGGGCGTCACAGCTCTCGAGTGACCGTGTGACAGAAGTAGGCCGCTTCAGCTCTTCTCCGCCGCCAGCCTTGCCAGCCGGTCTTCCACATCCGTTAGCGTTGCCTGCCGGTTGGGATCATTGCCGTTGAGATCGTAGCGCAGCCGGCCCGCCCGGTCATACATCATCACGTCCGGGATTCCTTGCACGCCAAGTTTCTCGAACGACTGCATGATGTTTTCGTTCATCAGGTAGTTCCGGAAGGTGGCCTTTTGCCGGATCAGGAATTGCCGCGCCCGCTCGATGGCCGCCTTGTCCTCCCGGTCGTCCACGCTCATCGAAACAAATTCTACGCCCCGGTTCTTGTACCGCTGGTACAGGCTGACCATGTGCGGGAAACGCTCCACGCAAGGCACGCACCAGGTGGCCCACACATCCACCACCACCACGCGTCCTTTCATCGCGTGCAGTTGCCGCTGCCATTGTTGGAACCCGATAGGTTCCAGGCGCACCGCCGGAGCACATCCGGCTAGAACAACGACCGCCAGGAGGGCCGACCCCACGCCCCATGCTGACCACCGGTCCAGAATCAATTCGATCTCCGCGTGTACTCGACGGTGCATCCCTGCGCGCGAGTCTCGGCCACCGGCACGGGCGATCCGCTCAGCACGGCATGGATGGCGTCCCGCACGTAGAAATCCTTGGGTTCGCCATTCACGTAGCGCGGCCCGTTGCCCTCCATAACCGCGGGGGAGTCGGTCAGCAGACCGTTATACACGATCTGGCGTTGCTTGTTGAGCACGAAGTATTCCGGCGTGTGCGTGGCGCCGAGCTTCCGTCCGAGCTCCTGGCTCTGATCGTGCAGATAGATGAAGTTATAGCCCTCATGGGCGGCCCGCTCCTTCATAGCCGGAAGCTCGTCCTCGGGCCGCAGATTCACGCCAATTGCGATGAATCGAACACTTTTGCCCTTGAATTCGTTCACCGTCTGGATCAGGTCGCGTTCTCCACCGCGCACCCACGGGCAGTGGTTGGCCAGGAAGACCAATACCAGTGCGTCCTCCTTGAAATCGGACATGGAATACGACTTGCCGTCCGTGGCCGGGAGGTTGCTGAAATCCGGGGCGTTCATGCCGATGGTAATCACGGAGTTATACTTGCCCGCCACAAGCAAGCCGGCTGCGAGCGTAAGCATCCCGAGTAACTGAGGCTTCATACGTCAGACTCCTTATGGGCGCGGCCACCCTCGGACCGCGCGCGCGAGGCAGCGTTTTCTATTGAAGGTAGGCGCGGCCAATATCGTTCGGGTTACAGGGCGCAACCGGAACATTGCTGGCGGTCCACGGTGCGCGGAGCTGAACTGGAGAGTTTCCTCGCGAGAACGGTACCGAAACCCGCAATTTCCGCAGTGCTCGAGTCCGGACACCGTCGCGGGTGACCCCGGCTCGCGGGCCTTAACGGTACCGGTACAACGTCACGCGCTGAATTGCGCGTTCGCCCCACGAAAGGCGCACGACGTTGTCGGAGGAATCGTCGCCCCCGAGCAATTGCAGCGGCACCCACTTGCCGCTCTTGTCGAACCGGCCCGCTTCCTGTGAGGCCAAACCGCCAATCGGCGGCCCCGGCGTGTCCGGCGTGAAAGTGATCATCAAATTATTGCCCGCGACCAGGTACTCGTCCGGACCGAGCACCATGAAAAGCCCGTAACCCATCGTGTCGGGAACGGGAGCCTGCGCGCCGCGACCGCGTGGCAACCCCACGTTCAAAATGTAGGCACCCATTTTCACGTGTTCTTCCGGTCTCTGCTTATCCAACGCGACCCCCGCAATCGTGCCGCTGCTCTGATGCTCCAGGATCTGCGGAGCGACCTGCGACAAGGTCAAGAACGCCTGTGAAAGCGCCTTCGCCTCGTATTCGGGAGGTATCGGCGGGAGCGGCGCGGGAGAGGTGGGCCCGCCAAACCCCACTAGACGCGCCGGCGAATCCATGCCAGCCGGAGTATGCCATGCCGGCGAATTGATGCCTGTCTTTGTGAACCAATCCAGCAAGCCGTCGTTTCCCATCCCGGAATAACCGATCGCTCGTTCCTGACCGATGGCAAAGAAGGCGTGCGCGGCGCCAATTTCGCCGTCCGCCGCTTCGACGGTGAAAAACGGAATGCCGGAGCGCGTGTACCGCTTGGTCAACTCGACTATGTGGTCCGCAGCGCCCTGGCGCCCCATGTAAGCATCGGGTGTGTACGTGTCCACCGCCGGAGCGCCCGCTTTCCATATATCGTGCACGTGGTCTATCGCTTCGCCGCGCGGGCTTCTCCCCCAGCCTGTAGTGCCCCAGACATTCACGAACATCGGGAGCGGGTATTCCTTCTTGCCGGCCTCGGCGACGCGATTGATATAGCGCGCATAGTTCCAGGCCATGAAGATTTCGTCCCCCTGCGGACCTTTGCCGAATATCTCTTCCCACGTTCCCGAGGTTTTGGAGCCGGCCGCATCCCAGACTTCGCGGAGCTCCGGATGCAAATCGGCTTTGTGCTTCTGGAGGTAGCCCATAAGCTCGGCAGGGACGGGCGCCTCATAAACTTTATTGGCCAGCGGAGAGAAGTCCCGCGAGTCGTGGTTCATACCGATTTCGTTCTCCACTTGAACCATGATCACGCGGTGCGTGCTATCCACTTCGCGGATATGGCGCATCAGCGCCGTGAAGGCGCGGGCATCCGCCTCCGAGTTGTTCGCGCTAAAGGCGGATAGGCTGGCGATGCCTTTGCCGTCCTTGCCTTCTGCGCGCGGGAAGTGATCCTGGTCGGCCTTCACCCAGGCGGGTGCGAAGTCCGAGTCGCCGTTCTTCCAGCTTCCGAACCATACCAGCACGATGCGCTGGTCGATTTTCCGGGCTTCCTCGATCAGCGCGTCCACGATGTGAAAGTCGTACTTGCCTTTCTGGGGTTCGATCCAGCTCCAGCCGATGGCAACGTCGCCGGTGTTCTGGTGTGTGGTGGCCATCACCGATAACATGTACCGCAGGTACTCGAGGTTGGAAGCTCCGCTGGTTGGCGGTTCCGCGCCAAGAATGAGGAAAGGTTTCCCGTCGACGATCAACTGGGTGGCCAAGCCGCGCTTCTCCAAATGGGGAATGGCCGGATCCGCGGGTCTGGTCTGCGCATACGCCGCGGAGAATGCCAGTGCGCACACCACGGCGATGCCGGCTCGAATCGAAAGTATCATGACGTTGCTCCTCTTATCATCCCGGCTGGGCATAACGCCCGCCGAAACGTCACGCAAGCCCGGCCGGGCCGTAACGTCGGACGAGCTACCGTAGCCAGGATTTCTGTGTTGCCGCGCTGGTCCGGCGTCGATTATACACCCTGACCGCCGCGGTGCGCTTGGAGCAGGCGGCGAAAATGCGAGATGGGTAAGCGTAAGCGGCTGGGTGTACACTGAACAGGATCTCGGAGTCCAAAACATGCGAAGGAGATGGTATGAAGCTTCGAGTCTTGTTTTGCGCCACTTTCGCGTTCTCTCTCGCATGCGCTGCGAGTCAGGGCCAAACCAGTCCGGTTTCATCAATTACCGCTTCAGATATCCCTCACCTGCGGAAGCAGGGCACGGCCACCCAGCTGATCGTGGACGGCCAGCCGTTTCTGGCGCTGGCAGGGGAACTGAGCAACAGCAGTCCCTCGAGCGTCGAGTACACGAAGCCGATTTGGCCGATGCTCGCGGCGGCAAAACTTAACACGGTCCTTGCGGGCGTTTATTGGTCCCAGGTCGAACCTCAGGAAGGGAAGTTCGACTTCAGCGTACCGGACGGCCTGATCCGGGAAGCCAGGAGCCACAACCTGCGTCTCGTGCTTCTATGGTTCGCCAGTTGGAAGAACGGTCTGTCCGGCTACCCGCCTGACTGGGTGAAGAGGGACTTCCAGCGTTTCCCGCGCGCCCAGATAGTAGGGGGCACCTGGCCCGTGTTCGGATTCGGGCAGCCGCCCGTCCAGATCACAGGGAGCAGGAGCATCGAACTGCTCAGCCCCTTCGCCGAAGCGACGCGGGACGCCGATGCTCGCGCTTTTGCCGCCTTGATGCGGCACATCAAGGAAGTGGACGGCCGCGAGCACACGGTCATCGCAATCCAGGTGGAGAACGAGGTCGGAATGCAGGGGGACACCCGGGACCGGTCGCCCGCGGCCCATAAGGCTTTCGACGGACCGGTGCCGAAGGAACTGATGGACTACCTTCAGAAGCACAAGGATGCCCTGATTCCGGAGCTTGGCAGGGTGTGGGAGGCGGCCGGTTTCAAGACGTCCGGAACCTGGGAAGAGGTGTTCGGCAAGGGCAGGCCGACGGATGAGATCTTCATGGCCTGGTACTTTGCGCGCTACGTCGGCCGGGTGGTCGACGCGGGCAAAGCCGAATACCCGATACCGATGTTCACGAACTGCCCGCAATCCGGATTTGGCAGGGCGCCCAGAGGCGGGCAGAGCGGCGGCCCTATGCCCGACGCGATGGACGTCTGGAGAGCTGGGGCACCGCGAATCGATCTATTTGGGCCCGACACCTACGGCTTCGACTTCCTCGTAACAAGCGCACGGTACACCCAATCCGGGAACCCGCTCTTCGTACCAGAGACGTCCACCGGGCTGGAAGGCGCGGCCCGAGCACTTTACGCCTTCGGACGCCATGACGCTATCGGCTTTTCACCTTTTGGTGTCGACGGGTCTTTCTGGCCATCCAGGGTACCCGACAGCGATTTTCAAATCGGCTACGACATACTCACGCAATTGACGCCCCTGATTTTGGAACACCAAGGCAAAGGCACAATGTCCGCCGCCCTGTTGGAACCGAAGGATCCGCCGAAGCAGATCCGGTTGGGGAATTACACGCTGCAAGCCGCGTTC
>Ga0326727_10016263_pt1 | contig 15756 bp, 13 predicted proteins | sample MB2enrmetagenome_FD_207643 | JGI IMG/M metagenome (GOLD analysis project Ga0326727, IMG submission 207643) | Lab enriched peat soil microbial communities from McLean, Ithaca, NY, United States - MB29MY | ecosystem: Environmental > Terrestrial > Soil > Wetlands > Peat | place: USA: New York... | reverse complement strand
GACGCGAAGTAGCGCTGCTCGTCGAAGACGTCGTAAAAGGGAAGCAGACGCTTGTGCTGTTCGAGGATGAGCTGTCCCTTGTCGAGGAGAACGGCGGCGTTGACGGCGGGCTTGCCGCTGCCCTGGGGAGATTTGAGCGCGACACCGGCGAGAACAGCTGTGGGCAGCGTTGCCGTTGCCTGGGCAAGGTCGTCGACGGCGGTGCGGCAGCGGGCGAGAAAGCTGGGCTTCTCAACGAAGTCGGCCGGAGGGTAACCGCAGATGGCCAGTTCGGAGAATACGGTGAGACGGGCGCCCAATTCTGCCGCGCGGCGGGCGGCGGCAACGATCTTCTCGAGATTTCCGGTGAAGTCCCCAACCGTGGGGTCGATCTGGGCGAGCGCAATCTTCACACTTCTAGTTTATCGCGGACGCAATTCGCGGCTCAATCGCACTGGCCGCCCCATGGATGAGCGGCCAATGCGGAGATCCGGGCAGAGATGCGGGTGGGGTCAGCTGCCGGTGCCGGAGAAGACGACCCCGATGGTGCGGACAATGATCTTCAAATCGAGCAAGAGGCTCCAGTTTTCGACGTAGTAGACATCGAGGGAGATGTAGCTGGCGAAGGAGGGGTCCTGACGGCCCTGCACCTGCCAAAGGCCCGTAATCCCGGGCGTAACGTCGAGGCGGCGGAGGTGGTTGAGGTGGTATTGCTTCACTTCGGCGCCGATGGGCGGACGGGGACCGACAACGCTCATGTCGCCTTTGAGGACGTTGATGAACTGGGGCAGCTCGTCGAGGGAGTATTTGCGGAGAAAGCGACCGAGGCGGGTAATGCGGGGATCGTTTGAGACCTTGAAGAGGACGCCGTCGCGTTCATTCATGTGCATGACTTCGGAGCGGCGATTGTCGGCATCCCGGACCATGGTGCGGAACTTGATGCAGCGGAAGTCCACGCCCTTTTTGCCGATGCGATCGGAGAGATAGAAGATGGGGCCGGGCGAATCGAGTTTGATGGCGATGGCCACGGCGATGAGGACCGGCGAAAGAAGCAAGAGCGCCAGGCTGGAAAAGGCGATGTCGAAGAGGCGCTTAAGAAAGAGCCCGATTTCGGGGACCTCGCCGCAATGCAAAGGAATGGTCGGGAACTGGCCGATGTACTCGATGGGGCTGTTCCAGGCCAGGCCGTCGTACATGTCAGGGATCACACGCAGGCCGATGCCCTTGACGCGCGCTTCTTCAACAGCATTCTGGATGATGCCGCTCTCGCAGGGGGTGGTAAAGAAGATCTCGTCGATAAACTGCTTGCGCGCCGTCTGGAAGAGATCCTCAAATGATCCGGCAATGTCAGTTGAAGGCGTGGCAAAGCGCGATGAGCAGTTGGGAAGCTCGATGAAGCCCTTGAAAGCGTAACCGAGGTGGCGAATGCTCTCGATGTGATGGCGGAGGGCATGGGCTTCAGCACCTGTGCCAACGATGAGCACATTGCGTTTGCCTACGCCCCGTTCGAAGCGCCGATAGAGCATCATGCGGTAGAACCATCTGCGCAGGCCAAGAGCCGCGATGACAAGAGCCAGCGTAATTAGAACGATGCTGCGCGGGATATCGTCAGCATGGAGAAGATAGAGCGTGCCGGTAAGCAGCAAGCCGGAAGTGAAGCAGGCTTGCATGCTTAGTCTCTGTTCATGAAGAAAGCTGGCGACGCGGGTCGGAACGTAGAGGTTGAGACGCCTGCTGGTGATAACGAGAGTGAAGATGAAACCGCAAAGAAGCCCCAGCAGGATCCATTTGGAACTGCCGCGAAAGAGGGTTCCGTGCCAGAAGCCCCTGGCGCCGGCTAAAGGGCCGGTGTGGAGCTCATACATCGTGGCGAGCGTGGCGGCGCCAATAACGGTGAGAATGTCAAGCGCCATCCAGAGCTTGACAGTGCCGTTGAAGCGTTGCGCAGAGTTTCCGGCCGAACCCGCTTCCCAGTCGGCTGAGGAAGCCGCTGACGCTGAGAGCCTCTGCCAGAATTCGGAACTTGCCATAGACGCTTATGTACCTCAAACACTGAGTAAGAAACAACAACAGGCGAGTAGCAAGCAACCCGTTCTCTTCTGGAAAGCCCCTTACGGGCCTAAAGTCCTAACCAAGTAAATGCAATGTAGTTAGATGAGGTTGTTGGAACTGGGTTACCTCATCATTCAAAAACCAAGACCGCCGGTCGATTTCCCAGCGATTTGAGGCTCATTGAACATTCGCGGCAGATTCAGGTTCGGCAACAGGTGCCTTACCGGTCCGTCTGCCCAAGTTCTATCGATGATTAAACTGCCAGCCAAAGACCCAACCGCTGAAGAGTGCAGCGTCGAGTACGAGACTAATTCAGACTGTTGAGCTCGCGCGCAGCCACTGGCGCCGCCACTTTCGACGAGGAACAGTTTCCCCGAACGGCGATTACGCCAATGCCACGGCACCAATGGAAACCTAAGAATCCAAGACAATTATAACCAGTCTATCCTATCGCTCAACAATAGATCGGTACCGGTTCTGGCTTCTGTGCTCGACCGGCTCAGGGAAAACCGACTCCTCAAGCATGGCTCGAAGGCTGGAATTAGGCAAGCAAAAATTTGTGAAATTGTAGTACCTGCCAGCATTGATTTTAGGCCAAGGGTAATACATAAGCATCCAGTGAAAGGAATTGCCGGACGTCGGGATCGGGAGAGGCGAGGAAGTGGCTGAGGGGGCCAAAAAAGCGCGCCTGTCCCTGGTGAAGAAAGAGAACAGTATCGGCGAGACGCTCAGCGAAACGCATATCGTGGGTGACAACGATGCTGGTAAAACCCAACTGGTGCTTTAGGCGCTGGATGAGATTGCCGAGGCGGCGGGCGATGATGGGGTCGACCATGGTGGTGGGCTCATCGTAGAGGACCACCTCCGGCTGGGCGGCGAGAGCCCGGGCGATGGCCACGGCGCGCTTGCGGCCGGTGGAGAGGCTGGCGGGAAGGGCGTCGACGACGTCATCGGCCCCGACCAGGTCGATGAGCCGGTCGGCGATCTGCAGAATCTGGTCGTCATCCAGGCCGCCGCGCTCGCGAAGGGCGAAGGAAACATTCTCGCGTACGCTGAGCGAGTCAAAAAGGGCGCCATTCTGGAAGACCATGGTAACGCGCTTGCGGATGGCGCGCATTCCCTCTTCGCCGATTCCGACGATGTCTTTGCCCTCGACACGGATGGAGCCGGAATCAGGCTGAAGGAAGCCCATCAGCAGGCGGAGTGCGACCGATTTGCCGACGCCGCTTCGGCCGAGGATACAGAGGGTCTGGCCACGCTCGACGTGAAAGCTGACGTCTTCAAGGACCGGCCTGCCGTTGAACGAGATGGAGATGTGGTCGAAGGAGACGATGGGAACGGGCGGGCCGTCGGAGGGCGCCGCTGGTTGCTCGAGGGGCTCCTGAGGTTCGGCGGCCGCGATTTCCGCCATGGTTTCAGTGAGTTCGGGAAGGTCCTCTCCCTGAGGATCGGAATACGGCAAGGGCTGATCGGGGCCCGGCTCCGGGCTGTCTTCGGGGTCCTGACCGTCAATGGGTTTGGGCGAGTCCACTTGAGTTCTAGCTTACGCGATTTGCGATGGGAGAGGCCGGCGACGCGCAGGGAGGACAGGGCGCGGGCTACGAGGGGCTGGCCCGCGACCGGGACGAGAGCCTTGTCGCGGCCCATGCGCCGGGATTGGCCGCCGGAGAGGACGAAGGCGGCGATGCAATCGATCGGAGCCGGCTGGCAGCCGTGCTCTCCCACCCTTTCGCCGCGGACGAAATCAAGAAGCAGATCCTTCGACTCCGCTCCGCTTCGCTCAGGAGATGGGGCGCGGCAGTCCCGCGAAGGCTCGGGCATGGTTATGCGCCGGCTTCCTCAAAGAAGCGGACGAGCGATTGAATACCCAGCTCGAAGTTCTTCAGGTGGAACTTTTCGTTGGGCGCGTGAATCTGGTCGTCGGGAAGGCCGAAGCCCATCATGACGCTGGGCTGGCCGAGGTGACGGTCGAAGTCGCCGACGATGGGGATGGAGCCGCCGGAACGGATGAAGACGGTGTCCTTGCCCCAGACCTCGTGCAGCGCTCGCGTGGCGGCCTGGATATAGGGATTATCGACGGGAATGAGACAGGGGTCGCCGGAGTGAATGAGGCGAACCTCGACGTCGACGCCATCGGGGGCAATCTCCTCGACGTAGTTTTTGTAGAGCTGAAAGGCCTTTGCAGGGACCATGTTTGGAACCAGGCGCATGGAGACCTTGGCCAGGGCTTTGGCGGGGATGACCGTCTTTGCGCCGGCGCCGGTGAATCCGCCGGGCATGCCGTGAACGTCGAGCGTGGGGCGGGCCCAGGTGCGCTCAAGGACGGAATAGCCGGGCTCCCCGACCAGCTTGCGCGAGCCGACTTCTTTGATGCGGTACTCCTCCTCATCGAAGGGAAGGCTGCGCCAGGCAGCTAGTTCTTCAGGGCTGGGCGGAATGACGTCGTCGTAGAAGCCGGGGATCAGAATGTGGCCGTTCTCGTCTTTGAGTTTGGTGATGATCTGCGCCAGAGATACGAAGGGGTTGGGCGCAGCGCCGCCGTACATGCCGGAGTGCAGGTCGGACTTTGCGCCGCGGACTTCGATCTCGGTATAGATCATGCCGCGCAGGCCGACGCAGAGCGTGGGCAGGCCGGGAGCAAAGAGCTCGGTGTCACTGACGAGAGCGAAATCGGCTTTGAGATCGTCAGGCTTGGATGCAACATACTCGGCGATTCCCTCCCCTCCGACTTCTTCATCGCCTTCGTAGAGGACGCGGACATTCAGCGGAAGCTTGCCGCCGGAGGCGAGCAGCGATTCGAGCGCCTTGACCTGGGCCCAGACCTGGCCTTTGTCGTCGGCGGAGCCGCGTGCATAGAGGTTGCCGTTGCGCTCGGTGGGTTCAAAGGGTGGGGTAAGCCACTCGTCGATGGGGTCGGTGGGCTGCACGTCGTAGTGGCCGTAGACGAGGACGGTGGGCTTGCCCTCTGCGTGCAGCCAGTCGGCATAAACGAGAGGATTGCCTGCGTTTTCGATGAGCCGCCCGTTCTCCATGCCGATGCGGGTGAGCTCGGCCTCGAGGGCTCCGGCCGCCGCGCGGCAATCGCCTTTGTGCTCGGGCAGCGTGGAGATGGACGGGATGCGGAGAAGGTCTTTCAGTTCGCTCAGAAACCGCGGGTGGTTCTGGCGGGCAAATTCGACAGCGGACGATGACATTGGAGTGCTCCTGACTGGCTGATGCTAAGCCAAAGCAAGAGTATACGCCGGGGCGCGGACCAGCAGTGAAGGGATGGATTAAAGGTGAACGGAGAACTAGTAGCGCGGGACTGCAGGGTCGACCTCGGCGCTCCATGCGTCGATGCCGCCGCGGACCGATTGCGCATTTTCGAATCCCTGGTTGCGCAGCCAGACGGTCACGTTCATTGAGCGCACGCCGTGATGGCAGAGGAGGAGGAGTCGCTCTTCGGGATCGAGCTCCTGGTGAGCGCGCGCGGGCACGTCGCCCATGGGAATGAGCTCGCCGCCTTCTACGTGAGCGGTCGAGAACTCCCAGGGCTCGCGGACATCGATGAGGCGGGCCTGCCTGTCTTTGAGCAGAGCTGCGGCATCGGCGGGAGAGATTTCGAAATCGAGCATAGACGCTTAATAGGCCTTTAACGCGACCAGCGCGTCGAGAATGTTCTGCGGCTGGGGAAGAATCGCGTCTTCGAGGATGGGCTGGTAGGCGACGAAGGTGTCCATGGCGCCGATGCGCTTGACGGGTGCGTCGAGCTCGTCGAAGAGCTCATCGGCGATGCGGGCCGCGATCTCGGCGCCATAACCCCAGCTGATCATGTCTTCATGGGCGACGATGACGCGGCTGGTCTTGCGAACGGATTCGGCGATAGCCTCCCAGTCGTAGGGACTCAGGGTGCGCAGGTCGACGATCTCGGTGTCGATGCCGTGCTGGCGCTCGGCCTGGTGCGCGGCCTGCAGGGCGCGCGGAACAAGCGCGCCGTAGGTGACCAGCGTGATGTGCCTGCCGGGGCGGACGATCTTCGCCTTGCCGAAGGGGATGGAAAAATCGGGGCCGGGATAGGGCGCGCGGCCGTAGGGCTCGCGGTAGAGGCGCTTGTGCTCGAGAAAGAGCACGGGATCGTCGCAGCGGATAGCGGTGCGGAGCAGGCCGTTGGCATCGAGGGAGTTCGAAGGCATGACGACGCGCAGGCCGGGAGTGTGGGTGAAGATGCTTTCGCCCGATTGCGAGTGATAGACAGCGCCGCCGGTAAGGTAGCCGCCGATGGGCACGCGCATGACGGCAGGCGCGGCCCAGGCGCCGTTCGAGCGCCAGCGCATGACACTGAGCTCGTTGCGGATCTGGTGCATGGCCGGCCAGATATAGTCGAAGAACTGAATCTCGACCACGGGCTTCATGCCGCGGACCGCGTAACCGACGGCGCGGCCGACGATGTTGGCCTCGGCCAGAACGGAGTTGAAGACGCGCTCGGAACCGAACTCGGTTTGCAGGCCGGCGGTGAGTTTGAAGACGCCTCCCTTGCCTTTCACCTCGGCCAGAGCCTGCTCGCGGCTGGCATCGGCCACGTCTTCGCCATAGACCACAATGCGCGGGTCACGGCGCATCTCGTCGTGGAGGCAGGCGTTGATGAGGTCGGCCATGGTGCGCTGGGAGCGCACAGCGGAGCTAGCCGAGTTAGCGGCGTTAGCAGCGCCAGGCGACTCATGGTCGAACGCGGCAGATGTGGGGTCGAGATAGGGCGAGTAGACGTGCCGGGGAATGGTGGAGATTTCGGGTAGCGGGGCCAGCAGGGCGCGCTCGGCGGCTTCAGCGGCTTCGTGTTCGAGTGCCTTCTCAAGCTCGATAATTTCGGGCTCAGTGAGAATGCCCTCGCGAATAAGTCGCTCGCGCATGCGGGCAATGGGGTCGCGCAGGGCGTCGTTCTCGCGCTCCGCGGCGGAGCGGTAGTTCTTGTCGTCGTCAGAGAAGGAGTGCGAGTAGTGGCGAACGACGTGGCCGTGCACAAAGGCCGGGCCGAGGCCCGCACGGCAATGCTCGGCGGCGGCCTGGAATGTGGCCAGACTGGCAACCGGATCGGTGCCGTCGACCTCGGCAAAGTGGAAGTTGGGGAAGTTGGCGACAATGCGCGAGATGTTGCCGCCCGGCGTGTTGACCTCAACGGGAACGCTGATGGCGTAGCCGTTGTCTTCAACCAGGAAGATAACGGGAAGCTTCTGGTTTGAGGCGGTGTTCATGGCCTCCCAGAACTCGCCCTGGGACGTCGAGCCCTCGCCGATGCAGGCGAGTACAACTTCGTCGCCGTGGAAATCGAGCGAGTGAAATTCGCGGTAATCTCCGGGAACCGCTTCCGCGGCCTCGGGATGGCGGCTCAGGTAGCGGCCGGCTTCGGCGCAGCCGACAGCGTGAAGCAGCTGCGTTGCGGTGGAAGACGAGGTGCTGACGATGTGCAGCTCGCGGCTGCTCCAGTGCGTGGGCATCTGGCGGCCGCCGCTGGCGGGATCAGTGGCCGCGCCCACGGCCTGGAGAAACATGTCGTAAGGGGTAACGCCGAGGGCCAGGCAGAGAGCGCGGTCGCGATAGTAGGGGAAAAACCAGTCGTAGCCCGGTTTGAGGGCGAGAGCAGCGCCGACCTGGAGAGCTTCGTGGCCGGCGCCGGAGATCTGGAAGAAGACCTTCTGCTGGCGCTTGAGGAGGATCTCCCGGTCGTCAACGCAGCGGGAAAGCACCATGAGCCGGTAGATTTGAACCAACTGCTGTGCGCTCAGACTTCCGGAGACACCGAACAACTGCGGCGCCAGAGCGCTGGAAATAGCCACTTCCATTACGATCGACCCCCTGGAGAATGCCATGAACTTACCCGCGGCGCGCGCCTGCGGGAAAGCCGATAGCAGACTCCCCTACTCAAGCAAATTGTAACAATCCTTTGGGCGCGGCAAAACGGAGTTCTTGGACGGGATTTTCACATTCCGCCGGAAGGGGCTGAGCCTCGAATGCGGCTTTTACTGCGGCCCGGCGACAGGAAAGTACCCGGCCGATGGGCTGACGATGGTCATGGTCATCTTTTCGCGCACACCGTGGGCGAGTTTTTCAATTTCTGCCACCTTGCGCAGCTGCTCCGGCGTGAGCGCGCCGGAATTGGAGCGGGCGATTTCGTCGTTGAGCTCGGTGGCCAGCTTGAGGAGCTTGTCGCAGTCGGAAATGAGCGCTCTGTGGCGCTCGTTGTTCAACATCTTCATTCGCCGCGCCGCCATGACTGGGTCGAGCCCCCCGATACCGGTGTCGGCGGTGTTGTCGAAGGTCTGATGCTGCAGGCTGACTACGCTCTGGCTGCTTAAAACGACGCCCTTGCTTGACTGCGGCAAACCGGCTCTGACGGAGACAATAAGGAGAAGCGCCAGGAACAAGAGCGAGGCGAAGCGCTGCCGCGAGATTGCGGTGATGTTTGCGGCTGTTGGATTCAGATCGCTCATTGTGCTATCCACCCTCGCCCTGCGGGGCTTACTCGTTGCTGGTCGAGAGCGCGGCTCCGTTCCTGACTTTGTGGGCCATCTGTTCGAGTTCGGCTGCCTTGCGGACCACGGTGACTGAGAGTTCGTCTTTGCGGGATTTGTCCACCTGGGCCTTGAGGTCGGTGGCGAGCTTGAGCAGGCCGGCGCACTGCTGGGCTACCTGCAGCTTGCGCTTCTCTTCAGGGGTCATGCCCGGGTACGGCGGGCGCGGCAGGGTTGGAGCAGCGGCAGTTGCGGGCTGGATTCCAGGCTTAATGGCAGCGCCATCCTGCTGTACCCGCGCGGGAGAGGATTGCGCAACAGGCGCGGGAGCCGCGGTTGCATTATTTTGCGTTACTGGAGATGTGGATTGCGCGCCAGGCGCGGGAGCCGCGGCTGCATTATTTTGCTTTACTGGAGATGTCGATTGCGCGCCAATCGAGGGTTGGTTTGAAGCAGGAGCGGCCGTGGCCGGCGTTTGGGCTTGCGGCGCGGTATCGGCAGGAGCGCCAGCCTGGTTCTGCTGAGTTACCCACTCGGGATCGGGCCACTTATCGTCGTCCGAGTCGGCATTCTTCTGCGACTCTGCAGGATTTGACTGCGCATCAGGTGCGGGCCCGGGCGCAGGCTGATTCGGTGCTGTGGATTGGTCCTTGGGTGCGGGTTGCGCCGGCGCCGGGGTGGTTTGCCGGGCGGGGGCCGATTGGGCTCCGGAGCGGGCGGGACTGCCAGCGAACGCGGCCAGCACCAGCAACGCACACATTCCCAGCGCTCCCGCCAGAAGCCGGTGGGAGATAGGGCGGAAGCGATTGTTCTTCGCTGCCATGGGGACCTCAGCATCTTGCCCGGGAAGTTGCTGGTTACGACTGATCCTGGATCTGGAGACGATTGAGGATCGCAAGGCCTCTCAAAGGCGCCTGCCAAGAGTCTAGTCTAGAACCGGAGGTTTTGGCATGTCTGGTTTGATGATTGCCACGGAATTTTGTTGGGCTGCGCGGTCGGGGTGGTTTGCCGAAGGGCGTTTTCTGGGCCGGGTGCTGGACGAATGGGCCGCAGACAGCCAGGAGTTTGTGCATACCAAGCTGCCACACCTGGTAGTGATTGCCGCGATCGCGTTTCTTCTGTACAAGTTGCTGCAATTTATCACACATCGCATGGTGCATGTGGCCGAGATGCACGCGGCCGATCACGGGCGGATCGCCGAGGTAAAGACGCTTTCGGGCGTGATTCGCGCCACCGGACTGGCCATCATCGGGACAATTGCGGGAATGCAGATTCTGGACGCGCTGGGAGTGAACCTGGCGCCGTTGCTGGCCTCGGCGGGAATTGCAGGCGTGGCGATCGGGCTGGCCGCGCAGAACATCGTGAAAGACATGTTCAACGGAATCCTGATCCTGGTGGAAGGCCAGTTCAACGTAGGCGACACGGTGAGGCTGGCGGGGCTTTCGGGGGTTGTGGAGACGATGACGCTGCGCAAGACCACGGTGCGCGACGCCGACGGCACGCTGTACGTGATTCCCAACTCGCAGATCACCACCGTGGCCAACCTGAGCGAGGGCTACTCGGTGGCGACGATCAACGTGAGCGCGGATTTCTCGGCGAATCCCGATGAGGTGATTGCGCTGTTGAACAAGATTGCGATGGAGGTGCGGCACAGCGATGAGTTCAAGAATCTCTTTGTGAAAGATCCGCAGGTGCTGGGCGTGGACGCAGTGAAGGGATCGCAGCTCATTATTCCGGTGGTGTTCAAGACGCTGGCGACAAAGCAATACGGACCGATGCGTGAGTTCCAGCGGCGGGTGCGCCTTGCGTTTGAGGATCATCATCTGCTGCCGGGCGATCCGAACCGCGTGTTCATGCCGAGCGGCGGCGGCGCTGCGCCGGGCGCGGTTGCGCACGAGGAAGCGGCACTCAAGGCCGCCGATCCAACCATGCTGAAGCCGCAGGAGACGAATCCGTTCAGCGGGGAGTGACGGATGACATCCGGGAGAGGCCGGAAGCGTTCACTTCAACCGGTAGAGGATGAGACGCCGCGCGTCGAACCAGATGAGCCAAATCGCGGCGACGAGAAAAACCGTGGTGCTGATGCGCATACCGAGCACTCCGCCGACGAGCGGCCTCGCAGTATACGCGCGAATGCCGTAAACCAGCGCGCCGCCAGAAGCCAGACTGAGGGTATGCAGCGCGCTCCAACCGGTTTGCCGCGAAAAGAACGCGACCAGAGCGAGGAAGAGCGCGTCGATTGCCAGCATCGCACCCACCGCAGCCCAGCCCCACCTGGGCGGCATTTTCAGAACGACCATGCCGAGCACGAACGCAACGGCTCCTGTGATCCAAGGACTCGCAATTCGGGGACTCGTGATTTGGGGGCTCAGCACTCTGCCGCCGGCCACGCGCGATCTGGACGGCGAAATAAGAAATGCAGACACAACCAGAAGCACACAGAGCGCTGCAGCGCTGAGAAGCTGCGCGTGGGTTGCAACGAAATGATTCTGCCTGAACCCGATAGCGAAGTTCGCAGCTGCACCAAACACGAAAACGAGAGCTACGACCGATTCACCAACGCGCCCCAGCCACGGCGCTTCGGCCTCGGCAGGAAACAGCGCCTCTACCAGCGCGATCGAAACTCCCATGCTCCAGAAAGTGTGGAGGTTGAACATGAGCAACGTCCACCACGCCCCGATGCCCAATGCTGGAATATAGGCAGGGGCAAGCAGGTGAAAGTGCTTGTTCATATAGTCAGGGTTGAAGAGCGATTGGGTGACCAGACCTTCGCCGACCAACGTGTAGGCCGCGCCCAGCATCAGCATGGTGGGCCAGCCACGGCCGGTTCGCCGCGCCGTCTCGCGAATGAGTACCGCCGCGCCGCCGTATGCCGGCGCCATTACGATGAGTACCGGCAGAAGCTTTAACGGCAGATCTCCCAGCAGGTACTCGGCCACCAGCGGAGACACAAAGAGGAGCGTAAATGCAGCGGAGATATTTCTTCTGGGCGCGACCATGGCTTTCTCCTTGCTCTTGCAAGCTGCGGAAAAACTCATCAAGCGCGGCTCAATGCGGGAAAAACATCCCTCAGGGGCTAAAGCCCCAACCTTTTTGAAGGCATTATTGGCTCAGCTGAAGCCGTGCCCTTGTTACAAAACTCGTTCCACTCAGATTGGTCAGGCGCTGCCTGTTGGATTATAAGGAGCCGCTCCATTTAATGAAGCGGCTCGCTGTGATCAGCCGTGACGCAAGCAGGCTTGAACTGCCTTATTAAAAAAGGACCGGTGCTCGGGTTTGGGCCGTATGGCCCGCAGCATGGCAGCCGTCTCATCGTTCGGCCAATGGCTCTCGTCTTCATGCATCTTCCGGTATCCCTCGGCGATTTCAGGATTTCCGAGTGTGAACTCGTCACCCAGTCGTATCCAGCGTGCGACCAGCGCCCGGCCTTCGGCGCTGTCCGGCGGCACCTCACGATCGAGCGCGCTCTGCACATCGGATAGCAAAGCCCGCCAGCGCGCACCCGCATCGTCCCATTGTTCGGGGGTCATGGTTGCCCGATGCGAACGAAGCGCCTCAAAAGCCTCCGGGCTGTAGTACTTCGCTCTCCAGTCTGTGGCTTCTTGCATTTGAATCTCCTTGAGGATGGTCTGGTAGAGGAGCCATTCAGGTTCCGCGGGGTCCTGTGCGCGCCGTTGCGCATGTTCGATAGCCCGCAGGACGCGATCGAGTCCGTCACGCCGCTCAGTCAGCGCTGCCCGCTGCCGCGCAAGGGTGACCGTCAGCGTGTCTGCGCCACGGTCAACCGGGGTGTTGAGCAGCGCGGCGATCTCGCGCAAATGAAGCCCCAGGTAGCGCAGGGCGAGAATCCGCTCAAGGCGGCCGAGATCCTGGTGGCAGTAGAGCCGATAGCCTCGCGCAGAACGATGCGCGGGAGATAGCAACTTGAGCCGGTCGTAGTGATGCAATGCGCGCACGGTAACGCCGGCAAGCTTTGCGAACTCCTGAATGCGGAAGGTGTTCATGGGTCTCACTTTGGACATCTTCGACCATGACGCAAGGGCAGGGTCAAGCGCCTTTTTTCAGAAAGTAATGTTACGTTGTGTGCTGACGCAACAAGTGGCACCGGATGGCCTTCCGGGGCTGAAGCCCTAACTCTTTTCTCGCTGAATTCAAGGGCCTGAAGGCCCCTGCTCCCTCCGAAGTACTACCCGCCGATTGCCGCCGCAAGCGCCTCGGGATCGGTGATGGGCGGAAGGCAGGTGCGGCCCTTGCAGACAAGCGCCCAGGCGTCGGCGCCGGCGGGCGGCGGAACGAGGAGCAGAGTATCCGCCAGCCCTTCGGGAATTCCGCCACGGACGAGGCGCGAGGGATCGATGCGCATCACGGTTTTATTGGGCGCGTAGCCGGCTAGGGCCGTGACTTCAAGTTCCGACGCGTGCGAGCCTGATCCGACGATAACCACCTGCACGGGATCGAGGAGCAGGCGCGCGAGGGCGAGGCCATAGCTGCCCGCGTAAAGGCCGAAGTGCTCCACGATGCCTGCGAAGCACTCGAGTGTGTCTTCGGCGATCTCGCGATACTTCTCCTTGCCACTCAGCAAACCAAGACGCAAAAGTGCGCAAGCACCGGTGGGATTGCCGGCGGGTGTCGGCGTGTCCTGCAAAGGTTTGCGGCGAGCGGAGAGCGCGCCGAGAGGAGCGCCGTCTGCAGGCGCGGCTGAGTCGTAGAACGCTCCGGCGGTGGAATCGTAGAAGCGGGCGATCATGGCTTCGGCGAGCAGAAGCGCGCTGTCGTAGTAGCGCATCTCGCCGGATGCGAGCCAGGCATCAATGCAGGCGTGGATGGTGAAGGCGTAGTCGTCGAGCGTGCCGGGAGCGGGCACGATTTGCGTTGCGCCGTCGGGATAGGCAATGACGTGGCGGAGCGACTCTGCGCCGTCCCAGGCTTGAGCGAGAAGACGGTCGAGTGTGCGGAGGGCGAAGGCCCGCGTGGGCAGGCCGAGAACGGCCGCGGCCTCGAGATACGCGGTCACGGCCATCGCGTTCCAGCCGGTGTAGAGCGTGCGATCGATGAAGGGCGTGGGGCGCAGTGCGCGCGCGGCGAGAAGCTTGGCGCGCGCGGAGTCAAGAAGCTGCTTGAGTGCTTCCTCGCTGGTATTGAGCTGCTTGGCAAGTTCGGCGATCGAGAACTCGATGTGGAGAACGTTCTTGGCCGGGTTGTGGTGCATGTCGCCGAGCACGCCGATCTCCCAGTACTTTGAGGCGGCGTCGAGCTCATCCCCGCTCAGCACGGCGCGGGCTTCGTCGAGGGTCCAGGTAAAGTAGTCGCCGTCGTCGTCGAGGCCAACGTCGGCGTCCTGCGAGGCGTAGAAGCCGCCGCGGTCGCGGTCGGTCATTGTCGAGTCGAGCCAGGCGACGATCTCGCGCGCGATGCGCAGGAAATCTTCGCGGACGAGAGTCTGAAAGCCGTGCACGTAGTTGCGCAGGAGCTCGGTGTTGTCGTAGAGCATCTTCTCAAAGTGCGGCACCACCCAGCGCTCGTCGACCGAGTAGCGATGAAAGCCCCCTGCGAGCTGATCGTAGACGCCGCCGCGAGCCATCTTCTCGAGCGTGACCGTGAAAGCCTCGCGCACCTGCTGGTCGCCGGAGACCGTGGCGACGTGGAGGAGCAGATCGAGGGCGGCGGGATGGGGAAACTTGGGCTGCGAGCCGAAGCCGCCGTTGCGCGGATCGAACTGGCGGACGATAGCGCCGGCGATTTTTTCAATGAGCGCGGGCGAGAGATCGGCGGAGCGTCCGCTGAAGCTCTCGTTCTGCTCGATGGCGGCCATCACGCTTGAGGCGGATTCGAGGGCCTCGTCGCGGCGATCGCGCCACACCTGGGCCATGGCCAGCAGTACGCGGCCGAAGCCGGGGCGGCCGTAGCGATCGTCGCGCGGAAAATAGGTTCCACCGAAGTAGGGGCGGCCATCGGGAGTGAGGAATGCGGTGAGCGGCCAGCCTCCCTGCCCGCTGATGGCCGAGACCGCGGCCTGGTAGCGCGAGTCGACGTCGGGGCGCTCGTCGCGATCGACCTTGACGGCGACGAAGTGCTCGTTGATGACGGCGGCGATCTCCGGGTCCTCGTAGGATTCGCCGTCCATGACGTGGCACCAGTGACACCAGACGGCGCCAATGTCGAGCAGGATGGGCCGGTTGAGGCTCTGCGCGCGGGCAAAGGCGGCATCGCCCCAGGGATGCCATTCGACGGGTTGATGACGCGCCGAGCGCAGGTAGGAGGAGGCGGAGTTTTCAAGCTGATTGGTGGGTGTGGGAGCGCCTGGCTGCATGGGGTAAGGATAGCAGTGAGACATCGGAGTTAGCGGAGTTGGCGGTGCTAGCGGAGCTAGGAGGCCGCGCCTAAGGCGCGGCCTTATTCCTGCTCGCCCTATTCCTTCGCGATCTCGGCTTCGATGGCGGCGATGAGCTCGGGCGCGTCGGGCTGGGTGTCGGGCGAGAAGCGCGCAACCACTTCCCCGTCGCGGCTCACCACAAACTTCTCGAAGTTCCACAGAATCTCGGGCTCCGGGAGGGTTTCGATTCCGTAGCCTTTGAGTTTCTCGCGGAATGGGGCCTCACTGAGGCTGATGGCTTTGGGTTGGGCGGCGATCAGCGCGGAGTAGAGCGGGTGCTTCGAGGGGCCGGTCACGACGATCTTGCTGAAGAGCGGGAACTGCACGCCGTAGTTGAGCGAGCAGAAGGATTGAATCTCTTCGCTGGTGCCGGGCTCCTGCTGTTTAAAGTCGTTGGCCGGGAAGCCGGCGATGACCAGTCCCTGGCCCCGATAAAGCTCGTAGAGTTTTTCCAGGCCTTCGTACTGCGGGGTAAGGCCGCACTTTGAAGCTACGTTGACGAGGAGCAAAACCTTGCCTTTGAATCCGGCAAGAGATGCGGGCTCGCCGGCGATGGTCTGAAGCGGAATGTCGTAGATTGCTGCGCTCACGATGAATCTCTCCGTAGGGAAATGGAAATGGCCGCATATGTGCGGGTCAAATAGCTCAGAGGCAGCATAGCAGAGTCGTGTCTGAGTCCGGGTTTAAGTGCTGAATACAGCCAATCCTGCCACTCACTACAGCGTAATGCCGCCATCCTATCCAGTCTTGAGCTGCCAGTCAGTACACTGGAATCCCGCCACGGAAAGTCGGAGGACTTGAGCAGCATCGTCCGCGCCGCAGGCGTGCGCGGATGTTGATCAACCAGTAACTGACGGTTGGCCGGTT
>Ga0326727_10016261_pt1 | contig 15758 bp, 12 predicted proteins | sample MB2enrmetagenome_FD_207643 | JGI IMG/M metagenome (GOLD analysis project Ga0326727, IMG submission 207643) | Lab enriched peat soil microbial communities from McLean, Ithaca, NY, United States - MB29MY | ecosystem: Environmental > Terrestrial > Soil > Wetlands > Peat | place: USA: New York... | reverse complement strand
AATGCAGGAACATATTGCGAAACTCCAGAGCGAGAGGGAAGGGTAGCGCAACCAAGGGGGCCACGGAGCCCTCTTTTGATCGAACGGGGTCGGGCCCAATGCCGCTAACTTGAAACCAAGGGGTCAGGCCTTGAAAAAGGAAAATAGTGGCAATTCAGGGCATGGCTTCGGTCAATGCAGAGGATACGGCCAACTACACGGCCACAGCCACCTACGATGACGGCTCAACCATGACTGTTAACGCCGCGTTCTCGCTAAGTTCCACGACCGCTGCAACGATTACCCCCGGCGGGGTCCTCAGCGCGGCTGCTATCGTCACCAACCAGACGGTTACCGTCAATGCGTCCTATACGGAGGGCAGCGTTACCGAAACGGCCTCCATGAGCGTTACGATCGCCGGCCGCATTATCCCGATGAGCCTTGGTATTCAGGGGGCGGCCTCGGTGAACTGTGGCGACACCTCGAACTACACGGCCTTGGCATCCTTTAACGACGGCTCGCAGAAGGGGGTAAACGCCGTCTTCTCACTAAGCTCAACCAGTGCTGCGACGATCAGTTCCAACGGAGTTCTGAGTGCGGGTGCAGTCACCGCAAACCAGGTAGTTACCATCTCTGCATCTTACTCGGAAGGAGACATTACCGTTACCGCATCCATGCAGGTCACTATCAACGTAGAGGGGATGTTCGGTCTTAGCCGCGGCTTCAACAACTTTGGCGAACTGGCTTCGGAACTAACGGAGATAGCCGGCCAAAACATCTATGCTTACGCCCTCACAAGGGACCAAAGCGGCAGCATTGTCTCGAAGATGGAAACAATCGGCGCCGTCTCGTCCCAATATGCCTACAGCTATGATACCGCCGGAAGGCTCACTTCGGTGACGCTCAATGGGCAGGTAATCGAGGAGTACCAATACGGGGCAAACGGCACGAGGACCTATGAGCAAAACGCCATGAGAGGCATCGTGCGCACGCTCTCTTACTCGGATGAAGACTACCTTTTGACCGCCGGTAACACTTCTTACCAGCATGACATCGACGGGTTTCTCAGGACGAAGACGTCGGGTATGCAGTTGACGATCTACAGTTACTCGACTTCAGGAATGCGCTGGATTCCGCTTCCGCCCGAATGACGAAGTCAGGAGCAATTTTCAGGCGTTTCTCCCACCAGAGAACCCTTTTTCATCACCCTTCCGATGTCACGGCAAGTATGAATAGAGGCCCGGTCCTCAGGCCCCTATTTACTCTCTTTTTTGAACTCGCCCGGTTTCAGTGGGTATTGCTTGTAGCTTTCACGTATCAGTTCATCGAGGTATTTCTGATGGGAAACCACGGCTTCTTTGGGCATGATGAACTGCGTCTGCCCGCTTCTGTCCGCTATCAGCCTGAATCCGTAATCGTAGTCCACCGAGATGTTCAGGCATATCGCGGTTGCGCTTTCCGCATGATCCAAGGCCTGGAGGATGATCTCATTTATTGCCTCTTCGTTGAAATGCAATTTGAACCCATGCTTTTCGTAGAAGTCGGCTTCGAACATCCTGATCTGATTGTAGTTGGTCAAAACTTCCTTGAAGACAGCTTCGGCGGGAACCCCGGTCCTGACATGGTGTTCCAGTACCAGATCGGTCCTTTCCGGAGTGAAAACGAGCGGATAATTCTCGGCGAAATTTTTTCTCAAGCTGAAGACCTGGCTTCGGACTGCGGCTTTTTCTTCATCGATGAGCTTCTGATAAATTTCAGAGTTGCGAGCGGCGCCCGGCTCTTTGAGCAGGAGATCCAGTTCCTGTTCGGGATTTTTAACGGTATCCTCCGTTATGGCAAGGTGCCGGATATCGGATGAAGGCAGCTTCTTTTCGAACGGCAGAATAACTCTTTCGAGCACGCTGACCAGTCCCCGCGCACCGGTCTTCTCCGGGAAAGCCCTCTGGGCAAGGATGTGCAGCGATCCATCATCGAACCGGATATCGATTCCGTAGCTCCGGAAATCTTCCTTTTTGCCGTTGACGATAGGATTGTTGGGGTTCTTCAAAATCTGGTACAAATCCTCCACTTCGAGCGGGTCGAGGACGGCCACCACGGGTAGCCTTCCCACGAATTCGCTTTCGAACCCGAATTGAATCAGGTCCTCCGCCTTGACGAACTTCAGAAACCGGCTGTCGTTTTCTCGGCTGTGGATCGGCGCTCCGAAGCCGATTTCCTGCCTCTGAAGCCTCTTCTTGACGATTTCGGCCAAGCCGTTGAAAGCGCCGCTCATAATGAAGAGTATGTTTTTCGTATTGACGGTGCGTTTCTCACGCTTTCCGGTCTTGCGGAACTGTTCGATAGCCTGCATCTGGGAGACCGGATCGTGCGGCACCTTCAGGTCGACTTCCGTTTCTTCCATGGGCTTCAAAAGCGCCCGCTGCACGCCGGTCCGGGATACGTCCGGGCCCAGGAGATGCTGTGAGGATGCGATCTTGTCTATTTCGTCGATGTAGATTATCCCGTGTTCGGCCAGTTCTATATCCTCGTCGGCCTGAATCACCAACTCCCGGATGAGGTCCTCGACATCCCCGCCCACGTAACCGGTTTCGCTGAATTTAGTGGCGTCGCCCTTTACGAAAGGAACCCCGAGCTTCTGGGCTATCAGCTTCACCAGGTATGTCTTGCCGACGCCGGTCGGACCGATCAGCAGAATGTTGTTCTTTATTCTGCCGACCATTGGTTCGTTGCCGAACCTGGCGAGACCCTGGAGATATCTTATCCGGTTATAGTGGGTGCAGATTTTTGTGGCCAGAGTGGCTTTAGGCTCGTCCTGCCTGATCACGTAACGGTTCAGATAGGATTCCAGTTCCTCCGGTTTCATGTCGAAGCGTATCTTTTCGACACCACCCTGTTTCTTTTCATCGTCGATAGGTTCGTGTGAATGATCAGCGGCCATCATCGGTGAAATAACCTTGATTCGGTATCCATATTTCTTGGAAAGATATTCGCTAAGTTCCTTTTCCAGCGTTTCCTGGTCCGGAAAATTCGGAGGCTCGTATTGCATCGTCGAGGTCCCTTTCTCAATACAGCATTATCGGTCCATACTCGTACAATTTAACTTCTATGCGTCTCACCCGCAACGATCGATGATCCACACCCTATTTGATCGGAACTTTTCGGAACAGACTTTATCGCGGCGAGAGGCTTATCTGTTTCTCATTATAACGTTAATACTCCTGGTGGTGTCGGCCGGAGGATAAAAAACGCGGCAATATTTTTTATTCCGATCCAAACGATCCCAATCGACCCCGGTCCGGGCGGCCATAATCGGCAGCGTGACTACTCATAAACTTCCGGTGCAAATTGAAGCCTGCGATTGCTTCGGAAACCGCCTATGGTTGTTATGAACTAGGCAAATTAGTGGACAGCCCCGGGACCAATAGTTCAAGATACGCCGCTGCGCCGTTGATCTCCAGAAAATCGGGATCGGTAGTGACGTCACGAGCGGGCGGGGAGTTGATACCATCGATAAGTGGGACGTGGTTGCCGAGTAATCACCCTTGGTTGACAAGCCCGGAGCGGCTCATTATGTCCATGGGAAAGGAGCACTAACCTTTCGGAAAAACCGATGAGCCTTAAAACAAAAGTAATGGTGACGGAGTCCGTCGAGTTCCTGGTGATGGCGGTGGCTCTCTTTTTGCCGGCAGGGACAGTCGCCTGGCCGGCCGCCTGGGTCTTCTTCGGTCTGCTCTTCGTCTGTAGCCTGCCTATCACCTGGTGGCTTCTCAAACACGATCCCGGACTCATTGAAGAGAGAATGCGGTTTCGGCCCCAATTATCCTGGGATAAGGTGTTTATCGTTATCGCGCTCGTTTTTACTCTGTTCTGGTTGATCCTGATGCCGCTTGACGCGGTGCGCTTTCACTGGTCGCGCATGCCGGTTGAACTCAGAGCTCTGGGAGCACTGGCGCTGGTCGTCTCACTCTACATCGCCTTTCTGACCATGCGGGAAAACCCGTATTCATCTGCTGTAGTGCGGGTCCAGAAAGAGCGAGCGCAAACCGTGATTTCCACGGGTCCTTACCGCTATGTTCGCCACCCCATGTACATGGGCGCCTGCCTCTTCTTCCCGGGAACCTCCTTATTACTGGGGTCCTGGTACGGAGTGCTCTGCACACCGGTTTTTATCGGTCTGTTTGCCGTCAGGGCCGTCCTGGAGGAACGACTGCTTCGGGAAGAACTGAAAGGCTACGCAGAGTATATGACCCGGGTTAAGTATCGTTTCCTCCCCCACGTTTGGTAGGCGCAAGCGTCGCAGTTTCGGTCAAGACCCCGTAGGACGGAGCAGTCAGCGGGACGCCATTTCGAACAGATCGACATGGGCAAAGCTGGAGACCTCGACAAGCCCCAGGTCCGTGATCTTTAACTCCGGGATGACCGGAAGGGCCAGAAAAGAAAGGGCCATATAGGGGTTTTCCAACTTTGCTCCCCAATCCCTGATGAGCGCTTTGAGCACTTTCAGCCTGGCCGAAACCTCGGTGGCCGGCAAAGGCGACATAAGCCCGGCAATCGGGAGCGGCAGAACCTCGATCAGATCTCCCACCGCGGCCGCCATGCCTCCCCCGGTCTCGACCAGGGCGGATACTGCGGACGTGATGTCGGCGTCCGATACGCCCGCCGCAATGATGTTGTGGGAATCGTGCGCGATCGAGGTTGCGATGGCCCCTTTTTTCAACCCCAGGCCGTGGATGAACCCGACCGCGGGGCGCGTGCCCGCCACATACCGGTTGTAAACAGCCAATTTCAGCAAATCACGATCCATGTCGCAGACGACACAGCCATCTTCGATTTTGGGGTCCATGAGAAGTTTTTGCGTAAAAAGCGTTTCCTCCAATGCCCCGATTACCCGCAACTTGCCGGGTTTCGCCGGGACAACGAGCTGCTTCGGACTTACCGGGTCCATGCGCATCGGGCTCCCCGGCATGGGCGGCATAACCCAGCAGGAGGGATCGACAATCAGTTTTCTTTCCCGCCCGACTTCTACTCCACCCTTGAACACCCGCACCGGGTTCCAGGGATTAAGGGTGGGGCTCAGGCTGAAATCGGCAAGAAAGCCGGGGGCAAGCGCCCCGCGCCTGCGCAGCCGAAAATGGTTGGCTGTAGTCCAGGAGGCCAGGGTAATTGCCCGCACGGGGTCCATTCCATCTGCCATTGCCCCGTTTATTATGTGATTCATGTGGCCTTTGCCGATGAGGTCGTCGGGGTGCACATCATCGGATACGAACATGCAACGGGGCCATGTCGAATCATTTACGACTCCGATGAGCTTGGCCAGGTCTTTGGACTGGCTTCCCTGGCGAATCATGACACTCATGCCGCGCGCCAGTTTTTCCGCCGCTTCTTCGAAAGTCGTGCATTCATGATCCGAACCGATTCCACCGGCCATGTAAGCGTTAAGGTCCCGGCCGCTGAGCTGGGGGCAATGACCGTCTATGAGCATGTCCTGGAATAGCAGAAGCTTATCCATGACATTCGGGTCGGCCCCGATAACGCCGGGAAAATTCATCATTTCAGCCAAGCCGAGCAGGTTATCGTTCGGGAGCAGGGATTGAAGGTCCACGCCGCTCAGGCTGGCGCCGGACGTTTCCAGGTGGGAAGCCGGAACGCAGCTCGGCAGGTTTACAAAAATATCCAGGGGAAGACGCCTCGCGCACTCGAGAAAATACCTGATCCCGTCCAGTCCCAAAACATTTGCGATCTCGTGCGGGTCCGCCACCACTGCGCTCGTTCCCCAGGGCAGCACCGAGGCGCAAAAGTTTGCCGGGCAAAGAAGAGAGCTTTCGATGTGAACGTGTCCGTCTATGAATCCCGGGCTCACGTACATTCCGTCGGCCCGTATAGTCTGAATGCCTTCATAGTCGCCCCACCCGGCTATAAACCCGTTATGAACCGCCAAGTCCGAGGATTCGATCCTTCCGGAAAAAACATTGACCAGGCGGCATCCCTTGATGCAAAGATCCGCCGGTTTCAGGCCCCTGGCAGCTTCTATCAAACCTTTCAAACGCACTGTATCAACCTTCATTGTCGCTCCACGATGAGTTCGCACTCGAAGTTCATTCTACGCGGTCAATGTATTCATTGGGTTTATATCGGAGGTGGCCGGAAAATCAAAACGGAATGGATAAAAAAGCTTCCCGCAAAGCCCCCAAAGCGCTGACAGACATATTAATCGGTCGGCCTCCCGCGCTTCGTAAAGCACAGTGAGCGGGATTCGCGGACTAAGTTCATTTTCTTCAGTGCTGTACACAGCATATATCATGCGATAAAAAGAAAAGACCATTGGACGGAAAAGCGGCGGACAACGGGGAGGCCATTTTAATGCTGCTGCAATTTCCGAGTCAATTTTTATGCGCGGTTTGCCGGGAATCTTCGTGATTTTGACGAGGACAACGGCGCCCTGAGCAGTACAGATGCTTATCATGATGGAACTGAAAGGGAAAAAACCCCGGCAGCCCGGACCGCCGGCGCTGATCGCATGACCGGGCGCCACTCCGGTTTTAAGGAAAATGCCTCATATAAAAAAATCACTTCCCGTGTAGACTGTGTGGCAGTCTTTTCCGTCACTCCAGTGAAACATACAGGGTGGTGAAATGCTCTCCACCAAGAGGAGACGCTCAGGAGGAATTTATGAAAATAGTCGGCAGAATTCGCAAATCATTCATTTTTGCTGGTGTCCTGGCTGTCTTTTTGATAGCCGACCCGGGTTTGGTTTATTCCGCGGGCCATGGTGGGGGAGGCGGGCGCGGAGGTGGTCACGCCGGCATGAGCCGAGGCGGCGGCGGTCATTATCGCGGCGGCGGTTATGGCGGCCGCGCCTACGGCAATCGCGGTTCCTACGGCCGCAATTACAGCGGTCGGGGGGGATATAACGGTCGAGGCTACAATGGAAGAGGATACTACGGGCGTGGCTATTACGGTCACGGCTACGGAAACCATTACTGGGGTGGTGGACGCTGGGGCTGGGGCTGGGGCGGATGGTGGCCCGGATATGCGTGGGGTTGGGGATGGGGTTACCCTTACTATAGCTATCCGTACTATTACCCCTCTTATGGTTATGCGACATACTACGAGGTGCCCCGGACTGTAAGCCCGCCACCACCGGCCCCGGTCCCTGAACAGGCTCCTCTGCCCAAGAAGGACCGCAACTAGATCACCGCCCTGCCTTGCTGTCGATTAGAACACGAGGCAGGGCCACCCCGGGGTTGTTCGAGGACAAGAGAAGCATACCGATTCGGCACGGACAAGCGTTTGAAGCTATGATAAAAATCGGGCTTTGCCTCTTGGCGCTATTCAGACGTACAAAGTGGTCGGGAAGTGTGTGTTCGCCGGCAGCGGGCATGGTAAAAGGGCTTTTTCTTGGCCTGATGGCCCTTGGTTTTTTATCCCACCAGGTTGCAGCCGCGGAAAACACCGCGCAGTTATCCAACCAGGACCGCTCATTACCTGCGCATCAAGTCTCAAAAACGCGCCTGAGCGCTAAGACGCAACCTTCCGTTGCGCCTCGCCTTGAACGTGCAAACTTCGAACGGGAGGATAAGTCCGCGAATGCCCGGCACATGGCGGATTGGGTCTTAGACTCGGGCGACAATCACGGCATGCCGTTCGCCATCGTTGACAAGATCGACGCTAAAGTTTTTGTATTCGATTCGGCCGGTCGGCTTCGCGGCGCAGCCCCGGTGTTACTGGGCCTGACTCGGGGTGATTATACCGTGCCCGGTATCGGTAACCGGAAAATGTCGGACATTCGGCCTGAGGAGCGCACCACACCGGCCGGCCGCTTCGTTGCCTCGCTGGGCTTCAATTTCAATGGAAAAGACGTCCTCTGGGTGGACTACAAGAACGCCGTTTCGCTGCATCGGGTGGTTACGAATAACCCCAAGGAGCGCCGCCTGGAGCGCCTGGCCACTCCATCGCCTCTCGACAAACGTATTTCATACGGTTGCATCAATGTTCCGGCGAAATTTTTCGATAAAGTTGTGAAGCCGGCTTTTACCGGAACTTACGGCATCGTTTATGTGCTGCCGGATACCCGGTCGATCGGCGAAACCTTCAGGTCGTACTATGACGTCGAGTTAGGTCGGGGAGCAGGCAAAACTGCTAATCTTTACGAGGACATAATGTTAAAACTCCAGCAGGGGGATCGCAGGACTGGCCGTCATGAGGTTCGACCTTATGGAAAATCCGAAGGGAGTGTGGAAGAACATAAAAGCAGGATGACAAATGAGTATTGATAGAACATGCCGGCAATGCCCCTGCGCTTTGTTGCACATCAATCACCGATTTTACATTTTATATTTGCTGAAATCGGAGGGGTCGAGCTTTTCGAGCATTTCAGCCCAACGTTCCTTGTTCTTCTCGTCGAAAGGGGGCTTGGCTTCATCGGACTGGAGGTATTTCGTGATCACATCGTCCTTGACAAATATGGGCGCTTTTGTCCTCAGCGCGATAGCAATGGCGTCGCTTGGCCGCGAGTCGACCGTGCTGGTATGTTCGCCGTTTCTTATGTGGATTAAGGCGTAATAGGTGTTGTTCTTCAGGTCGCAAACTTCTATGCGCTCGACTTTAACATTCAGGTGGTCGAACAGGTTCCGGATCAGATCATGAGTCATCGGGCGCGGGAACTGAATGTTTTCCAGTTCCGTGGCGATTGCCGTGGCTTCGAGCAGGCCTATCCAGATCGGCAGCGTCGTTTCGTCGGAAATATCTTTGAGAACAAGGATCGGCGTGTTCGAATTGGGGTCCATCACAAGCCCGGTCACTTTCATCTGCTTGAACATGCTTTCCTCCAACCATGCGTCCCGGCCGTGTCCCGGGCTGGATTCGTTAGGATTGACAGGTCTAGAGATCTCTTCCAGGCTGGGCCTTCGACCGAACTATAACATCTCCCTTCAGGGAATGAGAATAAGCAAATGAGATTTTCACACCAACAATTTGTCCTGTGGTCGAAAGAGGAGCTTCGAAATTGACTACTCTGTTATGGGTGGTTCGTCCTGTCATCTGCCCATTGGACGCCCTGCTTGGTCCTTCGGCCAGAACATCGCGCTCCGTGCCTACCTCGGCGAGATTTTTCCGGAGCGTGACATCGGCCTGATAGCTTTGAAGCGCGAGCAAACGGTTCGCGGCCGTCTCCGGGCGCACCTTGTCCGGGAACGCGGAAGCGCTGGTTTTGGGCCGGTCCGAATATCGGAATGAAAAAAGGTTGTCGAACCGGACTTCTTCGAGCAGGTCCATTGTCCTTTTGAAATCCTCTTCGGTCTCACCGGGAAAGCCAACGATAATATCGGAGGTAAGCGCAATTTGCGGGCAGATCCTTCGAAGCTTTCGTATTTTTTCAGTGTAGACGGCCGCCGTGTAGCCCCTGTTCATGCGTGCCAGAATGCGGTCCGACCCGGACTGCACCGGCAGATGAAGGTGCTTGCAGAGAATATCCGCCTCGGCGAAACATTGCATCATTTCATCGGTAAGGTCCTTGGGGTGCGAGGTGGTGAACCTGATGCGCGCAATGCCGGTTTCAGTCCGGATGCGTCTCAGCAGGTCGACGAAGGTAGAGCTTTCGGCAAGCCCTCTTCCGTATGAGTTCACGTTCTGGCCGAGAAGAAGGACTTCCCGGACGCCGGAACTTTCCAGGCTTCTGACCTCTTCGAGAATTTCCGAGGCGGGCCGGCTCCGTTCCGGACCGCGCACATAAGGGACTATACAGTACGTGCAATAGTTGTTGCAGCCCTGCATTATGGTTACAGGGGCAGTAACGCTTCCACGCGGAAAGATTTCAGTGCCCCCGGACTGATCGTTGACGCCGTTTTCTTCGCCGGTCATGCAAGCGAGCCTGCCGCCTTTTTCCTCGACCCGCTTCAGCATCTGCCCGATGGAACTCACCCCACCGGTCCCCAGGACTATATCGAGGTGGTCGAACCTGTCGAGCAGTTTTTCGCCGAACTGCTGCGCGACGCACCCTCCGGCTATGATCTTGAGGTGCGGCTTTATCTTCTTCAGGCGCCGAAGGCTTCCGATAAAAGAGTGGACTTTCTGTTCCGCCTTTTCACGTACCGAGCAGGTGTTGAGGAAGATGACATCAGCCTCGCAGATGTCACTTACCGGCACATATCCAAGGGGGGCAAGCAGACGCTGGACCCGTAGCGAATCATATTCGTTCATTTGGCAGCCGAAGGTCCGAATGTATAGACCACGAGGGCCGCCCGTGGGGGAAAAGAGTTCCGACATAAAGGCCTAAAAGCTCATGCTCTTTTCGGGTGAAACGAAGCCGGGAAATGGACCCGGACCGCGCTCACTCTTTCCTCGCATCCGAGACGCGCTCGATCAGCTTGCTCATGATCCGCCGAGCCGTCTCCGGGTAATCTCTGATTATGATATCCAGGTCCTCGGCGCCGTACTTTTCGACGACGCTTTCGCCGATACTGCTTATGCATGTGCGGTCATTGGAACCGGGAAATCCGAAAAACTCGCCGGAGTTATGAATACGGGAGACTTCCCTGCCGCCTACGCTCACCTTCAACCCACCCTCGGTCGATATGAGGCGATAAAGCTCGGTCCCGGCAACCGCCTCATCGTATATAACCTGATCGTCTCTAAAGAAAAAGATGCGCTCTTCGTCAGCCTGGAAAGGCGCGGGGGGCTCCAGCAGGTAGAGTGTGGTTTGCGTAAGCTGGTGCACGATCGAGATGAGCACATTCTGAATCATCCTGGGGCTTTCATGGATAAGATGATCGAGGGTCTCAGGCCCGTACTTTGCTATCCTGCATTCCTGCAGGGCGTATGCCGCGTAATAGGACGGCTTTTTCAATAGCAGGCTCTCAAGCCCGAAAATATCCATTTCTTCAAGCGTCCTGATGACTTTGCCCCCCTTGGTCAGCACCACTTGACCGCTAAGGATCACAAGAAAGGAAGGACTTTGTTCTCCTTCCGGCATTATCACCTGGCCCTTCTGGAAAAGCGCTATCTCAATGGCCTGTCCCGGATTTTGATTGGGTTTCCCTCTTAGCACATTCCACCCGTCTCTGCGAGGCAGCCGATAAAGATCACCCCTCGCCGGTTAAGCCTATGAACTTATATCGTGACCAATATTTGACTTGCTGCGGACATACTGGAAAATTCGATTCTTTGCATTGGGGCTTGTCCGCAAATAAATCCTTTGTGCCCGCATCAGGCTTTTGAATCGCTTCGGCCGCTCCTCAATCGCAAAATCCTCAACGTAGGCCGGCTACGCCTGCGGTTTTGCTCAATCGTCGCGACCAAAATCGGTCTCAAAATCCGGCGCGGTCCCTAAAAGGCCTATTTACGGACAAGTCCTTAGTTTCCGGTAAAGGGACTCCCAGTTTGTTAAACGGCTTATCGCTTCCCGCACATAAGACTTTTAAGCCAATGGAGCGCGCCTTACAAGGAAATTGAGGCTGTGCCGGGGCAGGACGCAGGTCCTTTGCGAAAAGGGAGGCTTTACGGCGAAGCGTACCCTGATGCATCCTCGAAAAAAGCTTCGCTTAGTTTTAAAGTTTCCCGTTCAGCTTCGAGTATGAGGCGGACATCACGTTCGCAGCCCGGTGCGATTGCTATGGAAACCAACCCGATCGCCGAATCTATGGTCGATACGACGGCCAATCCGGGGTATGCTTCAATGATGGACCTGAGGTAATGGATCCGGCTTGGGTCCACCATGCAGTTTCGTACGGAGCACTCTTCCGGAAGCGGCTTCAACTTTTTTCTCCTTTTCCTGAAGTCTCTTATATGATAGCAAATAATTGATCAAAATGGGAAAATTTGGTCGAAAGAAGACGGTGTATAACCTCTGATGCAAAAACATATCACTATTTCGGTTTACGTCTTGTTGCTTCTTGGTCCGCTCCTTGCCCTCAGCGGGTCCTGTCCCGCAGACGAGGCCCCCCGATCCGCCACTTTTTTCAGCCAGGGACAGGCCCCCTACGACCCGCAGGACCATGCGAAAAGCCAACAGCAGGCGATCCAGGATTTTATGGTCCAGGGGCTCACACAGGCGATGGGTTCATTTCTGAGCCCGGCACAAATGGGCGCCCAGTTCTCCGAGATCCAGAAAAAGCTGCTGGCCAAACCATCCAAGTATGTGGACTCATACCAGGTTTTTTCCGAGAACCAGACCGACGGACTGTTCCGGGTGATCGGGCAGGTTACGGTTTCCATGGACGCCCTCCGAAAAGACCTGGAGCAGTCGGGAATTGTTTCCGCGCAGCAAACCGCCCCGCCTGCGTCTTCGGAGGCAACGAACGCTCCTGCCGCTTCGTCGTCGGCCGAGGCTGTACAAACGCAGGACGAAGGGACTCAGCGGGAGGTGGATAACTCGACTCGCGCGGCCTCGCAGCCTCAGCCTGCCGCCGGGAGTGAAAACCGGCCGCCTTCCCGTGGAATCTCGGTTTCAAAGGGCGAAATCCTCTGGGTTGTTTCGGAAAAATGGGAGCAGGAATGGGAACTCCCGACCGAGGGCAGCGGCGACAGTTTTCTGTTTGCCCGGAGTCTGGGCCAGGAAATGGACGAACATAACTTTTCCATTCATCTGCCCCTGACCGGCTCTGTACGGATGGACCTCTCGGGCAGCGTCCCTTCCTCCCAGGTGATTTCACTTGCCGAGGGGCTCGGCATACAGGATGTGGTGGTCGGCAAGGTTTCCTACATGCAGGACCGCAACGGGAAACAGGTATGGCTCGACGCTGGTCTTCGCGTCATAAGGATCGGGCAGGGCAAGTCGGAATTCGAACTTCACAAGGCCCAGAGCATGGAGGACCTTACCAACCAGGAAGGGGCGTTGGAGCTTGCAAAACTGGTGGCCCCTCGACTGGTCGAGTTGCTTGGGGGGCCCGGGTCCGGTCGAGCGGCGGGCGGGCCAGCCCCGGGGCAGGGCGGGCCTTCGGAGCAGACCGGAAGTACTGGCCCGCTGACGATCTATCTGCCCTCGGCCCAGTTTTCATTCTGGAGTGAATTGGAAGGTGTTTTGCGCCGGCAATGGAAAAACATGCTGATAAACGGCCTGGAACTGGGTCCGGCAGAAGGCGTGGTGAAGCTCGATGGGGTCAATGGAGACTACATACTGAAAATGAGCGGAACTTCGCTTCCCAGTGGCGCGACGCTCCGGGTGGATTCCTATTCGACTGAGGCCCGGACGATGAAAATATCGTTTGTTCCCCCCGGAAAAGCCCAGGCCGAAACGAAATGACCATACCAAACCTGCTTACGATCGGGCGCATTCTCCTGACGCCGCTCTTTGCCCTGTTTCTGCTGCGAAAATCCATGGCTGCGGCATTCTTCGTTTTCCTTGTCGCCGGTTTGACCGATGCCTTCGACGGACTGCTCGCCAGGGTTCTTAACCAGAAAAGCCGCCTTGGTTCTCATATAGACCCGCTTGCCGACAAGTTCCTCCTGGTCACCTCGTTTGTTTTGCTGTGGAACATCGGTGAAATACCTCTCTGGCTGGTATGTATCACTGTTGGGCGCGATCTTTTGATCCTGGTCGGATTTTTCGTCCTGGTCATTTGTGGTGTGAAATTCGAGATAAAGCCCCTGGCTATGAGCAAACTGACGACCTTTTTCCAACTGGGGACGGTTTTCGCGATTCTTGGCAAACCTATTCTGGAGTTGCCGTCGTGGATGTACACGACCCTGTTTTTCACAACGGCGGGGTTTTCGTTTTTGAGCTGGGCGCAGTACCTTTTTCGCGGACTGGCGCTCCTCAAGCGGCGTCGGATAGGCCGGCCGGCCGGCGCCCCGGTGGAAACTCCGGATGAGACTCCGGTCGCTTGATGTTTTTCTTGACATAATAGGGGCAGGTCGTTATAGATCAAGAGTTTAGTAGGCACGTAGCTCAGTGGGAGAGCGCTACCTTGACGCGGTAGAAGCCGGCGGTTCGAAACCGCCCGTGCCTACCAGACGCTGGACCGAGATGTTTTTCGCAATGTGAGATTCGTCTAATAAATTGGCTGGTTGCCTAATTGGACCCGGATCACGACAGGAAGATAAATCTTCGGTACTGATGGATGAGATTCCATCAAAGGCATCTTTCCAAAAACGGTGGGGGGTGCCTTTTTTGTTACGGGCCCAAGTGCTCGAAGAACCTGTTGCCGGCCGTACGGGAAAGGATTATGTCGAAAGAAATTGAGATTGCTCTTCCTGATGGGTCAAAACAGAGCGTTCCTCAGGGGACTGTCGTTTCGGAGGTTTTGGGCAAGTCGGAGCACTCACGTGTCCGCTATGTTGCTGCAAAGCTGAACGGCCAACTTGTGGACCTGTCCCGCAGGATCGAGCATGATGCGGTACTGGAGGGAATCGAGGCAGATGCGCCGGCGGCGCTCGAAATTCTTAGACACAGCGCCGCGCACGTCATGGCCCAGGCGGTAAAATCGATTTTTCCGGAGGCGCGTATCGCCATCGGTCCGGCGATCGAAAACGGCTTTTACTACGATTTCGACGTTGACAGGCCGTTCACGCGAGAGGACCTGGAAAAAGTCGAAGCAAAGATGAGGGAGATCGTTTCGCAAAAGCTTCCCTTCACCAGGAGGGATTTGCCACGCGAAGAGGCGATTGGTTTGTTCGAGGGAATGGGTGAGAAGTATAAGGTCGAGCTCCTGGAGGGGTTCGCGGACCCGGTCGTATCGGTTTATCGGCAGGGTGATTTCGTCGACCTCTGCCGCGGCCCTCATATTCCCGATTCGGGTTTTTTGAGGGCTTTTAAGCTCATAAGCGTTGCAGGTGCTTACTGGCGTGGAGATGAGCGCAACCCGATGCTGCAGCGCATCTATGGGACGGCCTTCCTGGATGTCGAGTCGCTGAAAAAATATCTCGCGTTTCTGGAGGAGGCCCAAAAGCGGGATCACCGGCGGCTGGGCAAGGAACTCGATCTGTTCAGTTTCTCGGACGAAGTCGGCGCCGGGATGGTTATTTACCACCCAAAGGGGGCGCTGATCCGCCACATCCTCGAGAACTTCGAAAAACGGGAGCACCTTCGCCGCGGCTATCAGATCGTGATCGGGCCGACGCTGCTTAAGACCGAATTGTGGAAAAGGTCCGGCCATTTCGAGCATTACCGCGAGAATATGTATTTCACGGAGATCGACGAACAGTCCTACGGCGTAAAGCCGATGAACTGTCTGTCGCACATGCTTATATATAAGTCCAAAATCCGCAGCTACCGCGATTTGCCTCTTCGTTACTTCGAGCTTGGGACCGTGCACCGGCATGAAAAATCAGGCGTGTTGCACGGCTTGCTGCGGGTCCGGCAGTTCACCCAGGACGACGCTCATATTCTGTGCACGCCCGGCCAGTTGAACGATGAAATTAAAAGCATTATTGAATTCGTTATAGAAGTAATGGGAATTTTCGGATTCGACTTTGAAATGGAAATCAGCACGAGGCCGGAAAAATCAATCGGCACCGACGAAGACTGGGAACGGGCGACGGGCGCACTTATGAAAGCGCTCGATGAAATGGGATTCCCCTACCAGATTTGTGATGGAGAGGGTGCTTTTTACGGGCCGAAAATCGACGTTAAGCTGAAAGATGCCCTCGACCGGCGCTGGCAGTGTGCAACCATTCAATGTGATTTCACATTGCCCGAACGATTCGATCTGACTTACGTGGGAGCTGACGGGGCGAGGCACCGGCCGGTCATGGTGCACCGCGTGATCCTTGGCGCTATCGAACGCTTTCTGGGGGTGCTCATAGAGCATTATGCCGGGGCTTTCCCGGTCTGGCTTGCGCCCCTG
>Ga0326727_10016260_pt1 | contig 15758 bp, 10 predicted proteins | sample MB2enrmetagenome_FD_207643 | JGI IMG/M metagenome (GOLD analysis project Ga0326727, IMG submission 207643) | Lab enriched peat soil microbial communities from McLean, Ithaca, NY, United States - MB29MY | ecosystem: Environmental > Terrestrial > Soil > Wetlands > Peat | place: USA: New York... | reverse complement strand
GCAGCGGGCGTAGACCTAGACGTCTTTGACGCCGTCGACGAAGGCCTTGAGCTTGCGCGACCGCGAGGGGTGACGGAGCTTGCGCAGGGCCTTGGCCTCGATCTGGCGGATCCGTTCGCGGGTGACCTGGAAGGACTGGCCAACCTCTTCGAGGGTGTGTTCGGAGCCGTCCTCGAGGCCGAAGCGCATCTTGATGACTCGCTCTTCGCGGGGAGTCAGCGTGCGCAGGACCTGCGACGTGTACTCCTTGAGGTTGACGGCGATGACCGCATCGGCGGGCGAGACGGCCATGCGGTCTTCGATGAAGTCGCCGAGGTGGGAGTCTTCCTCTTCGCCGATGGGGGTCTCGAGCGAGATGGGTTCCTGAGCGATCTTGAGTACCTTGCGCACCTTGGCGACGGGGATGTCCATGCGCCGGGCGATCTCTTCGGAGGAGGCTTCACGGCCGAGCTCCTGCACCAGTTGACGGGAGGTGCGGATGAGCTTGTTGATGGTCTCGATCATGTGCACCGGAATGCGGATGGTGCGGGCCTGGTCGGCGATGGCGCGGGTGATGGCCTGGCGGATCCACCAGGTGGCGTAGGTGGAGAATTTGTAACCGCGGCGGTACTCGAACTTGTCGACGGCCTTCATCAGGCCGATGTTGCCCTCCTGGATGAGGTCGAGGAACTGGAGGCCGCGGTTGGTGTATTTCTTGGCGATGGAGACGACCAGGCGCAGGTTGGCCTCTATCAGCTCGCGCTTGGCGCGCTCAGCGTCCATGTCGCCCTGGATCATCTCGCGCTGGGTGCGCTTGAGGTCGGCGATGGGGGTGCCGGCGTCGTGCTCGATGCGCTCCAGGTCGGTGCGGCAGTTCTTCTGCTGGCGGCGGTACTCCTTGCGCAACTCTTCGGACTTGGAGGCTTCATGCTTGGCCTCGAGCGACTTGATCTGGCGCTCCAGGGTGCGCATGGCGTCGACGGTCTTGTTGACCTTGTCGAGCAGCCGCTTCTTCTCCGCGTTGGTGTACTTCAGCTCGCGAACGATGCGGTTGATGTAGACGTGCTCGCGGCCAATAAGCCAACGGGTCTTGCGCAGGTCGCGGGCCTTGGCCTTGGCGTCCTTGCCACTGGGCGCGCCAGCTTTTTCTTCGAGCACGACCAGCTTCTTCTGGTGCTTGACGATCACATCGATGCGACCGACGGTGGAACGCACGCGGGCCTGCAGGATCTCTTCGGTCAGCTCCTCTTCGTCGAAGGTGACGACTTCCTTGATGTTGCGCACGCCGCGGCGCAGGTCTTCGCCGAGGCCGACGATCTCGCGGATGACGATGGGCGAACGCGAGATGGCTTTCATCACGCGGTTCTGGCCACGCTCGATGCGCTTGGCGATCTCGACTTCGCCCTCGCGGGTGAGCAGGGGAACGGTGCCCATCTCACGCAGGTACATGCGGACGGGGTCGTTGGTCTTCTCCAGGGTGCCGGGGGAGAGGTCGAGCTCGACGTCGTCGGACTCTTCGCCGGCCTCGGGCTCGTACTTATCGCGGTCGGCGCGGCCTTCGCCGGAGAGCACGTCGATGCCCTGGGTGTTGATGGTGGTCATCAGATCATCGAGCTCGTCGGGCGAGGTGATGTCGCCGGGGAGCAGGTCGTTGACCTCGCCAAAGGTGAGATAGCCCTTCTCTTTGCCGGTGTCGATCAGCTTCTCGATGTCTTCTTCGTACTTATCGATTTCTTCAGCCACGGGGGTGCGCACTCCTGCTTAAATTTTTTGGGAGCCGGCCAGAGGTACAGGCGGACTGTTCCCTTGGTTGTTTCGTGATCGGCAGGGATAGGATGCGGTGTCAACCGCGGTGGCAAGCCCGATAGCCGCAAGGCAGGTCAGGGCATTCAAAGGCACACGTCCCCAGCGGACACTAGAGTACCACGTATTTAGACGTACTTGTGGAAAAAAGGATTCAAATTGGGGTGGTGGGTCAGTTTGAAAAAAGCCGACCTCAGGGGCTAAAGCCCCAATTGAAGATGAACGGCTTACGGCATCCTTCGACTTCGCTCAGGACAGGCTCTGAAGCCGTGCCCTTAACGAAGCGACGCAAACTGACCCAACTACCCAAAAAGCAGAAAAAGGCGAGAGTTCAAACAGGTTCGGCGAAGCGGCGGGAGAACTGTCCGGTGATCTTGCGGAAGACCTGCTGGACGCCGAACGTCTGCCAATCCACGCCTGCGATCAGCAGCCCCATGGCGATGGCGATGGCAAGTTGAACCGGCATCGATCGCTCGGAGGTGCCGCGCAGGAGCAGCAGGGCACCGACGAGCGCTACCACGCAGATCACGATGAGCCGGCGGAGGTAGACAAACTCGATTGTCTCGACGTGCGCAAAGAGACGGACGTTGAGCCGCACGATGAATGCCATCTGGAATATCTCGACCGCCAGCCACGCCCACAGGAAGCCGGAGACGCCCAGCCAGCGCACGGTGAGGAAGGACGCCGCGAACATGGCGACATAGCTGCCGAACATGATGCGCGCCAGCTCCTCGTGGGTGTTGGTGGAGAACTGAAACTGGAACTTGTGCTCCTTGAGGCTGATGACCATGGAGATGGCCGCGGCCAGCACGTAGGGTCCCGGAGAAAACAGCTGCGCCTTGCGGTGCATCCACAGCGTGATGATGAGGGGCGAGAGCATCAGCATGCTGGTATTGAGCAGCGGGATGAGGAAGAAGATAAAGCGCTCCGAATAGTCGTATAGCCGGGACAGCGCGGTCCAGTCCTTGCGGCCGAAAAGGACGGTAATCTCCGGGCCCATGGACTGGGTGAACATCGCGAGCGCCTGGCGGCACATCGAGAAGAGCAGACGCATCAGGATGAATCCGGCGACGGCGACCGGCCCCAGGAAGCGATTCAGCACCACCAGCGGCGCCTGGTAGGTGAGGAAGGTGGACAGCTCGATGAGGCCGAAGAAGCCGCTGGGCTTGAGGATCGAGGCGACTGCGGAGCCGTCCCATTGGCGGACGTCGGGGAAGAGTTGCGGGGCCTTGCGGCGCAGATCGAACAGCACCCAGCCGATGGAGACGAGCATGGCTGCAAGCTGGGCCCCGGCGAGCGCGGGAAAGGGCAGATGCAGCGATACGCCGGCCAACAGGCACAGGGAGTTCAGCAGGGTCTGGAAGTTGTTCCAGTGGGCGCCGCGGTGGGCCATGGCGACGCCCATGAAGATGCCGCCGAAGTAGCCGTAGAGGATGCCGAAGAGGATCTGGCAGCCCAGCAGGTAGACCGTCCACTGGGTGGCGCGCGTGCCGATATCGAGTCCCAGCCAGCGATCGAGCGGCATGAGGAAGACGAGGGCGCCCAGCGCGGCGGCGATAAAGATGGCGCCGAGAAGCAGGCGCAGGGCGGTGGACTGGCGCAGCTTGTAGCCGGCGATATCGCCGCTGCTGACCCGAATGGCGAGGTCCTGGTTCATGTACGTCTGCACGCCGAAGTTCAGCATGCCGACCGCGGCGACCGCACCGGACAAGACGCCCCACTCGCCAAACTGCCCCAGCGAGTAGCGCGCGGCGAAGATGGGCGGCACGATGACCTGCTGAATGATGCTCAGCAGGCGGCCAGTAAACATGGCGCCGAAGTTCTTGAGAATCCTGGTAAAGCCAGCCATCTTGGGAGGACCGTCTCCGGGGCCGCTGGGCCGCTCCACCTGATTCTACTAACAACTGCGCGCAGCTTAGCGGTTGCGGAGTTTGCGGTCGACGTCGAGTTTCTCTGCGATGAGTTGGTTGAGCATCTCCTGATTGCCGCGGCGGTCGGCCTCGGCGATCTGGTTGCGCAGCTCGCGCTGGCGGCGCTTCAGGCGGCCCTCCTCCAGGCTGTAGAGAGCGCCTTCGACCTGAGTGGTGAGGGGAGGGTCGGTCGGCTGCGGCGAATGATCGAGCGCGAGCGCGAGGTGGGCGCGAAGCTCGTCCGTGGAGGCGGCGTCGAGCGGGTTGGCGGGCGCTGGGGAGTGGGCGAGGGTGTCGAGCAGGTCGGCGGTGGCGAGGTCGGCGATCCACTCTGGATGGGAGGCGAGTTCGCTGGCGGCCATCATGCGGGCGACGACCTGATCGGGAAGGGCGTCGTCGGGAACGACCAGGGCGCGGAGCAGGATGCGCTCGGTCTCGGTGAGCGGCTCAGCGCGATGGGCGGGAACGCTGGCGACGCGCTGGGCGGCGGCTTGCTTGAGCTCCTGGCGCAGGAGCGCGGAGTCGATGCCGAGCTTGTTGGCGGCGTCCTCGGCGAACTGATTGCGGCGGATGGGATGGGCCATGCGGCGGATGTGAGGCAGCAGGAAGTTCATCGCATTGACCTTGGCCTCGGCGGTGTTGCCGGGAAACTGGCGGCGGGCGCGGTCGATGAGGTAGTCGGAATGACGTTTGGCGGCGCGCAGGGCAGCGCCGTAACTCTCGATGCCGTGCTCGCGGATAAAGCGGTCGGGGTCGAGGCCGCCTTCGAGGGTGACGACCTTGACCTCAAACTCCTCGGCGGTGAGCAGCGCGATGGACTTTTCGGCTGCGCCTTCGCCGGCGCTGTCGGGGTCGAAGTTGACAATGACGCGCCTGGTGAAGCGGGCGATCTGGCGCGCCTGCATCTCGGTGAAGGCGGTGCCGGAGATGGCGAGCACGTTGTGGATGCCGGCCATGTAGACCGAGATGCAGTCCATCTGGCCCTCGACCAAGACGACAAAGTCCTCTGTGCGCATCTTAGACTTGGCTTTGTCCAGATTGAAGAGGACGTTGCCCTTGGAGTAGAGAGCGGTTTCGGGGCTGTTGAGGTACTTGGGCGTCCGCTCGTCTGGGTCGAGGGCGCGGGCGGTGAAGGCGATGACTTTACCTGCCTCGTTGGCGATGGGGAAGGTGATGCGCTTGCGGAAGCGGGCATACATGGAGCCGGGTGAGCCGTCGGCCTGATCTTTGGCGGAGTAGAGGCCGCTGGCGCGGAGGACCTCTTCGGAGAAGTGCGGCTTGAGGGCGTCGCGCATGGCGTTGAAGTCGTCGGGCGCATAGCCGATGCGGAAGGTGCGGAGGGTCTCGGCGGAGACGCCGCGGGAGGTGAGGTACTCGCGGGCGCGGGCGGCTTCGGGGGATTTGAGCTGGGCCTCGAAGTACTGGGTGGCGGCCTCGTGAAGGTCGATCAGCTGGCGGCGCAGGCCGGCTTCGCGGGCTTCTTCAGGTGAGGAGAACTCGCGCTTGGGCAGCGGGATGCCGGTCTTGACGGCGACGGCGCGGACGGCTTCGGGAAAGCTGAGGCCATCCATCTTCATGACGAAGGTGAATACGTCACCCTTCTCGTGGCAGCCGAAGCAGTAGTAGTAGCCGTGGGCAGCGTTGACGGAGAAGGAGCCGGTCTTTTCTTTATGAAACGGGCAGAGGCCAGTGTAGTTCTGCGCGCCGGTCTTGCGCAGCTTGAGGTAGTCGCCGACGATGCGGACGATGTCCACCTGCTGCTTGACGGATTGGGCGAAGTCGTCGGCCATGCAAAGAATGAGTGTAGATGAAGGGGAGATGGCTGGGGCGTATAGTACGGGCGAGGTGAACGCGATGAGATTGCGCGCGGCTGTGGGATTGGCGGCCGTCGCTCTCAGCATAGGATTCGGCGCCGGACAGGGCCAAGGACCGGCGCGAGCGGATGGCTATGTTCCGGACGAAGCGACGGCGGCGAAGATTGCCGAGGCGGTGCTGACACCGAAGTACGGAGAGAAGCAGGTCGAGTCGGAGCGACCGTTCCACGCGGAGCTGGCGGGCGATACGTGGACGGTGACGGGAACGATGCACTGTCCGGCCGGCAAGGCATGCGTGGGGGGAGTTGCGAAGGTGCGGATATCCGCGACCGACGCGCGCATCCTCTCCATGACGCACGGCAAATAAGGTTGCCCGCCGCGATACACGAAAGTGTGATTGATCTTCGTGGTGCTGCGCGGGCAATTTTATTTCCTGGGGGCCTCGCGGAAACTAAGCTGGGGAAGCTGGGTTCCAAGAGGTGACGATTTCGCGGAGCCAAAGGCCGGCGGATGGGTCAGGAAGAAACACGGACGTGCCAACCAGCCGCGCATCACACTACCTATGCGGCGAAAATCGAGGACCAAGACGATGACAGGATTCCTTTCAATGCGTGCAGTTCGCAATACGGTGATAGCGGCGGCGCTGGTGCTGGCGCCCGCGGCTTCGTTTGCCGGCGTATTTATTTCGGTAGGCATCGCGCCTCCCGCGCTGCCAGTGTATGTGCAGCCGGTTGCTCCGGGCGACGGCTATCTGTGGAACCCGGGCTACTGGGCGTACGGGCCGGAGGGCTACTACTGGGTCCCGGGGGTGTGGGTTCGTCCCCCGGCAGTCGGCCTGCTGTGGACGCCGGGCTACTGGGGCTGGGGCGGCAGCGCGTTCATCTTCCATGAAGGCTATTGGGGGCCGCACGTCGGCTTTTACGGCGGCATCAACTACGGATTTGGCTACGGCGGCGTCGGCTTCTGGGGCGGGCGCTGGGAGGGTGGACACTTCGCCTACAACACGGCGGTGATGAACGTGAACCGGACGGTGATCCACAACACCTACATCGACAACACGCACGTGAGCGTGAATGTGGGCGTGCATACGGCTTTCAATGGCGGGGCGGGCGGGATCCAGGCGCGGCCCAGTCAGCAGGAGGAGCAGTGGTCGCACGAAAACCACGTTCCGCCGACCGCCGAGCAGCAGCAGCATGTGCAGACGGCTCATGCTGACCGGTCGAACTTTGCGTCGGCGAACGGCGGGCATCCGGTGAACGCGGCATTTTCGCGGCCTGGCTCGACGGCGGGCGCGGTGCGATCCGTGGGTGCGCCGGCTGCGCGCGACGGCTACGGTCATGCGAACGAGGTGAACACCCGTCAGGGCAACCAGCAGGCGCGGATCAACTCCGGGGTGAATTCGGGCCAGCTCACGCCGGGTGAGACGAAGAACCTGGAGAGTCGCGACTCGAGCATCAATCGCCAGGCGCAGGCGGACCGTGCGGCGAACGGCGGACACCTGACCGGGCAGGAGAAGGCGCAGATCAACCAGCGGCAGAATAACGTGAGCAAGTCGATCTACCAGGACAAGCACAACGCCAATAACGATCAGGCGGCGGCGGCCCGGAATGGCGCGACGCCGCACCAAGAGAAGCAGCAGGCGCGGCATGTGGAGAAGAACAACGCGCCACACCCGGCTGAGGACCATCCGAGAAGGTAGTTGTCAGTTGTCAGGAAATGCAATGCGGCTGGCGAAGTTTCGCCGGCCGCATTTTGTTGCGCGATAGAAGTGCCGGTGTGACGGGTATCGCAACTTACAACGCAACCTGCACGCGTCAACTGAGAGAATGGAAGCGATGCTGAGCGAGGACGAGCTGGGGCGGGTGTGCGTGGTGCTGGTGCGGGCGCGTAACCCAAGCAATATCGGCGCGGCGGCGCGGGCGATGCACGACTTCGGCTTCGCCAGGTTGCGGGTGGTGAATGAGTTTCTGCCGCCGTTCGAGGCGGCGCGTTCCGCGGTGGACGCGTCGGAGGTGATGGCGAGTGCGATGAACTGCGCGAGCGTGGCCGAGGCAGTGGGAGACTGCACGCTGGTGGTTGGGACTACGGCAGTGGGTGAACGCGAGCTCCAGCACGAGTTGCTAACGCTGGCCGAAGCCGCGCCAAGGATGAGGGCGGAGTTGCGAGGTAGCAGCGGCGAGGGGCGGGTGGCGCTGCTATTCGGGTCGGAGAAGACGGGGCTGAGCAATGAAGAGCTGAGCCATTGCAACTGGCTGTTGACGGTGCCGATGCACGGCCATGCGGGGATGAGGCACCCGTCGATGAACCTGGGCCAGGCGGTTGCGGTATGCCTCTACGAGTTGGTGCGAAATCCCACTCACGACGGCGAAACTGTCATGAATGGGGCACCCAGCACACACGGGGAGCCGGTGACGGCGGCGAACCTCGAACGCATCGCAGGGCTGCTGCAGCAGGTGATGGAGAAGACCGGGTACACACTGCGCTATGCGCACAACTGCGATCCGGCGCAGGTGCGGAGGCTGGTGCGGAGGATTGGCGTGGACGCGGGAGACGCGCCGGTATGGATGGGCATCCTGAAGCAGATGCTGTGGAAGCTAGGCGGGGAACGCCGCGAGTGACGGAACAGATTAGGATCTACCGCGTTTTATGCCGGGCCTTCACCCTCAGATCTCGGGGCTTGTGACCCGGGCCTTCGGCCCAGGCTGGTATATGACGCACTTTCAGCGCTGGGGAAGACGACGGCATGGCGTCACTTGGCGTCGGTCTTGAAGATGTTTTCGGCGAAGAAGTTCTCCACTTTGGCCTGATCGTGGAGCATCTCGAGGTATGCGGCCTTGAGCAGTTGGGCGCGACCGTCGTGCAGCAATTGGCGAATCTGCTGTTGCACGCGCGGGTCGCTCAGGTCGCGCTGGCCGGCGGGCTCGCGGTCGGTTAGCTTGTAGATGGAGTAGCCGATGGGCTTCTTGCTTTGGGCGTCGATGAGCGGAAAGATTTCGCTGATCTGCCCAGGCTTGAGCTTCAGCAGGGCGGCGCCGACCATGGGGTCGGGTCTCAGTTGGCTCTCGCCGACGAAGCCCATGTCGCCTCCGCTGGCGGCGGTGTTAGGGTCCTCGGAGAAATTCATGGCCAGCGCGCCGAAGTCTTCCCCGGAGTCCAGGCGGTTCTTAAGCGCCTGAATCTTCTTTTTGGCCTCCGCGTCGGTGGTCGCTTTGCTGCCCTGCAGGTTACCCGGCTGCGGCGAGGGCACCGAAGTGACGCGGATGACGGCGAGGCGATACATGGTCTCGACGAAGTCGAACTCGGCCTTGTGCTGGCCGTAGTACTGGGCGATCTCGGCGTCCGACACCGTGACCTTGGAGTCGATCTCCTTGTTCAGCAGGCGGTCGATGGTGAGCGAACGGCGCAGGTCGTGGCGCGCATCGTCGAGCGTGCGCCCGGATGCCTTTAATTGCGCGTTGAACTGCTCCTCGGTGTAGGGCGCCTTCATCGCGGCCAGCCTTGCCTCGACGTCCTCGGGGGTTGCGGTGAGGTTCATCTTGGCGGCGCGCTGCTCCACAATCTCTTCATCGATGAGTTCGCGGACCACGCGGAGGCGAAGCGAATCGGCCTCTTCTTGCGAGGGCTGCTGGCCCGGAGCCTGCTCGCCCAACTGCTCCGCGTACATTCGATCCATGTCGGCTTTCATGATGGCATGGCCATTGACCGTGGCCACGACATCGACGCCGTGAGTGCGGTCGCATCCGGCGAGCAGAAGAAGCGCCAAGGCGATCAGTCCCGCTGTTCCATGGCACGCGCGGCTTGGGTTGCTGAAAGCCGTACTGTTGGCCGAGGCCGTTCTGGTGGTGCTGGCTATGCTACCCATGCTTCTCCGTCCCGATCTTCGGCCGGCCACGATGGTACGGTTTGCGTTGCCGTACCCTGTGCAACAACCGTTCCCATTGTTCTAGCTCCCCGGTTTGGCGGCAGCCGGCGCCGGCGGCGCAGGAGAGGGAGGCGGCGGCGGTGTCTGGCCGGCCGCAACCAGTGCCGCATCGATGATGCGATAGAGGGTTTCGGGCGACACGACGCCCTCCACCTTCTCGCCGTTGATGAATATTACCGGAGTCTGATTCAGGTCCAGCGGCTCGCCCTCGGCTTCTTTGACGGAGGCCTTGATCCGGCTGTCATCCTGCTTCTGAACGCAGGCCGCGAGGTCGGCCTGATTAACCTTCTGGCGTGCTCCTTCGTCTAGCGCGAATTTGTCCAGGTTTTGGTCCGCCTTGGCCTGGGTCTTCTCGGTGCCTGCCATCTCGTCGGCATGGGCGTGGACGTAGTCGACAAAGCTCCAGTAGCCCGCCGTGCTGGCGGCGGCGAGGCAGTTGGCGTCGACCGCGGCGTGGAGCGCCCAGGGATGCAGATCGCTGAGCGGGAGGTCGCGATAGACCACGCGCACCTGGTCCTTGTAGCGATCGAGTACCGCGGGGAAGAGCAACGCGTTCATCTTGGCGCACCAAGGGCATTCAAGGTCATCGAAGCCGACAATGAGCACCGGGGCGTTGGGAGGGCCGCCGCGCGCGGGACGGCCAGTCGCGGAGACTTTGTCCTTGGGGTCCTGGCTGAGGTCGAACTTGTTGAATTGAGCAAGGGTCTTGCCGTCGGTGGAGACCAGGAAGGGGAGGGGCTTGCTGGTGTTTCCGTTTGCGGTGAAGGTGACGATGACCTGAACGTATCCCGGGACCTCGGCTGGGGTGGGCTCGCCGATGGCCATCTCATAGTCCGCGGGAACCTGCGACCGGCTGCGGATCAACACTTCGATGCGGCGCGCCATCTCCGGCGAAAGCTTGACCCCGGCCTTGATGGCTGGAGGCCCGGCAACCGGAACGGGGTTCTGGGCATGACAAGCCAGCAGCGCCAGCGAAAGAATGAACGCGAGAGTACTAACGAACGGCCTGCCAACCCTGAGCACAATCCCGATTATCTCACGCGGAGGCGGGCCGCCTCGACCTGTGAGGGCCGCAGGATCGATCCAACCGCGCCGGTGGAAGTCCCCCTCAAAACCCCTGGTCATCAGAACACCTGGTCGGTGTGGCGCAGATTCCCGGCGCTGCCGATGTTTGCCAGGGTGAAGTTGAATTTGTAACCGTTGTCATTGCGGGCCGAGCCCAGTTCGTACTTGCGGTACTCCACGCTGACGCCGCAGCAGTTCCAGTTGTAGGTAGATTGGATCGCGCCATACTGCACCGTGCCGAGGTCGAGATCGATGCCGGCGTTCGCGCCGGCGCTGAAGCCAGCTTTGCTGGGGTCCTTGTAGCGGAAGGAGAAGCGCATCTGACTGAACTCGGCGACCGACGACACTTCGCCGCCAACATAGGCGCGGGCGGGCGCGTTCAATCTGGCATAACTGATCCCGGCGGAGACGTCTCCCTGATGCACATCCGCGTAGAAGTTGTTGGCGGTGAATTTTTGCTGGCAGGGGGCGGTGGAAGCTCCGGCCCCGAGCGAGGTGGAGCAAAAGTCGTAGTCGAAGTCCCACTCAACGTCGGTCTTCTCCGAGGTGCGCACGCGCAAGCGGGAGATCAACGGCGAAAGATCGCGGGGCGCGGTGAGGAAGGAGATTCCGGAGAAGTCCAGGGTCGTCTGCAGAATGCTGCGTGGGCCGGGCGTGACCGCGCCGCCGAAGCTCTGGTCGAAGAAGTATTTCTGCGCCACACGCCAACTGATCCATTCTCGATTGCCGCAGAGCGGTTCGGCTGCATGGGTTCGGCCGACGGCTTCACCGGGGTCCTCGACGGCGTCGGAGTCTTTGCCGGCAGCACCCAGGATCTCGGTGGCGTCGGCTGAAGAGCCGGCTGTGCGGCAAGGCTGTTCGCCGGCGCGGCGCAGAAACAGCCTCTGGGTTGCGCCGTATTCGAACTCATTGGTGTTGCTGGCCACATCGACCATATCGAACCGGAGGACGTCGGGGAAGTTATTGATCCCGCTAAGATAGCGGTAGGTGAACTCCGGCTCGATGGTGTGCTTGACGTCGCTGCGGAAGAGTTTCCTCACAAAGCCCGAGTCGAAGGTCCGCTCGAGCACGGGAGGACGCAGGTCCAACTGGACGTCTACGCCAGCGCGATTCAGGGTTGCGGTGCTTTCGTCGGGAACGGGGGGCAGGCCGGGTGCGGGGCTGACCGCTACGGGGAGACGGCTGCGACTGTAGAAGGTCTCGCGGCCTGCGAGCGAAGGCCTGACATTCCATCCGCCGAAATGCAGCGGATAGGCAAACTCCGGACGCACATCCAGACGCTCAATCATGCCGCTGGTGGTGAAGTTGGGCTGCGCCCGCTTCAACGCGGTGGCGGAGCTGTTCAGATTCCACTCCACGCCGGTCGAACCGAGGGTGTGGTCGGTGGTGGTGAACTCCAGCGCGGGCGCGTGGAAGATGTGAACTTGCTCCTCGGCTTGGAACGGGACGGTGGTGGCTACGCGCTTCTCGCCCTGATAGCGGTCGCCTTCAAGCGAGGCGGCCATGCCATGCCATTCGTGCGTGGCATAAAGGGTGGAGACAACGTCGCTGGACACGGCCTGATTGAAGTTGGTGGAAAAGGCCTCGCGATAGGGAAACGAACTAAGGTATTCCACGTCGGCGACCATCCTGGTTTCACCAGACCTGGTCTCGCTGGCCGGGGTCGTGGGGCCGCTGTCGGCAAAGAGGTCATAACGGCCGGAGAACAACACATCGGTGCCGCTCTGATTGACATAGACGGTGCTGCCTCCGGGGTAATAGCCACGATCCTGCAGGCCGCTGTAGTGCGCCTTGATGAAGTCCTGCCCGAGTCCGCGGTAGCGGAAGCTCGCGGTCTGCTCCCAGCCACGCGCCGAGTAGTAGATGGTGCCCAGGGTGAGGTCGGTGCTGCGTCCGATCGCCCAGTAGACCTGCTCGCCGATGGTGTCTCCCTTGCTGGCGGAGTTGAAGCCGATGTCGGGAATGAGGATTCCGGACTGGCGGTCGCCGGCGTCGACCGGATGGGTGACCAGCGGCATCCAGAGAAAAGGAAAGCCTATGAGGTGGAAGACGCTGTTGGTCGCGCGCGCCTGGGTCTCGTTCACGCGAAACTCCGCTGCCGACAGGAGCCAGTCGGGGTGGGGCAACTGGCAGGAGGTGACGGTTCCGTCGTAGACCTGATATTCGCGCGGGCCGGTCTTGACGACCATCCTGCCGGTGAACAGGAACGGATTGCCATTGGCGTAGACCATGCGCTGGTTTGCGGCGTCGGCGCCGGCGGCCGGTTTCTGCTTGAGTCCCACAGAGCCTGACACATCGTAAAAACGGCCGGTTTCGGTATGGATGTTGAAGGTCCCGTGGCTGGCATGGATGCGTTCGTCGTTGTCTCCACCGGTGACCAGCATATGGCCGGTGAGGGTAACGTCGCCTGTGTCGCTGTTGAACTCGATGTGGTCGGCCTGGAGAGTGCGGTCGCGGAAGATGATGACGGCGTTCCCATCCAGGATGTCGATCCCTGCGGGACTAGTGGACTGCGTGTCGGAGGCGATGCTGACCGGCGTGCCGGGCTGCTGGATGAGCGCGGCATCGGGATATTGGGACGCGGGGGAGGCGTCGGGGTTGGGCTGTTCGGCTTGGACGCCGGCGTTTTGCACCGTGTCCGGCGGAGGTGCCACAGTCGTCACCTGTTGCGCGGCGAGATGCGCAAGATTTGCCGTAACCACCGTGATACTTATGAAGAAGCAGACGTTCCTCAGGAGGATCTCAAATAAGAATCGAGCGCCGCGCGATCTGTGCGCGATTGCCGGCTGCCCGCCGTTCAGGTTTGTCACACGCACCACCCTTTGAGGGTATAGCAATCTCGGGTTGCCGTATCCGGACCGGAACGCTCGTCCATGGGAGATTCAACCCGCGCGTTACCGATTAGACGGTTTACACGGAAGTGAGTTTGAGCAAAATGGGCTCCGCACTGCTTGATACAACCCCCGAACCGGCTTTGATGGAGGCTGCCGGTGATCCCGCTGCCAGAGCATGGCCGCCCGACGCCGCGTCGACCGAAGCGCTGCGCCGGCAGATCGGCGAACGGCTCGCCGCGCACAGGAGCCGTCATGGCCGTGGGCAGGCCGAGCAGGTTGCTTCACAGGAGTCGTCACGACCAGCCAACTCACGGGCCGCGCAGATCGCCGCGACGGTCGCAGAACGCTACGCGCGGTCCCAGAGCTATCGTGCCTATCTGGCCGCGGAGGCCGAACGGGCGATCCAGCAGGCGCGCGCGGCAGCCGAGATTGCCGCGCTGAATGCCCAGGCGGTTGCGGCCGCCCAGCAGAAGCTGCTGGATGCGTTTGACCGCGAGGCGATCGAGGATGAGTTTCGCCAGCCCGAAGATCAGGTTCAAGCGAAGGCAGGGGAGCAATCAGCGCTGACGTTGTGGCCTGACTTTGAGCCTGAGGGACGAGCGAAGGTTGCGAAGAGCGGACAGCGAGAGTCAGCCAGGCCGACCAAGACGGCGAAGCATGGGGCGAATCAAGGAAGCCGCGCTGCGGCCTCGGCTTCGCCGCAAGCTGCGGCTGCCGTTCCGGCGAGCGCGGGATTTACAGTTCGTTTGTATGAGGATGTGGCCAGCGCGGCACATGTGGAACTCGGGTCGCCGCCGTCGTTGTCGCTGATCACACACGAGTATGAAGAGCGGAACGAGGCTGAGACGCAGGCGCTGGACGAGGAGATTGCCTTCCGTCAGGCGCCTGTCTTCGAGGAGCCGGCTGGCCCGCCGACCCCGCTGCCGGCCAACCTGATTGAGTTTCCGCGGCAACTGGTGGCGTCGCGCAAGGCGCGTCCGCGATTGGCTGAAGGGCCGCTGCGCGAGGAGGAAGAGGCTGCGCCGGGAAGCGGTCAGTTGCGCATCTTCGAGGTAGAACCGGACCAGATCTCGACCAGCCCGGTTGCGGCGGATACGGCCGCGCCGAAGTGGACTTCGATCTGGCTGGATGCGCCGGCCGGCGCTGCGGAGCCGGGCAAAGGTGAGCGAGCGAACGCGCCGCAGGCTGGTGCGGATGCTGGATCGGCGAGCCGACCTGCTGCGTTTGCAGGGGCGGCGTCGATTGGGCGGCGGATTCTGGCGGCAGCGATCAACGGGACGATCGTGGTTGCGGCGCTGGTTGCTTTTGCAGCAGCGTTTTTGATGATTTCGACTCACTCCACTTTGTGGCAGCCGGGTGTGCCGCTGCGGGTGGTGGTGGGCCGGATTGCCAGTTCGTTCTCTGGACTTGCGCCGAACATGATTCCGGTTGCGGCGGCGGTTGCCGGAGGCTTTCTTTACCTGCTCTACCAGGGACTGTTCTTCAGCTTCTCGGAGGCGACGCCGGGGATGCGGGTTGCGCGGATCGCGCTGTGCACCTTCGACGATGAGAATCCGACGCGGCGGGCGATGCGGCGGCGGATTGTGGCTATCCTGCTGTCGGCATGCCCGCTGGGGCTGGGCTTTCTGTGGGCCGCGCTCGATGAAGACCGGATGGCGTGGCACGACCGGCTGTCCAGGATGTACCAGCGCAGCTATTGAGGGTGGGGTCGCGCTGGGGGTATTCGTTAGAAGGCGGAGACGCCTTCGTCGATGATGAGGTCGTCGACGGCGATGTAGAGGGCTTCGCCGAGTTTTTTGAAGGCGACCTTCCATTCGGGCGGCCAGTAGTTCTTGTCGCTGCGGCGGTAGAGGTCGTTCCAGATGTTCTGGGCCTGCCAGAGGTTGACGTCGAAGGGCATGGCGTGGAGGGCGACGGCGATGGCGAGGGCGGTTTGCAGCGCGTCCTTCATGGCGCGGTCGGTTTCGGCGGAGGCCTCGAGCTGGACCATGGCGCGCTTCATGCGTTCGCCGGCGGTGAAGCTGAGCACGGCGGTGTCGATGGCGACCTGGTCGGCGGCGGCGCGGGCGAGCAGAGACTGGATTTCGGCGGTATCGAAGTTGTCGGCCTCGAAGGCGCGGCGCAGGCTGGCGTTGAGGGCGAAGTTGGCGGCGATGGCGAGCGCTGGCGGCGCGGCCATGCCGGACTCGGTGAGGAAGCGGAGCAAGGAGGCGTGGTCCTCGTAGATCTTGCGCAGGGAGTCTTCCATCTCGGCGAGGGTGCGGTCGAGGATGGTGCGCAGGATGCGCTGCTGCTCATCGGCGAAGAGCGAGGTGAGGGAGTAGGCGAGGGTGCCGAAGAAGCGGTCGATGAGGCGGATGATCTCAGGCAGATTGGCGCGGCGGACGGCGGCGCGGATGTCGTTGGCGAAGGCGGCGAAGGCGGCGACGTC
>Ga0326727_10016258_pt1 | contig 15758 bp, 10 predicted proteins | sample MB2enrmetagenome_FD_207643 | JGI IMG/M metagenome (GOLD analysis project Ga0326727, IMG submission 207643) | Lab enriched peat soil microbial communities from McLean, Ithaca, NY, United States - MB29MY | ecosystem: Environmental > Terrestrial > Soil > Wetlands > Peat | place: USA: New York... | reverse complement strand
GGGGCTTGTTACAAGATTCCAACGGCCCAGCGGGAGAAGACGGTCAACGACGTATTGGAACTGGTGGGATTGACCGAGAAACGGGGCTCGATCATCGGCGCCCTCAGCCGGGGCATGCAGCAGCGATTGGGCCTGGCGCGGGTGCTCATTCACGATCCCAAAGTGCTGCTGCTGGACGAGCCGGCCAGCGGGCTTGACCCGCGGGCGCGCATCGAAATGATGGCCATTTTGCAGGAACTCCAGCGGCTGGGCAAAACGATCATCATTTCCTCGCATATCCTGAGCGAGTTGCAAACCCTCTGCAATCGCGTCGCCATCATCGAAAAAGGCAGATTGATTTACAGCGGGCCGGTCCAAGGGGTGCGCGACCAGATGTCCACCGGCCTGGTTTATTGGGTTGTCGTTCGCGGCGATTGCGCCCCGGCCATCGACTTGCTCAAGGCGCGGCCCGAAGTGTCCGAAGCGGTGGCGGTGGACGGCCAGGTCAAAGTGACCCTGGCCAATCACGATGTCGATCCGTCGTTTCTGCCGGAGGCTCTGGTGCGGGCGGGGATCAAAATGACGGGCCTGTGGGAGGATGAACTGGGATTGGAAGAGGTGTTCCTGCGCGTCACGCGCGGCGAGACGCAGTAAAACGCGGGAAGGGGCGCTCCATGTTTGGCGGCGGAATCTGGCCGGTGGTGCAGCGGGAATTGCGCGACGGCGCAAGGCGTCCGTTCAACCATTGGCTGCGGGTGGGCGGGGGAATCGGCGCGGTGATTGTGTTTTGGGCGGAGAGTTGGGATGTTCCCGCGTCCGTCGCCGGCATCCGCCTGTTTGTGAGTCTTCACCAGCTTCTGCTGGCAATGATCTTCTGCGTCGTGCCGGCCCTGACCGCCGACTGCATCGCGCGGGAGCGTCGGGAGGGGACGCTGGGATTGCTATTCTTGACGCCGCTGCGGGCGTGGGAAATTGTTGTTGGCAAGGTCCTGGCGCAGGTGCTCAAGGCGCTGACGTTGTGGCTGGCGGTGCTGCCGGTGCTGACCATTCCCTTTCTGGCCGGCGGCGTCGGGTGGCTCAATGTCGCCGATTGCCTGACGTCCGAACTGTGCGCGGGAATGATCTGTCTGGCCGCGGGAATCGTCGCGTCTTCCGTTACGGAAAAACGGGCCACGGCGTTTGTGCTGGCGTTTGGGATTGCGGCGGCGTTGGTGGTCGCGCTGCACCAGGAGCGGTGGTGGAATGCGTCTTATACGGTGCAAATCGGTCGCACCTTCATAGCTGTTGGACCTGGAACTATCGTGAGGCCGCGATTTGGCCCACCGATAAATTACGGTTCGTTTGGTCCCTGGGGACGGGCCTTCGTGTTTCGTCCCGGGACCGGCGGAATGTGGCCCGGCCGCTTGCTGGAAGGCGTCTTGATGGCCCTGCTGGTCCTTTGGGGGGCGATCCGTTTTGCCGGCTATTGCGTGGAACGCGCCTGGAGGGACAAGGGGCCATCGTTGCGACAGCAAAGCTGGGTCAAACGCTTCTGCACGCCAATCTTTCAGCGCGCCTTTGCCCGGAGCATGCGGCGCACGATGGAGCGAAACCCGGTGGCCTGGCTGCAGCAATACTCATGGAAGGCAAGGCTGACCAAGTGGGGACTTTGCCTGGCCTTCGTTCTGCTGGAATGCGCGGTGACGGATGGAGCCATGCCCGACACGATCGAGGAATGGGAATGGAGGCTGCTCGTTGTTCTGGCCGCCGCTTACACGTATGCCGGAGTCAACGGTTTCCTGCAGGAAAAGAGGAGCGGCGCGCTGGAATTGATGCTGGTCACTCCGCTCTCTGTCAATCAGATTATATTCGGCCGCGTCTGGGGGCTGTGGAAGCAATTCTTCCCCGCCGCCTTGCTCCTGGCCGGCTGTTACTACACGACCCAAACGTATCTGGGCATGGCCAGGCATTGGAACAACTTCCCCTCGTGGTACGGGCGTACGCCGCCGTTCACGAGCCACTTCGGAATGTGGGTGTGGCAGTTGATAATGGGCACCCTGATCTTCGACACGCCGGCCAGGGATTTGGCAATCATCATCGGCTTTTTGACGCTGCCCGTCTTCGCGACTTTCTTCGCCCTTCGTGTCAAGAATTTGGTGCGGGCAACGGTTTATACCTGGTTGGCGCTCCTGCTGGCCCCCATAGGCGGCGCGAGCGCGCTCTGGGTGCTCGTGTTTCTTGCGCACGCGGGGCCGGCGCCATTACTTCAGACAGGCATCGCGGGCATCGTTTTGGGCAACGCCGTATTCGTCTGGCTTACTGTCCGGGCGTTGCACCGGAGTCTGGCGCGGCGCATTTACTCGTTCTAAAGTTTGCCCAGCAAAGTCTTCCACCGTTCCCAGGCCTGGTCGCGCGCTTTTTTATTGTCAGGCTGCGCGTCCGGCTGCTCGCCCGCGCGCATGAAGCCATGCCCTGCACCCTCGTAGGTCAACGGCTCGTAAATCTTGCCCGCGGCTTTCATGAGTTTTTCCGTGTTCGGGATCGTGGCGCTGATGCGGGCGTCGTTGCCGCCATAGAAACCGTACACCGGACATTTGATCTTCTCCATTTGCGCGGCGTCCGGCGGCGGGCCGTAAAAAACAAACGCCGCCTTGAGTTCCGGCCGATTGCAGGCGAAGCGGAAGGATTGTCCGCCACCCCAGCAAAAACCGCCCACAGCCAGCTTGCCGTTGACTGCGGGCAGGGTCTTGACGTAATCCGCCGCGGCGTTGAGATCGCCTGTCACCTGATTGGCGGGCAATTTGGAGACGGCGCTCATCGCGGCGTCAGTGCCCAAAAAATCGCTGGAACCGCCGCCATTGGGCGCCGCGCCCGAGAGCAGGTCCGGGGCGATGGCAACGTAGCCCGCGGCGGCCAATTGGTCGGCCGCCGAGCGCGCCCAATCCGTCAGGCCGAAGATTTCGTGGATGACCAGGACGGCCGGGGCCGGGTCCTTGACCTCCGGATAAACGACAAAACAGCGGACGGTGCGCGCGCCGTTTTTGACCTCAACCCACTCGGCGTGGCGGGGAGATTTTTCCAGTTTTGCCCTGGCCCAATCCTGGGCGGAAACGGTGAGGCAGGCGCAGAGTGCCGCCGCGAACACAACAAATCTTGCTCTCATAGCATCAAAGGATGCCCTGTCGGACGGAAACGTCAATCTTGAAAACGCCTGCAAAACTTTGACTCACCTGGGACAAAGTTTGGGAGCCGGTTTCGACCACTGGAAAGTTCGCAATTGCCGGCCGGCCTCGCGCAACGCGTCGATTCGTTGCCGCCAGGCCTCCTTTCCCAGGTATCCCGGCGGCAGAATTCTTTCCGGCAGCAACGGATCCGAACGCACCGCCCGCCCCCAAGCCTGGCGCTCCGCCGCCGCCCAGTTCCGCAGCGCCCTGGCCTCAGTTTCACTTGACAGGCCGCCGGCGGGCCGCTCCCGGAGGATTTTCAGAACGTGCTGGTAGCGGCGATTGATTTTCTCGAAATCCCACGCTCCGGCCACGATCTGCGCATCCGATTCGCCGGAGCAGGGCCGCCCCTCGACAAGAATGAGAGACTTGACGTTGATCTTTGCGCCGGCCAACCGCTGGCGATCGTGCTCCATTGAATCCGGCGTCACCCAAACGCTGCCTTGAAGACAGCCGCAGCCGGCTTCCGCCAGGCGCCGTCGCAACTGTTGGCGGAAGCCGTCCTGCGCCGTGGGAATGTCGAACAACACCAACCGCCAGCGTCCGTCCCAGGCTCGTGCCCACTGTGCTTGCGGGTCTCGTCCGCCAAGGGCGTGCAGGCGGCCCGGGCGGGTCAGGCGATAGATTCGGTCGTCCGGCGCGGTCGGGTCGCGTTCCACAAGTTGTTGTTTTTCCAGCGATCCGATTTGGCGCAACAAACCGTTGCGGTAGGCCCAACTCTCGTAAGAGTCGGTCAAATTGCGAAACGTCGGGTTTGCCAGTCTGTCGCCCGACCATAGCAGGAAGTAAAGAAACTCCTCAGTCTTGGGTTTCATGGCGAAATAATGGTCAAAAACTGGCTGCGATTGCAATGCAAAACTTTGATACACCTGGGACAAAGTTTGGTATCGCACAAAAATGGCGCTCCGCGGCGGGCGCCGCAAAATCGGACCCGGGTGTGTCACTCGTATTGTTATTTGTTGTTGCTGGATTGTTGCTATATGGCCGCTGTATGGTCGTTGTATGAAACCGAGATCGGTCCGCCTTTTTGTCAAACCGTGGTGCGGTTGGTGCCGCGCAGCCGCCGAATGGCTGGAGAGCCGCGGCGTCGCTTACGAAACCCTCGACGTGAGCGCGCAACCCGCCGCCCGCAAGGAAATGCTCGCGCTCTCCGGCCAGACATTGGCGCCAGTGATCGAGGTGAATGGAGAGATTTTGGCTGACTTCGACACGGATCAATTGGCAGAATTCTGGAAGCGATTTGAATGAATGATGAACGCTCCAGCTAATACCGCCGTTAGCCCCGCGCCCGCGCGCCGCCGCCTGCCAGATTGGCTCCGGTTCCAGTTGCCGACGGGGCAAAGCTTCAGCCGCACGCGCGCGCTGCTGGAGGAATTGAAACTGCACACCGTCTGCCAAAGCGCCCAGTGCCCCAATCAGTGGGAATGCTGGAGCAAAAACACCGCCACTTTCATGATCGCCGGCGATCATTGCACGCGCGCCTGCGGCTTTTGCGCGGTCAAAACCGCCAAACCTCTCCCGCTGGAATCCGATGAACCCGGCCGCGTCGCCGAAGCCACCCGCCGCATGGGCCTGAAATATGTCGTGATCACGGCGGTCGCCCGCGATGATCTGGCCGACGGGGGCGCGGAACATTTCCGCCGGACGATTGAGAAGGTGCGCGAGTTAAATCCCGGCATCGTAATCGAAGTGCTGGTGCCCGATTTTCTGGATCGTGATGAATCGATCCGCGCCGTCCTGGCCGCCCATCCGCACATCTACAATCACAATCTGGAAACCGTGCGGCGCCTGACACCGGGGGTGCGGCATCGGGCGACTTACGACAGATCGCTGAGCGTTCTTGGGAAGGTCAAGAATTGGCGCGGCAACTCCATCCACACCAAATCGGGCCTGATGCTCGGCCTGGGAGAAAGTGAGGAGGAACTAATCCAGGCGCTCGGTGACCTGCGCCGGGCGGGATGCGACATTCTCACCCTGGGCCAGTATTTGCAGCCGACCTTGCGGCATTTGCCGGTGGTGGAATTCATTGCGCCGGAAACCTTCGCCCGCTACGGGGAGGCGGCGCGGGCGATGGGGTTCGTCCACGTGGCCAGCGGCCCGATGGTGCGCAGCTCGTATCACGCCGACGAATTCCGCGCGGCCGGGGCGAGTTGAAACAAATCCCAACCGCCGAATATCCGGCCCATGTACGGTCTCAATTCACCAAAGTTTATCGGCCTTTGCGAGCGCAAGTTCCACCCGGGAACACGGGCGAAGGGCGAGCAGTTGAAAACCAGTTGCCGCATTATCTCTTGCGACGCCACCGAGCGCGGGGCCAGGTGCGAGATCGTCGCCCAAGTGCAAGGCTCCGCTCTGGCGCCCTACGAGGTGCGTGTGGAGTGCGGAGTGCAGTCGGGCGCGCCGTTTTTGCACGCCTCCTGCACCTGTCCGGTGATCGAGAACTGCAAGCACATCTACGCGGCGATTTTGGTCGCCAGCACGTGGGATGAGGGGACCGGCGCGCCCTCCAATATCGTGCCGTTGCCGGCGGCGGCAGCGGCGCCACGGGCCGAGTTGTCCCCTGACTGGCAGGCCTGGCTGGAGCGGATTACAAAGGGGACGCGCGCCGGGGCTGTCGAGGCTTACGCGCCGGAGCAGAGCATTCGCCTGTTCTATGTCCTCAAACCGGCCAAGGCCCGGCGGGCGATCGCGGTCGAATTCTATCAAGGCCGGCAGGTGTCCACCGGCGCGATCAAGTCGAAATCGCAAATCTATTTGACGAATATCATTAATTCGGACTTGGGCGGCACCGTGCTTGCGTCCGACCGGATACTGGCGCGCAAAATCTACTTGCTCCAGGCCGACAACCAGTTTTACGGGGCGGAATTAAAGGGCAAGATGGGGGTGGAATTGCTGCCCGAAATCGTGGCCACGGGCCGTTGCTATTGGCGCGGGCTGGGCATCAAGAACCCTGTGCTCAGCGCCGGCCCCGCCCGCGCGGCCAAGCCGGTGTGGCGCACCGATGAGCGGGGCTGGCAGGAGCCGGGCTTGGAAGTGACGCCCCCGGCCGCCATCCTGCCTTTCTGTCCGCCGTGGTATGTGGACGAGAAGGAGGGAATCTGCGGGCCGCTGGAGACGGGCCTGCCGGAGGAAGTGGCGGCCGAGTGGCTCTTTGCCCCGAGGCTGGCGCCCGATCAGGCGGTGTTGCTCTCCGAGCATTTGCCCGGCTGCCAGCTTGGGGCGCTGCCCCTTCCGGCAAAAATCGAGGTCGAGATCATTGGGTCAATACCCCCCGTCCCGTGCCTGCGCTTGTTCACCGCGAACCGTCCGAAGATGTACACCTACTTCGACCGGGACGAGCCGGAGCAGATGCACTTGGCGCATTTGGAATTCGCCTACTCCGGCTCGCCGGTTTCGCCTCACAGCCGCGAGGTGGTGATCGACCTGTTCGAAAACAGCCGCTTGCGCCGGATCACCCGGGACATCCAGCTCGAGCGGGTGGCACTGCGGCGATTGGAGAACATCGGGTTCATTTCCGCCGAAGAAGTCTATTACATCAGGCATCACAACCTGGCCGATGAGTTGACATTCGATGAGGACGGCCAATGGATGGATTTCATGGTGCGACATCTTCCCAAGCTGTTGCAGCAGGGCTGGCGCGTGGAGATCGACCCGTCCTTTGCCTTCCGCATCGCCGAACCGCAAGAGTGGTACGCCGACGCCCAGCCCGGCGCGGGAGCGGATTGGTTCGACGCCGAAATCGGCGTGCAACTGGACGGACAGAAGGTCAACTTGCTGCCCATCCTCATGGAGCACTTTGCGGCGAACCCGGACCTTTTCGGGCCAGGGGCGCTCTCGCAACTGGATGACAAGGGGATGCTGTTGGTGCCGCTGCCCGATGGCCGGCGCCTGCCCTTTCCCGTGCCCCGGCTCAAAATCATGCTCAGCGTCCTGCTGGACCTTTTCGAGCCGAAAGCCCTCGACGAGAATGGCCGGCTGCGATTGAACCGGCTGCGGGCGGCGGAGTTGTCGGGCACGACCGGGGCCGACTCGTGGCGCTGGCTCGGGGGCGACACCTTGCGCCATCTCAATGAGAAGTTGCGGGATTTCCGCTCCATTCGCGCTGTGGCTCCGCCAGAGGGTTTGCAAGCCATCCTGCGCGGCTACCAGCAGGAGGGGTTAAACTGGCTGCAATTCCTCCGGGAGTATGAACTGGCCGGCATCCTCGCCGACGACATGGGCCTGGGCAAAACGGTCCAGGCGCTGGCTCATCTGTTGGAGGAGAAAAAGAGCGGACGCGCCAACCGCCCCAGCCTGGTGGTCGCCCCCACCAGCCTGATGACCAACTGGCGGCAGGAAACCGAGCGGTTCGCCCCCGGCCTCAAGCTGCTGGTTCTTCACGGCCAGGACCGCAAGGAACATTTCGAGAAACTGGGCGAGTACGACATGATTGTCACCTCCTACCCGTTGCTGCCGCGCGACGAGGCCGTTTTGCTCAAGGAGGAGTTCCACCTGGTGATTCTTGACGAAGCGCAATACATCAAAAACCCCAAAACCAAATACGCCCAGATCGTCTGCCAATTGCGCGCCCGCCATCACCTTTGCCTGACCGGCACACCAATGGAAAACCACCTTGGCGAGTTGTGGTCGCAATTCAATTTCCTCCTCCCCGGCTTTCTTGGCGACGAAGTGCGCTTCCGCCGCCTCTTCCGCAACCCGATTGAAAAGGGAGGCGACAAGGACCGGCGGCAGATGCTGGCCCGGCGCATCGCTCCATTCGTGCTTCGGCGGCGCAAGGAGGAAGTGGCGACCGAGCTGCCGCCCAAAACCGAGATCACCCAGAACGTGGAACTGGAGGGCGCGCAACGCGACCTTTACGAAACCATCCGGCTGGCCATGCACGAGCGGGTCCAGGCCGAGGTGCGGAGCAAGGGGCTGTCTCGCGCGCATATAATTATACTTGATGCATTGCTCAAGCTGCGCCAGGTTTGCTGCGACCCGCGCCTGGTCAAGCTGGACGCGGCCCGGGCGGTGAGCGAATCGGCCAAACTGGAACTGCTGCTGGACCTGGTGCCGGAGATGCTGGCCGAAGGCCGCCGGATACTGCTCTTCTCCCAATTCACCAGCATGCTGGCGTTGATTCAGGAGGAATTGGCCAGGGAATCGATCCCGTACGTCATCCTGACCGGCGAAACGACCGACCGGGCCACGCCGATCGAGCAGTTTCAAAGCGGGAAGGCCCCCTTGTTTTTGATCAGCCTCAAAGCGGGCGGCACCGGCCTGAACCTGACGGCGGCGGACACGGTCATTCATTACGATCCGTGGTGGAATCCAGCCGTCGAGAACCAAGCCACCGACCGCGCCCATCGCATTGGCCAGACCAAGTCGGTTTTCGTTTACAAGCTCATCACGCTGGGAACCGTCGAGGAAAAGATTCTCGCCCTGCAAAAGCGCAAGCGCGACCTGGTGGCGGGATTGATGGACGACAACCGCAAAGACATGCCGCAACTGACGGCGGAAGATTTGGAAGTTCTGTTTGCTCCGTTGGGTTGAACCTCAGAGGCGGCAACGAGGCAAAAAATCCCTCTGGCCGATGTCACGGGGGGAGTTTAACATTGTCACGCCATGCACCTGGGAGTTTTAGCCAAGACCTTTGTCCGGCCTGCTTTGGCCGGGACGCTCCACTCTGTCGTGGCTGGCGTGGCCTTTCTCCGCCGGCACCTTCGGGAATCCGAGGCTGAGGTGTCGATCCCCCTTTCCGGCTGGTTTCAACGGGAGGACATCGACTTTTTCTACCAACAGGCGGGCCGTGGCGTGCCCTTTTTCTTTCAACACGGTCTGGGGGCCGATGTCACGCAGACCTTCGGCCTGTTCCGGCCGCCGGCCGGAATTCGCTTGATTGGATTTGACTGCCGGGCGCACGGCCGGACGCGGCCGGTGGGGCCGGAGGATAAGATTCGGCTGGGGGCATTCGCCGATGACCTGGTGGCGTTGATGGACTATTTGAACATCCAGAAGGCGGTGGTGGGCGGCGTCTCGATGGGCGCGGCGGTGGCATTAAATCTTGCCATACGGTATCCGGGGCGCGTGCTGGGCCTTGTCTTGCAACGTCCGGCGTGGCTGGACGTCCCGCGGCGCGAGAACGCGGCGGTATTCGGGGCCATCGCCGGGCTGATCCGGCGGCATGGCGCGCGCCAGGGGCTGGAAATGTTCAAAAAGTCGGATCTTTACCTGCGGGCGCGGGAGGTGTCCGCGGCCAACGCGGAGTCGCTGGCGGCGCAATTCCTCCATCCACGGGCGGAGGAAACGGTGGCGCGGCTGGAAAGAATTCCACTTGACTCACCCTGCCGGGACCGGGCCGAATGGCGGGGGCTGAAAATTCCCACGCTGGTGCTGGCCAACGGCCAGGACTCGATTCACCCCCTTGATTACGGCCTCACCCTGGCGCGCGAGATCCCCAACGCCCAATTCAAGGTACTGACGCCCAAATTCGTCAGCGTCGAACGACACAACCGGCAAACCCAGCGATTTGTGGAGCAGTTTCTGCTCCGGCACTTCCAAGCACTGACAAGGAAAGTCCTCACGCCGTGAGAGGCACAGTCTTCTCTCCGAAATTCTTCTGGCGGCTCAGGGCGCAGTCCTCGCACAGACGGAAGAGGGCGGACCATTCATTTTCGAGTCTCGTATTGACAACGAGGTAATCCCGAACCCGCTTGACGCCGCAATACGAGCAAACGGCCGCGCTCCTTGCGGATTTGACAATGTTAAACGTCAGCGCCGCCTGCCACGGATTCCATTTTGCGAAGGCGGCGAACCATTTCTTGGTATGAGGTTTCAACAACGCGTTCATAATCAACGGCTTTGACGATGACAATCAACGCGGTGTTTAAACTTTCTTCGTCCCGTTCCACATTTCGGCAAAACCCCGATGCGCGGGCCTTCCATTTCCCCGGACAAGGCGGCGGAGTGGACCGATGATCCGAACCCCGGTGCGCCCGCCAGTGAGAGCATTTGCCGGCGGGACATTTTGGCGCGGCAAATTGTTGCAATTCGCGCCAAAGCGGTTCATCCTTCATTTTTTATGCGGGATGCAGTCAACACGCGTGAGCCGGCTTCCGTCCAGGCCGCCGTCCAAGAGGCGTATGTCGAGATGTTCCCGCAGGGAAACCGCAAGTATATTCCGATGATCTTCGACTGGGCTGTCTCCTGGTTTTCGGGGCGCTATCGGGATTACCTGCCCATCGACGCTCATTATCACGATCTGGAACACACCTTGCAGGGGATACTTTGCATGGCCCGCCTGCTGCGCCGCCGGCACGCGCTGGGCCTCGAGCCCCGCCTGACCCAGCGCCTCTTCGAACTGGGCATGCTCGCCATGCTCGCCCATGATACCGGCTACCTCAAACGGCGCGATGACGCCGAGGGCACGGGCGCCAAATACACCTTGATTCATGTCGATCGCAGCATTGAGTTCGCCGGCGAACTCATGCTGGGCAGGGACTTCCCCGTGGAGGACATCCTGGCCGTCCAGAACATGATCCGCTGCACCGGCGTTAATGTTAAACTGGACACGATCAAATTCCAGGACCAGGCCGAGCGGTTCGTTGGTTACGCCCTCGGCACGGCCGATTTGCTCGGCCAGATGGCCGCCCCCGATTACGTGGACAAATTGCCCGTTCTGTATCTGGAGTTCGCCGAAGCCGCCCGCCACGGCACCGACGGCAAAATGAGGCTCGGCGGCTTCTTTTCCAGCGCCGAGGACCTCATCCAAAAAACGCCGCTCTTCTGGGACAATTATGTCAAGACCAAGATAAACCGCGATTTCCTCGGCCTCTACAAGTGCCTCAACGACCCCTATCCCGACGGCCCCAATCCTTACCTCGAACGCGTCGAAGCCAACATGGCCCGGCTAAGGCGCGCCAGGGTCTGACCTTCCCGCAAGCGGCCCCGTCTCGCACACCGCTTCTATTCGCATGTCGCGCCAATACGTTTTGCAGCCCTTCCGCTCGCCGCTCAATTTGCGCATTGACTATGCCGGCGAGTTGAACGCCCAGCAGCACGCCGCCGTCACCGCCCCGCCCGGCCCCGCGCTGGTCATCGCCGGCGCCGGCTCTGGCAAAACCCGCGCCTTGACCTACCGCGCCGCCTTTCTCCTGGAGCAGGGCGTTCCCCCCGACCGCATCCTATTATTGACTTTCACCAACAAGGCGGCCCGGGAAATGATGGGCCGCGTCGCCTCCCTGTTGGGCGGGGAGATTTCCCGCCTTTGGGGCGGCACCTTTCATTCCATCGGCGCCCGCGTCCTCCGCCGCCACGCCGCCTTGCTGGGGTATGAGGCCGATTTCTCCATTTTGGACCGCGAAGACGCGCGGGATTTGCTCGGGGCCTGCCTGGGTGAAATGGAAATCGACCCCAAGGCGGGCCGTTTTCCCAAGCCCGATGTCCTGTCAGATATATTTTCCCTGGCGGCCAACAAGGACGAAACGGTCGAAGCCGTGGTGCGCCGCCAATTCGACTATTTCTCCTCCCTGGCCCCGCGCATCGCCCAGGTGCGCGAGGCCTACGCCGCCCGCAAGAAGGCCGCCAACCTGATGGATTTTGACGATCTGCTGGTCCTTTGGCTCCGCCTCTTGCGCGAGCGAGCCGACGTGCTCCAGGAACAGCAGCGCCGCTTCCAGTTCATCCTGGTTGATGAATACCAGGACACCAACAAAATCCAGGGCGCGTTGATCGATCTGCTGGCCGCGCGCCACCATAATGTGATGGTGGTGGGCGATGATTCCCAAAGCATCTATTCCTGGCGCGGCGCCCATTTTGAGAACATCCTCCAATTCCCCAAGCGATACCCTCGCGCCGCCATCTATCACATCGAAACCAATTACCGCAGCACCCCGGAGATTCTCAGCCTGGCCAACGCCGCCATTGCCGCCAACGTCCATCAATTCCCCAAGAAATTAACCGCCCAGCGCCGCCCGGGCCTCAAGCCCGTCCTGGCCCCCTGCCAAACCGGCGCCGAGCAGGCCGCCTTCGTCGCCCAGCGCGTTTTGGAATTGCGCGAGGAGGGGCGGGCCTTGAACAAAATGGCCGTGCTCTACCGCTCCCACTTCCACGCCTTGGAACTGCAACTGGAACTGACCCGCCGCAACATCCCTTTTGACATCACCAGCGGCATCCGCTTCTTTGAACAAGCCCACATCAAAGACGTCGCCGCGTACGTCAAATTCATCGCCAATCCCCGCGACGAACTGGCTTTCAAGCGCATCGTCCGCCTCCTCAACGGCGTCGGCGGCAAATCCGCCGACAAACTCTGGACCGCCTTCCGCGCCGCCGCCTCCGGCCCCGCCCTGGCCCCGGCGCTGCAAAGCATCACCGCCGCCGTTCCCAAAAAGTCGGCCGTCGGATGGGCCCAATTCACTGCCATGATCGCGCAGTTGGAAGCGCCGGAAATCCGCGCCAACCCCTCGAGCATGATCCAACTCGTCATGGAAGCCGGTTACGAGGAGTACCTCCAGGACCAATACCCCAACTTCCGCGCCCGCCAGGACGACATCGAGCAACTGGCCGCCTTCGCCACCCAGTTCCAGACCGTCGAGGATTTCCTCACCCAACTGGCCTTGCAGACCACCGTCGAAGCCGACGCCGCCGCCCCGGGCCGGCGTGACGACGAAGCCATCCGCCTTTCGACCGTCCACCAGGCCAAGGGCCTGGAGTTCGACGTGGTCTTCATCATCATGCTCTGCGACGGCCTGTTCCCCTCGGCCCGTTCCATGGAATCGGAGGAGGGGGAAGAAGAGGAGCGCCGCCTTTTTTACGTGGCCGTGACCCGCGCGCGCGACGAATTATATTTGACATACCCCGTGCTGCGCCTCTCCTTTGGCAACGCGGGCGAACTGATGCAGGAACCCTCCAGGTTCCTGCGCGAGCTGCCGCCCGAATTGCTCGACGAATGGCAGATGCGTTCCTTCAGCGCGTACTGACGCCCCCATCCCACGCCGGTTCAATGGGCCATCAGGCGGAAGAATTGCGCGGCGGCGTTGGTGGGCGGAAGTGTCACGTATAATGTTCCGTTGCTTTGGCCGGCCGGGTTGGTGACCAGGCTCCAAACAACCGGCGGCGCCAGATTTGTGGCGCAATATAATTGATAGCCGGGCGACGAGGCCGGCCAGAAAATGACCAGTGGATTGACCGATGAGCCTTGGATGCTCAGAGTGGGCGTGTTCGTCGGCGTGCCCAGGGCGGTAGCCGCGAAAACAAGGTTGTCAATGGCCAATCCTTGAGCCTGGCCGGCTGAATCGGCCATTTCCCAAACCAGCCACAGGGCAGCGCCCGAGGGCCAATTGGTGATGGCCTGGTTCGTCACGGCGAGGCCGATTTGGTTGGCCGGGGCCGTTCCATCCACCGCCGCGCCGCCAACGTCCCCGGCCACAGTTGGAAAAGAGACGTTGAAGGCCGGGAGATACGCGGTGGCCTGGGTGGACATCGGCGCAGTCGCCGTGGGATCAATCAAATAATAGCATTCCAGGGTCTTGGGGACGTTGGATTGACGCCAGATTTCGCCGGTCACTTGCAAGTTGATGAAGCGCAGAGTGGCGCCGGTGTTATTGATTAACTTTGCGCCAATGGCCGTGTAACCGGTGGTCTTGGTGGCCAGCAGGCCCAAAGCGCGGTTGGAACTGTCGGGCAGCCCGAAACTGATTTGTCCGCCGGTGGTCCAGTCGCCGTCGGTAGCCCCAAAGCGCACACCGACGCTGGCTGTGGGGTCGGCCAGCCCATACCAGCCGGCCATCGCGGCCAAGCCCAGACCGCCGGTTTTGCCCGTGGCTGAAACCGGAAACGCAAAATCAAACGGATTGGCCAGGGAATAAGTCACCCCGTTGATAGTCACCGGATTGGCCGTGTTGACCGAAGCGGCGCCCGGATCGGGCAGGGAATCGAAGTTCTGCGTGTAGATGGAACCCTCCGCGTCGTAAGCGATAAACGACGACGGCGGGGTCCCGCTGTTGTTGTTGCTGGCGCCGGGAGTGGGAGAATAAAACAGGACGCGGACAAAGCTTTGGCCGTCGGGCAGCGAACCATAAGACCAATTGGGCGGAATATTGGAATAATTGACATAGTCCAGCACTTGGGGTTGGCCATTGAAAACGCGGCTCAAGGTCACCGAACCGCTGCCGCCGCCGAGGGCAAAGCTGGTATGCAGTTGGCTCAAGGTGGAGAGGTTGGACTGGCCGTCGGCAAACACCACCAGGAATTGGCCGGGGCTGATGACCGCGCCGGAGGGGAAAGCCCAATTGGTCAGATTGGAATAATTGCCGGTCAGGAAGAGGTTGGTGAGGCCAACGGTGTTGGTGGTCGGGTTGTAAAGCTCCAGCCAGGGGGCGTGTTGGCCGGCGCTATTGGTGATGCCGGTCAGATTGTCCGGCTCCACTTCGTTGATCCATAGGGGCGGGAAAGGCGGGAGGCTGGCGGCCACGCTGTTGCTGGCGTCCGGGGTGAAGGGCAGAGGCGGGGGATTTGTTTTTCCCGCGCTCCAGTTCCCCACGCGCCAATTGTCCTGGCGCGGATCAATCAATTGCAGGGAGACGCCGGGGTCATTGGCATTGGCCGGCCAAGGCAAGACATCGTCAAAGAGAACTTGCGTCACGACCAGGTTACTGCCGCCGTCGGGTTGCTCCAGGGAAAGCAGTTGGCCGGGCGCCAGGGTGGCACTGAATGTGTCAAACACAAGGTTCGTCGCTCCGTAAGCCGCGGCAAAAGCCGGGGCATTGGCCGCCAGCACCAGGAATCCAAGCGGAGGCAGCAGGGAGCCTGAAGGAAAGCTGTAGGCGAGGCCCTGCAACTGCCAGCCGGACAAATCAAATGTGACATTGGGGGAATTGTTGGCCAGTTCCACGTACTGCGCGTTGCTCACCGCCGGATTCCACATGATTTCATCGATGGCCACTTGTCCGACCGGCGACGGGATCGCGCCGCTGTAAGCGACGGTCAACTGATTGCTGTCTCCGGCAATGGGCTGGCTGCCGCGATCCACGCCCACGATGCTCAAATTGTTCACTCCATTGGTCAACGGCACGCTCACGCTCCAGTTGGTCAGGCTCGTCCAGGTCAGCGGATAGGCGACGCCGTTGATCCAGACGAAATCGACATCGACCGGAGCTACCCCGGTGATAGACGCGACGTTATTGGTGAGGGCGACCGCTGGATTGACGGTGAAGTTGGTGGCGTTGACCGCGGCCAGTTGCGAAGCGATGCTGCTCTGGGCCTGGGAAAGCCACGGTTCGATGCTTTCGGTGGGATTTTCGACGCTCAGTCCGTTGTCAATGAAGGCGTTGTATTTGGCGGCGAGCAGCGGTCCGCTGTTGGCCACTGCCAGTGGTCCATTAACCAACTCCTGCAACGCCCGCCAATACATGCGCAGGAAGGCGGGAGTGCTGTAAATATTCTGCATGTTGGTGTCTTGACTGTTGACGGTGAACAGATTCTGTCCCGGGCTCCAGGAGCCGTTGTTGCCGAACACCGTTTCCAGCTCCCACATCAACAAGGTATATTTCGTGCCTTCTGTGCCGATGTAGCCGTAAAGATTTTGGGCGTTTTGCGAGC
>Ga0326727_10016257_pt1 | contig 15759 bp, 10 predicted proteins | sample MB2enrmetagenome_FD_207643 | JGI IMG/M metagenome (GOLD analysis project Ga0326727, IMG submission 207643) | Lab enriched peat soil microbial communities from McLean, Ithaca, NY, United States - MB29MY | ecosystem: Environmental > Terrestrial > Soil > Wetlands > Peat | place: USA: New York... | reverse complement strand
ATTGAAATCGATCATCTTTCATTTCGCGGTATTGGCCGTGTCCCTGTAGGACTTTATTTGGATACGGTAATCGCCTGGAATATTCACGACAACTACTTTCAAGGGTTCTCCGCAGAGGGCACGGCGTTGCGGGGTGGAAGCGCTCTGTACCTGACTATCGAGCGGAACGGTTTTTCAAACACTGGCCGCGGACTTGACCTGCAGAATGACTTTGCGTCGATTTCAACTTATTACGGGTGTAATGTCTGCTGGATCAAGGGAAACATTTTTAGCGATGGACTCGGCGAACGGATGAGCGGCATCATCCATTTCTACGACAACGATGTGGAAAGCGGATCGTCGATCGCGCCTGTGGGGTCAGGCTTCGATTATTGGGGTGCGGTAGAGTTCAGCGACAGATTCGTCGGGAGCTTTGATGCGGATAACAACTATTTCGAATTAGCTATGGGGCCAAGTGCTGTCCAAACTGCAACGGATACGAGCATTGCAGCAGGGTTACAGACGGTAACACCGAAATCGATGACACACATTGTCGTGGGAGCCATTCTTAGTATAGATGGCGGTGAACAGCAGGAATTCGTCAAGGTGACGGCGGTTACGCAAACAAGTTTCACAGCAGCGTTTCACAATTTACACGATGGAATTCCAGTGCCGATTTTCAGCCCTATGGTCGGCTTCAACATCAATACTCCAGCTTGTGGAATGTGTCGCATTGCACATAACACAATGTATGGAGAGGGTTTCTCGAAACCGGGAAGTACGGCGATACTGCTGGCCCACCGGTCAGGGGAAGGATACGCCTACGGCATTGAAATTGAAGGAAATACACTGGCAAGATGGGACATTGGAATTCGCAATGCGCCGCCTGCCAATCAGACAGGAATTGCACAATGGATCGGGGAAAACCGTTTTGCGGGGAACGAAGTGAAGCATCCGGTGCTCGGTTCGGTGCAAACGACGCCAAGGACACAAGCAAATACTGCTGAGGTTGTAGAATTTGCCGAAACTGCCGGAGGGAGGGTCACGCTTACGCTAAATACTCAGAGCGGTTATTTGCCGCTGGGCGGGCAACCGGTATATTTGTCGGGCCTGAAAGCCGCGCCATGGTTGAATGATCGTTATGTAACTACACTTGCTGCGTCGAAAAGTGGAAAACAGACGATAATTGAATTTCGGGACCCCGAGAGGCATGGTATTGTCGCACAGGAACCAGAGACGGGCAAAGCAACCACTCCGAGCATTCGAGCGGCGACGCAGATGATTGACACCGGACAGACCGTGAACTACTCAGGGGAAGCAGTGAATCTCGGCGTGGTTAAACAGGAGGCGGACAAGTCAATCGACCTGACCCGAGGCAATATCTTCACGTTGAGCTTCAACGCACCAACAACGGTCTCGGGGATTTATCCACCGGGACCGACCGCCGGCGATTTCTTTGTACTGATGTCCGACAATGAGAATGCCACTCTCGCTCAGAGCGCGTTTCACCTATGCCTGGGGAAGGACTACACCATGCAGCCGAATCTGCCTGTGATGTTTGTCGTCGGTCAAGATCGCGTGGTGCGCGAAGTTGGCATGACTTCCTGCAGCGGGCTACCGGGTCCGGGCGCCAAGCAAGATCGGGTGCAGGAGCTCCATTGAACACCATGGGCTAACACTTATTGGAAGATGGGCATCAGGATTTACTATGAGCGACTCACTCGAGACGAGCATCAACTCGCGTTCTACTCCGTACCGCCGAATTAGATCGCGTAGTTAGACCCGAGACGAACTGTCTATTGGACTTCACCTGCAAGTTAACGCTATCGCTATCTCCTACGGTGGCGCTCGACTCCGTAGGACAAATTACGGTTCATTGGTGACGCCAAACGACTGGCTGGCGTGCCATCGTCGACAGCATGTGATCCGGAAAGTGTTTGCGCACTAACTGATTAAAGAGTATCGGCAGGAAGCTATTATCCCAATGGTATTGCACCTATGAATCGAATTCTTCTGTCTATTCCCCATATGTGCGGGACAGAGAGAGTTTTCGTAGATCAAGCCTTCGACTCGAACTGGCTTTCTACGGTGGGGCCGAACATCGACGCATTCGAGGCGGAGTTTGCAGCACGGGTGGGTTTACCTTCCGTTGCCGTTGCCAGCGGGACAGCAGCCATTCATCTCGGTCTGCGACTTTTGGGTGTGAACCGTGGAGATAGCGTCTTTTGCTCGACGCTAACATTTGCAGGCGGATGTAATCCGATCCGATATCTTTGCGCTGAACCTGTGTTTCTGGATAGCGACTATGCCTCCTGGAACATGGATCCACTCATTCTTGAATCAGCCCTTCGAGAGTCGAACCAGAAGAATCGTCTTCCACGGGCGCTTATCGTTGTTCATCTCTACGGACAATGTGCGGACATGGAACCCATTCTTGATATGTGCAACCACTATGGAGTGCCTGTTCTTGAGGATGCGGCCGAGGCGCTGGGAAGTACATACAAAGGGAGGCCTGCGGGTTCCCTCGGCGATGTCGGCGTCTACTCATTCAATGGGAACAAGGTTATTACAACCACGGGCGGCGGAATGCTCGTTTCTCGTAATGCAGAGTGGGTACAGAAGGCGCGGTTCTGGTCTCAGCAGGCCCGTGACCCCGGCCTTGCCTACGAGCACTCTGAACTTGGTTACAACTACCGCATGAGTAATGTCCTTGCGGGGATCGGCCGGGGACAACTCGAAGTCCTCAACCTCCGTGTCGAGCAACGCCGTGCCATTGCGTTTCGCTATCGCGATGGATTCTCAGATCTACCTGCGATCACTCTGATGCCCCAGGCTCCGTATGGGCTCCACACGAATTGGCTCAGCTGTTTCCTGATCGACGAGAGGGAATTTGGTTGCTCCCGGAACAGGCTGATCCAGGCTCTTGATGAGGCAAACGTTGAGTCACGCCCCGTGTGGAAACCAATGCATTTACAGCTCTTGTATTCAGGATGCAAATGCTACGGCGGTGCAGTGGCAGAGGATCTATTCCGTCGCGGAATCTGTCTGCCAAGCTCGAGTAGCTTGACTGCGGCCGAACAGTTATACGTCATCAATTGCGTACGACGGACGGCTGGCGCAAGTCCATTGGCCGCCCTGATCCAGACAGAAAGCGCTATAAGATCCAACGACTCGATTTTAACGAATTGAGGCCAAGAAGATGCGCCATAGATTAGGCAAGATTAACAAAGCGACTCTCTTCCGTTCCATCATCGTGTGGACCTCTCAGGCGGTGATGTTTGCGTTCGCAGGTGTGTCAGCATTTCTGCTTCGGTTTGATTTCCATCTGCCAGGAGCGTACCTTCCTCATTTAGCATCCGCACTCCCGATCTGGATTGTGACAAAAAGTGTCGTATTTCAAGTATCCGGTTTGAACCGGCGCGGATGGCGATATGTATCCACGCCAGATTTGTATCGACTACTTATTGGAAACCTGGCAGGAACGGTATTGAGCTGCATGCTGATTCTGGAAACCGGTCCAGGTCGCTTCCCACGATCACTCTATGTTATCGATATGCTGCTTTGTTTCCTGGGTACCACTGGGATGCGTTTAGCCGTACGCATGGTTGCAGAGCTTGGGCGAGAGAGACAGGGTACTGCCGAGCAGAAGAATGCATTGATTTATGGCGCAGGAGATGCCGGATTAATTCTACTTAGAGAGATTAAGAACAATGCGAAGCTGTCTTACCGAGTCTTCGGGTTTCTGGATGACCGTGAAGACAAAAAGGGATTGCGCCTCGGCGGAGTACCGGTTCTCGGTGGAGGCGACAAAGTAGCGACTTTTGCAAGAAAGTACAGTATCGAGACAATTCTGGTTGCAATCCCGTCCGCCACGGGTGCGGAGATGTCCCGTATCTTGGGCCTATGCCACGCTGCCGGGGTGGAATGCAAGACCGTGCCGGGATTGGATGAGGTAATTGAGGGGCGCGGACTCGCCGGCCAAATCCGCGAGGTCGCAGTTGAAGATCTATTGGGGCGCAATCCTGTTCGGCTCGAAGAGGACGAAATTCGCCGCGCGTTGCAAGAGCATGTAGTGCTCGTGACGGGTGCCGCCGGTTCAATCGGGTCTGAACTTTGCCGTCAGATTGCGCGTTTCCAACCCGCCGGAATCGTGGGTTTCGACGCTGCAGAGTCGCCGCTTTTCGAGATTGATCGCGAAATGAGGCAGAGGTTTCCTCACATCCCATTTCACGCCGAAGTCGGCAGCATACAGCGCCGCGACCGCCTGGATGAAGTCCTGAATCGATACAAGCCTGCCACCATATATCACGCCGCAGCTTACAAGCATGTGCCATTGATGGAAGCGCACGTTTTCGAGGCCGTCGAAAACAACGTATTTGGCACGTACAACGTGGCGGTGGCAGCTGCGGACCACGGAGTCGCGGACTTCGTCATGATTTCCTCCGATAAGGCCGTCCGCCCCACCAATATTATGGGTGCTACAAAGCGTGTGGCCGAAATGCTGCTTATGGCCCTCGAAAGCAACCAGACAAAGTACGCGGCGGTGCGCTTTGGCAACGTGTTGGGGTCGAACGGAAGTGTGATTCCAATTTTCAAGAAACAGATTGCGGCTGGCGGGCCCGTCACAGTGACACATCCAGAGATGCGACGCTTCTTCATGACGATCCCGGAGGCGTGTCAGCTTGTGCTCCAAGCAGCGGTGATCGGTCGCGGCGGTCAAATTTGTGTATTGGACATGGGCGAGCCGGTTAAAATCGTGGACTTGGCAAGGAATCTGATTCTTCTCTCAGGATTGCGTCCCGACGAAGACATAAAGATCGAATTCACCGGCGTGCGTCCCGGCGAGAAACTCTACGAAGAACTGAGCACCTTGCTCGAAGACACAGTACCTACAGCGCATGAGAAAGTCAGAGTCTTCGTAGGCAACGGCTTGCCGGAAGGCGATATGTTGGTGTGGCTCGAGAAGCTACGGGAAATCTGCGTCACACGCGATGTGGGTCGACTGGTCTTAACATTAAAGGAAATCGTGCTCGACTACAGCCCTAGCGCTCCTCTTCTTAAGCGCGTGATAGATCCCCGAACTCGCTTTGCCGCAACCTCGGTTTCCCTGTCATCAGATACCTCGGCGTGGCCGGCGCCGGCACAACTTCATGAAGATCGCCCCTATCCGCCGGGAGTTTTCCGCGATCGGTAGCAATGGCGTGGGCGACCGTATGCCTCCTTAGCGCATTGTGAGGAGTTCGCAAACGGAACGCCGATTCTCTATACGCAGCATTCGATTTCAAATTGGACGATCACTGCTGAATAGCGACTTGGTTGTAACTTGGTTTGGTTCAAACCAAATCGCGTCCTGCGTGGTTCATTCGCAGGACAGTTAAGACTTGAAAACGGAGAGTGCTATGGTTTTGTTCTACGTTGACCCAGGGGGCGCCAGCCTCCTCATGTACATACTTGCCCCCATCTTTGTTGCTCTGTCGGTTTTGAGTGGCTGGATCAAAAGAAAAACACTGGGAGCCTGGGAGCGAGCTTCGCGCCTGTTCGGGAGGCGGACTTAATGGCCCAAGGGGGTTTTTTCTCGAGTGTTGAGAAGATCTCGCAGCATCCTCTAAGTCCGGTTCCTCTCATAGTGGTCTGCGTGGGCTATTGGCTTCCTCTGGATTTCATCCTGGACAGTCGTAGACTGCTTGACGCTCCAACGATGGACCGGCTTCATGCTATTGCTGCCATTTCTATCCTGACGGCGATTGTGGCAGTCCTTGTTGCGGCCTCGACTTGCATCGTCGCTGCTCTTCTGGCGCCACTGTGCAGGGCCTCCTTTCAAAATGCCGCTCGAGTGGCTCTGTCATTTGTCGCAAATGTGGCGTTTTTGCTTGCGACGCTTGAATCATTCCGCCGCATTGTGGCCATACCGGACAGACTGTGGACGCAGATTGTTTTTTTACTGGCTTTTGTGGTTCTTGCCGTTTGGACGATTCGCAAGAAGCTGCAATTGACCACGTCTCCATTTCTGCCAACGCTCCTCAATATCCTGCTGATCGTGGTGTATTTGCCTTTCGCCCTTGCTCTCTGGATGGCCCGCAGGAAACTTGAGCTGAACAAATTTCTCTTCCTGCCAAGACTCCTTACTGTACTGTTGCTTCTGGTTTCTGTGCCCCTCGTCGTGCAAGAAGCGGTACAGACACGTCCTCTCTCACAAAGCGGCGTTGCCCACGCGGCAAATGGTCGCGGCAATCAGCCTCGCGACATCGTACTCATCACCTTCGACGCGCTCTCAGCACGTCATCTGCACTCGGACGGTTACCAGCGCGCAACATCGCCGAACCTGGATGCCTTTTCTGCAAATGCCATCGTATTCGAGAATTTCTACGCGAATGCAAACTGGACCCGTCCCGGAATTGCCAGCATTTTGAACGGCGTCAGACCATGGACTCATGAAGCCGATGTTCGAATTCCGTCGAAAGCGTTAACCGGGAAACAAAACCTCATTTCCATATTGACGGCAGCGGGATACGACGTGAATATCGTGCAATCCAATTCCAATGCCGATTTTGGAGATGAAGGGATCAGGCCATCCGGACGTGAGATCTTTTTGGATTGTTGTTACCATTTGCTTAGCTGGATTCCTGTTGAAAGGCTGCCCTCATACAGTCTTGCGTGGGAGTTTGGACCAAACAGCTTGATTGTAGGTTTCGAAGGCACCTACCTTCGTCGCCCAGAGGGTAAGAATCTCGGTTATTTGCCCGCTTCTGAAGAGTTGCTGCACAACGCTTCTTCGCAGCGTCCGTTGTTTTTCTGGATACATGTGATGATTCCACATGATCCCTACGCTGCTTCGGCGCCGTTCCTGGGCGTTTTTGATGGTTCACCCGGCGCACGTACAGCTCGGACAAGCAGTACGCTGCATACCTTTCACGACCACATCGATCTAAAACGTCAACTCCTCCTATGCGCGCGCTACGACGAAGCCGTCCTCATGGCGGACGACTTTTTTGGCAAATTCGTCCGGCTTCTCAAGCAGCAGGGGCGCTATGACCAATCCTTGATCGTGGTGACAGCTGATCACGGTGAAAGCACTCTTCCTGTCTACGACGGCCATGGCGGTCCTTTGCTCACAGAGGAACTTATTCGGGTTCCGGGCCTCATTAAGCCACCGTCCGCCTTTACTCCGAAACATGAATCGCGTTTGATGGAACAGGTGGATCTTGTCCCCACTATCCTCTCTTATGCCGGGTTGCCCGTGCCCGCGAAATGCGAGGGACGCGCCTATCCGGATAAACCTGAAGATCTTCCGGTCTTTTCCATGAACCGGGACCTTCGAGCTCACGAGAAGAGCCTCAACGTCGCCATGCGCGACGGCGACTGGAAATACGTAATCCACTTCGGGCGCTGGAGGCATCCATGGCCGCAGCAGGAGCTCTATAACCTCGCCTCCGATCCCCAGGAGCAGACGAATCTTGTCAGCGGCCAGCCGGAACGAGCTGCCTCTATGCAACAGCGTGTTCTCGATGAGATTTCGCGGCATGGCATCTCGTTGAACGAGTTTCAGCCTTGAGCCAACCTGAATTACTACCGGCGGGACGGGAGCTTACGAGTTGGCTGTGCCGGAGGGGCCGACCGGATCGCGCCGGCCGCGCGATTTTGTGGCTTTACCGTTGGCGCTCGTTTGGGCTCGAATTCGGCTATAGCGCGTTACAACGCAAGAGCGCGACAAATGGGCAGTTTCCCTACCCGGAAGGGGAGGGTCTGGTTTTTATACAGGGCTTCTGGCGCTCGGGCACCACTCTTTTGCACGAACTGCTGGCAGAGATTCCGGGTTGCGCTGCTCCGCGTACCTGGCAGTGCATGAATCCTTCGGCCATGCTGGCGCCTTCTATGCGCCCCCGGGAGAACCAGGCCGTCAAGCGGCCGATGGATGAGGTCATGGTCTCCTCATTCTCGCCGCAAGAAGATGAGTTTGCGCTGATGGCCATGGGGGTTCCCAGTATCTACCGCGGTTTTTTGGACCCGCGAAATCTGCACGAGTTGGTGCGATATACCGATCAGGCGTACTGGACAATTGAGAACCCGAACTGGGTGAAAACGCTGGAGGCGTTTCTTGCTTGGTGCCCGGAGCCAGGACGGGATCGCCTCATTGTCAAAAGCCCCGGGCATATTTTCCGAGTTGATTCACTTGCGGCGCACTTTCCCAAGGCGCGCTTCGTATGGATTCTGCGCGATCCGGTTCAGTTGTGGAGATCGAACCTGAAGATGTGGCGGATGATGATCGAACACTACGGATTGTGGGAGGCAAAAAGGGGCGAATTGGAAGATTTTATTGAGGCAGCGCTGGAGGCCTACGCGAAGCTGATCGAAGACTTGCATGGCAGGGGTTGTTTTCGCGATCAACCTGCATGCTCCTACGAAGCGCTGACCAGCGAACCCGCAGCCACTCTGCCCGGATTAGTGGATCGGCTCGGGTTGGGGCCATGGTCGGCCCTCGATGCGAACCTGCAAGCCAGCCTGCTGTCGCGGCCCAAACCAACTGCCACCTCAAGCTCCATTCCCACAGACGCTCCAGAGGCTGTGCTTCTCCGCATTCGCGCGACCCATGCTGCGATTCTCTCCGCGCTCTGAAGTGTGGACTCAGAACAATATGCTTGCCACCCGGCAATTCATTCGTATGAATGATCCTCTTGAAGGTTCACTGCATCTTGCACACCGTGTCGTTACGATGGGCGGGGGAATGGCATGTCTATAGTGCTCCGCGGCCTGAATTCGCATCTTCGGCACAGGTCTGGCGACGGAAATCTGGATACGCCGCCTCGCGGGCGAAGAAAAGCATTCGATGTCGATTGGGGGCGATTCGGTTCGTCATGAGAGTGAGGCGTCAAGACGCCCACTTTTCTTCAGCGCTCTGGCAAACTGCGTCGTTCAAATCAGAAGCGTGCTGACCGATAACTCCAACTTCGACCAGCTCCGCCAGGTAAGGAAGCAACCTTCATGACGGGTTTCGATGCGACCTCGATATCCCCGAGTTCTACCTCGAGCGAGAAGCATTGCTGCACCGCAGCTAGCGCTATTACCACTTTGCATTGCTGCCTGATTTCCATCACAAGGCCTTCGACGCCTTCAAAGACACCGGTACGAATTCGGACCCGCGTACCGGCTGAGATGCATGGATGAGGGCGCAATAGAAGTCCACCGGCGAGCCCCTCCCGAATCTTATCGAGTTCCGAAGAACTGACCAAGTTCATTGCGTCGTCGCCCAGCGAGCACACAACCCCAGGGGTGCTGATGGCCGTGATCCTTTCATGGGGCGAGTATCGTACAAAGACATATCCGGAGAAAAGCGGGCGCTCAGTAATGACGGTTCGATCGGTCCACTTCACGCGTTCGCTGTAGAGCGGCAGGTAGTGCTCCACTGCACGGACGGCGAGATGTTCCGCCACCCGTTTCTCGAAGTTCGAACGAACGTGCAGCACTTGCCATGGGCGCTGATCCGATACATCCCTCAGAACAGCCCGGCGGCTCTCGGTGCGGTCTCCAAAGACCTCGACATTGACTTCATTGTTGGGAAGCATGGTTCGTCCAAAATATAGAAATGCATGCTAAGGATAAGGAAATATTAGGGGTAGTGTCCAGAGTTTTTTCGCACTTTCGATCTTCCGTGGAACTTAGGAAGGTTGTTGGGTTGAGGATATTCTTGGTTCTGACCCCCATGGGGGCCAGAACCAAAGCCGCTCAGGCGATGGCCTGGACCTCGGCCAGGTTCTCCACCAGTCCCAGGCACTTGTCGGAAACGAACAACTGGACGCCCTTCAGTCCGCGCTGCTTCAGCTCGCACAGGAACGCCGTCCAACTCTGTCCATCTTCCTTGGCGCCTTCACTGACCCCCAAGAATCTCCCGATAGCCGCTCTGTGCCACGCCGATGGCCCCCAACACTGAGACGTTCTTCACATCGCCGCCCCAGTTCCGCTTCAACCACAGGCCATCCAGAACGACGTACGGAAAATTGCCCACCAGCGGCCGTTCTCGCCACGCGTCGATCTTGCCGTATATATTCTGGTTCAGATCACTCACCGTCGAGGCCGTGACCCGCCTGCCTCACAGTGCCGCGGTGATGTCTTCCACACGCCGTACGCTTACCCCCGCCAGGTACATCTCGATCAGCGCTTCTTCGGCCGACGGCTCCCGCCGCCGGTGGCGCTCGATGATCGCCGTCTCGAACAGCAGCGTGCGCAGCTTCGGAATCGTCAGCGTCACCTCGCCGGCCTTGGTCTGAAGATGCCGGTCATAGCTGCCCGCCCGCGTGTCCTTCCTACCCTCTGTGCGCTCTCACCTCCTGGCGCCGCATAATCGATCTGCCTCGGCATCCAACAGCGCGTTCAACGTCTCTTCGACGGTCGACCGCACTACCTCGTCCAAATGCGCCTGGATGCGCCCTTCGTCAATCTGCACCACAGGTCCCAACGCCGGCGCCCTCTCACCGCCAGATCCAACTCCTGCTTCCACAGTTGGCTCCATCGTGTTCGCCTCGGAGGTCTCGCTCCTCCTGCTTGTACCAGCCTCCCAGGCCCCAACTCAAATCAAATGTGCGAAAAATATTGTATGTTATCCGCTCCCAGGGGATTCTTGCCGGTAATCGTCCCAACGGCCTGATATGTCGGATTACTCGAAACCAGCCCTATGTTAACCTGTAAGACACAGGACCCCAGCCATGGACGAAACCAGCGTTTATGAACGCCTGACAACGGTATTCCATTCTGTTTTTGGTGACGAATCCATCCAGCTAACGCCAGAAACCTCTGCAAAGGATATTGATGGTTGGGACTCGTTGACTCACATCCGGCTTATCCTGACCGTCGAGAAGGCATTCAGGGTTAAATTTACAACTTCAGAGATAGGCAAGCTCAGTAACCTCCGGGATCTGGTGGCTCTCATTCATGCCAAGCTCTGATTCCGGGTTTCTTCACGGCCTGTCCTGCGGCAAATGAGCACGGGTTCTACCGGCCATGAAGCCTACAGAAGGTTCTGCTTCAAACAAGCTTAACTTTGTACCTTCAGCGTGCCGTTACCGGCGTAAACCAGATGGCAAGGATGAGAAAACATGGTATCGTCGCGAATGTTGTGAAGGACAGATTGAGTTTATGAATGCGCTCTACTCAGAGCTCCAGTGGCTTCCACGCGCCCCCAAAGACTTCTTTGCGTCGCTCAAAGCACTCGCTGATGTGCCTGAACATCTCGGCCGCGACCTCCAGGCCCTGGCCACGCATTTCCTTGATATCAATCAGCTCACCTGCATCGCCAGGATTATTGACAAGGCGCGAGCAGATCGGAAATCCCTTGCCCCGCTCGTTCCGTTCCGCCTCGCGGTCCTTACCAATTCGACTTTTGATATGGTGATTCCCGCCCTCGTCGCGACCGCCACTCGCCATGGCATCGACCTCGAGATCATTCAACCTTCCTATGACCAGGTCGCACAGGAAGCCCTCGCGCCCGACTCGAAGGTGAACACGTCCAAGCCTGACGCTGTTTTGTTTGCTCTCGATTACCGTGCTCTGCCGCTCAAACTCTCGCTGAACGATCCAGATGGTTCTGCCGCCACGATCGGGGGCGTTCTGGGTTATCTCCAGTCGCTTGGTGATGGCATTAAAGCGAATTCTTCGGCCGTATGCATTTTTTCCACCTTCGCTCCTCCCGTAGAGCCCCTCTTCGGCAGCCTTGACCGTGCATTGCCCGGTACACGGCGCTACCTCCTCGACTCCATCAACCGCGAGCTCGCCGCTTTCACCCTGAAGTCAGGAGACGTTCTCTTTGACGTCGCTGCCCTTGCTGAAACTGTCGGCCTTGCCGACTGGCACAACGCGCAATTGTGGAACATGGGCAAGATCGCAGTCTCCGATGAGCTGATTCCCCTCTACGCCGATCACATCGGCCGAATCGTAGCAGCCCTTCGGGGGAAGAGCCGTAAGGCCCTTATCCTCGATCTTGACAACACAGTCTGGGGCGGAGTCATCGGTGATGACGGTCTGGATGGCATCCAGATCGCCCAGGGCGATGCCTGCGGCGAGGCTCATCTTGCGGTCCAACGCCTGGCTCTTGAGCTTCGGGAGCGCGGAATCGTTCTCGCCGTCTGCTCCAAGAATACCGATCAGGTGGCACGCGAGCCCTTCCTGAAGCACCCTGAGATGCTGCTTAAGCTCGACCACTTCGCCGTCTTCCAGGCCAACTGGAACGACAAGGCCACCAACATCCAGGCCATCGCCGACGAACTCGCACTCGGTATCGATTCCGTGGTCTTCCTCGATGACAACCCGGTGGAGCGTGGCTTGATCCGCAAGCTGCTGCCGCAAGTGGCTGTCCCCGAGTTGCCTGAGGAGCCGGCTTTCTATGCTCGCACGCTGGCTGCTACGGGCTATTTTGAGGCGATTGCCTTCGCCGAGGAGGATTTGAAGCGAGCAGGTTTCTACCAGGACAACGCCAGGCGCCTGAGCTTGCAGAACCAGGTGGGGGGCGTTGACGCCTACCTCGCGTCGCTCGAAATGACCATCACCTTCCAGCCCTTTGACGCCACCGGTCGCGCCCGCATCGTCCAGCTCATCAACAAGTCAAACCAGTACAACCTCACCACGCGCCGCTATACAGATCCCGAAGTCAGGGCCGCCGAAGAAGATCCCGATGTCTTCACCCTGCAGGTCCGCCTCTCTGACGTCTTTGGCGACAACGGCATGATCTCCGTGATTATCTGCAGGCCCGGCGCACCCGGCACATGGGAGGTGGATACCTGGCTGATGAGCTGCCGCGTACTCGGCCGTAAGGTTGAGCACATGATCCTGCGTGAGTTGCTCGCCCAGGCCCGTGCGGCCAACATCCACACCATTAACGGCGTTTACAAGCCCACAGAGAAGAATAAGCTGGTCATCGATCACTACCAGAAGCTGGGTTTCACCAGGATCCACGAGGAGCCCAGCGGCTTGACCCGTTGGGAGATTGCCACAAATGGACCCGGTCCCGAGTCTACGCCGATGAAGGTTGTCCGCGTTGGGTTCCCTGAATTGGCTGTCGAGGTCACGCAATGATGCCGCCGCAGAGTCAGCCGGGATCGGGCAATAGGAAGTTCAGACCAATCCGTGAGACCGCAATCGTCGTTCTTTTGGGGATGATGACCGTTGCGATCCTGCTCCGGGCGGGCGAAACAATCTCAGCGAAAACCTTCGTATACCGGGGCAGCCAGAGGCCCTGCTTCCGCTTCGATGATCCCGTCTACGGCACGCGGGGAGTGCCGAATTCAGTTTGCAAGGCTAGCTTCCCTGAAGGGGAGATGTCTGAGTATCGCCTGAACAATTGCGGTCACCGCACCCCATTGCCTTGCGGCCCGAAGCCTCCCGGCGTCTTCCGCATTGTCATGGTGGGCTCATCGGCCGGGATGGGAGATGGGGTCTCATTTGAGCAGTCTTTCGCAGGCCAGCTCTACGACAATCTGCCGCGCGATCTGCATCGTCCCATCCAGCTCTACAACATCTCCATCATGGGCGTTGGTGCTGCTCCCCGCTACCGTGCCGAGTTCTTCTCCGACGACATTTTGACTCTTCAGCCGGATCTGATCCTTTACACCGTGAGTCCCTACGAGCTCTTTTTGAAGGATCCCGGTTTTACCGTTCCAACTGCCTCCGAGCAGTCCGTTAAAAAGAACCCCATGGATCGCCTTGGTATCGCGTCCCGTTTTTCAGAGGTCCTTCACGAAGCGCCCTTGGCTGTGGCCATCCGGCATTATCTCTATCGGAGTCAATACATCTATCTCAAGGCAGCCGTGGAGGGCGATGAAGAGCAGAAATGGTGCCTGAGAAAAACACCTACGCCAGAGGCGAGGGAACTCATCAATCAGTTCGATCGGAACTTTGCCGCGTTCATGGGACAGGCGGATCGGGCGGGGATTCCCGTAGTTGTGTTAATGACTCCGAGGAGATCCCAGGTGGCGATGGTCTCATCCGGCGACTGGTCCAGCGAATATGATCCCTACTGGCTCGACTCGCAGGTACTTGAGATTGCCCATCGTCATGGCGCAGGCGCACTTGACATCCTACCCACGCTGGCCCTGATCCCCGATGAAGAGTCGCTCTACTTTCCAAGCGATCAGCATCCTAATGCAAAAGGCCACGCCGTATTGGCGCAACTGATCGAGCGTGCGCTTACAGCAGGGTCGATCCCGCAATTAAAGGCAAACTGAATTCGAATGGACTCAGCTTCCTTTCAATTTGTTGGCTTCGGTCTGGCCGTCGCAATCCTGTCGAATTTCTCGCGCAAAGCTGCATGGCGCTCGGGCGTGCTCTTTGTAGCCAGCCTGGCCTTCCTCTATCTGCTGGCTCCGCAACCTCTCACACTTCTGCCGCTGGCCGGCTTCCTGGCGATCGGTTACCTGGGCGTTTTCCTGCTTGAGCGCGGAGTGGCCCGCTCGTACACCTTCAGCCTGCTGGTCATCATTTTCGCCTATATCTGGCTTAAGAAGTACACCGTCCTGCCCGCAGCGCTCTTCCTCAAGGCCCCCTACTTCACTATCGGCCTCTCCTACATCTTCTTCCGCGTCCTGCATCTGCTCATCGAGACCGCAGATCGCCCTGGAGACCGCCGTCTAGGCCCCGGCCGTTACCTGCTTTACACGCTGAACTTCACCACGCTCATCTCCGGTCCCATTCAGCGCTATGAAGACTTTGCCGCTGCGCAGTTTTCTGAAGAACCCGCGCCGCTCGACGTCCGCGTAGTGGGCCTTCAGATCGAACGCCTTGTCCGCGGCTTCTTCAAGGTCAACGTGTTGGCCGCGTTGTTGGACGCCGTGCACCATGACGCGTTGTTTGACATGATTCACCCCGCTACTCCGGCCGGCAGAATCTCCGCAGTGTTGTGCATTGTTGTTGCCTACCCCTTCTACCTCTATTGCAATTTCTCGGGCTATATTGACGTGGTTATCGCTATCGGACGGCTCATGAGATTGCTACTTCCGGAGAATTTTGACCGCCCCTTCTCGAGCAGCTCGTTTCTCGAGTTCTGGAACAGGTGGCACATGACGCTCTCCAACTGGCTCAAGACCTACGTCTACAATCCCCTGCTGATTGCCTTGATGCGCCGTATTCCTTCTGAATCGATGCAGCCCTTTCTCGGCGTCTTTTGCTTCTTTGTTACCTTTTTTCTGATCGGCGTCTGGCATGGACGTACCTCGGAGTTCATCGTCTTCGGCGTGCTTCAAGGCGGCGGCGTGTCGGTCAATAAGCTATGGCAGCTGGGTCTGGCCCGTGCCATGGGTCGCAAGGGCTATAAGGCGTTGGCGAAGAAGTCAATCTATGTCGCTCTCGGGCGCGGCCTGACATTCAGTTGGCTTGCCTTCACGCTCTTCTGGTTCTGGGCAAATTGGAAGCAGATCGATAAGATCATTGGCGCCCTCGGCGGCGTTCAATGGCTCTGCTTTTGGCTGGCCATCTGGCTGGGCGCGACGATGGTGCTGGCGGCGTGGGAACGGCTTCGCGCCGCGCTGCTATCGATCCGGACCGCGGAGGGACCGGTGCTCACCAGCCGATACGCGCGCGCTGTCTATGCGTCCACACTCGGCTTGGCCGCCCTCGTTATGACCGTCCTGCTCAACCAGCCCGCACCAGGCGTCGTCTACAAAGCGTTCTAGGATCGAACATGGGATTCCCTTCTCAAGGGGCCCGCGGCGGTTGGTACACTCGAGCTGAGTGCGTGGACCGGAGGAGGGCCGCGCTCCGGAATCATGGCTGTCGACCTGGGAGCTTCGATCAACATGGATA
>Ga0326727_10016254_pt1 | contig 15761 bp, 14 predicted proteins | sample MB2enrmetagenome_FD_207643 | JGI IMG/M metagenome (GOLD analysis project Ga0326727, IMG submission 207643) | Lab enriched peat soil microbial communities from McLean, Ithaca, NY, United States - MB29MY | ecosystem: Environmental > Terrestrial > Soil > Wetlands > Peat | place: USA: New York... | reverse complement strand
AGTCGTCCGGGTTGATGGGTTCACCCTTGGGTAGGTCTGGCATGAGACCTGCAAAAATAAATTCAATTTATCGCCTGGGATAGCGCAGCTATCCCATGGTTTATTTTAAACTATGATTCCGCCAGCTAGTCTTTTCCATGAAATCGCTGTCCCTTTCTCTCGGGCGTGCCGCTCCCGGCACCATCGCAGCCACCAGGGAAGGATTCGACAGGGCAATCCTTCTCGAAGGGGAGGTGGAGCAACAGCCCACCGCCCGGCTTGCGGGTGATCGTGCCCCGTGCGGGCGAAAAGCCCCGGGCAAGCAGGGCATCGATTGCGCTCGAGTCGCTCGTGCGATTGAGGGCGACAATCTGAACGCCTCGCCCGAAAGTTTGGCCCGTGCACTCCCGCCTCAGCAAACTCCTCTTTTAGGAGAGCACTCGTCGCCAATCATGCGTTACTGTCGCCTGCCTCATGAGGGGAGATTTATTCTCTAGCGAAAGGTTTTCAATAAATTCATCTTTTGAGCGGACTTTAAAATGCCGTTTGCGAATACTTATGAAAGGGATCGATGATGAATCCAAGAATCAAGATATATCTCGATACATCTGTGATTTCTGCATTATTTGATGATAGAAACCCAGATCGAAGGCAATTGACAGAAGATTTTTTTAGCACTATCGATACATTTGACCCTTATATTTCAAGCATAACGGTTGCTGAGATTGATAATACCCCCGATGAAGAATTAAAAGAAAACATGCGCGAACGAGTTAAGAAGCTTGCTGTATTAAAAACAAGCAGCGAGATAGATGTTCTTGCCCAACAATATATAAGAGACGAAGCAATTCCAAAAAGGTTTCAAGAGGACGCGTATCACATTGCATTCGCAGTTATTCACTAGATGGATTACATTTTAAGCTGGAATTTCAAGCACATCGTGAGACAAAAAACAAGGGCTATAGTGAAGATGGTAAACACGTTAAAGAATTATAGAAATGTTGAGATTATTACCCCAGCAGAGCTACTGTGATGGTCAATATGGCAGCAATATCGAAGAAAGAAGTGGAACGGATTAAGAAGGAAGTGGAAGCTGAATTTCCCAACGATCCTGCCTTACAAGAAGTGCATTACGCGCGAAAAAAGATCGCACGTGAAGCAGAACTAGAAGGGTTAACGTTCTTTGAATACATTCAAAAATTAGAGAAGCAAGAGTGCGACGATTGATTTTTTTACAAGTTTTGTTCATGGGTAAGGTGCAGTATAACAGGCTTCCTTATTGAAGCCCATATATCCGTAGGAAGATCAGCCGAATTCGGCGACCTTAATTCGTTCGACGAACCGACCGAGTCTGGGCAGTCTTTACGACAAAGAAACTGATTCTGCATCCCATCGCGCAGGATGCCCTTGGACTTGTCCGCGTTCCATCGGTTCGCGCAAACCGGCGATTTTACATTATTGAACATCCCAGCACCCGCTCGTTACCGGCGTCCTCTCATGCCAAGATGGCATGAGACTATATCTCAAGAAAAAATTAAGTCATTGTTATAGGATTCTTTCATTGTTCTCGTGATCCGAACGCGATCGAAGGATCCGTCTTGGATCGCGGGGATCTGGCTTGAAAATTAGAAAAGTTAACTATTTCTTCACTCGTCGGCTTCCTCGGCCTTGGCCCACCCTCCATCGCACGATCTCAGAAGATTTTTCGGTCTTGGAATAAACCTTTTTGATGGGTCGCTCACCAGCTACCGTATAGCAAGGCAATTGTCTCGCATGGTGCTTCGAAGTGGAAAATGCAAGCCAAGAGAGATTCCGGAAGTTTTCGGGAAGCGACGAGTACATCGCGTCGCCCGAGCTCCAGAACATCGTGAACGTTGCCATCGCGCTCGGGAAGCCGCTGCTCATCCGTGGCGAGCCCGGGACTGGCAAAACGAAACTCGCCCATTCGATCTCGCAATCCCTCGGCAAACGATTGATCGTGTGGAACATAAAGTCCACGACCAAGGCAAAGGATGGCTGCTACCTCTACGACACCGTCCAAAGGCTCAACGATGCTCGGTTCAACGACAAGGATATCTCTGACATCAAGCAATACATCAAGCTCGGGCAACTTGGCGATGCGTTCCTCGATGCGTCCAACGTGGTCCTACTCATCGACGAGGTGGACAAGGCCGATATCGAATTTCCGAACGACCTGCTCAACGAGCTTGACGAGATGCAATTCTACATCCCGGAGACGGGCGAGACCATCCACGCGGAGGCCCGGCCCATCGTCGTCATCACGAGTAACGCGGAGAAGGAGCTTCCCGATGCGTTCCTGCGGCGGTGCATCTTCTTCTACATCGAATTCCCGACCGAGAACCAGATGGAGGCGATCGTCCGGGTTCACTTCCCGGACCTAGAGGCGAGCATCCTCAAGGCCTGCATGAAACGGTTTTACATGCTGCGCGACATCCGCGCCCTCCGCAAGAAACCGTCCACGAGCGAGTTGCTGGACTGGATCGGCGTCATCCTGAAGAGCGGCATCGACCCGGAAGTCATAGAGAAGGGCTATCCATTTCTCGGGGTCCTGATCAAGAAGGAGCAGGACTACGCCTACCTCAAGTCGACCGGGCAGGCGAAGGATGACTTCCAGTTTGGCCCCGACGATTGAATTACCGTTCACAAGTAACCCTGGTGTGGACAACGTTCGAGGATTTCTTCTTTCTCCTGCGTGACTCGGGCATCCCGGTCACGATCACGGAATGGCTCACGCTGCAGGATGCGCTCGCCCAGGGGCTCGAGGGCCAATCCTTGTCCATCTTCTACACCATGGCCCGCTCGATCCTGGTCAAGGACATCAAGTTCTACGACCAGTACGACGTTGCATTCGCCTTCTATTTCAAGGACAAGGACCTGCCCGAGAAATTGCGAAAGCAGCTGCTCGATTGGCTCGCCCGCCCGGCACGCATCAATCGTGGATTGCTGGACATCCTCGAGCTCGACAGGAACATGGACCTGCAAAAGCTGCTCGATGAATTCAACAAGCGGCTCGAAGAGCAGACCGAGCGGCACGACCTCGGCAGCTACTGGGTCGGCACCGGCGGGGATTCGCCGTTCGGGAACTCGGGCCAGAACCCGTTCGGCATCCGCGTTGGTGGGTCGGGCGGTGGCCATATGGCGGTCATGGTCGCGGAGGACCGGAAGTTCCAGAATTATCGCCACGATCTCGTGCTCGACACGCGCCAGATCAAGGTCGCGTTGAAAAAGCTGCGGAAATTCAAGCGCGTCGGGATCGAGGAGGAGCTCGACATCGACGACACCATCGACAAGACTGCCAAGAACGCGGGGGACATCGAGCTCGTGTTCAAGCCGCCGCGCAAGAACCTCGTCAAGGTCGTCCTGTTTATGGATGCAGGCGGTTCGATGGAGCCATTTGCCAATCTCGTGAACCTCCTGTTTTCGGCCGCGCACCAGTCGAACCATTTCAAGGATTTCAAGTATTTTTACTTCCACAACTGCATCTACGATTACGTGTACAAGAACATCGAGATGGAACAGCGGATCACGACCGCCCAAGTCCTTCGGGATCTGGACAAGGACTACCGGGCCATCATCGTCGGCGATGCCGCCATGGCACCCTACGAGCTGGAGAGCCCATCGGCGACCATATCTTTATCCCAGTACCAATCAGGACGGGGCAGCACGACCGGCCTCGACTGGCTGAAGCAGGTCAGGAAGCATTTTGAGAAGGCTGTGTGGCTCAACCCCCTGAACGAGCGGTACTGGGGATCGTATACCACCGGGGAGATTCGCCAGGTGTTTAAGATGCTCCCCCTCACTCTGCAGGGCCTCGAGGAAGCCGTCAAGGAACTAACCGGCTAAATCCATTGCACCAGACTGTATTAAAGGACAAGGATGCCGTGATTACCCCGTCCCTCGTTGGCGTGCCGGGACGGGCAAACCATCATGGTTGACTTTGACAGCGCCGTGTCCGAGCTCGGGAAGCGGTTTAATCTCTACGCAGTAGCCTACTTGGCCTACGTGTTCTTTGCGCTCGTGGAGGGTCTGACCCCCTTGCTTTTCCTGGGAACTTGGATAGTGTACATTATCCTGCTCATCGTCTTGATCTTGATCATTGTCGATGCCCGAAAATTGGCTAAGATCCAGCGTAACGACGAGATGTGGCGTTTTGCGAATTACCTCTTCCTGTCTTTGTTTGCATCCATCTCTGGTAGTCTCCTGTACGTTGCAATTTCGTTCGCGGGTATGGACTCGTTGTCTCTGGCCATCATCGAAGTTGGAGTGCTGGTGATCGGGTCGCTCCTCGAGTTGGTTGCATGGCTTTCGCTCAAATCGTATTTCAAGTATGTCGTGGCGGTCGACCTCCAAGCCAGGGGCAACATTGCAGCAAGGTACGGGGTGATCGCCTACATCGCCACGATCGTGTTCACTTTGGTGATCACCCTGCCAGTTCAAGTTCTCTTGGTGATAAGCGACGTGATCACGGGCAAGGATCCCCTTTCCGTGATGTCAGTGCTCGTGGGTGCCGCGATCGGTGTCTTGGTCATCTTGGCCTACTATTACTCGGGCAAGGTGCTTGTCGACCTTTCCAACCTGGATAAGGCTACCGGAAAACCCCCGAAACGCGTGCCTTCTTGACATGATCGCGGTGGGGTCGCCCCGTCGTGCTACCACGGGCAAGTTTTTAGGTATTATCGACCATATGTGAACCTAATACGGGACTACTGATTTTCTAGTCTCGGCGCGAGTCGGAAGTTCCTTCGCCGAGCGCGTGGACACGATACATAACCAAGACCGGAGATTAGATACAAATGGCATCACAATTCCGATTCCGGCTCACTGGGGTTCCACCGGATCAGGCTATCAAGATGATCAACGTGGATCCAAACCAGACTATTGCCGAAATTAAGAAGAATGTCCAGAAGGAATACAAGTTGAATCCAATTCTCCAGATCCAGTTTATCTTCAAGGGCAAGGTCCTTCCCGATAACCTGAAATTTGCGAAGATTGGCATTCATCCCAAGAAGGACGTTATCACGGTTATGGCCACGCAGGCAGGCGGTTGTTGAACTCCGATTCACGACCGGGCCGACAGGGCCCACGCCGTGCACGATCATATTCTTTTTTCTTTCCATTCCCTTGTTTTCTCCAAGCTTCTTGACTTCAAGCCTTAGATATATGCCCTCTCTCAGGCAGTAAGAGGCTGGCCTCACGAGAATTTCCTGCTTGGTGCTCAAAGCAACAACTACGTTATGAAAATCATTCATTATTTGAACACGATTGAACATTGTTCAGCAAGGCATCGTGGCGTGTGAACGATTTTCAGCACATCCTTATCATCGGCCCCCCGCGGAGGTTCTATAACACGCGAGTCTTGAAAAAGCATCCCCGAACGTTGATGAACCGACATGGCAATCGACGCCGCTTTGGAAATGTTTCTCGGCGAGAATGGAATAGCCGTTCTCGAGTCACTGATGCTAGGTGCTGCCACCGTGGAGGAGATTCACCTCATAACTGGTCTCCCGCTTCCATGCATTTTGACACGCGTCCCCGTGCTGAAGGAACTCGGGTTCGTTGACGAAATCGCCCGAGGGAACGTTCTTTCCATGAAGGGATGGGCCATCTTTGGCTTCCAGTCTGTCGATTGAGTGCCTTGCACTCAGGTCACGTTTTCTCGTTTCGGCGGGCAAAAAACCTCGATGTATTCGACGGGTGCGCCATCCAAGGCCCTGAACCCGTGCCGGATGCCGCCGGGGATGCAATAGCCCTCGTTCGGGCCGAGTTCCCTTGTCTCTTCGCCCGCGAAGATCTCGACGCGTCCGGCCAAGACGAGCCCGATCTGCTCCTCGGGATGGCGGTGGTCGGTGGCCTCGCCGGGCTCCAGCCTGATCACGCACAGTTGTGCCTTCTCACCGGTGATCGATTTAATGCCCACGTGTTCCCTTTTTTCCTTGAACTCGACTTGGTTGAAATTGTAGAACATTTCCATGATCCCGCCTACCATCGATACGTGCTTCGCGGCACATGTTCTAATTTGACGACGCGATGTAATAATCCCGTGGAATAAGGTGAAGATGATGGCGAAGAGTGACTCGTTTGCGGACCTACAAATCGGCGATCAATTCGACGGCCTGGCAAAGATCCTGCGGAAGGCCAAGCCCGGGCCCGTGGTATTCCTCCTTTCCGATGGTGCCAGCACCATGGATGGTGTTGTCCACGACTCGAATTTCGACGTCGGTGACGTGGTCCATGTTAACGGCCGCATTTCCGCCCATGGCGGGCGCCGGCAGGTCGAGATCCAGATCATCACGGGATCGAACGTCGATTTCGATGCCATCCAGGACCATCGCTGCGAGCCACAGCGCGTTGATTTCAGCATCCCCTCGGACCGGTACGATGCCATGGCTGCCGATTTTTCCCGCGTTGCAAAGACCATCCGGCGCGTCGTGTTCGATGGCCAGCCCGTGATCCTGCGTCATCACAACGATTCGGATGGCATCTGCGCCGGCTTGGCCATGGAGCAGGCGATCGAGGCGCTCATGACCCACATGGGCATAAACCCAGATCATTACCTCTACCGCAGCCCGAGCGCCACGCCGTTCTACGATTCCGGCGATGCTCTTCGCGATATCTCCTTGGGAAAACGCCTCACCGACACCTACAACCAGAAGGCGCCGGTCGTGGTGCTGTGCGACCTCGGGACGACGCCCGAAAACCTGTTCAGTTTCAAGATCCTGAAGTCGTTCGGCATCGGGTGCATCGTGGTGGACCACCACGCCCCCGGTGGCGTTGAAGGGGCGCACCCCGAGGTTGTGCCCTTCCTGCTGGACATCATCAACCCGCACCTGCACGGCCTCGACGGGCAGACCTCTGCGGGTATGCTCGCCTACGAGCTGGCGCGCATGGTCAACGAGGGATTCGAAAACCCGGTCCTCCCGGCGGTGGCAGCCATCAGCGACCGGTGCGACATCCCCGAGACGGACCTGTTGATCGCGCAGAGCGGGAAAACCCGGGACGAGTTGCAGGCGATCGGGATCGCGATCGATTACATCGCGTTCCAGCTGAAATACGATGCGGGTAGCGGCGTGTACGAGCGGTTATACGAGGATGAGGCCCTCGTGCAGGTCATCAACGAGGCTGTCCAGGCCAGCGTGAACACCCAGCTGCAAAGCACGTTGCCCTACCTGCGGTCGCAGGACATCAATGGCATCTTCTTCTCGCAGATCGACCTCGAAAAATACACGACGCGGTTCCGGTATCCGACGCCTGGGAAGGTGCTCGGCATGATCCACGATTCCGTGGTCTCGGGCCGCGAACACCTGCCATCCATGACGATTGGATACCTGAGTGACATGATCATCATCCGCGCGAATAACCCGGGGGTGACCATACAAGACTTGATGGATTATATCAATCAGAATATACCGGAGGCCAACGTCGAGGGCGGCGGGCATGAAGAAGCGGGCACCATCAAGTTCGTTCCAGCGCATTTGTCCCGGATCTTGGAACTCATCAAGGAATTCCTAAAGCAGGTGCATCGACCCGAGGAATAAACGATCCGATTAGGAATTTAATACGATCAGTCCTCTTCTATGCACGATTACAAGATCACGATAATTATGTGGCACCGCAACGTTCGATATAATCATCTTTAAAGGGCTTGGCGCGCTGTTTTAATTGGACGTGAGAGGTGCAAGTGCTCTCGCAAGATCCAATAGAGTAGGTGATGATCACGGAAGACTTGCTAATGCTCATGGGTGAAAACGGCTTGCAAATTTTGGAGACAATGCAACTGGGACCAGTGAGCGTGGACACGATTCACCTGCTCACCGGCCTTCCAGTCGCCTGCATATCGACTCGCATTCCCGTCATGGAAAAGATGGGCCTCATTTCCAAGTTGAAATCGAGTGGGGAGTATGAACTCAAGGCACTAGGCCACCAGCTCCTCGATATTGCCAATCATAGGACGGGATTTGGAAGGCCTTCCTTTCAAGCGTGAATATTCTTAACAAAAGTTTATACTGGTCTTGAAAAATCGTTTTTTCAACGAGTACGTGCACGACATGCGCATTGTGACTGCGAGAGCGATCTTTGAACTTGAAAGTTTCTTATGCCAGTTTGCGGAGAAGATCATCATGTCCGAGAATCCAGAAAATGACGAAAATGATGGATTGCCTCAGCCCGTGGAGGAACCGGCCGAGGTCCCTTCTTGGGAGGAGGTCGAGGAGATCCCCGCACCGGCTCCTGCCGAGGCCCCTGTCGAAGCACCTGCCGGCGATGAACCGATGCAGGAACCATCGGAGGAACCTGAGGAAGAACTATCCTCCGAGGAAGAGGCTGAAGGTGCCTCGGCAGAAGGCGGGGCCGAGGAGGCCAACTTCCAGAAGGAACGAGAGACTCTCACGTGGGACGCGGCCCTGAAATTCGCGGAGGAGTTTGAGGAAGACGCGAGCGCTCTCGTCTCGACGAAGGAGCGGGAGATGTATGCTCGTCAAGCATTGCTCAAGGGCTGGAAACAGGACGTTCTCAAGAAATCCAGGATCCTCGTGGCGGGCTTGGGCCGGCTCGGCCGGGAACTCGTCAAGAACCTCGCGCTGATCGGCGTCGGCCACATGACGCTCGTTGATCCAGCAACAATCGAGCCGGGGAATGCCCCCGGCTTCATGATCCCACAAGTTCAGGAAACCACGCCCAAGGTCGAGCTGGTGAAGGAACATCTTTCCCACTTGAATCCATTCATGGAAACGGAAACCTATGCAAATATGATCGAGGATGTTCCCCTCCGTCTGTTCAAAGAACACGAGATCATCGTTGGCTGCATGAACACGTTCAAATCGCGCTCATACATGCAAGAAGTATGCAAGCGATCCTCCCTCCCCTATGCGGAAGCTTCTATCTTGGGCATGGAAGGATTCGTCCAGGTATGGCTTCCAGCTGACGAGGATGCTGAAGAGAAGGAAGACTACTTCTCCCCCTGCTTCGCCGACGAGATCGATGCCGGCCGCGACACGAACGCCGAGGCGGTCGCTTCGGTCCTCGCGGGCGTGCTCGGGCAAGAAATCATCAAGATCGCCTTCAAGGCGCAGAACGGCGACATCGGCGAGGTCCAGAAGCCAAGGTACATCCGCTACGACGGCAGCTCGGGTATATTCGATACCGTGCCTGAACACAAGGACCTGCTGCTGCTGAAGGATAAACAATACAATTTCGATGCCGAAGCCCTGAAACGGTCGAACGTGTTCATCGCAGGCGTGGGCGCGCTCGGGTGCGAGATCGCCAAGGACTTGGCCCTGTCCGGGGTTGGCAAGCTGGTGCTCGTCGACCTTGACACGATCGAGGCCTCGAACCTGTCCCGCCAGTTGCTCTTCCGCATGGACGACATCGGCAAGCCAAAGGCCGAGGTCGCTGCCGAGCGGGTCAAGGAACTCAATCCCAATCTCGAGGTGGAGTTTTATTTCAAGAAGATCCAGGAATTGCCGATCGACCTGTACGAGAGCTGCGACGTCATCATCGCAGCCCTTGACAACGTCCAGGCCCGGTTCGACCTGAACGTCATCGCCCGCCGAGCCAAGCGCCCGATGATCGAGGGCGGGACCGTGGGCTTCGAGGGCCACGTGCAAGTGATCGTGCCGGACGGCGTGAAATCACTCGACGAGACGGCGTGCTACAGGTGTGTCGTGCCGATCCCGCCGCCTGACAAGCGGCTCATCGCCGCGTGTACGCCCAAGGGCATTCCGCAGAACCGGGAGCATTGCGTGCTCCGGGCCGAGTTCATCTTCAGGAAAGAGCTGGAGCGCGAGGCCGATCTGAAGAACGCGCAGGACCTCATCCTGCTCACTGGCGCCTCGAACAAGGAGCTCCAGATGCTCCAGGAGCGGGAGGCAGGGAAGGATTTCGGCGGGCCCTTCGTCCCGCAGGATATGGAGAACATCCTCGAGAACAAGATCCCGGCCATCCAGACCGTGTCTGCCGTGATCGCGAGCTTGGAATCCGTGGAGGCAATGAAGATGGCCTGCACCCAGAATGCAGAAACCAAGCCTGAAGCCTATCATTTGATGGATCCGACCTACCTGAACTACAACGGCATGTACGGCATCGTCGACCACCTGCCCGTGCTCAAGCGCGAGGATTGCATCGTGTGCGGGACCCAAAAGGGCATCGATTTCGTACAGATACCAATCACGGAGGATTCCACGATCGAGGACATCTTCACGTCGCTCGTGAAGATCGGGACCATCACGGAAGACCAGAAATTCATGATGACGAACCCGGTCACCAAGGGATTCCTCTACCACCCCTCGAACGCATCGTACGGTGACAAGACCAAGCTGCTTTCCGATCTCGGCTTGGCCCCTGGTAATGACGTGCTGCTCACGCCATTTGGCGTGCCAATGAACGAGGATGGCAGCGAACCCACGAAGTTGCAAGTGACGCTCGTCTCGGTTTCATGAGCCTGTTATTTTTCTCCACCATTTTTAACACGAAGTTTCTTTGAACAACGGACCTTTCCATTCCATGCTAAAACCAGATGATAACCATGGACAATTTTCCACTCCTTTTTTCACCGCTCAGGGTCGGTCCAATCTCGCTCCAGAACCGCATCGTGATGCCGGCGATGAATCTATCTTATGCAGACAACGGTTTCATCAACGATCAAATCACCAATTTCTACAAGGAACGGGCCATTAGCGAGATCGGCTTGATCATCATTGGAGGCTGCTACATCGACATCGAAGGGATGGGCATTCCAATGATGATCAGCATCGACGATGACAAGTACATCGATGGCCTGCGCCAATTCACCGGCGTGATTCATGACAACTCCGGCACGAAAATCGCAGCACAGTTATACCATGCGGGTCGGTACGCGTTTGAAATCTTGACGGGTAAGCAACCGGTATCGTCATCCGCGAAATACTCCTCCTTTTCCAAGCAGACGCCACGACCGCTTTCCATCGAGGAAATCCAAGGACTCGTGCAGAAATTTGCCGATGCTGCTGAGCGCGCCAAGAAAGCCGGTTTCGATGCCGTAGAGATTCTCGGGAGTGCTGGTTACATACTTGACCAGTTCATGTCGCCGTTCATCAACGATCGCCAAGACGAGTATGGTGGATCGCTGGAAAATCGATTGCGGCTTCCGCTCCAGGTGATCGAAGCTTGCAAGAATGTCATCGGAGAAAATATGGCCGTGCTTATGCGCTACTCTGGCCACGATCTCGTTCCTGGAAGCAACACGATCGAGGACAAGGCCGAGATCGCGCCGCATCTTGCTGCCGCTGGGCTTGATGCCATCAACGTCACGGGCGGGTGGCATGAAAGCAGGGTGCCCATGATCACCATGAATGTCCCGCCCGGTGCGTTTGCATACTTGGCACGCGAGATCAAGCGGAAGGTTGACATTCCCGTGTTTGCCAGCAACAGGATAAACGACCCGTTCCTCGCGGAGCAGATCCTTTACCAGCATTACGCGGACGCGGCGTGTATCGGGCGAGGGCTCATCGCGGATCCCGAATTTGCCATCAAGGCACGTGAAGGAAGGACAAAGGAAATTCGCAAGTGCGTCGGTTGCAATCAAGGATGCTTTGATTCCGTGTTCAACAAGGACATCGTCCGGTGCATGAGAAATCCTGTTGCAGGCATGGAAGGAAAATATGATCTAACACCGACGACGAACCCGCTACGAGTTGTCATCGTTGGTGCTGGTGTCGCAGGACTGGAATGCGCTAGGACCGCGGCAATGCGAGAGCATGACGTGTCCGTCTACGAAAAAAGTGCCGTGATCGGGGGACAGGCTTGGTACGCGGCCGCTCCCCCCGGCAGGGAAGCCATCACCGATATCATCACGTGGTACCAAGAAGAGATGGAACGGCTCCACGTGCCACTCCACTTGAACGAGGAGATGGATCTTTCCAAGATCCAGGCCCTGAATCCCGACATGGTGGTCTTGGCAACCGGCGCCAAGCCAATCATGCCCCCCATCAAGGGAATTGACCTACCAATGGTCCATTTTGCATGGGATTTTCTCGATTCTTCTCGGCACATCTACCCCGGTGAAAAATGCGTCGTTATCGGTGGTGGCGCGACGGGTGTTGAAACCGCGCTCACGCTGGCGGAGTTCGGGGCGTTGAAACTTGAAGTCGCAGGCTTCCTTAACTATTACGATGTCTTGAGCGACTCGGACGCGTGGAAAGCGACTCGGACGCAAAGGAAGGTCACCATCTTGGAAATCCTTGCCAAGATCGGCACGAACTTTGGAAGATCAACCCGATGGGTCATGCTCCAGGACTTGCAAAAACACGACATCGATGTTGTCACGACCGCAAAAGTGACCGAGATCGTCCAACAGGACAACGGCAAGGCGACGATCACCTACGAGGACAGCGCAGGCCAATCCACGTTGGATGATGTCGATGCCATCTTTGTCGCGACTAGGATTGAATCGGAGAATGCCTTGGGAAATGAACTGGAAGGTGTAGGCATCAAGGTTCGGGCCATCGGCGATGCCAAGAAGACCGGTGACCTCATGAAAGCTATTCACACCGGCTTCAAGGCTGGCGTGAGAATCTGATGCGTAGCAGCACGATTTCAAATCAGTAATTTTGCACGCTCTCTTTTTTACTTTTTGCCCGAGCAAAATGTCGAAGTGCCTTGTCAACCACGCTGTCGAATTCCGGGAGCGGGTTGGGCTCCCTCGTGAGTTCATCAAGCCTGGAACCGAATTGATCGTAGAATGAAGTGATGATGGCATCCAGTACAGGTTTTGATGTTTTTTCCGGGAGATTCCTGTCCTCGATCATGTAGATGTACAACTCGACAGCGTTTTGATCGGAGTCCTGCCGGTAATCCTTTCTCAGGATGTGCATCACATTGGGCTCGATTTCCATCTTGAGGAAATCGAGAGCTGTTTCGCTCGTCTGCATGCTTTCCTGCAGCTTATAAAATATAACAGAGAGGGAGGACGCCACGACATCCCCATCTTCGATTGCCCGGATGGGGTAAAATTTCCGCTCGTAGAGATGAAAGCCTTTGTAGAAGATGACGAGTTCCATTACCGTCATGGTTACAACCTCCCGTACGGGTCCAGGTCATGCCTCAATTTGTTTATCATGCTCCACGATGCACCCGCTTCTATCAAGGTGAATATTCCCTTTAACAGTAGGATGTTGAAGCCCACGCCAGCAAGGCCAAGGATGAAGCCGAGAATGACCACCAATGCAATCGAGTAGCAGATGGAAAATCCAAGCACGGCAATGAATCCACCCTGGTGGCCCCGGGCTTGCTTGTTTTCCTGGTCATCCACGTCGCCACTCCGTGCTTGGTTGGTACGATGCAATCGCGGCGGGTGCCAAGCTGAGACCAAGAGAAACCCCGGTGAAAACAAGAGATCGATGCCCACGATAACGATGCGAAACGGTTGCAATGCGACACTAGCAGGGAACACAAGCAGGATGATCCATGCGAGTACGTTCACGATCGCGACAAAGCCGATTGCCTTCACGACCGGTTCCGCGAGTACATCGCCGATGCTCCTGAATCTGGGCGGGATAAACCCTATCAATCGGCGGACCCTCGACTCGGGTCTCCAAGCCTTGACCTTGATCCGATCCCGAGAGGTCAATTCAAGCAATCGATCCGTGATGGCCTTTGCATCGAGGCCCGAACGTTCGGTCAAGATTTCGACCAGTTGCTGCACGTTGGCAGGCTTGGATTCTCTTATTGCCACCGGAATGAGCTGATCGAGGTCTTCATTGCTCATGAACAGTACACCCGTTGCAAATCGTGAGGCATTGCATGCATTATTAATTACGGGCGTTCCGTTTATTACCCTTCCCCTAGCATTTTCACAGTCACTCATCAAGCCCCATTGCTCGGGTTCCAGTGCTGGCAGCCCGGTACCTCGAACGGGCATCAATCATCATTGGGGTTGCTAAACAGTTCTTTTTACTTCGGGTAATATTGGACATGACCTTGATGACAGGTCGACTTAAACGTGCCAATTGACTGATAACCGGCATCATGACAACATGCGTGAGAATCGGGATTGCCGCCTCGATGTTGGGCGTGTGCACGCGCGCCATCCGGCGCTGGGATGCGGCTGGAAGAATCACCTGTTCCCGGACGGCGGGCGGTCACCTGCGGATAGCCTTGGCGACCATCGAGTGCCATGGGTCGAGCACGCGACCGCAGGGCGGGGAAGCCGTTTGTGCGGGAACGGTCGTGTATTGCCGCGTGTCCTCGCACGAGCAGAAGGCGAAAGGGGACTTGGACCGGCAGGTGGCGACCGCGACGCGGCATCGTGCAAAGGCAGGGCTCGGGAGGCCCGCGGTGTTCACGGATGTCGGGAGCGGGTTGAACACGACGCGCCCGGGCCTCGCCCGGCCCTGCAAGCAGGTGGAATCGGGGCAGGTCCGGACGGTCGTCATCTCGTTCAAGGACCGGCTCACCCGTTTCGGGTTCGAGTACCTGCGGCGGTATTTCTCAAGCCACGGGGCCTCCATCGTGGTGGCCCGGCAGGCAGCAACGCGGACGGTGCATGACGAGCTGGTCGAGGACCTCATTGCCATCGTGACCTCGTTTTCGGGACGCGTGCACGGGATGCGCGGGGTGCACGGGCAAAGGACGTCGCACGTGGCTGCGAACAGGGATCCAAGCGCGATTGCGGTGAGCAAGGCGGTTTCCGTGGCAACCGACGCCGCGATCGATGCCGCCGTGCACGAGCTCCCCCGGCGATCAGAAATTTCACGGTCCTCCACGGTTTAACTTGTCCGTTGCCGAGAATAGGTAGACGTGCATCGGCCCGTGGACGACACGGGTGCGCGCCTGGACGTGGAAAACATGGAGACCGAGACCATCACCCTCACCCGGACCTTCGGCATGGTACCCGCATCCCGCGATGACAGCATCGCGCCAGCGGTGCTGGAACGGGTGATGGTTGCCGCCAATGCCTTCATCAAGGCAGGGGCAGGCCTCGATCCCGCGATGCTGGCGGGGACGACCATGGTCGCCGTGAAGCGGTTCTACGCCGCGGCACGGCAGCTGCCGTGGCTCGACCCCGTGCTTCGTTCGACACGTCTCAGGGAACGCGCGTGGCGATGCGCCTCGCAAGTCGCGTATTTCGCCTTGCAGGAGCACCGGCGGCGGGGCACGATCCTGCCGGCCGTGGCACAGGCCATGCAAGGCATGTCGTTGTCAAGTTCGTTCGCACGAATTCGTTCGGGAACGTATCCAGAAAGGGAGATGCTCGACGTGGCCCGCGACCTCCTGCGGGACGCGAGCCTGCCCGGCGGGTGCCTGTCCCGGGAGTATCTCTCGGGCATGGCACGTCACGCCCGGGGCTTGCTCAAGGCAGCCTTCAGGACGAGGTTCAGGAACGAGGTCACGCGGTCCATCTCGGTCCTGGCCCGGGATGCGGCTGCCATCGTCGAAGCCGTCACTGCCGAGATACAGGAAAGCTTTGAAACGCTGCCCGCCAGCATCACCCGGTCGGTGTCAAAGCAACTCACGCGCCGCGTGAAGGACCGGGTGCGCGGTCGTGGCCCGTCCGAGGGCAATCACCGTCTCGATGCGCTCGTCGATGCGATGCTCGACGGGAAGGCGCTGGCCTGCTGGCAACAGGCACGCCGCCCGGCGCGGGATGCGTTGCTTCAGGACCTGGAATCGCAAGCTGGTGCGGCGGACGTGGCTGGGATTGCATCGAAATCGGTACGGGACCTGTTGTCCGCCATGACCGTGGACGAAGCAGTTGTGGCAATGTTTTCCGTCCGCTCGCCACCGCCTGT
>Ga0326727_10016252_pt1 | contig 15761 bp, 12 predicted proteins | sample MB2enrmetagenome_FD_207643 | JGI IMG/M metagenome (GOLD analysis project Ga0326727, IMG submission 207643) | Lab enriched peat soil microbial communities from McLean, Ithaca, NY, United States - MB29MY | ecosystem: Environmental > Terrestrial > Soil > Wetlands > Peat | place: USA: New York... | reverse complement strand
AACGTCGGCATCGCGGCCCAGCGCTTTGAAGTCGAAGGCGCCCGTCCATGCGTCGTTGGGGTCGTCCTGCAATTCGGCAGGGACGGAGACCATGGTGAGATATCCGGCGGCGCGCATGGCATGGGCCACATCATGGATGAAGCGCGTGAACGCGACGCGATCCTTGTGGGGAACGGATTCAAAATCGACGTTGATGCCGGTGTAGCCATAGGCCTTTACGACGGCGAGCATGTTCCGGATGGCGTTCGCCCGGACTGCAGGGTGATTGACGATGTTATGCGCAATAAACGGCACGAAGTCGGTCTTGCCAAAGTTGGAGACAGCGGCAAAGGTCTGCATGCCCTTCGAGCGCGCGAAGGCAAGGGCCCCAACCGGCGCAGTTCCGGAGACCTTCCCCTTGCTGTTAATGGCAAATGTGTCCGTCGGAATCTGGTTAAGGTAGGACGCGAATGCCCGCAGAGAGTGATCGGACGCGGGGTTCTCCCAGTAGGCCATCACGATCTTCGGCTGATTCTGGGACAAAGAAAGCGCGGAGCTACCCGAGACGATCACGAGTACGAGGACCAGACGAACCATCCAGCTCAGCCCGCGATCCGACATAGAGTCTCCTGTCGTGCTGAACAAGGTTGAATTTTACCGCAGCCGCACGGCAAACAGAGTCTGCGAGGACGAACCGTACCACCAGCGCTCTTCCTTCTTCCTTGCTACTCGACCGTCACCTAATAGTCTCGGCCCTCCCAGCGCCCGCCGTTCTTCCAATAAATCGTGAAAATCGGGACACAATGGAGATCATTGCTTAGGGCGGGCCGTCCTCACCGCCAAGCAGTTTGCCAGAATTTGCCAGAAAAGAAGATGAGAATTTGTGCCCGCCGTCCAGTCGAAATGGGGACGAAGAGCATCTAATGCACAGCCCATCTCAGGAGGCCGCCTCATGAGTGCTCTACGCCGCGCAAAATCAGTTCTGGCCACGGCCGCTTTCGCGCTCCTGATAAATGTTCCCCACGCGGTTGCCGACCTGCCTTCGGCGGGGCTCAATCACGGATTCCTCCGGCTCTACGATCTGGATTTTAGCGGCGGCCAAAGAGAATTCGAGTCGTGGGAAAAACTGAATCCCGACGATCCCATGGGCCCGGCGAGCGAGGCCGCAGGCATCTTGTTTTCCGAGTTCAACCGGCTGGGGGTGCTGGAGGCGCAGTTCTATGAAGACGACTCGATCTTCGCTGCACGGCAGAAGTATGTAGCCGACCCCGCACAACGCGCACGTTTCGAGCAGCGACTTAGCCGCGCTGAGGACTTGGCAAAAGCCCGGCTGAGCCGAGACCCTCGCGATCGCGACGCGCTTCTGGCGATGACGCTCACCAACGGCTTGCGCTCCGACTTTGCCGCGCTCATCGAAAAGCGCAATTTGGCGTCGCTGCATTACACCAAGGAGGCCACGGCGTGGGCCCAGCAACTGCTCACCGTCGATCCCACTTGCTACGACGCGCACCTGGCCAGCGGAGTGAGCCGCTACATCATTGGCTCGATGGCTGCTCCAGTGCGCTGGATCCTGCGCTTCGGCGGCGTCTCGGGCGATAAGGCGGGCGGCATTGCCGAACTCCGGACGACTGCGGCGCAGGGCCACCTCCTTGCCCCATTCGCGCGCATTCTGCTGGCCATTGCCTATGTTCGCGAGAAAGATTTGCCGCACGCTCACGAACTCCTGCTAGCCCTGCAACACGACTTTCCCGACAACACTCTCTTTGGCCGGGAATTGGCGCGGCTCGACAAGAACGGCAGCCGCTAACTACTTGGAAAGCCAAGCACGTTCATCAGAAATTCACTGCGTTGTAACCTTCCTTTAATACTTCGCCGATAGAACTGTTGCTTCGCTCATAAAAAATAATTGCACACATAAGATTAAGCACGAGGAGGACTCATCGAGTGATCCATCGCATCGCGGTGCTGTTGGCAGGTCTCGCGCTGGCGCTGCCCGTCATGGGCCAGACCACGCTGAATGGAGCGGGCGCCACCTTCCCATATCCCATGTATTCCAAGTGGTTCAGCGAATACAACAAACTGCACCCGGACGTGCAGATCAACTATCAATCGATTGGCAGCGGCGGCGGCATTCGCCAGGTCTTGAACGGCACCGTGGATTTCGGAGCCAGCGATGGCCCCATGTCCGACGAACAACTGGCGCAGTCTAAGACCAAGATTTTACACATCCCCACCGTGCTGGGTGCGGTTGTGCCCGCCTACAACGTTCCGGGAATCAGTGGAGAAGTGAAGTTCACTCCCGAAGCTCTGGCCGGCATATTTCTTGGGAGGATCCAGAACTGGAACGATGCCGCCATTGCCAAGGCCAATCCTGGCGTCAATTTTCCCAACCAGCCAATCATCGTGATTTACCGCTCCGACGGCAGCGGAACCACGTTCATCTTCACCGACTATCTCTCCAAGATCAGCAAAGACTGGGCCAATACCGTCGGCAAGGGAACGTCGGTGAAGTGGCAGATCGGTATGGGCGGCAAGGGTAATGAAGGGGTTGCGGGGCAGATCCGCCAATTGCAAGGATCGATCGGCTACGTCGAGCTGATTTACGCCGTGGAGAACAAGATCACCTACGGATCGGTCAGGAATGCCGCCGGCACTTTCGTGAAAGCTTCGCTGGATGGCGTGACCGAAGCGGCTGCATCGGTGAAAACCATGCCCGCCGACTTTCGCGTTTCTATTACGAATGCGCCCGGCAAGACGGCTTACCCGATCTCTAGCTTTACCTGGCTGCTGATTCCGGTGCAGGCTAAGGATCCCAAAAAAGGGAAGATCATCTCCGATTTTCTGGATTGGATGGTCACCGACGGTCAGAAGTTGACCAGCCAGCTTAGCTACGCCCCTTTGCCCGGGAGCGTGGTGGAGAAAGTCAAGGCGGCCATTAAACAGATCCACTAGACGGCCAATTGGCTGAAGGATCGGTTGGCTTTTCGCAGGGGAAATGCGCAGAAGTGGAAGGAAAAGTCTTGCGCATCAAGGGCCTCGGCGGCAAGTGGTCCGCGGGGCACAGGGCGGGAAGTGATTGGTTTCGGGGTTGTTCCGGCTGGAGAGGAAACTGGCACCGGAATTGCTGTCAAACACAAGTTAGTCTAGTATCGTTATAGAGATTTGGGCGCGCCGTGGGTCCAATCCGATCGCGAGGGCTGTTTCCCGCGATCCAATAGAGGCCAGTGGGAAGCGCTCGCCGAAAAACAGTTTTGAAGCAGCTGCAAGTCGAAAAAGACAGTTCAAACATTTGAGACGCAAGCTGCGCGCACTCGGGCCCTCAGCCGGAGTCGCAGATTCGGGCAAAAGGAGAAAAAATGAAAGCGGTTATCAGACTAAGTGTCGTCCTGCTGTTGGTGTCTGTGCTGTTCGCGCAGTCGGCCACACCCAAGAAGAAGGTGAGCAAGCCCGTGGACGCGGACGTGCAAACCCTGAAAGACGCGGTGGCGGCGCAACAGGAACAAATCAAGGCCCTGTCGGATCAATTACAGCAGACTAACCAGCAACTGCAGCAGACTAACCAGCAGTTCCAGCAGACGCAACAGCAACTGCAGCAGGCACAGCAGGCGGCGGCGGACGCCCAGCAGAGGGCGAACGCGGTTGCGGCTTCGGCGGTCTCCAAGGATTCCGTCGACAAACTCAACTCGGAGTTCGCCGACGTGCAGACCACGCTGACCAACAACGCGCTCTCCGAGCAGGAGCAGCAGAAGCGCTTCGCTGGGCTCGAAGACACCTTGGGGCGTTTTCGCTGGACCGGCGACGTCCGGGTACGCGGTGAGGATTACTTCCAGAAGTACAGCGGATGCACGGCCTGCAACGACCGCAACCGCGCCCGTGTTCGTATTCGTTTCGGATTCGAGGGCAAGCTGAACGAAGACTTCATCGCGGGCGTGGCGCTGGCCACCGGAAGCCTTGCCGATCCGACGACCACGAACGAGACGCTAAGCAATTTCTTCGAGCGCAAGACGATCGGCCTCGATCGCGGCTACATCACTTACAACCCGGTCGCTCATAAGTGGCTATCGTTGACGGGCGGAAAGTTTGCTTACACCTGGGCTCGCACCTCGATAACGTTTGACCCGGATATCAACCCCGAAGGTTTCGTGGCGAAAGTCTCGAAAGATTTCGAGAGCGTACCCCTGGTTAAGAACGTCAATTTTCAGATCATCAACCTGCTCTACAACGAAGTCAGCGGCAATGGCGGCCTGTTCAACGGACATGATTCGTTCGCCATTGGCGGCCAGGTCGGCGGACGTCTGCAGCCTCTGAAGTTCTGGACGCTGACACCGTCGTTCACGCTGCTCAACTGGCGTTATAACGATGCCATACTCAATGCCAGCGCCTACCAGACGGGTGCGACCACCGGCGGCGGCATCTACAACATCACCGTTACTCCCCCCGGCGTGACCCCGGTGGTGACGGTACCGAACACGATCACGTTCCAGTTGCCTGCGGAAGGCCCGGGCTGTTCCACTCCGAAGAGCGCCCAGAACATCACCGCTGCCGGTGTGACCACTACGCCCTTGACGAGCGTCGCGCCCTGCGTCTTCGCCCCCAACGGCATGACGAACGCGACCTTTACCGACGCCAAGGGTAATCTTCACTTCCTGTCGAACTTCCTTTACGCCGACCTGATCCTGAACAACCAGTTCAAGACTGGGCTGCCACGCCTGCCCCTCAACCTGCTGCTCGAATATGAGGACAACTTGAACGCTTCGGATCATCCGTTCGACTACACTTACACCAATAACGCCTCGCTCACGTATGCCGTGACGGATACGTATGCCACTCGAACCGCTGCGCAGGCAGCGGCGAATACTCACCTCGGCAAGCAGTCGAAGGCCTACATGGCAGATATCAGCCTCGGACAGCAGAAGAAAAAGAATGACATCCAGTTCGGATATGCGTTCGAGCGGGAAGAGCAGGACGCGGTGATTGCGTCCTTCGGAGAAAGCGATCAGCGCGCTCCCACCAACACGCTGCAGCATCGTTTTTACGGTCTGTGGCGGGTTGCTCCCAACACTACTGCGTCGTTCACCTGGTGGCATGGACGCACTTTGGATCCGTATCTCCAAAACGCGACGCTCGCTGCTGGGATGAAGGTGTCGCCGACAGCGGGGACCGGCGTGTTGGTGCCGGGCTCGGGTGCACAGGAACCTTGGCTCAACCGCTTGCAGTTTGACTTGATCTACACCTTCTGATCGCACGCTCCGTGCGATTCGAAGTCTTAACCATAAGGGCGCCGGCGGCAAAGCGGCGCCCTTTTTCCTATGAGCTTCGAGCGGCCAGCCACGATCTGCAAGCAGTCCCAGACATTGGTTTGCTCGCAGCTCGAAGCCCGCAGCTTACCGCCAGCTTGGTATACTATCCTGGGTCGCATGCCTTGCAGGGTCTTGGTTACGCTGTTGTTGGTCCTGGGCCTGGGAGCGCGCTCTTTTGCGGTCGAGAGTGGTCCCCTAGCGCTGACCATCATCCGAGCCGAGATTAAGACGCGTGACCGGGTCGTATACTGGGTGGTCAACACCCCCATCTACCGCGAAGATCCGTACTTCGAAGTTGCGGTCCGCGCCGCGGGAACCGTGGTGATCGCAGAACGCGAGCCGCGGAACTCGCATGAAATGTTGCCGGAAGATTGGAAGCCCGGTGCCGTAGTTCAGGGCCGCGTCGACAAGCGGCATTTGTTTTTGCGGCGGCCCAATGGGACCGAAGTGCGGTTCATCATTACTCGGCGGAATAAGAAAGCCCCAGAATAGCAGCGAGTTGCGAAGGGCCGGACGACCTCGCCATCGGGTGATTGAAACCCCACCTCCCGGCGGGTTTTCGATGGCCCGATGACCCGGTCATCCGATGACCCGATTAAGGTAGACGTTCCAGCTTGACGAGTGGTTTCCACAAACATTGGTTCGGCAAGTATGGTTTGGCAAGTATGGCTCCAAGAACTCTGAGCAATCGCGCGCCCCTCCTGAACCGCGAAGCCTCGTGGCTGAAATTTAATTGGCGCGTGCTCGAAGAAGCCGGGGATCTCCGCAATCCGCTCCTCGAACGCGTGAAATTTCTCGCTATCTCCGCCAGCAACCTGGACGAATTTTTCGAGGTCCGGGTCGGCGGCCTGTTGCAACAACTGGAAGACGGCCATAATTCCACCACTCCCGACGGGCTTACCATGGTGGAGGAGCGGGTACTGATCAGCGACGCGACGCACAAGTTTGTCGATGAGCAGTATTCCTGCTGGAACGAGCGCCTGCGGCCGGAACTGGCGGAGCAGGGAATTCGCGTCCTCGGCATCGACGATCTCGATGAGGCGGGATTGGCTTTTGTGGACGACTACTGCGAACAGGAACTCGATCCGCTGCTTACCCCGGTCACCGTGGACCCGGCGCATCCATTTCCTCGCGTGATCAACAAAGCCCTGTGTGTGGCCCTGTTGCTGCGCCGCCGCCGCCGCTCCTCGCTCACCTATACCGGAGTCGTCACCGTTCCGCGCGCTCTGCCGCGGCTGGTGCGGCTGCCGTCGCAGGGAACCATCGATTTTATTTTTCTTGCCGACCTTGTCGTCCACCATGCCGTGCGTATGTACAAGGGCTACGACATCGTCTCTTCCGCTGCGTTCCGGGTTACGCGCAACAGCAACCTCTATCTCCAGGAAGAAGAGTCACGCAATCTGCTGGAATCGGTGCGCGAGGAGTTGCACAACCGCCGCAAGGGTGACGCCGTGCGCATGGAAATCGAGTCCGAGGCCGACCCCGAGATCATCGAGCGCCTGGGCACGGTGTTCGAACTTGACCGCTGGCAGATTTTCCCGGTCAACGGCCCGGTGAATCTCTCGCGTCTGTTCAATATCTACGACGAGGCGGCGCGGCCCGATTTGAAATTTCACAGCTACCTGCCGCGAGAGTTGCGCTTGACTGCGAAGTCCCGCGATCTGTTTGAGGAGTTGCGCCGCCACGACGTTCTGTTGCACCATCCTTACGATTCGTACGATGCCGTCATTTCCTTCATTCAATCGGCTGCCGAAGACGAGCGCGTGCTCTCCATCAAGCAAACTCTTTACCGCACCAGCGAGCATTCGTTGATTGTCCCGTCTCTGATGGCGGCCGCGGCACACAAGGAAGTCACTGCCGTCGTGGAACTGAAAGCGCGCTTCGATGAAGCGTCGAACATCCGCTGGGCGCGCGATCTGGAAGATGCCGGCGTGCAGGTCTTTCACGGACTTGTAGGCCTGAAGACGCACTGCAAGCTCTGTTTACTGGTGCGGCGCGACCCCGATGGTGTGGCCCGTCAATACGCGCACCTGGGCACCGGCAACTACAACGCGACCACCGCCCGCATCTACACCGATCTCAGCTTGCTCACCGCCGACCCGGAGATTACCCGCGCGGTACACGATGTTTTCAGTTTTCTAACGGCCTACGCGGAAAACCCCAACTACGGACCGCTGCTGGTGGCGCCGCTCGATCTGACCGAAAAGTGCATGAGCCTGATTGAGCGCGAGGCGGAGAATGCGCGGCTCGGACGTCCGGCGCGCATGATCGTCAAGGTCAACTCGCTGGTCGACAAAGATATTGTTCGGGCTCTGTACAGCGCTTCGCAAGCCGGAGTGGAGATCGACCTCCTCGTGCGCGGCATTTGCTCGCTGCGGCCGGGGATTCGCGGCATCAGCGACCGCATCCGTGTGCGCAGCATCGTGGGGCGGTTCCTCGAGCACAGCCGCATCTTTTACTTCGAGAACGGCGGCGAGCCGGAAGTCTACCTCGGCAGCGCCGATTGGATGCCGCGCAATCTGCACGAGCGCGTTGAAGTTCTGTTCCCGCTCAAGAACCCGCTGCTGCGCGATCGTGTCGTGCATGAGATTTTGGCTGCATTGCTCGCCGACAATGTGAAGACAAGATTTCTGCAAAAGGACGGCCGCTACCTGCGCCCCTGGCAATCGCCGCGTGGACGCAGCAAGCGGCCGCCTCGAGGCGCGGCCGCCTTCAGCGCCCAGGATTTTCTTATCGGTCTGGCGGAAGGCACAAAGACTCCCGAGGAGATTCCCGCTGCTGTCCCGCGGCGCTCCTCGCGAAATTCAATAGGACGAGCGTCGATTGGACGATCTGTGATCGGAAAGGATTAGTCACCCCGAATGTTTGTTTATTTCTTACGCCACGCCAGCGCTGGGGAGCAGTTGAGCACCGCGAAGAAGGACGCTAGGCGCGGCCTCGACAAAGACGGCATCGAACAATGCGGATACATCGGCCGTGCCCTGGCCGCGCTCGGGGTGCAGGTGGAAATCATTGTCTCCAGTCCGTTGAAACGAGCCACGCAAACCGCTGCATTGGTCGGCAACGAAATGGGGCACGAAGGCAAACTGGTGATTGAGAACGCGCTTCGTCCGGAGGCCAGCTTCTCCGATTTTCAGAAGATGCTGGAAAAGTACGCGCGCCAGGATTCCGTGCTGCTGGTCGGTCACAACCCAAACCTGCGCGAATTTCTCGGACGTGTGATCAGCGACAGTGGATGCGAAGCCGTGGTTGAGCTTAAGAAGGGCGCCGTCGCCAAGGTCGAGATGCGGCGCAATTCCGGGTCGCTGAGTTGGTGCATCACTCCCCGCATCCTGCGCGCGCTTTACGCCGCGGCCACCGAGAGTTCGCGCCCGAAGACTTCGCGGAAGTAGGGTCGGTCCTTCTCAATCGACCATACTTCGAGGTCGACGCTCGCCTTTCCGCGCGGCGTCAGTTTCATGAAGACTCTGCCACTGCGCGCGGAAACGGCAACCTTGCCCACGGCTTGGCTTCTCCCCATATTTAAAGCTCGGGCGATGCGCAGCAACATCGACGCTTTGGTCACATTCTCCTGCTCTTCGGGATTCAGAGAATTCATCGGGCCGTCGCCCGGCGTGGGCCGCGACTTGCCCAGGTAGCGCGCGATCGAGCCGATGATCCGCCGCTGTTGTGGCGTGTATCCCAGAATTTCCGAGTTGGCGATGATGTAGTAAGTGTGGCGATGGTGTCCGTTGCGGTTCACGTAGTCGCCAACTTCAAACAGCATGGCCGCGGCCGACAGCCACTCGCGATATTCCAGCGGCAAGTGGTGCACCGAGGTCAACGAGGAAAAAAGAAGCAATGCCGAGTCGCGCACATGCAAGGCATGATGCAGATCCACTCGGTAATGTTCCACCGCGCGCTTGATTGACTCCCACCGTTCTGACTCCACCGCCCGGCCCGATCGGGTGCTGCGATCGTATTCTGCCGCCATCTGAGCCAGGATGCCATCGCGGAGCCCCAGAGCCGAGTAGCGGAAACCCTCGAGATGGCAGCGCTCCAGCAATTCCGCAAAGACCACCGCGCCGGCGGAAATAATTTCCGCGCGGCGCGGACCGATGCCGGGAACGTTGCGCCGCTGCTCCAAGGGCAGGCTCGTGATCTGTTTCGCGATGCGGCGGATCGTCTCGCGGGTCGCGTACGCAGCCGGGCGGCGCTTCTGTAGGCGCGCCATGCGGCCGGCGACGCTCGCCAGCGCGGCGGCCGTGCCGGAGGTGGCGATCACGGCTCCCGCCCGCGCGGAACGGATTCGATCTTGAATGCGCGCGATCTCGCGCGCCACAAATTCCTGGAGCCGCTTCAGTTCATTCTTGCGCGGCGGATCGTGGTGCAGAAATTCGCCAGTGAGCCGCACGGCGCCCAGCGGCAAGCTGACCGTATCCCGGAGTTGTCCGTCGCGCGAGAGTGTAAGTTCGCAACTGCCCCCGCCCAGGTCCACCAGCAAAACGCTGTGGGCGGCCAGCCGTCCCGTGGAGACCACGCCCAGGTGAATGAGGCGGGCTTCTTCCAGCCCGGAAATAATTTCGATTGTCCAGCCCGTCGTCGAGCGCACCCACTCCAGAAAGGTGCGTGAATTGCGGGCATCGCGCAGCGCCGCCGTGGCCACCACCCTCACCGAGTCCGTGCCGCACTCCTGCGTGGCGCGATGGAAGCGCCGCAACACGCTCACCGTTTGCGACATGGCCTCGGGAGAAAGCAGTCCGCCACTGAAGACGCCTTCACCCAAGCGCGTGACTTCGCGGTCTTCGTGGATTTCTTTCAGCCGCCCGGCTTGCAGGCGCGAAATTTTCAGACGAACGGAATTTGAGCCGATATCGATGGCGGCAAAGGTGGGCATAGGCTAACGATCAGTGATCTCACAACTGGGCCGCGTCGCGCAACCCCGGACTGCAAGCGGTGGAGCGCCGGGCGTCCCCGCCCGGCTCTCCGCAAAATCAAGAAAGCGCGCACGTCCCGCGGTAGTGTCTTAAATACAGTATTTAAGACACTACCCGTCCCGCTTTTTAATCGATTTGTAACAAGCCTCTGCTAGCCTCAGCACGGAATGTCCAACCAAGCCCTGCCCCGGCCGCGCTTCAACGCTCCCGAACCGGAGCCGGGATCGAAGGCCGCCCTGAAAGTCGAAGCCCGAACAACGCCGCTGTTACAGGGGAAGGTCAGCGAAATCCCCGACGCTGTTTTCGGCTGGACGATGCGCCTTTGCGGTTTGGCGGTGGTCGCCCTGCTCGGCTTGATCGTTTATCAACTGGTGGTAGGCTCGCAGCTCTCGTGGCACGCTTTTGGCTGGAAGTTCTTCTGGCAATCGGACTGGAATCCGGTGTCGGATCAATATGGCGCGTTGCCCTTCATCTACGGCACGGTCGTGTCTTCGGTGCTGGCGCTGGTCATCGCGGTGCCGCTCTCTCTCGGCGTGGCCGTCTTCATTACCGAAATGTGCCCGGTCGGCCTGCGCGCGATTCTTTCCTTCACCACCGAACTCCTGGCCGCCATCCCCAGCGTGGTTTACGGACTTTGGGCCATCTTCGTGCTGGTGCCGATACTTCGCGAATATGTCCAGCCGTTTCTTTCCAAGACGCTCGGCTGGACTACCCTGTTTAGCGGACCGCCTTACGGCATCGGGATGTTGGCTGCGGGCGTGATTCTGGCCATCATGATCATTCCCATCATCTCGTCCATTACGCGCGAAGTGCTCACCGTGGTCCCGCAGCACCAGCGTGAAGCGGCGCTGGCGCTCGGCGCGACGCGCTGGGAAATGATCCGCATGGGTGTGCTGCGCAATGCGCGCGCCGGAATCGTGGGCGCCATCATTTTGGGCCTGGGCCGCGCGCTCGGCGAAACCATGGCGGTCACCATGGTGATTGGCAACCGTCCGGAGATTGCCAAGTCGTTGTTTGCTCCCGGATACACGATGGCCAGCGTGCTGGCCAACGAATTCAACGAAGCGACCGGCAATCTCTATTATTCAGCGTTGTTCGAGATTGGCCTGGCGCTGTTCTTTGTCACGATTGTGGTGAACGCGCTGGCACGGCTCATGGTGTGGAGCGTGACTCGAGGCCAGCCGTCGAGAAGCATTGCCTGAACTAAGAACGCTTGAGACGAAATTGCTGATACTGACTTGCTGATATTAACTTGAACGATACGAACTCAAATTCGGCAGCGGCCTTGATGCCGCAAGTTAGCATTCCGCTGATCAGCCTGCGGCGGCGCGTGATGGACCACGTGATGACCGGCGTCGCGGTGCTCACCGTCGCGCTGGTGCTTTTGCCGCTTTTCGCCATCTTCGCCTATCTGGTTTATAAGGGTGTCGGATCGATCAATCTTGCTTTTCTAACAAAGATCCCGAAGGGGCCGGGCGAGACCGGCGGCGGCATGGCAAATGCCATTGGCGGCTCTATTTTTATTCTGGGCATCGCCAGCTTGCTCGGTGTGCCGCTTGGGATCGGAGCCGGCATCTTTCTTTCCGAGTACGGACGAAACCGTTATGGCGATATGGTGCGCTTTGTCTCCGATGTGCTGAACGGCGTCCCCTCAATCGTGATTGGTGTTGTGGCTTACGGGCTGGTCGTGATGCGCCAGAAAAACTTTTCGGCGCTGGCTGGTGGCGTCGCGCTCGCTATCATGATGATTCCGACCATCGCGCGTACCACCGAGCAGATGCTGCTCCTGGTGCCGCAGGCCATCCGCGAAGCCGCTTACGGTCTGGGTGTTTCCCGCTGGCGCACCACCATCTCGATAACGCTGCGCACGGCCACATCCGGAGTCATCACCGGCGTCATGCTCGCCTTCGCGCGCGTGGCCGGAGAAACCGCGCCGCTGCTCTTCACCGCACTTGGAAACGATTATTGGAATTGGAAGATCAACCAGCCGACCGCAGCCTTGTCGCTGCAAATTTTTGCTTATGCCATTTCGCCATACGATGATTGGCACCGGCAGGCATGGGCGGGAGCGCTGGTCCTGATTGTCCTCATTGTCAGCGCGGTCGCCGCGGTCCGCATAGCGGTACGGCACGGTACTTTGGCAGGAGCTTAACGGGGCAGGAGCTGAACCAGTCATGGGCGTCGGAATTACAGTCGAGCACTTGAATGCGTTTTACGCCAAGACACAGGCGTTGTTCGACATTAACATTACCGTGCAAGCCAACCACGCGACCGCGCTCATCGGTCCGTCGGGCTGCGGGAAATCCACGTTCATTCGCTGTCTGAATCGCATGCACGAGACGATTCCCGAGGCGCGAGTCGAGGGAAAAGTACTCATCGGCGACCTCAGTGTTTATAACGGAACCTCAGCCACCCAGCTGCGCCGCCGCGTAGGCATGGTGTTTCAGAAGGCGAATCCGTTCCCAACTATGTCGATCTACGACAACGTGGCCGCCGGGCTCAAGCTGAACGGCTTTCGCAATCGCAAACAACTGGACGAGGTCGTGCATAAGTCTCTGCAAGCCTCCGCGTTGTGGGACGAAGTCAAAGACTCTCTGCACAAGAAGTCGGGCGCCAGCCTCTCCGGCGGCCAGCAGCAGCGGCTGTGCATAGCGCGCGCGCTTGCTGTCCAGCCGGAGGTTCTGCTCATGGATGAACCCTGCTCGGCGCTTGACCCGATCTCCACCGGCAAGATCGAAGAACTGATTTTTCAATTAAAAGAGCAATACACGATCGTGATTGTGACGCATAATATGCAGCAGGCTGCCCGCGTGGCGGAGTTCACTGGATTCTTCCTTCTGGGCAAAATGATCGAGTTCGATAAAACGGAAAAGATATTCACCAATCCTTCCGACAAACGGACGGAAGACTACGTCACCGGCAGATTCGGATAGGAATGAGGTCAGAGGTTAGAGGTCAGATTGCAGAGGTGAATCAGGTCAGAGGTCAGAGGTTGGATTGAAGAGGTGAAGGACGGCGTACTTAGGTCTTAACCTCTGAAATCTGACCTCTAACCTCTGACCTGACCAAGGAGATTCACGAGGGTCGTAGAATAATGATGATGCGCACGCGTTTTCAGCAGCAGATGGAGGACCTGCGGGAGAAACTGCTCCGCATGGGCGGTCTCGCGGAACTGGCGGTGGATCGCGCTTGCCAGGCCTACACGGAACGCGATCTCACGCGCTGCCAGTTGGTGCTCGAAAACGAGAGCCTGATCAACGCGGCCGAGCGCGAGATCGATGAAATGGCGTTTGACATCCTCGCCACCCAGCAACCGGCGGCGGTGGATCTGCGCTTCATTCTCGCCGTAACCAAGATCAACGCCGACCTCGAGCGCGTGGGCGATCAGGCCGTCAACATCGCCGAGCGTGTCATGGACATGATTGAATTGCCGGCCGCCGAGTTGCCGGTCGATATCCCGCGCATGGCCACGGCCGTGAGCGCCATGGTGCGGCGCGCCCTGGAGTCGTTCGTGGAGGGCAAAGCCGAACTCGCGCAGGCGGTTCTGGAAATGGATCATGTGGTCGATCGGATGCGCGACGAGTCGTTCATTGTGCTCGTGCGAAAGATGAATGAAGAGCCGCAAGTGACTCAACAGGCGCTAGATGCGCTCTTGGTTGCACGCAATCTTGAACGTGTCGCCGACCACGCTACCAACATCTCCGAGGATGTCATTTTCTGGGTTCTGGGAGCCGATGTCCGTCATCATGCCCAGGCCGCGTCGGCATCTCCTCGTCCAGAGAGAAGCGAAGCGTAGAGGCATCGGGTGATCTAAAGGTCAAAGGCTTTTGGCTTTGGATCACCCGATGACCCGATCACCCGATGGCCCGACGCTGCGATACACTGTTCGAACCCCATGAGCCATAGAATCCGCGTTTTTGCCACCTGCGACATTGGAGATGCTCTCAACCTTCTTCGCCACAAGGGATACGACCTCGAAGTCTATCCCCAGCCCGAAGCTCCGCCGAAAAGCTTGATCGTCGAAAAGGTGAAGTCGGGTGTGGATGGCCTGATCACTACGCTGCGCGACGATATCGACGCCGAGGTTTTTGCCGCCGGAGAAGGCACGCTCAAAGTGGTCGCGCAGTACGCCGTCGGATTCGACAACATCAACCGCGCGGATGCCAACCGGTACAAAGTGCCGTTCACCAATACCGCCGACGTCCTGACCGAAGCGACGGCGGAGTTTGCTTTTTTCCTGATGGGCGCACTGGCTAGAAAACTCTGGTCCGCCGAATATGTGCTGCGCGAAAATCGCTGGACCTATTGGCATCCTTATCTCCCATTTCTGGGCGACGAAGTTACGGGAAAGACGGTGGCCGTCATCGGCACCGGACGCATCGGCCTCGCCTTCATCAAAAAGTGCGCCGGCTTCGACATGAACATCCTGTGCTTCGATCCGGCCTATGAGAACCACGACTACATCAAGGCCATTCAAGAGGTGAAGGATCTCCGCTTCCAGCGCGGAATCAGCCGCGAGCGCGCCACCATTCGTTACACCACGTTGCAGGAAGCGTTGAGCGCCGCCGATTTCATCAGCCTGCACGTTCCCCTGCTGCGCGAAGGCGAAAGCGCCACGCCGACCTATCACCTGATCAACGAAACCACGCTGCGCATGATGAAGCCCACGGCCATGATCGTGAACACATCGCGCGGCCCGGTGGTGGACGAGACAGCGCTGGCGCGCGCCTTGCGTGAGAACTGGATCGCCGGTGCCGCTCTCGATGTTTACGAGGAAGAGCCGCTGCCCGCCGATTCGCCGCTCCGCGATCCCGCCATCGCCGACCGCTGCCGCCTCCTGCCCCACTTTGCCAGCGCCGCGCGTATCACGCGCTTGTCGTCCGATCCCGACAAAGGCATGGCCGGCCGCTGCGTCCAGGGACTGATCGACGTGCTGGAAGGGAACTACGGCGGCGACGTCACGAAGATGCCGTACGTGGTAAACAAAGAAGCGTTCGGGAAGTAAGAATTAGTTTGTGCGGGGACGGGCGCCCTCGCCCGTCCAAGCGGAGCAAAGCTCCGCAGGCTGTATCCCGTGGATCAAACAAAGGGCAGTAGCGCTCGCCAAGACCTTGTTCCCGCCGATCTCACCTGTTACTCTCGCCATTCACCCACGTCATGAAAATTATTAAATGCATTTTCGCCTGCCTAGCCTGTCTGCCGCTGGTTTCTCACGCTCAGGTCAACGAAGCCGCCCGTCCGCTCAAGATTCTGCCGGCCCCGAAGGAGGTTCGCATGGCCGAAGGCCGGATGGCGATCAAGCCTTCGACGACTATCGTGATCGGCAATGCCGAAGATCGGACTGCGGCTGAAACTCTGCAAAAAGAGATTCATGACCGCACCGGCATGAAACTCGCGATCGAACTCGTGACCGCCGCTCCCAAGACTACGGGGCACATCTCGCTCGGACGCCTGACCGACCGCGGTCTGCGATCCTATCTAGAATCGCAAGGAGTAAAAGTCGGAGACGAACTGGGCGACACTGGCCTTGGCAAACAAGGCTACGTCATCCGCGTGACCGACTCTG
>Ga0326727_10016251_pt1 | contig 15762 bp, 16 predicted proteins | sample MB2enrmetagenome_FD_207643 | JGI IMG/M metagenome (GOLD analysis project Ga0326727, IMG submission 207643) | Lab enriched peat soil microbial communities from McLean, Ithaca, NY, United States - MB29MY | ecosystem: Environmental > Terrestrial > Soil > Wetlands > Peat | place: USA: New York... | reverse complement strand
ACTCAAATCCGGCGTAATCGAAGCTAGAGAATCGCGATAGAAGGCACATTTGATGCGGGTTTTCTGACGCTGTGTTATGCTGAGCCTTACCTAATGTTTGGTTAGGTCAGGCTCAGAGTGCGGCGATCGCCACGCAACTTACAGATCGTTTGTAACCATGCGGCTTTGACGCACTTCGGCGGCACCTGTTTCCTCCATGAGTTTATACGAGTGCTGCAATTTCGTGATTTTCTTGCGCGGCACTTGATTTATCCCCGGCGCAATAGCGACTACAGCTTATCCCAGATGTTGCTGGCGTTAATCTATCCCATCATCTTGGGACTGGATCGTATTGAGACCTCTTCGCTATTACGTTCTAACGGGACTTTTCAGCATGTGACCGGCTTGCCGGGCTTTCCCAATCCCCAGACCTTACGACGATTCTTGCGGAACGCCCCCGCTCAGTTCCATGAGCAATTACACCGCGTGAACGATCGACTGCTGCAACGGTTCATCCACTTGCCGGAGCATCGCTCGCGTCTCCTCTTCGACCTGGACAGCACCGTGGTTCCCGCTTTTGGCCACCAGGAAGGTGCTGAGGTCGGCTACAATCCGCGCTATCGTGGTAAGCGGTCCTATGAGCCGTTGCTCTGCGTGGAAGCGAACTCCTCTTTTTTGTGGGATGTCGAACTGCGGCGCGGTGATGCCGGAACCTGGGCGGGCAGCGAGGAACTGTTGGCCTCCTGTTTTCTCTCCGCTCCTTCCGACATTCGGGAGTTCCGGGTGCGAGCCGATGCGGGCTTCGGCTACGGGCCGATGTTGGACATGCTGGAAGTGCGTCCAACGGCTCAATATGCGGTGGTCGCACGCATGATCCCCTCCCTGAAGCGTACGCTCGGCGGTTTGCACTATGAGCAGATGAATTCCCGTTGGGAAATTGCGGAATTTGAGCACCACCCCCACGGTTGGTCACACGCCCGCCGTTGCATTGTGGCGCGGAGATTGATCGAGGAGAGCGATCCGCAGCCGACCTTGTTTACCCTGGGACGCTACGTATATCGAGCCTGGCACACCAACCTGCCGCTGACCCCGGCTGGGGTGTGGCATTTCTACGACGGCCGGGCCGGGATGGAGCGACGCATTCGGGAAATTCGCGAGGACTTTGCACTCCCCAAGATCCCCACTCGTGCGTTTGCAGCCAACGCGCTCTATCTCGAAGTGATTCGGCTCGCCTACAACTTGGTCACGGCTTTTCAGCGGACTTGCCTTCCCGAGGAATGGCAAGGCCTGACTCTGCGCAAACTCCGCCAGCGACTCTTTTGGGCGCCAGGTGAACTTACACGCCCGCACAACCGACCTACTCTAAGATTAGTCAACTCGCCGCTTGTTGCCATGCGGGCAGAGAAAATACTCGATCACATTCATAGGCTGAAGCCACTGAAAGGCTGAAGGTACTCTAGTAAAGATGACCCGACTGCTGCATAAGTTTGAGAGCAAACCCTCGGTTTTCGGGCATTTTCAGTCCAATTGAAGGGAATTCACGCCGGAGTTAAGTACTATGGCACGAATTTTTCTGGAACAGCCTGGCACCAACTGGGCGTACATCCCCAACAACACCGGGAAGGGGCGCCTGCCAAGGCCGTCGAGACAAAACGTGAGCGCGGCGTACTGGAAGAGGCCGCCATAGCCGTTGCGACAAGAAGGCTTGGCCGAAAGAAGCGCAGGGAGCCGATGGCCGGGGCACGAACCTCGCGACCGCACGTCTAAATGATTCCAGAGGAGGAGAGAGGAAAAAAAGGAGGAGAAGCATGAGCGATACCAACGCTGTGCTTGCCGTCTATGACACTCACCTAGCGGCTGAAAACGCCGTAAGGGAACTTCAGAGATCAGGATTCGACCTGAAGAAGCTATCCGTGGTTGGCAAGGATTACCACACGGATGAGCAGATTGTCGGCTACTACAATGCAGGAGATCGAATGAAATATTGGGGAAAGATGGGTGCATTCTGGGGAGGCTTGTGGGGGCTCTTGTTTGGCGCAGCGTTTTTCTGGGTGCCCGGCATTGGCCCCCTGTTGGTAGCAGGACCACTCGTGGCGTGGATCGTTGCTGCTTTGGAGGGGGCGGTGCTCGTAGGAGGGTTGAGCGCCCTGGGCGCCGGCCTTTACAGCATCGGTATACCGAAGGACAGCGTCTTGAAATATGAGACTGACATAAAGGCGGACAAGTTTCTCCTCGTCGTCCACGGAACCACGGCCGAGGCTGCAAAAGCCAAGGATATCCTCAGCGCTACGCGGCCAGCCGAACTGAGTCAGCACACCCTAGAGGTCGCCAAGCAGGCGGCGGAAGCCTGAAGCTGGTATCCTAAGCGCCCTCCGATTCAGAGGATTTGGAAGCCGCGCGGAATCGAAACAATAATGCGGTGGATTGTCCCACGGGAGTGAGGGGACTGAGCAACCAGATCGTCATCAAGCCGAAAATGGCGCCGACTGAAAACCCAGGAGCGCGTGCCGACCTTCCGATCAGTTCGGCGCGGTTCGTGCCGGTTAATGAAGGGTACTGGTAGGGCGCTCCACCAAGCATTGTCGCCAGACACGGCGGCTTTCAGCGAACTCGGGGCTTCAAATGTGGCACCTTACCGACCGGAACAGGTGAGGCCATGTACGTGATCTCCGAGTAGGTCGTATGCATTGTTTCGATCCTCCTGGTTACGACGCTGTTCTTTGCCGCCTGTACCGCATCGACCACGATTTTGGAAGGATCCCTGATTCTCAGCCGTGCCGCTCGCAGAACTCTCGACGGCGCTCGGCAGCGCATACGGCGGGTGGCGGCGCTGGCGGTGCGGGAGGCAGGCATCTTGATTCACGCGATGAATGGGTAAGTTTTCTTGTAGTAAATTCCAACTAAGGGGCAGGCAACAAGTGATCTTGACCATGCCGAAGTTGGAAGAGGCCAAGCCGAAGGCGATCCCGATCGACGCAGAGCAGAGGTAGGGACGTCGAGACTGAGGCCAGAGGGGACGGCTCGCCGCCCCTTTCGGCACGCAACGATCATGCTGCGAAGGACGGGCGTGATCGAGTATCCATCGCTCGTCGCGGGGTTTGTTATGGCGTCATTCTTCCCCGATCAAGAATCGGTAGGCCGGCCCCTGCCAGGAGTTGGGGCTAGCATCCTCCTGGTTAACAAAGACCCCCGGGTGTTGTCTCGCTATGGAACCGTCCTTCGAAGAGTGGGGTGCCAGGTGTGCGCCAGTTTGTCCTTTGCGGAGGGAGCACGGTGCCTTGAGCGCGAGCCGTATGATCTGGTTCTGTTGGACCAGGGCAGCGACGGGTTCGAGGGACGGGAGGTGCTCGTGCGGGCCATGGAAATCGATCCAGAGCTGCGGGTGTTGGTCTTGGCGCGCTCTCATGAAGACGGTTGCTATCTGGAAGCCATGCAGTCGGGAGCCCTGGATTATCTTGCGGAACCTTTGAGCGCGGCGGACATGGTGGCTCTGCTGGAAACGTTCATACCGCGCCGAAGCAGGTCCCACAGAACCTCCCAATGTCCAACTAAGGCGGCAAAACCTAACAAAAAACGAACGAACAAAACGGGATCGACCAAAGTGCAATCGAAGATGATCGGTGCATGTCGCGAAACCCTCAAGAACCTTGGCGGTGCTTTCCGACGAGGACATCCGGGCAGCGGTATTTTAGATTCTTGTCGCACGCAGAGCTGAGCCCATCTTCTGTTCGCCCATTGACGAAGTTCGCGAGATCCTGAAGACGGAAGCGGTGGGCGGGCGTTTGTGCTGGCCCAAACTGCTTAATCAGTTTTGGAACGGTGGTGTTTGGACTTACCTGATTCCACCCGATTCCCCATTTGTCCCGCCATAGCTAGGCTGTCCTTGCGAAAGGCCAGCTGCCTCGGGAAGGCGAAGGTCACATCGCGCTTCGGTCGGTTTTGCGATCGGAATCCTAACCGTAGGCATGACTCGCCCCTAGACAGTTGCGCACGGAGCAGATCCGAAGTATCCAATCTTTCGTGACGGGCATGACCATTCCGGGGCAGGCCCTGCAGTAACGCTCCGCATCAACTCTTCTGCGCCGCCGGTGGAGCCAAGGCGACGGCTGCTTCGGTGGTGAGGAGCAGGAAGGTGAAGGTCTCTTGCAAGTAGAGGCGGACGGCGGTGTCGGTGTGGCTGAGGTAGCCGATGGAAGCGTCCTGGCCGATGTGCAGTTCGAAGTCGCCGCCACGGGTGGTCAAAACGACGGCGCCAGGGACGCCGGGCGCCCAGATAATCTTCCCGTCGACCAGCCGTTTAACGTGATCTAGGACGGGATAGCCGTAATCGCTGGTCTCGGCCAACTTCGTATAGGCGTCGGAACCCAGCAGCGCCGCGTAAGGTCCATTGACGCCGGCCATGCGCAACTGGCTCAGTGCTTCGGAAAGTGCTCGTGGGTACTCGCGCACATCGTTGGGCAGCGTTTTCTTCGGGTTGCTGGTTCCCTGGCAGATGCCGGTGATCCCGGCGGCGTCGTAACCCACAAATATGGCGCCGTCCTCGGCGAAGGCCAGGCGGCGCGCCGCGATCTTCGTCGGCTCCCAGTCGGAATCATTGGCGCCGCGCTCGACGTCGTCGATCTGCTGCCGCTCGAGTTCGAAGGGTACGCGGAACTCGACCAGCGCCTTCACTTCCCGCTGGCGGGCGTGGACGCCATCCCCCGGCGTCGAGATTTCCCGGAGGTGGCCGATGCCGACGGCGGAAAGGCTCGTGCCCGCCGGACCACGCACATCCACTGCCCGCCGGCCCGCGAGGTGGCGCTTAAACGTGCGTGTCACTTCCTCTTCGAGCTGGGCCCAGGCGGCATCGGAAATCGGGGCAAGCTCGCGATGCAGATTATTCATGTTCGACGTCTCCTTTTAGTGAACCGATGTGCAAGGAACCATCACTGGCAGGCTGGACGGCTGCCGCGGGTTCCACCGCCGGTGAAGCGGCAGAAGGAACGATGGCCTCGTCTTCAGTTATGTTGTCCAGAAATGTCGCGGTTGGCACGAAGAAGAGATTCCCGGTGACGGCGCGGCTGAAGTCGAGCAGGCGGTCATAGTTCCCCGGCGGCCGTCCGATAAACATGTTCTCGAGCATCTGTTCGATAGTGCGGGGCGAGCGGCTATAACCGATGAAATAGGTGCCGAATTCGCCGGATCCGGCACGCCCGAACGGCATGTTATCGCGCAGGATCTGGATCTGCTCGCCGTTCTCCTCAATCGTCGTTAGTGCGTTGTGCGCGGAAGTGGGTCTCACGGAATCGTCCAATTCGATGTCGGAGAGTTTTGTACGCCCGATAATTCGTTCCTGCGCCTCGGTGGGCAAAGCATTCCAGCCAGCCAAATTGTGCAGGTACTTCTGCACGATGACATAACTTCCGCCGGCGAAGGTTGCATCCTCGTCACCGATGAGCGCCGCTTCCGCCACTTCATCACCTCGAGGATTTTCCGTGCCATCCACAAACCCCAGGAGATCGCGCTCGTCGAAGTACCGGAAACCGTGCACCTCGTCAACGGGTGAGACAGCCTCACCGATTCGAGCCATGATTTGCGTCGCCATCTCAAAACAGAGATCCATACGCTTGGCGCGGATGTGGAACAGCAAGTCGCCCGGGGTGGAGACGGCATGGCGCGCCCCGGCGCGGATTTCGCGAAAGGGGTGTAACTCCGCCGGATGCGGCGCGCCAAAAAGCCGGTCCCAGGCCTCGGACCCGATCCCCATGATGCAGGAAAGTCCGGCTTCAAGGTCGCGGAATTCAACCGCGCGAAATATGGCTGATAAATCCAAGCAAAAGGACCGAATGATGGCTCGAGTGCCGGAGTCCGGCTTCAGCGTCACGACCAGGAATATCGCGGCGCGAGTAAGCCCGGCAGTGACCGCTTGCGGGATGCCGCGCGTGCCACCTGTAAGTTGCGGACCGCCGGTTGGATTGACCGCCATCAGTAATCGCCCTGTGAGGCTGACCGACCTTCGATCAGCGAGATATTCGGACAGCCCTCGATTCGAACAATGCTTCACGTCAGCTTACCATTGCCTCGCGATGAACGTCCACGGCCCAACGCGCATCCGGATCCTATCACCTTTAAACCCGCCCACCTTGTCATCCCGAAGGTGCGCCGAAAACGAGCGATGGTTTGGTTCTTTACAGAGAGGCGGGAGGAAAGTCGGCAGTTCTCCTGGTCTACCCCGGAGGCCCTCTCTGGGCCAAGAACGATTCGGGGATGTAGAGCATCCCAAAGGGGGAGTGGGATTACGGGCATCCCGATGGAACTCCTCAGATCGTTTGGCGGGTGCCAACAGGAATGTAGTAGGATCGAATCCCGGTTCATTTGCCTTCTCGATCGTTACTTCGGTCGGTGTTTCTCCTCTCATTTCACTGGCGGTTCCGATCGCAAGCCTGCCAGACCATCTTGAGTAGTTAGATGCCTCAAACAGTAGCGTTTGCCAAGACTCCCTGGGCAGCTGGGCCAATTTGTTTCATTGCGCCCCACACATATGCTGAGCAAGAGAGGTTCCATCCGGAAGCTCTTAACGCTGCGGGACGAACTGCCTTCCACGAGGCGAGGAGTTGTTGGTTCTTGTCCCCGCTTTCAATGAACTATCAGACAAGTTCGCTTAGTCTTGGGCCAAAGACTCAGGAGAACTCCTATATTGGGGACTATGGTACCGAAATCCGACGCCGGCGGGCTGGCATTTTGCTGGTCGTTTGGCACGGTCTGATGTTGGCGCTTTTGAGTGAGCTGGCACGCCAAGTGGACCGCACTTGTGATTGGCGCGGGATTTAGGCGTGCGGGGGGCTATGCTTTTGGGGCTTCCGCTTTCTGGAATCTTCAACGTTTGAGGAAGTTCAGCGGGCGAGCTGCGGTTTTTTCGAATTGGTGGGTATCGCGACCCTTGTGTTAATGGGCCTGCTCGCAAAGCCATGGGATCGAAATTGACAAGAGCGGCCTCAGGAAGTTAATCAGGTCGGAAGTGATCTTCACGTCCAGAACGCGCTGGAAGTCGAATCCTAGATGGTCCCGGAATCGGCATCCGGAATCATCACGGTGGAAGCGGGGGCCGCTGGTGAATATCGGGTCGGCGACGGTCAGCGTGAGGATTGCCGGACGCTTGTCGACAAGCTCCCGCTTAATCTCAGAAGTTTCCAGAAAAAGATCATGCTCATGCCAGGTGCGGTTATGACCGCGACAGCTATCGACGACCAAAGACAATTCAGCGCAAATGGATAACGCGCAGACCAGCTTGTAGGATTGAGTCGGAGGATTGCCTGAGGACCAGTGCGGATGGTATCCTTAATCGACAAGGCTTTGTGCATATCTAGTTGATTATCAAGGGGAGAGAGGGAAATCTCTGTGCGAGGGGTGGCGCCCGATTAGGCTCCGCGCGCCAACGCTCAACTGCGCTGATATTTCCGGGTTCTTCAACAGCTTTGAGGGCGTCTATGGGGTGCCCAGAGCCTTCGTTACGCAAACGGGCGAGCTGAGAGGTGCTGTTCAGCCTGGGTAACTGAAATCGATGCGGATTGCCAGCATTTTGGGGATTTTGCTCCTGTCTTTAGCTCCAGCTTGTTCGAGGCGTTCCTCGCAAGAACCGGTCACCGTGACCTTTCTGGATGTTGAGTGGGATTCTCCCGATAAGCTAACTGGATTAGCTCAAGACTTGCAGGAATTCACGCGAGAAACTGGTATACGAGTTAAGCGGCTTCCGCGGCCGGAAGGCTCTTTCAATCAGCTCGCGCTGTGGCGCGAGCTGCTCCAGAGAGGCGCCGCCACTCCTGACGTGTGCGGGATTGACGTGATCTGGTCCGGAATATTGAACGATCATCTCACCGATTTGAAACCTTACTTTGCGACCGAGATTTCCGCACAGTATCCGGTGGTGGTCGCGAACTACACCGTGGGTAGCAAGCTGGTTGCTATACCGCGCCACGCGTATGTCGGCGTTTTGCTTTATCGCACGGATCTTCTGCGACGATATGGATACCGTAAGCCGCCAAGGACCTGGGACGAACTCGAGCGGATGGCTGGCCGGATTCAGGCGGGCGAACGGGCCAAAGGTGAGAAAGACTTCTGGGGCTATGTCTGGCAAGGGGCCGTCGGCGAAGGTTTGACCTGCAGCGGCTTGGAATGGCAGGTAGGGGAAGGCGGCGGACGAATCATCGAAGATGACAAGACAGTTAGCGTAAATAACCCGCAAGTGGTCCGCGCATGGCAACGCGCTGCTCGCTGGGTTGGTTCCATTTCACCCCCCGGGGTGGTAGCCTACGGAAAGTCCGACGCAGACAATCTCTGGTTCTCAGGAAAGACGGCCTTTCTTCGTGCCTGGGTGTCGGATTATAGCTTGATCACTTCGCATCCGCCTCCACGCAATGCTACGCGGTTTGGCGTGACCAGCGTACCGGGTGGCCGGGCAGGCCGAGCCGGCACGTTGGGCGGAAACGGTCTGGCGATTTCCCGAACTTCGGCGCACCCCCACGAAGCGCTCGAACTGATCCGATTTCTTTTGCGGAGAGACGTCCAGCTTTTGCGTGCTGGCGACCATTCAACGCCACCCAACGAACTCGAGTTATACGAGCTGCCGGCAATCTTAGACCCGTATCCCCAGGGCGCCAAATTGAATCAAAACCTGGGCGGCGTGGTGGCTCGACCTTCCGCCGCGGCAGGCCAGAAATACGAGGACGTGAGCAGGGCATACATCCGTGAGTTGCATTCGGTGCTGACTGGTGAAAAAAAACCGTCGGTGGCCGCCGCCGACTTGGAGAGGGAACTTGTGGAAATCACCGGATTCAGGACGGGAACACCCCCGCAGCGGGATTGGTGGTCCCCCTAATAATTGCGTTGAACAGGTTCACCCGATGCTTTTCAGCACGTTTCGATTTCGGGTTCATGCGCGCGGGGTCGGAGCATGCGGTATTCGCGGCAGGCGTTAGAGAGTAACGGTGTGTTCGCGAAATTCGCGCGATGGGCGAAACAAGCGAGCGAGAGAACTTTCCACATCCGTCGACTCAACATCGGTCCCCGTCTGACCCTCTGCTTTGTCATCATCATCCTGGCCATGCTTGCGGGAAACGCGGTCCTGCTTTGGCAATTCCACCTGGCTCAGGCTCAAGCCGAGCGTCTGAGCGGCGTGGACCGCGAGTTGATTACCGTCCTGCAGGTCCACACCGACCTCATGTCGTTCCTCGAGAGACTGAATATGCTCGCGCGGTCGGAAGACGCCCCCGGACTGCTGAAGGAAGTGGAACGTCTTCGTAACGCCCTCCTGGAGGAAAACCAGCGCAGCAGAAACGCCCTCCGGAGCTTGCCGCCCGAGGTGCAACTGGATCCGACTCTCCTGCCTACCCTTGAAGCCATCCAGAGTGCTCTGCCACCACAGCTCGAGGCCATCGCCGCCTTGGCAAGATCAAGGGACTGGGAGGCAGTGCGGTTGCGCCTAGCCAATGAGATCCGGCCGCTGGAATCGAAGACTTCGACGCTGGCTCAGGACGTCGACCGCGAGGTCGGCGAAGAGCGGGCGCAAGCCATCCTGAGTATCCGGCAGGCGCGACGGCGGATTCTTCTGATTGCTCCCTTAACCGCCGTGTTAACTCTCCTGATCGCGGCTTTTTTCGGCTTGGCAATCAGGCGCAGCATCACTCAACCGCTGGGATGGTTGATGGAAGCTTCGAAGGCGTTGGCACGGGGTGATTTTCAAAATCGCGTTTCGTTCATCGGGGGTGACGAGCTCGCTCACCTGGGCCAGGTCTTCAATGAAACGGCGGGGAGACTACGAGATCTTTACGAGTCCCTGTATACCAAGGAAGCCTATCTCGCCGAGGCCCAGAGACTGAGTCACACGGGGAGCTTCGGCTGGAATGTTTCGAGCGGAGAAATCTTCTGGTCAGAGGAAACCTTTCGAATCTTCCAAGCTCACCGATCCACCAAGCCCACGGTGGAATTCGTGCTCCAACGAGTCCATCCCGAGGACAGGGCCCTGGTGGAGCAGACCATCGAGCGGGCGTCGCAAGATGGAAAGGGTTTTGATTTCGAACATCGATTACTCATGCCGGATGGCCTCGCCAAGTATGTCCACGTTGTGGCGGGTGCCGCCCGAGATGAACAGGGCGAGATTGAGTTTACCGGCTCCATCATAGACGTCACCGACCATCACGAAGCGAGAGCAGCCCTGGAGACGGCTTTTGAAGAAATAAAGGAGTTAAGGGACCAACTCTACAAAGAGAACTTGGCCCTAAAAGACGAGATCGACCGATCATCCATGTTTGAAGAGATTGTGGGAGCGTCGCCAGCTCTGCAGTCGGTGCTGGCGCGCGTGGCCAAGGTGGCTCCCACGGACTCCACGGTCCTAGTCACCGGTGAAACCGGCACGGGCAAAGAGCTCATTGCTCGCGCCGTTCACAAACGCTCCCAGCGCTCTTCGCGTGCTTTTGTGAGTGTAAATTGCGCTGCAATCCCACGCGATCTGATCGCCTCGGAATTGTTTGGCCATGAAAAAGGTGCTTTTACCGGGGCAGCTCAGCAACGATTGGGGCGCTTTGAATTGGCTGAAGGAGGCACCGTCTTCCTCGATGAAGTGGGAGAACTTCCTGCCGAGACCCAAGTCGCCCTCTTGCGTGTCCTCCAGGAACATGAATTCGAGCGCGTGGGCGGAACTCGAACCATTCAAACGGACGTGCGGGTGATTGCTGCCACCAACCGTGACGTAGAGGCAGCCATCGCGGCGGGGAGCTTTCGTTCTGACCTCCTCTATCGGCTGAACGTTTTTCCAATTGAGGTCCCCCCTTTGCGGGATCGAAAGGAAGACATTCCCCTCCTGGTCGAGTACTTCATCGATCGCTACGCAAGGAAAGCGGGAAAGACTATCCTCCGAGTAAACAAGAAGACCCTGGACTTGCTTCAGTCGTACCCCTGGCCAGGCAACATTCGCGAGTTGCAGAATGTTATACAGAGGTCCGTCATTCTGTGTGCGACTGAGAATTTCTCGGTGGACGAGAGTTGGCTTTCACGGCGGTCCCCGGCAAAGGAGCAAACAGGCCCGCTGGAACTCTCTCAACGGCTTGCGGCCCAGGAGAAACAGATGATTGAGGCTGCCTTGCGCGAAACCGGCGGGAGGATTTTTGGGCCTAAAGGAGCAGCAGCCAGACTGGGTATAGCTCGATCTACTCTCGAGGCGAGGATTAGGTCACTTAGGATCAACAAGTATCAGTTCAAATCGGGAGATCCCTCCAAAAGCCGTTAACCACGTTGCGGCGTCTCTTCTCAAGGATGTTGGCGGTCGAGTTTTGTACGACATTTTGTCAATTGTCCAAAATCCGGCAGATCAGTAACGTGCTATCCATCTTATTTTGAGTGAGTTAGCTTTGGAAACCGCATTGCTCAGCAGTGATGCGGGGCTTTTCTCGAAAGGCTGCACATGCTGCGGATTGGGAGATCGGCGAACGGGGAAGTTCTCCTCACTCTGAGCGGACGAATGAGCGCAGAGAATATTGTGGAGGTGGAAACGGTGCTCAAATCAGAAGCCGACGACCGCCGCATAGTATTGGATTTACAAGATTTAACCCTTGTGGATCGAGATGCAGTGAGATTTCTTAGCCAGTGCGAGGCGGATGGCATCCAGCTCAAAAACTGTCCAGGATATGTCCGTCAGTGGATTGACATAGAAAGACATGCGCACTGACCTCGAATCGGGATGAGTCATGTTTCGACAAGTGCATCAATTTACGCGTTTGGAGGATGGCCATGAGTCGGATCGGCGTCTTAGTTTCGGGTCGGCCACCGGCACTCGTCATCACTGTAGGGAATGATCCGTTTTGGGACGAAGGCGAAGCGTACGCCCGCGAGCTAAAGGAAGCTGGAGTTGCAGCGACCGCCACCCGCTACAACGGAATGAATCATGACTTCGTGTTGCTCAATGCGATTTACGTAGTGTCGGGGGCCCAGGCGGCTCTGCTACAGGCCACCAGCGCAATTCGAAGGCCTTGCAACCCTAGGCTCTCTCGAAAATCCCAGGCCACCGGCCTTGAAATCAATGGCTTGCCGTAGATCGTGATTTCTATCACTTTGGGTGGGTCGCAGACCCATGGGAACTCCTCAGAGAACTAGCCGGGCGCGACCTGGACAAGTTGACGTCGGGGCGGGAGTAATGGTGATTCCGACTGAATACACGACGACCGAATCCGAGCGATTGTCTAGGAGCAACGTGGCGCCGCACCTCCTTCATCAGCCCCCACAAGACTACAGTCTGGCAGGCCCTCCGAGCGTTTCTCTGCCCGACTCGCAGCCAAGCGACAACTGCGGCGTCGAATTTCGCCGTGTCGAGGGCATTATCGGATCAAGTCGTGCGCTTCGGGCAGCCTTGGACTTGGCGTTCACTGTCGCTCCCGTAAATTCCACGGTGCTGATTCACGGCGAGACGGGGACGGGAAAAGAGCTCATTGCCCACCTGATCCACCGCTACAGCCCGAGGAACACCCGATCCTTCGTGAAAGTGAATTGCGCCGCGATTCCCCTCGGTCTGCTGGAAAGCGAACTATTCGGTTTTGAGCGGGGAGCCTTTACCGGCGCCGTCACCCGCAAGATCGGACGCTTCGAAGCTGCTGACCAAGGCTCCCTCTTTCTGGATGAAATCGGAGATATCCCCATCGAGCTACAGGCAAAACTGTTACGTGTTCTTCAGGAAGGCGAGTTCGAGCGGCTTGGGGGCAACCGCACTCTGCAGGTCAATGTCCGCCTGATTGGGGCAACCCACCGGGATCTCACTGAGCTTGTGGCGAGGGGAGAGTTTCGGAGCGACTTGTATTACCGGCTCAACGTGTTCCCGATCACGGTTCCCCCGCTTCGCGAACGCCCGGAAGATATTGCGCCATTAGTGATGTACTTCGTGCGCACGTTTGCCCGCTTTATGAACAAGAACATCGTGGAAGTACCGAAAGAAGCTATGCAAGCCATACACGCTTATTCATGGCCGGGGAATATCCGTGAGCTGCGAAACTTCATCGAGCGCAGTGTCATCTTGAGTCAGGGGTCCAGTTTACGTGCTCCTCTAAAAGACCTGAAGGTGACATCGGGGGTGGCTGGCGGAACTCCCGTTACGCTGAATGATGCCGAACGCGAGCATATCTGCAGGACTCTGGAACACACGAAGGGCGTGGTCGGAGGCCCTTGGGGGGCTGCGGCCCGGTTGGGGATAAAGCGATCCACGCTGTACTTCCGCATGAGGAAACTGGGCATCTCTCTGCCGTGGAGACCCGATGTCGTCAGCCCAGAATCAGGTCGTTCGCTGGCTTGTTAGCAGCTGTCATGAAGCACGGAAAAGAGCATGAAAAAGGAGGAGCAAAACCCAAGGCAAGAACTGCAATCATTACCGGAGCTTTCCGCGGCATTGGGAAGGCCATCGCGATCGATCTCGCCAGGGGTGGCTAGCAGGTGGCCGTTAAATGCCGGAGGCGCGCCAGAAGCTGGGCGCGGCTTCCCTCGCGCTCAGCGTTACAGTTTGCGCTCTGCTTCTGGACTTGATGGCCCCACTGTCACTAGATGGCCTACGCAGGCCGAGTAAGATTTCCAGGCGTGGGTCGCCGCGGTAAGCTGGCGAGCTTTATGCATATTTGAGCGGGCGCGCTGGAGGGACAGCCGTTTTGTTTTGGACTAAAGGAGCATTCGATGGAAAAGCCGATTTTGGGCATTCATCACGTTACTGCGATCGCGTCGGATCCGCAGCGCAACTTGGATTTCTATACGGAGCTGCTAGGACTTCGACTGGTCAAGCGAACGGTGAATTTCGATGATCCCGGCACGTACCACCTTTACTTTGGCGACGACGCCGGAACTCCAGGCACCATCCTCACCTTTTTCCTATGGCCAGGGGCAGCTCGCGGGACTGCGGGTGTGGGTCAGGTTACGGTCACTTCGTTCAGTGTCCCGGAACAATCATTGCGGTATTGGGAACAACGACTAAGTTCTGCGCACGTGCCGGTTGAGCGTTCGGGGAAGCGTTTTGGTGAAGTCGTGCTAACGTTTGCCGATCCGGACGGTCTGAAGCTCGAGATGGTCGGGCATGCCGGAGCGAAAGAACCCCACGTCCCCAGGCACGCCGACATTCCGGAGGAGCACGCCATCCGTGGTTTCTACGCCGTAACCCTCTCCGAACAAAGATTTGAAGCCACCGCGGGCCTTTTGCGCACGCTGGGTTTTCGCTCCGTAGCCGAGGGGGACAACCGTTTGCGCTTTGATGTGGGCGAAGGTGGCGCGGGAACGCGGGTCGATGTGCTCTGTGTGGCCGAGGCTCGGCACGGAAGGGTCTCGGCGGGCACGGTGCACCACGTCGCTTGGCGAGTAGCCGATGACGAGTCGCAGCGAGCCTGGCGCCAGCACCTGCTTGAAAAACATCTGAACCTCACGCCGGTCATCGACCGCCGTTACTTTCAATCCGTTTACTTCCGTGAGCCGGGCGGGGTACTGTTCGAGCTGGCCACCGACCCGCCGGGATTCGCCATCGACGAGCCAGCGGAAAGCCTCGGGGAAAGTCTGAAACTTCCTTCTTGGCTCGAACCACAACGGAAAGAAATCGAAGAGGTTTTACCGCCCATTAAGCTCCTCAGCTCCAAAGAGGTGCATAAGAGTGGATGATCCTCATCGTAATCAACCGGTTCTGACAGGTGGGCGACCGCTGAAATCCGCAAAGGGCGCAGTCGTCCTTGTGCACGGCCGCGGGGCCTCGGCCAGAGATATTCTCGGCCTGGCTGATGAGTTAAACCAGCCGGAACTTGCTTATCTTGCACCGGGGGCTGCCGGACACACTTGGTACCCGTATTCCTTCCTTGCCCCAATCGCCCAGAATCAACCGTGGCTGAGCTCTGCGCTAAACTTCTTGGGAGATGTGGTCGGTCGTGCGGTCGTGGCCGGCATCCCCAAGCACAAAGTCGCTCTAGTGGGTTTCTCGCAAGGCGCTTGTCTCGCAACCGAATATGTTGCCAGGAACGCCGCGAGGTATGGTGCCCTGGTCGCGCTGAGTGGAGGGCTCATCGGCCCTCCCGGAACCAGCTTCGACTACGATGGAGACCTTTTGGGCACCCCCTGCTTCCTCGGGGGTGGGGACCCCGACCCACATGTTCCGTGGGAAAGAGTTCAGGCGTCAGCTTCGGTGTTATCTGCGCGCGGTGGAGTTGTCACGTTGCGCCGTTACCCCGGTATGCCCCACACGATCAACCAAGACGAAATCGAACAAACAGCGCAACTTCTGTCGCAGTTTGCGGTCCAGGGGTAATCGGTTCAGAACAGCGGAAGTAACAGTAAGGATTTGTTTGGGTTGAATCCTCCGCAGGTTCAAGCACCCAAGAAGAAACCAACGCAAAGTTAGGACAGTACCCAACCCGACTTACAGTTGAATATGGTGGCAATCAAGTATATGCTGAATGTGGTCAGGGCCAAAATGCAAATTCCGGTTTAGGAGATTCCGCTCGGAACGGAGGCAATTACTATGCACCCGGGACTTGACGGTCAAGGGGACACTGTTTCGAAAGGTGAAACTTGGGATCGAATGTTGGCGGACGCCACGCCATGCGATCACATCGTGCAACTCTATCAGGACCAGAATTTTCTCAACCGCGCTGTCTGCCGGTTCGCCGGCGCTGCTCTCGCGAACGGAGAGGGCATCATCCTGGTGCCTACGCTCACCCACTGGAACGCCATTCGCCCACGCCTCGAGGCCGAGGGCGTAAATGTGCAAGCGGCACGGGAACGCGGACAGTTGACGGTGGTTGACGC
>Ga0326727_10016250_pt1 | contig 15763 bp, 14 predicted proteins | sample MB2enrmetagenome_FD_207643 | JGI IMG/M metagenome (GOLD analysis project Ga0326727, IMG submission 207643) | Lab enriched peat soil microbial communities from McLean, Ithaca, NY, United States - MB29MY | ecosystem: Environmental > Terrestrial > Soil > Wetlands > Peat | place: USA: New York... | reverse complement strand
GCCACGAAATGCTTCGCCGGCGGCAACCGCGCGATTCCGGACCAGCACGGCAACTTCTTCATCGCGCCACTGGCGGGCGCGCTCGATCTATATGCGGGCCATGTCCCGGACTCGACCATGGCCGTCTGGCGGGAGCGCCTGAAGAAGCCGCGTCGCGACATCCAGGCGGAGAACGCCACCAACAACTGGGAGACCTACGTCATGAAGGGCGAGTGGATGCGGGTTCTCGCCGGCCTCGCGGACCGCGCGGATGCCACGGCGGCGATCGAGGAGGCGTGGGTGTCGCGGCAGCGAGAGCGCGTAGCGCCGGAACCCTGGAGGCTGTATCACGACCGCACCAGCGACCCGGACACACTCAGCGTGGAAGCCGTCGGCCGCGGCAACCTGCTGGCGCTGACGCATCTCGGGTACGATGGCCCCAGCGCGCGTGAAATCCGGGAAGCGGTCGAGGAGGGCACTCGCCTCACGCTGCTGCTACAGGACCCCTCGGGCCAGGTTCCCGCGAACGGGCGCACGGACGATCACGTATGGGTGGACGTCGGTTACCAACTGGCGTTCGAGGTGATGGCCGAGCGGAGCCGGAACGATGCGTGGATGGCGGGCCAGTTTCGCCATGCGGCCATGCTGTCGTTCCAGAGCATCGGGCGCTGGCGCCGGGCTGACGGACCATGGGCCGGATCGTACTTCGTGACCAAGAACCATTTCGATCCCGAGCTGAGGGTGGGTTACCAGCCGGCGAGCCAATACAGTAATTACAACGGGTCACTGATGTTCCACCTGGCCGAGGCGTACAACGAGCGGAGGTCGGAAATCGAGGAGCAGCCGGCGCCAACTGAGATCGGCGGGTACGCAGTGGAGATGGACCAGCAGTTTGCGAGCGCATTTGCGAATGCCGGCGGCATCGAGATCCAGGTGAACCTGCGCGGGCAGCCGACGGTGACGCACGACAACCGGTGGACGCCGCTCGGCGTGGTGCGTTTCGGGCGGACCGGATGGGACACGCGCCTGGGCCCCTCGGATGGCGCTTTGACGAAGGAGGACGGCGGGGTGACGTTCGCGCCGGCGTTCCTCGAAAACGGGCGATGGCTGCGGCTCGCCGACCTGCCGGCACGGTATGAAGGGGTGTGGAGCGTCGACCTGGTTCACCCGCTGCTGGTCCGCTGCGCGGTGGATTACCGGCCGAAGAGCGGTGAGCAAGGCCCCACCTTCCGCAATGAATTCACGCTGACGCCGGACGGTGTGTTCTCCGTGATGCGGAAGACCTCGCCCGATGCGGTGAAGTGGGGTGTGACCTGGCCGCTGCTCGAGAATGACGGGCGGCCGCTGGAGAGGACCACCGGGCGATATGTGGCGACCACCGGGTATAGCGGGTCGTCGGACCGGGAGAACTTCCTGGCGATTGGACCGGCGCCGGAAGTGACGCCGGAGGAGCCGGTGCGCAGCACGTACGGAGATCTTCGGCCGTTGCGCGTGGCGACGGCGGACGCGGTGAACCGAACATTCATCTATCCTTCGAGCTCGGGCGACCCGGACGCCGAGTCCGTTCGCGCCAGTTTCCAGGTGACGGCGGACAACTTCCGTTCCGTCCTCGGCCGGGTCTCAGGGAAGACGTATGCCGGCAGGACATCGGCGGGCGGCTTCGGCACGGAACTGGACCTGGACGGTGACGGCAAGCCCGACGTGCGGTTCAGCAGGGAGTGCGGCTTCCTGCTCGAACTCGACCGCGGCAAGGTGATGGCTGTCGAAGCGGACCGCGCCGTCACCGCGGAGATCCAGGGCCGGCGGGTGAGCCTGAAGGCGCATTCACCCGTGATCCTGAGGGCGGCAGGCGTGGCACAGCGCGGCTTCGCCGCAAGCTTTCAGCGGTCAGCTTCCGATTTGTGACAAGTTGGCCGGTTGGGCATCGTGCATGTCCTTCAGCGAGCCGAAAGTTCCGAAGGTTCACCGGCTGAGCGCTGACGGCTGATCGCTAACCCGAGAATCTTCGCGGGCCGCGAAGATTCTCGGGTTTTGTAATACAGGCATTCCTGCCTGTGTTCCCCTACTGCAGCATCCCCACGTATGCGCCGAAGCCCGGCAGCACCAACCCTTCGGCGCTCTCCGCCTCCCCTGTTTCAAACGAGCTCACCAGCCTCTTGAGCTTCTTCGGGCCGCCCAGATCGTAGCGCACCGTCTGCGCCTGCCTGCTGAAATTCAGCGCCACAAGCACGGCCGTACCATCCTTCTGCCGCAGGAACGAGAGGACGTTGGGGTTGTTCTCATCCACAATCCTGACCAGGCCGTCCCGCAGCGCGGCGTTCTCCCGGCGCAGCCGGATCAGCGTCCTGTAATAGTTCAACAGCGACTTGCGGTCGCGCAGTTCCGCCGCCACATTGCGCGCCGCATGGTCCGCTCCCACCGGCAGCCACGGCGTCGAGCCCTTGGTAAACCCGGCGTTGGCCGTCCCGTCCCACGGCATGGGCGTGCGTTCGCCGTCGCGGCCCTTCTCGGCGGGCCAGCCGATCTTCCCGATGGGATCCCGCACGTCTTCCACGCGCTGGGGATCGTTGTTGGCCATGCCCAGTTCCTGCCCGTAATACAACAGCGCCGTGGCCCGCGGAGTCAATAAAAGGGTAGCCACCAGGCGCGCAATCTCATGGTTATGCCGGCCGTCTCCGAAGCGGTCCCAACTGCGGCGATTGTCGTGGTTGTCGGTGACGATCAGGGGCATATTCCCCTTCAACTGCGTCTCCGCCTCCAGGAGTTTCTTGCGGAACACCGCCGCCGAGAAGTCGCGGTGCATGGCGAACTGCATATCCATGGGCAATTGCGTTTCGTCGTTCGCCCGGCCGTACATTTTGGCCAGTTCCTGGATGTCCGGCAGGTACGTTTCGCCGATGAGGATCCGGCCTGGAAACTCGTTGGTCACCTGGCGCATCTGGCGCAGCACGTCGTGGATTTCCGGCAGATTGTCGGTGTACTCGCGCGAGACGTTGGGATCCCCGTACGCATTCCGCCCCGGGCGCACGCTCTCGTCGCGCCCGCGCGCATCTTCGAACAGCGACGTCACGGCATCCAGGCGAAACCCCGCCACGCCGCGCTTCATCCAGAAGCGCATGGTGTCGTACATCGCCGTGCGGACTTCCGGATTCCGCCAGTTCAGGTCCGGCTGCTCTTTGTAGAACGCGTGGTAGTAGAACTGGCGGCGCGAGGCCTCGAATTGCCACGCGCTGTGCCCGAAGATGGATATCCAGTTGTTGGGCGGCTGCCCGCCCGGCTTGCCGTCGCGCCACACATACCAGTCCGCTTTAGGATTGGTACGCGACGCGCGAGACTCGCGAAACCACGCATGCCGATCGGAGGTGTGATTCAGCACCAGGTCGGTAATCACTCGAATGCGGCGCTTCCCGGCCTCGGCCACCAGGTTGTCGAAATCGGCCATGGTCCCATATTGCGGATCAATCGCCTGGTAGTCCGAGATGTCGTACCCGAAATCCACCTGCGGCGATGGATAAAACGGCGTAATCCAGATGGCGTCCACGCCCAGATCGCGAAGGTAGTCCAGGTGAGCCGTGATGCCGTTGAGGTCGCCCACGCCATCTCCGTTGGTGTCACCGAAGCTGCGCGGGTAGATCTCGTAGATGACGGCGTTCTTCCACCAGTCGGAATCGGCGGCCGGACTCGCTGTTTGGGCCGCGGCCAGTGAAGCCAAGACCAGAACGATCGGATATCGAAATGAGCGCATGTGTGCCTGCCCCGCCACAGTATACCCCCCACGGAACCAACACAGGCAGGAATGCGGGCCTGCGATCAGCGGAGAGCGGTCAGCTCTTCGGCCGCGGGACAGGCGGCCTCGGCCATGGGGAGCAGCGCTCAACCGTTACCGGAAATCCTCGAGGAGCTGAAGGCTGAAAGCTGACCGCTGAAAGCTTCGGGCGAAAGCCGCGCTGTGCCACTAAACGAAAAGCCAGCGCGCGAGATCGACATTACTCCGGAAGAAACTCGCGGCGGGTGCGTGCTCTGCATTGTAGACCACCAGGGGCACAGTCGCCTCGGTGAATCCACCGTGGCTGCGGTATTCCGGCGGCAGGTCCGCGACTTCGGATTCCATGGCGCCGAAGACCGTGTTCCCGTCGCCCAGCACCACCAGCTCGCCGATGCGCGAGGGCATCAGACGGAAGCGGCGCGCCGCCTCACTGCGGGGCGCCACCTCCTCGACGCCGGGGAGTTTTTCGATGATGGCCGCCGCGCGATCGGAGTCGCGGTTCGACTTCAGGTAGACCCACGCCGTTCCACCGAAGCCGCTGTGCTGTTTCAGGTATTTATCCTTTTCGGCGGAAAGGGCGGAGCGGAGCGTCAGGCCTCGCGCGGCGCAGGCCCGCATCAAGTCCCAACAGCGCGTCTTATGATGCATACCGTGGTCGGCAGCCAGGAGGACTGCGGCATCGGGCGCGGCGGCGGACATCTCACCGAACAGCGAATCCAAAACGGCCAGATGACGGCGCGAGGGCTCGGCATCCGGCGGCCACATGTGCATGGGGTAGTCGGTGGTGTGGATATAGAGGATTCCGATCTCCGGTTGATGCCGCAGCACCCATACGGCAGCCTTGAGGAGCCAGTGATTGATTTCGGCGGAGTAGATGTCGGGGGCTTTTCCCAGGCGTTCGGTCCATTCCTGCGCCGGAATCTCGGCGGACAAAACGAGGCTCGCGCCGCGCGGCAGCAGGGTGATGGTCTTTTTCTTGGAGGAGAGTAGCGCGGAAGATATTCCCGCGGGCCGGGCCCTTTCGAACAGCGTCGGCGCGAGCACAAGGTCCGCACTCTCCATATACTCTTCGCGTCCGGTTGTCTCGTCGAGATAGTAGTTCGCCGTGATGCCGTGCTTTTCCGGCCAGACGCCGCAACAGATGCTGGTGTTGTTGGCGTTGGTGACGGAGGGCATGACTCCGGGTACGGTCTTGCCGATTCCCCTCTTCTGCCAGGAAGACAGGACCGGCATGTGACTGGCAGTGATGTAATCGGCGCCCAGGCCGTCGATCATCAAAACAATCACGCGCTGCGGGCGTTTCTGGAGGAAGGCAGGCATGCCGAGCAGGACCTGGCGGCGCGTCATTAGGGATTATTGTCGCACGGCCCGTACTATCGCCTATCGCCCGTCCAATGCCCGCAACTCGCGGAACAACGTCCGGAAACAAGTGAGCGCCTCAATCACGTTGCCGGATGACCTTGCGTCGCCGGGGACGGGCTCGCCGAAATAGGCGTGCGCAAATGGGGCGATGCCGGTCCAGGTGGTTTGCAGAACCCCCTGCATGCGACTGCTGATCGCGTCCGTGGCGTGGGACCGCACGCGGCGAATGGCCTCCAGTTGGGCCAGGGCGACGTCGGGCTTCCGCCAGGGACAGGCCAGCACCGGAAAGCCCTCGATGGCGAAGTGCTCGGCGGTGGGCAGGGCGCGGTCATAGTGCCAGTCGCAGATGACAATGTCCTTGGGTACCAGGCTGATGGCGCGGTGGGTCTGGATGATGCTGGCTTCCCATTTGCCGATGCCGGTGGTCTCGCCATCCAGGAAACGATCGCCCCACATCCACATGGTGCGGTTCGATCGGGCCAGGTGGTCGTGCAGCGCGAGCACCTCCCGGGCGAACAGTTCGGCTTTGTCTTTCCCCTTGCAGCGCGGGCAATCGTCTTCTCCGAGGAGGAAGACTTCGTCCATGCCGACGTGGAACGCATCGGCGCCGGCGGCATCCGCCAGTTCGTCGATCAGGTCGAAAACCACGTCGTGCACCTGGGGGTGGAGCGGACAATAACTGCGGCAGTAGATCCCTTCGTTCTGCGGATACTTGCCGGGCGTTTCGTCGAACTCCGGATGCGCTCTCAGCAGCGCGCCGGTGGTTTTGGCCCACGACTGGTGCCCCAGCAGGTTGATCTGGGGGATCAGTCTGACGCCCGCATCCCGGCACGCCGAAGCGAGCATTTGGACATTTTCCGCGGAAAGCGCATCGGGCTCGGCGACTTCCGGCCGCCTGGCGAACTGGTAATGATAATCGAACTCGAGCACCAGCACGTTGACGCCTTCCTTGGGAAGGGCTTCTTTGATGAAGCGGACGGCGAGGGGGATATCGTCGGCTGCGGGAGCCGACAGGTGCAGGCCGCGGACCGGCGGAGCCGGCGAAGCAGCGGTAATGGGAACCAGGGGGAGCAGCGCCAGAATCAGCAGTTTCATGCCGATGAAGATAGCATCTGTCGGACGCGTTGTGAAAAACTAGGGAGAGGACACACCACATGAAAGCGCTTGTTCTGAAGGCACCCAGGCAGTTGGAACTCACCGACCTGCCGCGCCCCCCGCTGGCTCCGTCTCAAGTCCGGCTGGGCATCCGCAAGGTGGGCATCTGCGGATCGGATTACTCGAGCATCGCGGGGAAACTTCCCTTCACCAGGTTCCCCATTGTCCCCGGCCACGAAGCCAGCGGCGAAGTCCTCGAAACCGCCCCGGGCCTCGCATGGTCGCCAGGCGATCGCGTGCTGATCCATCCGATTCTGTGCCGCCCGGACGACCCCGCTTTCGTCCGCGGCGAGGTCCACCACTCCGATTCCACCGAGGTGCTTGGGGTGGTCTCCCGCAATGGCGCCTACGCCGAAGAGGTGGTGGTCGAGGACTACATGGTCCGCCGCATGACCCCGCAAATGGACTTTGAGTCCGCGGCCATGGTCGAGCCCGTGGCCGTGGCCGTGCGTGCCGTCCAAATGGGCCGCCTGCGTTCCGGCGACCGGGTTCTCGTGTTTGGCGCGGGCAATATCGGACTGCTTCTTGTGCAGGTGGCGCGCGCCCTCGGCGCCGGCCGGGTGGTGGTGACCGACCTGGTCCCCCAGCGCCTCGCGCTGGCCCGCTCACTGGGCGTCGACGAGGCCGTGGACGTGAGCGACGGCTTCCCCAGCGCCCGCTTCGAGAAATCCTTCGATGTGGTCATCGACGGTCTCGGCACCAACGACAGCGTCAACCGCGCCCTGGCTGCCTGCGCCCGCGGCGGCCGCATCGTGGTTTACGGCGTCCCGGGCGGAGACGTCACCTGGCCCCTCCGCGCGGCTTTCTCCAAGGACGTCACGCTGGCCACTTGCCGCCTCTATGACGCCGACTTCTCCACTGCCGTCCAACTGGTCTCCGAAGGCCGCCTGCGGGTCGCCGACCTGATCACTCACCGCGTCTCGCTGGCCGACGCCCCGGCCCTCATCACGCGACTGATCGACGGCGCCGAATCCGGCATCAAGGTTATGATTTCGGTATGAAAGATCTGTTTGAAGTTACCGGCAAGGTCGTGCATGTCAGCGGAGGATCCCGCGGCATCGGCAAAGCCATCGCTCTCGGGCTGGCGGAGGCCGGCGCGCGCGTGGTGGTCAGCGCCCGCACAGAGGAGGCTTTGAAGGCCACCGGGCTCGACTACGAACGGTGCGATGTCACCGATCCCGACGCGGTAGAGCGCACCGTGGCGGCCATCGTCGCCCGCCATGGACGGCTCGACGTCCTCTTCAACGTTGCCGGCATCAACTTCCGCCACGCCGCGGAAGCTTTCCCCATGGATAAGTTCGACGAAATCATGAACGTCAACATTCGCGGCAACTTCCTGATGGCCCGCGCGTCGGGCCGCGTGATGGTCGAGCAGCGCGCCGGCAAGATCGTCAACATCGCCAGCCTGCACACCCACCAGAGCCTGGCTGGCGTGGTGGCCTACGGCACCAGCAAGGGCGCCATCGGTTCCATGACCCGCGCCCTGGCCGTCGAGTGGGCCCCCTACAACGTGCAGGTCAACGCCCTCGGCCCGGGCTTCATCGTCACCGATCTGAACGCCAAGCTGTGGGAGGATCCCACGATGCGCGGCTGGGTCGAGAGTCGAACCCCCGCAGGACGGCTGGGCCAGCCCCGCGACCTCGTCGGAGCTGCCATTTTCCTCTCCAGCGCCGCCAGCGATTTCATGACCGGGCAGGTTCTCTACGTGGATGGTGGCTTCAACGCCGGCTCGTTATGGCCCCTCAAGATCCCGCGGTGAACGGGGCCCGGCGCCGAACACCGGGGCAAAATCTCGCTTGATGACAGCGCCTGTGCAAAACTTGAATTGTGAACGGCCGGCGCCAACTCCACTTCGAATGGGACGCGGCGAAGGCCCTGTCCAACCGCCGCAAACACGACGTAGCCTTCACGCTGCGGTGAACGTCTTCCGCGATCCCGCCATTCAAACCATGTTCGACGAGGATCACAGCGACTCCGAAGAGCGCTGGATCGCACTGGGTATGACTTCCAATGGAGTGCTGCTGGTAGTGGTGTACACCTGGACCGAGGTGGACCCTGTAAACATCAACGTTCGCATCACCTCCGCGCGCAAGGCGACTCCTGTCGAAAAGCGCGCCTACGAGGAACCGCTATGAATACCAATCCAGACGACGATATGAAGCCCGAATATGACTTCAGCCGGGCCGAACGGGGAAAGCACTTTGCCGGCGCCGATGCCGTGTTCCACATCCCCGTGTACCTGGAGCAAGATGTCCAGACTTTCCTGATGGAAAGGGCGGCCAACAAGGGCGTGCCGTTGGATCGCCTGGTCAACGACCTCCTCAAGGGTGATATCGAGGCATTCAAAACGCTTGGCTGAGAGCGTAACCCACCAGAAGAGACACGTCCTTTCGTTTGCCCTCACATCCCCGCGATAGTGCCATGAATCCGTATCCGCCAGCAAGCAGGTTAGCGAATGATTGCCGTCACCGCTAAACATCGTGGGCCCCGACAGAGGACACGCAAATGGAAATCGCGCTCTAATCTTCTGCGGGTGAGTTGGTCGTCTCTTGACTGGGGTCCGCCTCAATCAGCCCCTTCTCCTTCATCCGCTGTATCCACTGCTCATAGGAAAGCGCGCATTGCGCCATCGAAAGCGTATCGCGCAAATTGAGATGAAGGCGGCCGGGGATGAAACCATGTCCCTGGTCTTTTCTGGATCCGCGGCGGATACCGAACTCGGCAATGATCTTCCCCGCATATTCAATTACAGCAATATCGTGCGCAGATCCAGCGTGCATACGGGCTTTGAGTTTGGCCGCGATTTTCTGCGCATGATCTTTGTTCAGCATCTCAGATTCTTCGGATGAGAGAGCGCAGTAATTGTAACTGTCGGCGTGGCTCGCGGCCCAGTTTCTCCGGCTCCACGGATTCTAGAAGGTCGAAGGTGTCTATAATCAATGTGCGCAAATTGTCAACAGCCTCCTCCTCAGTGTCTCCACCACTCGCGATGTTTGCATCAAAGAAGGTCGCAGTGAAGCCATCGTCGGAGGGCTGCAATACCACCGGTATGTCGCGCGTAAGCTCATACCGTCCAGGTTCAAGAGTGGTCAAAGGTACAGGTCCAAAGCGACAAGCCGACAATCCCTGAAGATAGCCTGTCACGCTTGTCATCTTGCCAATGGTTTCCTCCTGGAGCCCGACGAGCCGCGGCATATCTCTTCCGAGTGTTGCAGCATCCTTCATCGTTTGCAGCAATTGAATGATGTCTCGGTGCACGTCCTTAAGCGAGGGTCCGCCACGCCCGAGAATCTGATTGATCTCTTCTTCGGTCAACTCTGGCTCTCCCGGAGGCCCCGAGTATGTCTTCAACGGCACTTCTGACAGGAGGTGAAATTCTGCCGTAATGAACGGCGTTTTATGGCGTATAAGAAACGGGTGCTCCGTCATGTTCAACAGGCTCACGCGCATCCGCCCGCTGTATCCCGGATCGATTTGAGGACCGACGGACGCGAAAATGCCGCGCCGGAAAAGATTACTGTGGGCTCCCAGCCTTCCCAACACCCGCTCGGACAATTCAATAATCTCTTCGACCAGAACCAGGGCGGCGGCATAGGGCTCAAGTACGAGCGGCTGCTCGCGAAGATCGACAGGTCTTGACGCCGTGGTGACGGCTGCTGTTGGGCCAACCCGAAAATCGTAACTGGCAGCTTCAAGGCGATCTGTATCGAAACCAGCGATCTTCAGAAGCCCCAGGCTCATCACAGCTTGAATCTGACGGTCGACCAGCAGCCCCGGAGCGGGCAACACTGGCTCTCGTCTTTCAAGGCTTGCATCCATTGTCGCCACACGCTTAGAATAGCAAGCTCGCATCCCGTCGATAAGCACATTAGCCGGAAATACAACCCGAGAAATGCAGAACGTGCGGGTGCCCATAACCAAGCAGCGCACTACCATCCGCCGCCGCGTTCCAGGTCCTTCCGCCATAATAGTGTACGGGTGTGGACTCACCCGCAGGAGTATTCGTCGATGGACCCCATCACGGTAGGAATCCGCGAGTTTCGCGAAAATCTCGCCACGTACCTTTTGGAGAGCGACACTCCGGTAGCCATCACCCGGCATGGGGATACGATCGGATACTTCATACCGACCCGCCGCAAGCGCACCGAAACCGAACGAGCGGCCCTCAAGCAGGCCGCCGCACGGCTGGACGAACTGCTGGCCGCGAAAGGTGTGGCTGAGGACGATTTGGCCGCAGATTTCAAACGGTGGCGCGCTGGCAAGCGCCGATGACCCCGCGCAGAGGGCTCGTGCTCGACGCGAATATGCTGATCCGCGCCCTCCGCGCGCGCACACTCTTCGCCCCCACCCATGCGAGACCCTAAGAATAGGAGCGCAGCCCCATGAGTCTCGACATCTCTCCGGAAACCGAAGCTCGCCTCGCGGCGAAGGCCAAGGAGCAGGGCCTCTCCGTTAACGCTTACCTGGAGCGCCAGATGGACCCACCCAAGGGCGTGCAGGGGCTTGACATCCTCAAGGAGGCCGGCATTCAGCCGCCGAGCGCCGCCAACGGCGACGCGCCGGTACTGCCCGCCTGGCATCTCGGCGTGCGCGGTACCCTTCGCCGCGTCGAAATCTACGGCGATGAAGATTGAGCCCGGAGCGCTCGATGCCAACATCTTGGTATACGCCGTGGAAGCCAGCGCTCCACAGCACGCCGTTTCGCGCGCCCTGATCGAGGCCGCTTGCAACCCAACCACGGCCCCGTATCTCACGTCCCAGGTGCTCTGCGAGTTCTATTCCACCGCCGCGAATCCATGTAGTACAGGCATTCCTGCCTGTGTCAGACTCACACAGGCTGGCGGGTTACCGACCAGCAATCCCCCGGAGAGACGATCGAGGTCAACCATGCTTCAGCGAATCTATACCTTCAATACACGAGATTTCGCGGTGTTCCCCGAACTAACCGTCGCCACCCCGCCGGAGACCGCCTGATGTCCTCCGCCGCTTCCAATCTCGTCAACAAAGTCTGGAACTATTGCAACCTCCTCCGCGATGACGGAGTCTCTTACGGCGACTACGTCGAGCAGCTCACCTATCTTCTCTTTCTCAAGATGGACTACGAGCGGACCCGCCCGCCCTACAACAAGAAGTCCACCATCCCCGACGATTACAACTGGGCCAGCCTCATCGAGCTCGACGGCCTGCCGCTCGAAAGACACTACCGCAACGCCCTCGAAAATCTCGGCAAAGAGCCGGGCATCCTCGGCATCATCTTCCGCAAAGCCCAGAACAAGATCCAGAACCCCGCCCACCTGCGCCGCCTCATCGTCGACCTCATCGACAAGGAGCCCTGGAGCGCGCTCAGCGCCGACGTCAAGGGCGACATCTACGAAGGTCTGCTCGAAAAGAACGCCCAGGATACCAAGTCCGGCGCCGGCCAGTACTTCACTCCCCGCGTCCTGATCGACGCCATCGTTGAAGTCATGAGCCCGCAGCCGGGAACCGCCATCATTGATCCCGCCGCCGGCACCGGCGGGTTTCTCCTTTCCGCCGCCGGCCACATCCTCAAGGACTACAAGCTCGACCGCGACCAGGTGCGCCACCTCCAGAATCACGCGCTCTACGCCGTCGAGCTCGTAGCCTCTACCGCCCGCCTCTGCGCCATGAACCTGCTCCTGCACGGCCTCGGCAACGAAAAGAACATCGCCGCCGGCCAAAGACAGCCTCGCCGCCAAGCCCTCCGCCAACTACGACATGGTGCTCACAAACCCCCCATTCGGCAAGAAATCCAGCGTCACCATCGTCAATCAGGATGGCGACGAAGTGAGGGAGCGCCAGGAGATTCTGCGCGACGACTTCTGGGCCACCACCAGCAACAAGCAGCTCAACTTCCTCCAGCACGTCCGCAGCCTCCTCAAGATCAACGGCCGCCATCGTCTTGCCCGACAACGTGCTGTTCGAGGGTGGCGCCGGCGAAACCATTCGCAAGCGCCTCCTCCACGATTGCGACGTCCACACCCTGCTTCGGCTCCCCACCGGCATCTTCTACGCCCAGGGTGTGAAGGCCAATGTCCTCTTCTTCGATCGCAAGCCCGCCAGCGAGACCCCCTGGACCCGCACGCTTTGGATCTACGACCTGCGCACCAACAAGCACTTCACCCTCAAGACCAACACCCTCACCCGCGCCGACCTCGACGACTTTGTCCGCTGCTACAACCCCGCCAATCGCCACCAGCGCGGCGAGACCGAGCGCTTCCGCCGCTTCGCCTACGAGGACTTGGTCAAGCGCGACAAGGCCAACCTCGATATCTTCTGGCTCCGCGATGACAGTCTGGGCGATTCGTCCGATCTGCCAGACCCCGCCGTTCTGGCCGCCGAAATCGTCGAGGATTTGCAGGCCGCCCTCGACCAGTTCGCCCAGATCGCCGCCGATCTCGCTGCGGGCGACCGCCAAACCGGCACATCCTGAAGCGCGCCCCTCCCAAAAAACCGGGTCACCGTCCCTGGAGAAATTTCTTCTGCTTATTTTCAGTACTTTACCCCCCAAATTCTCCGTGAGCGCAATCCGTCGGGTATAGATTTGAATTAGGAGAGGAAGCGCAGTCCCACGGGCTTTCCGGCATTTCCCGGAAAATCGACCCAAACCGTAAGACCCTTACGGTGGAAAACCGCCTAACTCGTTTAGTTTCTTCTCCGGTTACCTCAAAAAACGTAAGACTCTTACGATTTCTTCTTGGAGTGTCCTATGCAGCCGCTCGCCAACATCCGCACTCGCCAGGCCGTCGCGCCGTCACCGCGCCCGCTTTCCGAACCCCAACGCCAACCGCATAAGATTTCCGGCCCTGGCGCCAAAGACCCCCAATTTTCCACAGTCCAACCCCATGACCCTACAACTAAAACTCAAGAAATGGGTTCGTTTTGCAAAAATGTATCTCCGCTCCCATCCTTCCTCCGCCAGATGGCTCCAGTTCGGGGCAAACCCCACCTGGATTCGACCAGGCTTTCCGAAAACGAACCCAAAACCGAAATCCCCTCACGGTATCATCGATCCACCCGAGGCCCGACGCGGCGTCACGCCGGTGCCTCAAGAATTCCCGGCCCTGGCCCCACAAACCCCCAATTTTCCACAGTCCAATCCGATGATCCTACAACTAAAACTCAAGAAATGGGTTCGTTTTGCAAAAACCCATCTCACACGAGGCTCTCACTACCGGTCCGGTCGCCTGTTTGGAAGCGCCACCATCCGGGCATGACTTCCGACCTGACCCGCCGGCAGTTCACCCGCGCCGGTGCCGGCGCCCCGCTCGCTGCGCTCCTTCCACAGGGCGTTTTCGCCAACACTTCCGCGCCGGTTCGCTATGGCCCCTCAAGATCCCGCGGTGAACGGGCACCGCCCAGCCTCACTACTGCGCCACGCTCAGCAGCACGCCGCTCTGCGTGGTGAGTCCGTTGTATACCGCGAGCACCGTATTGTCCCCGGCCTCGGCATTGAGCGGCACCACGACATTGAATTGGAATTCGCCCGGCACCACCAGTCCCGCGAACTGTACGGTGGCCGCGGTGCCCCCGATGATGATCACCGGCAGCGTGGGAAGCGGTGCCGATTGCACGACTGACCCGGCGGTGACCGGCGGCGACGTGGGGCCGAAGCCGTTGCCATAGAGCACCACCGTCTCGCCCGGCCTGGCGGGCGTGGTCACGCCGGGGTAGAGACTCGCCGGCCCGAGATAGCTTCCGCCGGCGTGCTCCGCGGCAACGTAAGGCCCCGCGCCAAAGACAAAGAAACCGGGAGAGGCCGGCTGCGCCGTAGCCGCGAACTGGGCGCTGGCAACTCCGCCGCGGGTCAATTGCACCAGGACCGAACCTTGCATGGCATCGGGCGGCGTGAGAATGTTCACCTGGGTGGGGCTGATGTAATAGACGTAGCCGCTTTTGCCGTTGACCGTGGCGCTCACGCCGTCCAGTGCGGCCGGCAACTGATTATTCACAAAATCGGAGCCTTGCCACGTCCGCGTATCGCCCGCCGGCGCCAGGTTCAATCCCTGAATGGCGATCCAGGTGTTGGGCGCGATGACTGCGCTATTGCTGGCGGCGTTGAACACTTGCGTAATTACCGGCACGATTGCCGGAACCGTCACCACCGCCGTGTTGCTGTCGGCAGTACCATACGGGTTGGTCACCCTCACCCAGTAACTGGTGGTCGCGGTCAGCGCGGGCGTCGTGTAGCTGTTGGAATTCGTTCCCACCGGGATGGACGTGTTGCCGGCCGTGCCTTGATACCACTGAAAAGCCAGTGGCGGCGTCCCGCTGGCGGCCACGCTCAAGGTCGCGGCGAGGCCGCTGGAAATAGTCTGGCTGGCCGGTTGAGTGGCGATCGCCGGTGGAGACACCAGCACCGGCTGCGCGAACACCCAGGCAGCTCCGATGTTGTTGTTGTCGACCGGCCCGCCCACGATGGCGACCCTGCCATCGGAGGAAAGCGCCACGGAGGTGCCTTGGAGGGCATCGTTGTTGGCGGTCCCCGCTCCCACGAGTTCCGCGCCCTGCTGCGTCCACGCGCCGTTGTTGCGCGTGAACACCCAGGTGGCGCCGATGGCCGGATGCCTGCCGAAAGTGCCGGTCAATCCGCCCGGCCCGCCCGCCAGGGCGGTATTGCCGTCCGCGGATAACGCCACCGACTGGCCCAGGTACCGGGACTGGGCGGCGTCGCTGCCGACCAGTTTGCCGCCTTGTTGGGTCCACTGGCCGCCCGATCGCGTGAACACCCACACCGCGCCGGCCGTATTGTTGTCGCCGGAGCCGCCAATAAGCGCCGTGTTTCCATCGGTGGACAGTGCCACCGAAGAGCCAAACCCCGAGTTGCCGGACACGCCGGAGCCGGTGAGCTTGTTACCCTGCTCGATCCAGGACGCCGGGGGACCGGAGCGCGTGAAGACCCAAACGGCGCCCGCCCCGGCGTTATCGCCCGGTCCGCCTACGATTGCGGTGTTGCCGTCCGCGGAGAGCGCGACCGCCATGCCCATGTGCGACGTGCCGGCGGTGCCCGCGCCCACCAGCAGGGTCGGAAAGATGCTCCACACGCCGTTGGTCCGGTAGAACACCCACGCCGCGCCGGTGTAGTTGTCGTACAGGTCGCCGCCGATAAGTGCGGTGTTCCCGTCCGCGGACAACGAAACCGAGATCCCCTGGTGGGCGATTCCCGTAAGGACGGTACCCCAGAGCTTCCCCCCTTGCTGGGTCCAGGCAGCGCCGGCGCCAGCCCGCGCGAACATCCACATGGCGCCGGTTCCGCCGTTGTCATTCATCCCACCCACGACGACCGTATTGCCGTCCGCGGATACAGCCACAGAGCTGCCTTGTGCCGCGGCGGGCGTAAACCCGCCGACGCCCGTGCCCAGCAGCTTGGTTTGCGTGCCGTTGGCGGTGTTGTACACCCAGGCCGCGCCGGCGCCACCGCTATCGTCGGGCCCGCCCACTACCGCGGTGCTTCCATCGGCGGAGATTGCTACTGACGTGCCT
>Ga0326727_10016248_pt1 | contig 15764 bp, 14 predicted proteins | sample MB2enrmetagenome_FD_207643 | JGI IMG/M metagenome (GOLD analysis project Ga0326727, IMG submission 207643) | Lab enriched peat soil microbial communities from McLean, Ithaca, NY, United States - MB29MY | ecosystem: Environmental > Terrestrial > Soil > Wetlands > Peat | place: USA: New York... | reverse complement strand
GCCACATAGGTCGTCGTAGACTGTTCCATGGCTCGTTCCCCATGCTTGAGGCTCTGGCCGATGCCTCGGCCAACCCTCGTTGTCGCATGCCGTGGAACGAGCCGCCCGCCGAGGACATAGCGTCTCAGTCTCTTCGTGGGACTGCGAGGGACGGATCGCGCGAGGCGGAGACGAGCGGACTGGGGCGCTTTTCGGCTACGTCGATCTGGAAGCTCGGATTGGACGAGATCATCCGCTGCGGGCGATCCGGGCGAGCGTCAACGAGGCTTTGGCGGCGCTGGCGGGAGAGTTCTCCGCGCCGTGCTCGTCGATCGGGCGACCTTCGATCCCGCAGGAAAGGCCGCTGTTTCCCGGGCTGAAACACAGCCAGGGTCGTCATCGAGAGCCGGCGGCGCCATTACAACGCCGTTCGTCCACACGGATCCCTGCGCTGCGAGCCGCCCGCCCCGGCGGTCTTCGCACCCGCCTTGGCCGCGCGGGCGGCGTCGCAACCCCGACCATCCCCGCCGCCCGCGCGAGCCGAGAGACCAACCTTGAACCGACATTCGCCTTGGGCCGCTCGACGGGGGCTGATCACACGCTGATCACACCTGGCGAGCTCGGTACGAAGTCATTTTCGCCGCCGCTGACCGAGTGAGGTTAAGTCCAAGCTGCGTCTCGCTTGCTCCCACTCGTTCTTCATGAAAGTCAGGGCGTGCCCGGCGATGTCGTCGCTGTCCGACCAGATGTCGCGCCATGCCGCGACCATGGCCGCGAGAGTCCCGCCGGCGGCCGACGACGAGAACGCCTCGAAGGCGATCGTCCTGTCGTAACCGATCCGCGCGAGGGCCCGAAATTCGGGCGCAAAGGCGATCGTCCCGGATCCGAGATAGCCGCGGTGGTTCTCGTTCACATGAAAATAGCCGAGCCGATCCCGACAAAGCTCGATCGCGCCCGCGGGGTCCGACTCCTCGATGTTCATGTGAAAGGTGTCGAGATGAACATAGACGTTGGGCTCGCCGACGTCGTCGATGAAGCGCAGAACTTGCGCGCCGGTGTTGAGCATGTTGCTCTCGTACCGGTTGACCGCCTCGATGCCGAGATCCATCCTGTGCGTCCCAGCCTCCCGTGCGAGATCGCGAATCACGGAGACCGCGTTGGCGCGGCCTTTCTCGCTCGGCGTCGCGCCGTATTTGGCCAACGCCGAGGAGATGACGCCGCCAAGGTAGTCGCCGCCGAACGTCGCGCAGCATTCGAGCGCTTTGCCGAGGACATGGGCTCCGCGACGGACCTTCGCGCCGTCGGCGCTCGAAATGTCGGCGTCCGGCGAGAGACCAAGGCTCGCAGCCCCTTTAAGATTGTTCCTCTGCAGCAACTCTTTGGCGTGAGCTGCATCGAAATTGTCTGGGTCCATGACCGGTATTTCGAGGATGTCATAGCCGATCCGCGCGGCGGACTTGATCGCTCGCTCCGCCTCCGCCTCGCTCCAGCCGCCGGCCCAAACCATCGCATGTATGCCGTAACGCAAGACCGCCTCCCTCAGCCGGCGTTCGCCGACCGAGAAAATATTGTTCAGTCGGCTCCCTCACTGCGGCGGAGGCTTCCCTCTTGCCTCCCTCCTCCAATTTTTCTGACGCCCGTATCGTCAATCCGTCGCGCTCCAGGCCGACGAGCGCCATCGCGGCGGCTGAGCGGGGCTTGGCCGCAGTCAGCGCGCCCGCATCGATCGCCGTCGGCCCGCGCTGGCCCCGCTGCCGCAGTTAAACTAACATTCCAAATGGACCACTCTCTGGGGGCAGGTCAAGGAGGACGATTTCTTTGGGCGGACTCGCGCTAGGGATCGACATCGGCACCTCCGGGGTTCGCGTCTCCGCGGTTGACGCGGCAGGGGTCGTCGTCGCCAGCGCGGCGACGCGCTTTGTCGAATTCGGCGCGGACCCCAAATCGCTGGCCGCCTGGCGAAGCGCGCTGGACGCCACGTTGGCGAAGATCGCCGCCGAGCACAGACTCTCTGACGTCGGTGCGCTCGCCGTCGACGGCACCTCCGGAACGATGCTCGCGATCGACGCCGCGGGCGAGCCGGTCGGGCCGCCGCTCATGTACGACGAGCCGTGTTTGGACGCCGCGCTGCTTCAGCGCATCGCCGCGCTCGCGCCGGCGGGGTCGGCGGCGCTCGGCGCGACTTCGGCGCTCGCGCGCGCGATCGCGCTGCAGAGCAGGAGAGGCGCCGCGCGCGTCGCCCACCAAGCCGATTGGCTCGCCGGCCTGCTGAGCGGACGCTTCGACGTCAGCGACGAAAACAACGCCTTGAAGACCGGCTACGATCCGATCGCGCGCCGCTGGCCGGACTGGGTCGGGAAAACCGGCGTCGACGTGGCGCGTCTGCCGCGCGTCCTCGTTCCCGGCGCGCCGTTCGCCGAGGCGAGCGCTTTCGCGCGGCGGTTCGGAATTCCGCCTTCGGCCCGCGTGTGCGCGGGCACCACCGACGGCTGCGCCTCGTTTCTGGCGACCGGCGCCGAGGGGATCGGCGAAGCCGTCACCGCTCTCGGTTCGACGCTCGTCGTCAAGCAGCTGGCGCGCGAGCCGATCGACGCGCCGGCCTATGGCGTCTACAGCCATCGTCTCGGCGATCTGTGGCTGACCGGCGGCGCGTCGAACACCGGCGGGGCGGTGATCGCGAAACTGTTCGCGGCCGACGATCTCGAAGAGCTGACGGCGCGCGTCGATCCCGATCACCCGACCGGCCTCGACTATTATCCGCTGCTGCGCGCGGGAGAGCGCTTTCCCATCAACGATCCCGCTCTGCCGCCGCGATTGACGCCCGTTCCCGAGGATCGCGCGCGCTTTTTCCAGGGCGTGCTCGAGGGCGTCGCCGCGATCGAGGCGCTCGGCTATCGTCGTTTGAAGGAACTCGGCGCGCCCGAACTCGCGAGCCTGCGCAGCGTCGGCCGCGGCGCCGGCAATGCGGCATGGACGCGCATCCGACAGCGCAAGATCGGCGCGCCGTTTCTGCCCGCTGCTTCTCAGGAAGCGTCGGTGGGCGTCGCAAGACTGGCGCGAAAAGGAGCCGGACTTGACTGAACCGCCGCACAAGACCCGCTTCCTAGCGTTCGCCGAGGCTTTCGACGCCGTCTTCTTCGATCAGTACGGCGTGTTGCACGACGGCCGCCGCGTCTATGCCGGGGCGCTCGAGGCATTGGGCGCGCTTAAGACGCGCGGCGTCCCGGTCGCGGTTCTCTCCAACTCCGGCAAGTCGGGGGAAGCCAACGCGCGGCGCATGGAAAGCATCGGCGTCGCCCGCGATTTGTACGACCGGTTCGTCACGTCGGGCGACGTCGCGCTCTCGCTGCTCGGCGGCGAGGCGTCGCCGATCGCCGTGACGCCCGGGGCGCGATGCTTGGTCATCTCTTCGTCCGGCGACGGGACGCTCGCCGACGAACTCGGACTTCAGAAGACTGACGACCCCGCCGAAGCGGACCTCGTCGTGATCGGCGGGAGCCAGGCCGATCGGATTCCGCTCGACGCCTACGCGCGGCGCCTTCGACCGGCGGTCGAACGCGGCGCGCCCTGCATCTGCGCGAACCCGGACAAGTGGATGCTCACAGACCACGGCCTGCGGGCGGGCGCCGGCGCGATCGCCGCGCAATACGAGCAGATGGGCGGTTCGGTGACCTGGATAGGCAAACCCTATCGCGTGATCTACGAGTACGCCGCCCGTCTCCTCGGATGCGTTGCGCCCTCACGCATCTTATGCGTCGGCGACAGCGTCGAACATGACGTCGTCGGCGCGCGCCGATTCGGCGCGGCGGTCGCCCTGTTGCGAACAGGAATTATCGAGGGCCTCGACGAAGCGAGCCTCGCCGCGACCTTCGTCGAACATGCCGTCGTGCCCGACCTCGTGCTGCGCGGTCTCGAGGTGTGAAGCGCCGCCTGCAACGCCGCGCGGTCGACGACGAGCGCCTGGGCGTAGCCGCGCTGCGCTTCGAACGCCGAAAGCATCAGGCTCTCGATCGGGTCGGCGACGTTGTGCGACCGGTCGAGCATATGGGCCGGGTCGAAGTCGGGCGCCCTGCGCTCCGCCGCGTCGACGAGTTCGTTGAACGCCCGGAACAGGCGGAACGGATCGATCGAGCCCGCGTCGAGGTCGTCGTCGCCGTATTCCGAATCGTTGAAATGAAAGCCCGCCAGGCGTCCGACGCGGATGAGACGCGCGACGATCTGCTCGATGTTGACGGTCGGCGCATGATGGCCAAGGTCGACGAGGCGACGCGCCTTTGGGACGCGGGTTCGCCTCGGCCATCGCGCCGAGTTTGAGCCCGAGGTCGAAGCCCAGGCGCCGCCACGGCGCGAAACCCATCTCGTCGCCATAAATCTCGCGCGTCGCCGCCTCGGCGTTCTCGCAGGTCGCGATGGCAATCACCGCGTCGGCGTGCACGTGGTCGACGTGCGCGTAAGGGATGAGCCCGTGCGACGGAACCTTGATCGAGGCCGCGCGCGGATTGAGGTTGAAGGCGCACTGGTCGAACGGCGGCACGATCTCATCGCTGACCAGGAAAGCGCGGTCGCGGTTCTTGAGGCTCGCCAGCTTGTCGAGATAGAGGGTGGCGAAGCCGTCGAGCTTCATCGAGCCGAGGTCGCAGCCGGAGCCCTTGACCCACAGCGCCTTGACCTTTTCGCCGGTCAGCGGGTCGATTCCGTCGATCTTCGCCGAGGCGTCGCCGCCGCCTTAATTGGCGATGCGCAAGTCGCCGCCAAGCAGGTTGGAGCGATAGAGCGACAGGCCGGGCTCGTCGAGTTTGGCGGCGTAGGCGTCGTCCCACAGATCGGGCGGCGGGCCTGGAAGCGGGAGGCGTCGCCGCTCATCGGCCGTTCCTCCAAGGATCTTGCGCGATCCTCGTGCGCGAATTATTCAATTTCGCTCGCCTGATAGCTGCGTGAGCGATTCTAGTCAATAGAACTTCGTCTTCGGCAAGAATATGATCGATTTCGCTCAAGATCGATTGACATCGATCATCAGTCGTGCGAAAGCAGCGACAACGACGCGGGGTTCCGACGACGTGCAGTCCCAGAGGAAGCGGCCGGGCGTCATGCGCGAACTTCAGCGCACGGAAATATTGCGAAGCCTGCTGGCTAAGCGCGGCTTCCTATCGATCGCGGACGTCATGGCCGCGACGGGCGTCTCCGCGGCGTCCGCCCGGCGCGACGCGGCTCGCCTGGCCGAGGCCGGGCTGGCCATGCGAATCCACGGCGGCGTCCACGCGGTCGAGGCCGCGGGGTCCGAACCGAATTCGCAGGAAACGCTGGCCACCGGCTCGTTCGCGGATAGCCAAACCGCCAATGTCAGGGCAAAGCGGGCGATCGCGCGCCAGGCGGTCGAGCTGTGCGCGGACGGAGACGCCGTCATCATCAACGGCGGCACGACGACGTTTCAGATGGCGCAGTTCCTGCGCAACCGACGGCTGAACGTCCTGACCAACTCCTATCCGCTCGCCGAATTGCTCATTCGCGAGACCGAGAACCGGGTCGCGCTGCCCGGCGGCGAAGTCTATCGCGTCCAGAAGCTGATCGTCGCGCCGTTTGACGACGACGCGATCCAGCATTATTGGGCGCGCCTGATGTTCATGAGCGCCGCCTCGATCGGTCCGCACGGCGTCATCGAGGGCGACCCGCTGATCGCTCGCGCGGAGAGGAAGCTGCTCGGACGGGCCGACAAGCTGATCGTGCTGGTGGACGCCTCCAAGTTTGCGCCGCGCGGCAGCCTGGTGGTTTGTCCGCTTTCGCGCATCGACACTTTGATCACGGATGAGACGGCGCCGCCCGACGCGCTCGCCATGTTGCGTGAGGCGGGGGTCGAGACGATCGTCGTCGACGTCGACGCCAGCGCCACGGAGGCCGCATGATCGCCGCAGAGGGCCAGTCCGCGCCGCTCCTCGAGGTGCGCGGCATCGACAAATCCTTTCCCGGCGTGCACGCGCTGTCCAATATCTCTTTCGAAGTGCGCGCCGGCGAAGTGCACGCGCTGCTTGGCGAGAACGGCGCCGGCAAGTCGACGCTGATCAAGATCATGTCGGGCGTCTATCGACCAGACGCCGGCTCGATTCTCGTCGAGGGCCGCGAGACGCGCCTTGCGGGCCCTGACGACGCGCGGCGCGCCGGGATCGCGACAATCTATCAAGAGTTGCTGCTGTTTCCCGAGCTGTCGGTCGCCGAAAACATCTTCCTCGGCCATGCGCCGCGGGCGGGCGGGGGGCGGATCGACTGGCGCGCCATGCGCGCCAAGGCCGAGGCGCTGCTCGCCTCGCTGGAGATCGACGACCTCGCGGCGGATCAGATCGTCGGCGCGCTCACCGTCGGCAATCGGCAGCGGGTGGAGATCCTGCGCGCGCTGTCGCACGACGCGCGCATCCTCATCATGGACGAGCCCACCGCGGCGTTGACGGAGGCCGACGTCACGCGGCTGTTCGACATCGTGCGGCGCCTAAAAGCTCGCGGCGTCGGCGTCGTCTATATCAGCCATCGGCTCGAAGAAATCTTCCTGATCGCCGACCGGGTTACGGTGCTGCGCGACGGCGCCTATGTCGGCCGCCGTCAGGTCGCCGAGACCAGCTCGGCCGAGTTGGTGCAGATGATGGTCGGGCGGCGCATCGACAACCTCTTTCCCAAGATTGTCGTGCCGATCGGCGCGCCGGTTCTGGAAGCGCGCGACGTCGTGCGCCGGCCGATGACCAAGGGCGTCAGCCTGACGGTGCGCGCCGGCGAGATCGTCGGCCTTGCGGGACTCGTGGGCGCCGGGCGCAGCGAATTCGCCCAGACGGTGTTCGGGATCGCTCCGGCCGAGTCGGGCGAGATCCGGCTGATGGGCGAGGCGATCAGGATCAACTCGCCGGAAAGCGCCCGCGCCAAAGGCATCGCTTATGTGCCGGAGGACCGCGGCGTGCAGGGCCTCGTCCGGCCGATGAGCGTGCTGCACAATCTGTCGCTCGCCGCGCTCGGAGCGCTTTCGCGCGTCGGCTTCATCGATCGCCTCGGCGAGCGGCGTTTGGCGGACACGGCGATCAAGCGTTTCAGCGTCAAGACGAGTTCTCTCGACGAGATTGCCGGGCGCCTCTCCGGCGGCAATCAGCAGAAGATCGTGCTCGGCAAATGGCTCGCCAACAATCCCAAGCTGCTCATCCTCGATGAGCCGACGCGCGGCATCGACGTCGGCACGAAGGCCGAGATCCACCGCCTGATGTGCGAACTCGCCGGGGCGGGCGTCGCCATTCTGATGATCTCGAGCGAACTGCCCGAGGTGCTTGGCATGAGCGACCGCGTGCTGGTCATGCGCGAGGGGCGGTTGGTCGCCGAGTTCGACCGGGCGCATGCGACGTCCGAGGCGGTTGGCGCCGCGATGATGGGCGGAGAGCCGAACATGGAGAAGGCGGCGTGAGCGCTACCGCGGCTTTAGGCGCGACGAGCGCGCGCGGCTGGACACTGAGGCGTTTCGCCTCGCAGGAGGCGCTGCTCGCCGTGGCGGTCATCGGGCTCGCCGTCGTCGTCGGCTTCATCAATCCGCGCTTTCTCGCCTACCGTAACCTCGCCGACGTCCTGCTCGGCAACGCCTATATCGGCATCGCGGCGGTCGGCATGTCGATGGTCATCATATCCGGCAACATCGACATCTCGGTCGGCGCGCTCATCGGCGTGCTGGCGACGGTGAGCGGCTCGCTTGCGGTCGCGGGCGCGCCGATCGTCGTCTGCTGGCTCGCGCCGCTCATCCTCGGCGTGGCGGTGATGGCGGCGCAGGGCGCTGTCGTCGCCTATTTGCGCATCCCCGCGATCGTCGTCACCCTCGGCATGATGTCGATCCTAAGGGGCGGCCTGATCAGCGTCACGGGCGGAAAATGGATCACCGACCTGCCGGACACCTTCCATCTGGCCGACTTGAATGTGCTCGGCGCGCCGATGCCGGTGGTGATCATGGTGGTTGCGACCGCAGTCGCGGCGCTGTGGATGCGCTATTCGCCGCGCGGGCGCTCGATCTACGCGACCGGCGGCAACGCCGAAGCGGCGCGACTGTGCGGCGTCAATCCGCAGCGCACCGTCGTCATGGTGTTCGCGCTGCACGGCTTATTCGCGGGGGCGGCTACTCTCGTCTACGCCACGCAATTGCGCGTCATCCAGTCGACGACGCCGTCCGGCCTCGAGCTCACCATCATCACCGCCACGGTGGTCGGCGGGGTCAGCATCCTGGGCGGCGTCGGCACCGTCATCGGCGCGACGCTGGCGGCGATCCTGATCGCCGAGATCACCAGCGCGCTCGTCTTCATCAACATCTCGCCCTACTGGACCGACGCGGTGCGCGGCGCGCTGATCATCGCCACCGTCATCGCCGACATTATGCGCCGCCAACGCCGCGCGGCGCGGGGATGGAAGAAATGAGCCTCGCGATCGAGACGCCCGGGCGCAAACTGCCTCGCTGGGTCACGCGGCACGAAACGATGCTCGCGCTCATTCTCGCGATCGCGCTCCTCGCGCTCGGTGCGTTCAACGACCGGTTTCTCACTGTCGACAACCTGTTGAATCAAGGTCGGTTGATGACCGAGATCGGCCTCATCGCGCTGCCGATGACCTTCGTCATCATCACCGGCGGCATTGACCTTTCCGTCGGCGCCATCGTCGGCCTCTGCGCGATCATGCTCGGCTATTCCTGGAAGTACTTCGGCTTTCCGCTGCCGCTGGCGATTCTGTTCGCGCTCGCCGTCGGCGGCGCGGCGGGGCTGGTCAACGGCCTCGTCATCACCCGCATCAAAGTGCCGCCGCTGATCATGACGATCGCCACGCTCGCGCTCTACCGCGGCCTCGCGGAAGGAGTCAGTCAGGCCCATTCCGTGCGGAACTATCCGGAATGGTTCTACATTTTGGGTCAAGGCAGCGTGCTCGGCGTGCCGACGCAACTCGTGATCCTGATCGTCCTCGTCGTGATCGCCGGCGTTGCTCTCGACCGCACGACCTTCGGGCGGACGCTCTACGCGATCGGCTCCAACGAGACGGCGGCGCGCTTTTCGGCGCTCAACGTCGATCGGACGAAGCTCGTCATCTATACGCTCTCCGGCCTGGCTTCCGCGCTCGCGGCCGTGGTGCTCGTTTCGCGCGTGACGACAACGCGCATGGACATGGGCATGGGTTATGAGCTCGATGTGATCGCCGCCGTGGTGCTCGGCGGCACGAGCATCTTCGGCGGCTCGGGCACCATCTGGGGCACGGTGATCGGCGTGGCGATGATTCAATTGTTGAAGAATGGATTGGCGTTGACGGGCGTCAAGGGCGACGCGACCATCATCGTCATCGGCGTGGCGCTCATTCTTTCGGTGCTCATCGCCAGCTCGATGCAGCGCCGGCGCGACCAATCAGCATAGCGGAGATTGCCGCAATCTGGGCGGCGAAGCAGGGAAGGAAGCGAAAATGAAAGCGACATATCTGCTGACGACAGCGGCGGCGTGCGCGTTCGCCGCATGGGCGACGGGCGCAAACGCGGCCGCCAAATGGGACGGCGGCGACGAGCTTGCGACGAGCCCGCTCGCCTGCGGGGCCGGCACCGCCGCGGCGGAAGCGCCGATGAAATACGACGGCGGGCAGCCGACCAACCCCCCGAACAAGGCGGGCAAGGAGATCTCGCTCGTCGACGTGCCGAAGCTGATCGGCATCGGCTACTTCAACGCGACCTCTAAGGGCATCGCCGACGCCGCCAAAGAGCTTGGCAACGTCAAGGCGAAGACCGACGGCCCCACCGAGGCCAAGATCGACGAGCAGATCAAGTTCATCGATAACTACATCACCAGCGGCGTCGACGGCATCCTGTTCGCGGCCAACGATCCGGTGGCGATTGCGCCGGTGCTGAAGAAGGCGCTGTCGAAGGGCATTCACGTCATCGGCTACGACGCCAACTCGACGCCCGACGCGCGCGAATGGTTCGTAAACCAGTCGCCGTTCAACGGCATCGCCAAGGCGATGATGGACGCGATGGCCAAAGAAATCGGCGAAGACGGCGCTTTCGGCATCGTCACCTCGACCTTCACCACGCCCAACCAGGCGCGCTGGATCGCCGAGATGCAGGCCTACGCCGCCAAGTGCCATCCGAAGATGCAATGGCTCGAGACGGTCGAGGCGCAAGAGGACAACAACTTGTCCTTCAACCAGGCGACGACGCTGATCAACAAATACGGCGACAAGCTCAAGGGCCTGTTCGGCATGACCTCGGTCGCGACGCCGGCGGGCGCCGAAGCGGTGACCAAGGCGGGCCTCTGCGGCAAGGTCGCGGAGGTCGGCCTCGCCACCCCGAACGCCATGAAGCCTTACGTTCATTCCGGCTGCGTGAAGTCGGTGGTGCTGTGGAACCCGATCGATCTCGGCTACGCGGCGAGCTACGTCCTGCGCGCGGTGGTGGACGGGAAGTTGAAGCCCGGCGATGCGTCGGTCGAGGCCGGCAAGCTCGGCAAGCTCAACGTCATCAACGGCAGCGAAATCCTGCTTGGGCCACCCTTCATCTATGACAAGGACAACATCGACAAGTTCGACTTCTGAAGCCGCCTAGCGGCCTTTCGCGGCTGAGGCAAAGTCCCCGGGGGCCGAGCCCCCGGGTTCCGCGTCAAGCCATCGACGTCCTGCGGAGCCTCCATGCAGCGCCACGCCTTCAAGATGTTCTTGAACTCCGGCGCGCGCGACGAGCATCGGCGCCGGCACGACGCGATCTGGCCGGAGCTGAAGGCGCGGTTGCGCGAGAAGGGCGTGCGCAACTACTCGATCTATCTCGACCCTCGGACCAACGTCCTGTTCGCCTACTTGGAGCGGGCGGACGACCACGGCATGGACGACCTGCCTTCGCATCCGGTGATGAAGCGCTGGTGGGCGCGCATGAAGGACATCATGGCCGCCAACCCGGACGGCAGCCCGATGACGGCGCCGGTCGACGAGGTCTTTCACTTGGAGTGAAGACATGGACGGCTGCGTTGTCGTGCTTGATGTCGGCAAGACCAACGTCAAGGTCCTCGCGTTCGATCCGCAAGGAAACATTGTCGCGGAGCGCAGCCGCGCGAACGGGCCCCTTCCGGCGAATTCGCTCTGTCCGTATTTGCATCTGGACACGGAAGACGCGTGGACGTTTCTCCTCAGGGCCTTGCGCGAGATCGCCGCGACGATTCCCATCTACGCCTTGTCGATATCGACGCACGGCGCGGCGGGGGTCCTGGTCGACGACGCGGGCGTCGTTCTGCCGCCGATGGACTACGAATGGGAAGGGTGCGACGTCGACGCCGACGAATACGCGGCCCTCCGGCCCCCGTTCGATGAGACGCTTTCGCCCTGCGTGCCGCGCGGCCTCAATCTCGGGCGGCAACTGTTCCACCTCTACCGCCATCACCCAGCCAGGTTCGCGCGCGCGCGGGCGTTCCTAACCTATCCGCAATACTGGGCCTGGCGGCTTTGCGGCGTCATGGCGTCGGAGACGTCGTCGCTCGGCTGCCACACCGATCTCTGGAAGCCGCGCGAAGCGGACTTCTCCAGCCTGGTCGATCGGCTGGGCTGGCGGCGGTTGTTCCCGCCCTTGCGCCGCGCCTGGGAGAGGCTCGGCCCGGTGAGGAGCGAGGTCGCCGCGGCGACCGGGCTTAGGCGCGACGCACAAACGCTGTGCGGGGCGCATGACACCAACGCCGCGCTCGCGGCGTATCTCATCGATCGCGTCGACCCGTTCACCGTGATTTCGACCGGAACCTGGGTCATCGTCATGGCCGTCGGCGGACAGGGAAAGCTTGATCCAAACGCGGACATGCTGGCCAATGTCGACGTCCGCGGAAATCCGGTGCCCAGCGCGCGGTTCATGGGCGGGCGCGAATTCGCGATCCTCGCCGGCGCCGAGCCGGCGAACGTCAGCGAAGCCGACGTCGCCTCGGTCGTCGCCGCCGGCGTCTTCGCGCTGCCTTCGTTTTCCGACCAGGGCGGACCGTTCGCCGGCCGCGCCGGGCGGATCGAGGGGCCGAAGCCGGCGACGCCGGAGGGACGCACGGCGCTGGCGACGCTTTACGCCGCGCTGATGACCGCCCACATGCTCGAGCGGCTGCAAGCGCCGGGCGAGTTGATCGTCGAAGGCGGTTTCGCCAAAACGCCGGCCTTCGCCAACGTTCTTGCGGCGTTGACGCCGGGCCGACGCGTCGTCGTCGCCGAATCGGCCGCGGGCGCGGCCGAAGGCGCCGCGACGCTCACGCATTGGGGCCGAGCCGTCGCGCCGCCAAAGACCCAGCCCGCCGCGGGATGGGCGCTCGCGGGTTTGAGCGAATATCACGCCCGGTGGTCCGCCCTCGTCGGCCATTGATCGCGCCGGTCCGGCGTCGAGGTCGGTCGAGCGCGGACTCGGTTTCCGGTGGTCGAAATCAAACGTTTGGCGTGTGAATCGGCATTTCCGCCTGACCGTGTCGCCTCGAATGTTCTCAAGGCGTTAGGCCGCCGATCGGCGTTCGAGCCCGCCGCCGGTTCACAGCAACAATCGTGTGCGGCGCGCCATCGGTCTCCGAAAGGCGTAACATCGCAGGGGCCGAGACGGCATGCGACGTCGAAGACGACATGTGCGGCGCCGCTATGCGAGGCGCTGTCGGCCCGCCGGGGTCTGGGACCAGATCATGCCGGAAAGGAACGCGTCGGAACCTGGGAGGCCTCGTCTGGCCGCCAATCGCGTGAGCGATCCGGGGCCGCGACGGGAAGTCGAGGAGACGAAGCTGTCGGGGAGCAGGCGAGGAGTCGGACGGGCTCATAGCACCGGCGAAGCGCTCGAACCAGCCGGCGATGAGCGGAGGCGGAGAGCGTGGAGGGAAGGAGCCCGGTCGGAGGGAAGGCGGACGACAACGCATGCTCCGGACCCTGCGCCGGACCAAGCATGTCACCGGCGTCGCGCGCCTGCGGATCGGAATTATATGGGACGCCAAGCCCTGAACGCCGATCGCGCTCGACCTTCGATAACAGCCCGGCGCGAGAAAGCCGCACGCCGGGATCTGTGCGGGGGGCGGCGAGAAATCGCCGTCCCTACCGCGCCCCGCCTTGAGACGATGGCCGTCGGCGATCGGCCGCTCGCCGACCGTCGCGCCGAAACGCGTCGATCCGTTCCGCTGACACAACGCGCTCGTACACCAACTCAGGCGAAAGGCATCAACCTCGCCCCATCCGACCCCTCCACCGGGAAGATCTCCGGAGTCAACCCCGTCTTCCCGCCATAGCGCTCAGACACGGCGGCGGCGAACTCGTCCGTCTTGCTAGTCTCGACGAAGGCCACCATGCATCCACCGAATCCCGCTCCCGCCTGCCGTGCGCCGATTGCGCCCGGCGCGGCCATCATGGCCTCCATCATCGTCAGCATCGACGGCGAGCAGATCTCGTAGAGATCACGCGCGCCCGCGAAAGACTCGGCGCAGAGACGACGGATGGCGCCGCGATCCCCGACCGCCAGCGCATCCGCCATCGCGAGCACGCGCTCGTTCTCGCCAACGATGAACTCACACCGCTTCCGGACGTCGCCCGACAAGCTCGCCGCCTGCGCCATTGTCGCATCTCGCAGCGCGGCGACTCCTAGCATTGCGGCGCCTGCTTCGCAGCGCGCCCGCCGCGCGCCGTATTCCCCGCCTACGAGTTCGCGCGGCGACTTCGTGTCGCAAATCGCCACGCGGATCCCTTCAGCTAAATGCACAGGACGTGTCGAAAGGTCACGGCAATCGAGCAGTAGGGCGCAGCCGGCGCGGCCCAGGCATGAGGAGAACTGATCGAGGATGCCGCAGTTCATCCCGACGTACTCGTTTTCGGCGCGCTGGCAGAGCTGCGCGATGCGCTCGCCGCTCAGCTCCCAGCCGCCGAGCGCGCGAAACACCATTGCGATGGCGCACTCGAGCGCCGCCGACGAACTCAGCCCGCTGCGGATCGGGACGGTGCTGTCAATTACGCCGTCGAAACCGCCGAGCGGCAGTCCTTCCGCGGCGAGCGCCCAAGCGACCCCGCGCGGATAATCGCCCCATCGCGCGCCGGAGCCGTCGCGAACCGGTATCGCGCGGAGATCGAAAGAATCGAGCGCGTCCAAGTTCGCGGAATAGAGTCGCACGATCCCGTCTTGGCGAGGCCGCGCCGCCACCCACGTGTCCCGGCTGATCGCAAGCGTCAGCACGAAGCCGAGGTTGTAGTCGGTGTGGGTCCCCATAAGATCCACCCGTCCCGGCGCGCGCGACCACAGCTCGGGCGCGGCTGCGAAGTTCTCCTCGAACCAACGCTCCACACGTTTACGTCGCATCGAAGGCCTCCAGCATTGCGTCCACGCTGCAGGGCGGAACGTCAGACTGCAAGCGGTGCGACGGCCCGAGCAGCAGCCCGGTCCCCTGGGGCGCGAGTTCGCGCGCGCAAGCCATCGTCGCCGCGCGGATGGCTTCCGCGTTCCCCGTGGGCATCACGTCTTGCGTCGAGATTCCGCCGTAGAAACTCAGCTTGGACCCATACTCGCGATGGAGCCATGCGTGCGCGAGGGCCTCGGGCTGAACCGGGTTGAGCGTCGTCAGCCCGATTTCCACCAGGTCCGGCAGGATGGCGCGGATGTCGCCGTCCGAATGGAGGATCACCGGCAGCCCGGCGTCGAGAAAAACTGCGAACATCGCCGCCAGGCGCGGCTTGATCAGCCTCCGCCACAGCCGCGGCGAAAACAGCATGGAGCGCTGAGCGCCGTAATCGTCGCCGAAATATCCGCCGTCGACGCCCGCGGCGACGAATCGCTTCGCGAGCGCGATCTGTATCGCGGCGATGCGGTCGAGCAGCTCTTCGACCCACTCGGGCCGCTCGACCATGTCCATCAGCAGGGCGTCGAACCCGCGCAGCGACCATGCGCGTTCGAACAGGCACATTCCGAGGTTCGGCGCGACGAAGTAATCCGCGCCGCCGGCCGCAATCGTTCGCAGCGCCGCATCGAGGAGCCCCGCCGCTTCCGGGTCGGGCCACACGAGGCGGTCAAGATCGCAGGATTCCTTCAGCGGCGCAAAGGCATGCCAGTAGCCTTCCGTGCGCGTGTCCCATCCCCCGCCCCACCAATCGAACTCGATCGCGCCGTCTTCGCTCACTGGGCGCGGGTAGGAGATATCAACCCGGAGCAGGTGGTTATCGAGACGATCCGGAAGCTCTTCGATCGGCACGCCGAAGTGCTCCGCGAGAATTCGGCCCATCTTCGCTGTGTAATTGGTCTGCACTGGCAGCCTGTCCACCGGTTCCCGCCGCAGCGCGCGCAGGAGCCGAGCCTTGCGGTCAGCAGGTTCAGTTGGCCGGGTCGAACTCGCTTGCATAGCGCCTTCCCCATCTCGTCGAACGATTCCGCCTCGTCGGCGGGCGCGCCTTTGAGTGCGCGTTGCGGGCGGTCCAGCCGCTGAGCTTGCTTCCCGCTCAGGAGCGGACCTCCCGCCGCCGGGCCATCGCGCAGGATCTCGACGTCAGCCTGACCCGCCGCATTCGTGCGCCGGTCCAGTCATACTATGTCGTGACGTGTTACGGCGTGACAGACTGACCCCACCCAGCCATTTTGAGTCAAAGACTGGCCGCGCCGATCGCCGTCGGACATGGACTGAAGGCGCGCGCGGGCCGACGGCTTACTCGGCGAAGGCCCGCCTTACAATCGAGAGCCGCCACGACGCTATGCTCGCGCGAAAGTCCGCTTCGACATTTCCATCGCCCAAACCCGCCAGTCGGCTCTCGTGAAGAGTTTCGGACGCCGTCAGGCGTCGGAAAGTCGCCGAGGAACG
>Ga0326727_10016246_pt1 | contig 15767 bp, 12 predicted proteins | sample MB2enrmetagenome_FD_207643 | JGI IMG/M metagenome (GOLD analysis project Ga0326727, IMG submission 207643) | Lab enriched peat soil microbial communities from McLean, Ithaca, NY, United States - MB29MY | ecosystem: Environmental > Terrestrial > Soil > Wetlands > Peat | place: USA: New York... | reverse complement strand
GAAAAGGAACAATCTCAATCACTTGAGGAAAAGATGAAAAGGAACGAAAAGGAACAGATCGTTGCACAGGTAACGGACCTGATCTCCAAATCGAGCAGTCTTTTCTTCACTGACTTTGCTGGGATGACCGTTGCGGAGAGTAACGAGCTGCGCCGCGAGTTCCAGAAAAACGGGGTGAAGTACCAGGTTGTCAAAAACACTCTCATCAAGAAAGCGATCACGACTTTCTCGTCTGATCAGGCTGTGTACCGATACATGGTCGGACAGACCGGAGTCGCTTTCGGAGCAGATGACCCTACTGCACCCGCAAAAGTCTTGAAGAAATTTTTCGAGAAGAACAAGAGACCTACGACGAAGGCTTTCATTGTCGAAAAGGAGCTGTTCGACGGGAAAAGGCTTACCGAATTTGCTTCGATGCCCTCGAAGCCGGAGATAATTAGTGCGATTCTTGGCACTCTGCAGTCGCCGATTGCTGGAATTGCCGGGTCTATTTCTGCCGTAATGCGTGATCTCGTTTCGGTGCTTGAGGCAGTCGAGAAGAAGCTCCCTGCGCAGGCGTCATAGTGAATTTTGGAACAAGAATTCAAAAGGAGAAATAAAAAATGTCAGAAGTTGTCCAAGAACTGGTAGAGAAGATAAGCAAACTCTCGCTCTTAGAAGCGTCAGAATTGAAGAAGGCACTTGAGGATAAGTTTGGTGTCACGGCAGCAGCCCCTGTGGTAATTGCAGGAGCGGCAGCAGTAGCGGCCGCAGCGCCGGCGGCGGAGGAAAAGACGGAATTCGACGTTAACCTGATAAGTTCAGGTGCGCAGAAGATTAACGTCATTAAAGTAGTCCGGGCCGCGACCGGACTGGGTTTGAAAGAGGCGAAGGATCTCGTCGATGGCGCTCCGAAGGTCATCAAAGAAGCTTTGTCCAAGGCAGAAGCGGAAAAACTGAAGAAAGAACTGGAAGAGGCTGGAGCCACGGTCGAGCTGAAGTAACTGAACTTTGGCGGGCGTTTGAACGTTTATTTCATAGTGGAAATATTGATTTCGGCCATCCCGAATAGCGCAGAACATCTCGGGATGGCTTCGTCCGCTTCTCCAGGGACCTCGCCCGCAACCTAATTCTGTGTTTGAAAAACTTAAAGGAGCATGACTACGTTGAAGAGTCTCAATTCTAATGGACAGGATTCGACACGTCTGAACTTCGCCAAGATTCCTCAGAAGGTTGATTACCCCGATTTTCTTGACGTTCAGATTCAATCGTTCAAGAAATTTCTCCAGGAGGACATCGCGCCGAAGAGGAGAAAGCCATACGGTTTGCAGGGTGTGTTCCAGCTAAATTTCCCGATCTATGATAACAAGGAACACTTCGCCCTGGACTTTGTCGAGTACAGCATCGAGAAGCCGCGCTATGGAGTAGAGGAGTGCATCGAAAAAGGTTTGACCTACTCCGTTACTCTCAAGGGAAAGCTCCGTCTTGCAAGCAAAGACCCCGATCCTGCCAAAGAAGGCTACATGGAAGCAAAAGAACAAGAGGTTTACCTCGGTTCTATTCCGTATATGACCGATCGTGCGACGTTTATTATAAACGGCGCAGAACGCGTGGTCGTCAGCCAGCTTCACCGTTCTCCCGGCGTTTTCTTCGTTGAGACTGAGCATCCGAACGGAGCAAGAATCTGGAGTTCGCGAGTGATCCCGATGAGAGGCGCCTGGCTTGAGTTCACGACTGACATCAACAACGTACTCTGGGTCTATATCGACCGCAAGAAGAAATTCTATGCCACTACACTTCTCAGGGCCCTCGGATATGAGAAGGATGAGGAGATCCTCGATCTATTCGATCAAGTTGATGAGATCAGTGTCGCCAAAGTTGACCTGAATGATCTCGTTGGAAGAAGGCTTGTAAGCGATGTTGTGGACACGAAGACCGGCGAAGTGATAATAGATACGACCGACATGTCGCTCGAAGAGCTGAAGCTTGCTGAAGAGCAGATCGGCATCATAAAGAAGTCAAACGTGAAGAAGATCAGGCTGTTGAAGACGACCCGCAAAGGTGATGACCCGATTCTTTTCAACACCATCCGCCAGGATTCGACCGGTTCGAGCGAAGTGGCGTTGAAGAAAATTTACCAGGAACTTCGCTCCGTTGAAGCGCAGGATGCTGAGACCGCGCGGGGCCTTCTTGAAAAAATGTTCTTCAGCGAAAAGCGGTATGACCTCGGCAATGTCGGCCGCTATCGGATGAACGCGAAACTCAGTCTCGATATTCCGACGACCGTGACCGTGCTAGCAAAGGAAGACATTGTTGCAATCATAGATTACATGTTGAAGCTCCGACGCGACGAGGGACAGATCGATGATATCGATCATCTGGGAAACCGGCGCGTGAAGACTGTCGGTGAGCAATTGGAATCACAGTTCAATCTTGCCCTTACGAGGATGGTGCGGAACGTCAAGGAAAGGATGAACATTCACGATGAGGAAAATTTCACTCCGCAAGGACTGGTAAATGCCCGCGTTATCACGACGGTGTTAAACTCGTTCTTCGGCACGAGCCAGCTTTCACAGTTCATGGATCAGACGAATCCACTTGCGGAGATGACGCACAAACGAAGGATGAGTGCTCTGGGACCCGGTGGGTTGACAAGGGAGCGCGCAGGATTTGAGGTGCGTGACGTCCACTATACACACTATGGACGTCTGTGCCCGATCGAGACCCCTGAGGGTCCAAATATCGGCCTGATCTCGTCACTTGCCGTTCACGGAAGGGTTAACGATTTTGGATTTATCGAAACGCCATACTTCAAGGTGGTCAACGGCGTTGTCACGGACGAGATAGTTTTCTTGAGCGCGGCTCAGGAAGATGAGTACAAAATAGCGCAAGCCAACACTCCAGTTGATGAAAGAGGCAAAATTGCGACCGACCGCGTCCGTGCGAGATTCCACGGAGATTTCATCGTTGAGAAACCGTCCGAAATACATTTCATGGACATCGCGACTAACCAGATTGTAAGTCCCGCGGCGGCTCTGATTCCCTTTCTCGAACACGACGATGCGAACAGAGCCTTGATGGGTGCCAATATGCAACGTCAGGCGGTTCCTCTCATACGGAATGAAGCTCCTGTCGTCGGAACCGGCCTTGAACGGAAGGTGGCCATTGATTCGAGAACTTTAGTACTCGCCGAACACGATGGCGTTGTTGAGGATGTCGATGCCAGCCGGATCGTCGTGAAACACGACATAAATGATAAGTCGGATGAGGTAGTGGCCAGTTTCGAAGACTTGAGGACCGCAGAGTACAAGCTGCGAAAATTCTTCAGAACCAATCAGGACACCACGTTGAACCAAAAGCCCCTCGTGCATGTGGGGCAGCGGTTCAAGAAAGGCGAAGTCCTTGCGGACGGTTGCTCCACTGAAAAGGGAGAGCTTGCGCTTGGACGAAACGTACTGGTGGCATTCATGCCGTGGCACGGCTACAACTTTGAAGATGCGGTCATTGTAGGCGAGGATCTAGTCGCTCAGGACGCATTTACTTCGATTCACATACAGTCGCTTGAGACGAGCGTCAGGGACACGAAGCGCGGCGAGGAGGAACTTACTCGCGACATCCCGAACGTGTCCGAAGAAATGACGAAAAATCTTGACGACAACGGCGTCATCCGGGTCGGAGCTGAAGTTGTCGAAAACGATATCCTTGTTGGCAAAATAACTCCCAAGGGGGAGACGGACGTTACTCCCGAGGAGAAACTTCTTCGGGCAATATTCGGTGACAAAGCCGGTGACGTCAAAGACGCTTCACTCAAAGCGCCTCCCGGGATGCGCGGAGTCGTCATCGACACCAAGCTCTTTGCAAGAAAGAAGAAAGACGCCGAATCGAAGAAGGAAGAGAAGAAAAGACTGGAAGAGATTGAGAAGTGGCTCAAGACCGTTAAAAGCGAGGTCCATGCCAAGCTGGTCGACAAACTTGCCGACGTTCTGGATGGTGAAGAGTCCATTGGGATACGTGCGAAGGATGGTTCGGTGTCAATCCGGAGCGGCACGGTCCTTAAGAGAGAGACATTTGAGAAATTTGAAGACCTAGAGAGGTTAGACTTCAACGAGCCTTGGGTTGAAAACTCTCGCAAGAATAGGCTTATCGAACAGATCCACAGAAATTATCACACGCGCATTCTCGATCTTGAGGAGGAAGCACGCCGTGAGAGGAACAAAGCGATCACGGGCGATGAGCTGCCTCCCGGCATTGTCCAGCTGGCGAAAATCTATGTTGCCTCAAAGCGGAAACTTCAGGTAGGTGACAAGATGGCCGGTCGTCACGGCAATAAGGGCGTCGTCTCCATCGTCGTTCCAAAGGAGGACATGCCGTTCCTGCCTGATGGTACCCCGGTTGACATGGTTCTTAACCCGCTTGGTGTACCGTCGCGTATGAACATCGGCCAGCTTTACGAGACCGCACTCGGGTGGGCCGCAGAGAAGATCGGCGTCAAATATGCTTCTCCAATTTTTGATGGCGCAACCTGGGAAGAGGTGCAAGGTGAACTCAGAAAAGCTGGACTCGACGAAAACTCAAAGACGGTTCTAATCGACGGGCGCAGCGGCGAACCATTCGCAAACGAAGTGACCGTGGGAGTTATGTACATGATGAAGCTGGATCATCTCGTGGAGGATAAAATTCACGCGCGGTCAACTGGCCAGTACTCACTGATAACTCAGCAGCCTCTTGGAGGGAAAGCACAATTCGGCGGGCAGAGGTTCGGAGAAATGGAAGTCTGGGCGCTTGAAGCTTATGGTGCCTCGCATGTTCTTCAGGAGATCCTTACGGTGAAGAGCGATGACGTGCCCGGACGGTCGAAGTTATTCGAATCGCTGGTGAAAGGTGAGAACACGCCTGAGCCGGGAGTTCCGGAAGCGTTTAGTGTGTTAGTCCGCGAACTTCAAGGCCTTGGACTCGAAGTTAAAGTGATGCATGAGAGTGAATACGCGCGCAGCGACAACGGGAAATAGAGATTTGTCGGTTGAGCTGCAAAGCAATAAGAACTTTCCGAAGAACCACTGCTTGCTGGGTGGCTTCGGCAAAAGGAGGATTTATTAATGCCTAATTATGAATTTCGCCGCGAATTACAGCCGTCCCGCAAAGTCATTACGGCGATCCGGATAAGCCTTGCATCTCCAGATGCCATCATTGACCGTTCTCACGGTGAGGTCACAAAACCGGAAACCATAAATTACAGGTCCTATCGACCTGAGAAGGACGGCCTGTTTTGCGAGAAGATATTTGGGCCGGTGAGGGATTGGGAATGCCATTGCGGCAAGTATAAGAAGATCAGGTATAAGGGGATTGTCTGCGACCGCTGCGGTGTTGAAGTTACGCAGAAAAGTGTGCGCCGCGAAAGGATGGGTCACATAACTCTCGCAACTCCAGTAGTCCACATCTGGTACCTGCGTTCGTTGCCGAGCAAGATCGGGAATCTTTTGGGTATGTCTACCAAGGATTTGGAAAAAGTAGTGTACTACGAGTCTTACGTGGTAGTTCAACCCGGTGCGGCCACCGATCTTACTGAGGGTGAGCTGATTACGGAAGAACAGTATTACGAGTTGCTTGAGAAATATCCGCACAACGATGAGCTTGATGATTCTGACGCAAGGAAGGTCCTTGTCAAGATTGGCGGCGAAGCAATCAAGGAAATGTTGAAACGAGTGGAGGTCGACGAGTTGAGCGATACGCTTCGCACGGGTGCTCGCACCGAGAAATCGGAGCAGAAGAGAGCTGATCTGCTTAAACGGCTTAAGGTTGCCGAGGCATTCAGAACACGAGACGGGGAAGAATTCATTAATAAGCCGGAGTGGATGGTTCTTGAAGTAATCCCGGTGATTCCGCCTGAGCTTCGTCCGCTGGTGCCGCTAGAAGGCGGCAGGTTTGCCACAAGCGATCTTAACGACTTGTACCGCCGGGTCATCATCAGGAATAATCGCTTGAAGAGACTGATTGACATTAAAGCTCCTGAAGTGATCTTGCGCAACGAAAAACGCATGCTTCAGGAAGCAGTGGATGCCCTTCTCGACAACAGCCGAAGAATAAGCGCGGTGAATTCCGACAGCCAGCGTGCGCTCAAATCTCTGTCAGACGTACTTAAGGGTAAGCAGGGAAGGTTCAGACAAAATCTGCTCGGCAAACGAGTGGACTACAGCGGACGGTCGGTGATTGTTGTTGGACCCGAGTTGAAGCTGCATGAGTGCGGTTTGCCAAAAGACATGGCTGTAGAACTTTTCAAACCGATGATCATCAGAAAACTGTTGGAGCGCGGTGAGGCCAAAACCGCGAAGACGGCTCGGCGGCTCGTGGAAAGAAAAGTGAAGGAAGTGTGGGAGGTTTTGCCGTCAATCGTTGACGAAAACCCTGTCATGCTAAATCGCGCGCCGACGCTGCATCGTCTCGGCATTCAAGCGTTTCAGCCAGTCCTCGTCGATGCAAAAGCAATAAGGTTGCACCCGTTGGTTTGCACGGCGTTCAATGCGGACTTCGATGGCGATCAGATGGCGGTACATGTGCCTCTTTCATATGAAGCCCAGCTCGAAGCGCGTATCTTGATGTTGTCGAGTCACAACCTGCTTTCCCCGGCTCACGGCAAACCAATCGTGCATCCGACGCAGGATATGGTTCTGGGATTGTATTACTTGACAAAGATAAGGAAACAAGGCGACCTGCGGGTGAAGCACTCTTCTTCGATTGATGACATTCGAATGTCGCTGGAATGGAAAAGGATCAGTTACCACGATCCAATTAAATTTAAAGTCGAAGGCCAGTTCATAGATACAACGCCGGGCAGGGTCTTGTTCAATGAGATTGTACCGATCGAGCTCGGCTATATAAACGAGGTCCTGACAAAGAGCAAGATAATCTCCATCATTGCGGAATCGTACAAGAAAGCGGGACCACTCAAGACCGCGAAGTTCCTGGATGACTTGAAGGAGCTGGGTTTTGAAATTGCCACAGCGGACTCTCAATCAATGTCAATGACGTGATAATTCCCGATGTCAAGAAGAAATTCATCGATACTTCGGAACGTGAAGTGAAGGAGATTGAGGCGAGCTACGAAGGCGGTTTCATCACTGCCGGTGAGAGATACAACAAGATCATCGATGTATGGCAGCGTGCAACGAATCTAGTGAGTGACGCGGCATACAAAACCCTGTCGGTTTCCAAAGAAGGCTTCAATTCCATCTGGATGATGCTTGACTCAGGTGCCCGTGGTTCCAAGGATCAGGTCAAGCAGCTTGCCGCAATGCGCGGCTTGATGGCAAAGCCCCAGAAGTCGCTCACAGGCCAGGTCGGGGATCTGATCGAAAACCCGATAATCGCAAACTTCCGCGAAGGGCTTTCGATACTTGAGTATTTTATCTCGACACATGGCGCGAGGAAAGGACTTGCGGACACGGCCATGAAGACCGCTGACGCCGGTTATTTGACCCGCAGGCTCGTCGACGTCTCTCAAGACGTTGTCGTTGCAAGCGATGACTGCGGCACGATTCGCGGAATTTCAGTGAGCGCAATCAAAGATGGCGAGCGTGTTCAGGAGACTTTGGTCGAACGCATTCTCGGTCGCGTGGCGCTCTATGACGTAATCGATCCCCTGACAAATTCCGTTATCCTAAGAGGTGGTGAAGAGATTACTGAGGATCTTGCGGAAAAAATTGCAAATACCGCGATCGACAGAGTCGATATTCGTTCCGTGCTTACCTGCGAGGCCCCACGTGGAGTCTGCGCGAAATGTTACGGCCGCAATCTGGCAACAGGTAAGATGGTGGAAATCGGAGACGCCGTCGGGATCATCGCGGCCCAGAGCATAGGCGAGCCCGGTACCCAACTTACGTTGAGAACGTTCCACACGGGTGGTGTAGCGAGCGTCGAGTCGCAGGAGTCGAATGTCATAGCGCCGTCAGAAGGCAAGTTGAGATTTGAAAACATGCAGCCGTTAGTTGGCTACACCAATCGGACTTCCGGGAAGCCTGAAAAAGTGCTCTTGGGAAGGCACGGCGTGATCCAGATTTTGGACAAAGACAATCGCGCGATAAAGAAAATGGATGTCCCTCAAGGCGCGCATCTGCTCCTCGGCGAAAACGCTTATGTGAGCAAGGGCGATCTAGTTTATCAATGGGACCCGTACAACACGCTCATACTCACCGAGTTTGGAGGGAAGGTGCGTTGGGTCGATCTGAGGAAGGACATCACGTACCGTGAACAAACCGATGAGCAGACCGGCCAGGTAGAGAAGGTCGTGATCGAGAGCCTTGACAAGAATGTCACACCGTCGGTCGAGATCTTGCAGGGAAACAAGGTGAAACGGACCTACAACCTGCCTGTTGGTGCGCACATAGTCGTTGAAGATGATGAGGAAGTTCAGTCCGGCGAGACGCTGGCGAAGAAGCCTAAAGAGCTGTCACGTGTTCGCGATGTAACGACGGGTCTCCCCAGGGTGCAAGAATTGTTCGAAGCTCGTGCCCCCCAGGATCCGGCCACGGTGAGTGAAATTGATGGCTACGTCGGTTTCGGCGGCCAATCGAGAGGGACCAAGGAAGTCATCGTTACGAGTGCGGATGGCAAGGATAGAAAGACCTACAAAGTCTCCTTGCGTCAACACATCCTCGTGCAGGAGAATGATTTCGTAATAGCCGGTGAGAGACTGACCGATGGACCGGTCGATCCTCACGACATCCTGAGGATAAAAGGTCCTGCGGATGTTCAGAAGTACCTGCTTGATGAGATACAGGAGGTCTATAGACAGCAGAATGTCACGATAAATGATAAGCACATCGAGGTAATCGTGCGTCAGATGTTCCAGAGAGTCCGGGTTGTGGATTCCGGTGACACACCCTTCTTGGAAGGTGATATCGTCGATGTCCATAGGATTCGCGAAGAGAACGCTGCGATCAGCAAGAAAGTCGTCGCCACAGCAAAAGGTGATTCCAAATATAGGGTTGGACAGATTGTGGAGCGCGCTGTGCTCATGGCGAAGAATCGTGACCTTCGACGCGGGAAGAAGAAGGTCGCTGAGTTCCGTGACGCCGTGCCGGCGACTGCAGAAGATGTCCTCCTGGGAATTACTTCTGCGGCCCTTTCGACCGACAGCTTCATCTCTGCGGCTTCGTTCCAGGAAACCACGAAGGTCTTGACCGACGCTTCGGTCGAGGGAAAACTGGACAAACTTGTCGGCCTGAAGGAGAATGTGATCATCGGGCAACTCATTCCAGCCGGAACGGGTCTCAAGAAATTCCGGAATTTGATTTTGACTGAAGAGGAAATGCTCGAGAAGGAACCGAAGCCGGCAGAAGAAGAAATCCCCAGTCAGAAAGTTGCCTCCTAGTCCGGATGAGATAGGAAGGTAGGGGAGGACGACAGTTCTCCCCGTTTTTCTTGCCGTGATTTCTTGATTATTTCGATGGTGTCATATATATTGGATTCTCTATGATGAAGGTACGTATTTTGGAGGAAAACATTGCCGACAATTAACCAACTGATAAGGCAGGGGAGAAGAAGACTGCTACTGAAAGGTAAGTCCCCCGCGCTTCAGGGAAACCCGCAAAAGCGAGGTGTATGCACCCGCGTTTATACCACCACACCTAAAAAGCCGAACTCGGCTCTCCGCAAAGTTGCGCGCGTTAGACTGGTACATGGAATAGAAGTAACGGCCTATATCCCGGGCGAAGGACACAATCTGCAGGAACACTCCATTGTTTTGATCAGGGGCGGCCGTGTAAAAGATCTCCCTGGCGTGCGCTACCACATCATAAGAGGCACTCTTGACACTGCCGGCGTGACAGACAGGAAACAAGGCAGATCGAAGTACGGTGCCAAGAAGCCCAAAGCTTCAGTATAAGACTAACAAAAAGAGTTTGACATGAGGAAAAAACGCTCTGAGAGGCGTCAGGTTGTTCCTGACCCGAAATACAATGATGTGTTTGTGGCGAAATTTGTGAACAACATTATGGGCTGTGGTAAGAAGCACCTTGCTCGCCGGATATTGTATGACGCGCTGGATGTTGTTGAGGAACGCACAAAGAATAACGCGCTGGACGTATTCAGGAAGGCTCTGAACAACGTTCAACCGATCGTTGAAGTGAGAGCGAGAAGAGTCGGCGGCGCAACTTATCAGGTGCCGAGCGAAGTCAGACCCGAAAGAAGCATGGCTCTCGGCATGAGGTGGCTCCTCAGGTACGCTCGCGAGCGCAAAGACAAATCTATGTCTCTCAAATTAGCTGCCGAGATAATAGCTGCTTCTAACGGTGAAGGGAACGCGATCAAGAAACGTGAAGACACGCACAAGATGGCTGAGGCGAATAGAGCATTTGCTCATTACAGATGGTGATTACGATTAATAGTGGAAGGTTAGACATAGGTTTATGACACGAGAGTACCCGTTAGAACAGACACGGAATATCGGAATAATGGCGCATATAGATGCGGGTAAAACGACTACGACTGAGAGGATACTTTTCTATACAGGAAAGACACATCGGATGGGTGAGGTCCATGATGGTGCTGCAACAATGGACTTCATGGAACAAGAGAAAGAGCGTGGAATTACTATCACTTCTGCTGCAACGACGTGTTTCTGGAGGAATCACCGAATAAATATCATAGATACCCCAGGCCACGTAGATTTTACTATTGAGGTTGAGCGCTCACTTCGGGTGCTTGACGGCGCGATCGCGCTTTTCTGCGCCGTTGGCGGAGTGGAGCCGCAATCCGAGACTGTATGGCGGCAAGCGGACAAATATCGCGTGCCTCGAATTGCATTTGTGAACAAAATGGATCGCGTCGGGGCGGACTTCTTCAATGTTCTCCAGATGATGCGAGACAGGCTCAAGACGAATCCTGTCCCGGTTCAGCTTCCTATCGGCGAAGGAGACCTATTCTCGGGTGTTGTCGATCTGGTCAAGATGAAGGCGGTCATGTACAGCGAGTCTAATCTTGGGACGACCTGGGAGGAATACGAAATCCCGCATGATCTCCGGAAAATTGCGCAAGAGTACCGGACGAAACTATTGGAGGCCGTGTCTGACATAGACGATACGCTCCTTGTTAAGTATCTAGATGGCAAAGAGATTTCGGCAGATGAGATTATCTCAACCATCCGAAAAGCCACCATCGAACTGAAGATTGTCCCTGTCGCTTGCGGCACTGCGTTCAAGAACAAAGGTATTCAGCGTTTGATGGATTGCGTGGTGGATTTTCTTCCGTCGCCGATTGATATCGGCGCAACGCGTGGCCACGATCCGAGCGGCAACTCAATCGTTCGCGAGCCCTCCGACGATGAAAAGTTTTCCGCGCTGGCTTTCAAAATCATGACCGATCCTTATGTCGGTAAACTTACTTTCTTTCGCGTGTATAGTGGTACACTTTCCGGCGGGTCCTACGTTTATAACTCGATTACCGGAAGAAAAGAGAGGATAGGTCGAATTCTCCGCATGCACGCAAACCATCGAGAGGATATCGAGACGGCTTTCACTGGAGATATAGTCGCTGCCGTTGGCCTGAAGCATACCAAAACCGGTGATACCCTTTGCGACGAAAGCGCACCCATAGTCCTTGAGAAAATGGAATTTCCCGAACCGGTTATTCATGTCGCGATTGAACCTAAGACAAAGGCTGACCAGGAGAAACTTGGAGAGTCGCTATTAAAACTAACCGATGAAGACCCGACCTTCAGAATGTCCACGGATGAAGAGACTGGCCAGACCATCATCAGCGGCATGGGAGAGCTTCATCTCGAAATCATCGTTGATAGGTTGAAACGGGAGTTTGGAGTTGAAGCCAACGTCGGCCGGCCGCAAGTGGCTTACAAGGAGACAATCCGGAAGAAAGTCACGCAGCAAGGCAAGTTCGTAAGACAGTCCGGCGGTCACGGCCAGTACGGCGATGTATGGCTGGAGATCGAGCCTAACGAAAAGGGCAAGGGTTTTGAATTTACGAATTCTATTGTTGGCGGTGTGATTCCGAAGGAATTCATCCCTGCGGTCGCAGCAGGTGTTCAAGAGGCTCTGCAGAGCGGGGTGCTCGCCGGCTATCCGGTGGTTGACGTTAAAGCAAGACTGTTTGATGGATCGTTCCATGAAGTAGATTCGAGTGAGATGGCCTTCAAAATTGCAGGGAGCATCGCCTTCAAGGACGGCGCGAAAAAGGCCGACCCTGTTCTCCTCGAGCCGATCATGGATGTCGAGGTCGTGACGCCTGAAGAATACCTTGGCGATGTCATGGGAGATCTGAACTCGCGGCGCGGCCGAATAGAGGGAATTGGTACGAGAAGAGACGCTCAAGTCGTGAAAGCGATGGTCCCGTTGTCTGAGATGTTCGGGTACGCGACCTCGTTGCGTTCCATGACGCAGGGACGAGCAATCTTCACGATGCAGTTTTCTCATTACGATGAAGTGCCCCGCAGCATTGCCGAGCAGATTGTTGAGAAGGTGCGCGGCCGGGAGTCAGTTGCCGCATGACCGATTTTTCGTCGTTCAGCCGTTCCTCTTGGATCTTATTAACCAGTTTGAAAAAATCATAAGGAGAATTTAGATGGCAAAGGAGAAATTTGACCGTAGTAAGCCGCATATCAATGTCGGCACGATTGGGCACATCGACCATGGTAAGACAACCCTTACCGCTGCGATTACAATGGCTCTGGCAAAGAAGGGGCTGTCTTCGGTAAGGACTTTCGACAGTATCGACAACGCACCGGAGGAAAAAGCCCGCGGTATCACGATTGCTACAGCACACGTTGAATACCAGACTGCAACGAGACACTACGCGCATGTCGATTGTCCCGGCCACGCAGACTACATCAAGAATATGATCACTGGTGCCGCTCAGATGGACGGTGCGATTCTCGTCGTGGCCGCAAATGACGGACCCATGCCACAAACGAGGGAACATATCCTCCTCGCTTATCAAGTCGGCGTGCCGAAAATTGTTGTTTTCATGAACAAGGTCGACATGGTGGACGATCCGGAGCTTCTCGAACTTGTGGAAGTTGAAGTTCGCGATCTTCTGAAAAAGTATAATTTCCCCGGCGATGAGATACCCGTCATTCGGGGGAGTGCCCTCAAGGCGATGGAAGCCGGAGCTGATCCCAGTACTACTCCTGACGATCCACGATTCAAGTGCATTTACGAACTGATGGACGCAGTCGACAACTACATACCGCTTCCTCAGCGCGACATAGATAAGCCTTTCATTATGCCGGTCGAGGACGTATTTACGATTACCGGTCGTGGTACGGTAGGCACTGGCCGTGTCGAACGCGGCAAAGTCAAAGTCGGCGAAGAAGTCGAGATCATCGGTCTCGGTGCCCACAAGAAAGCGGTTTGCACCGGTCTTGAAATGTTCAGAAAAGAGCTCGACGAAGGAATAGCTGGTGATAATATCGGCGTTCTCCTCCGCGGCGTGGAAAAGACAGAGCTTGAGCGCGGCATGGTTATCGCGAAACCAGGCTCGATCACTCCTCATACTAAATTCACTGCGCAGGTTTACGTGCTGAGCAAGGAAGAAGGCGGACGTCACACTCCTTTCTTCAAGGGATATCGTCCTCAATTCTATTTCCGTACGACCGATGTTACCGGTTCTGCGACTGAGTTCCCTGCCGGAACCGAAATGGTCATGCCCGGTGATAATGTGGATAACCTGAGGATCGAGCTCATTACCCCAATCGCGATGGAAGAAGGTCTGCGATTCGCCATCCGCGAAGGCGGACATACGGTCGGAGCGGGCGTCGTTACTAAGATCATCGAGTAAGAAATTGGCCGCACACAAATCAAGAGAAGCGAGGTAACCTGTGGCTGGTCAGACTATTAGGATAAAGTTGAAATCCTATGATCATGCTCTGATAGACAAGTCGGCAGAAAAAATTGTGAGAACGATAAAGTCCACTGGAGCGGTCGTTTCAGGGCCGATCCCTCTGCCGACCAAGAAAACAATTTATACTGTTCTACGTTCGCCGCATGTCGACAAGAAAAGTCGAGAACAGTTTGAACTTCGGCAGCACAAACGTCTGATCTACATCTACAATGCTTCGTCGAAGTCTGTCGACTCTCTGACAAAATTGGATTTGCCGGCCGGCGTCGATGTTGAGATGAAGGTTTGATCAGGTTACTCAGAACAAAATCAGGATTTGAAGGATCAACAGAATGAAAGGTCTGCTCGGTAAGAAGTTAGGCATGACTAACGTTTTCGATGACAAAGGCAATTCTATTTCCGTTACCGTCATCGAAGCCGGTCCATGTCCGATCACCGCAATCAAGACCAAGGAGCGCGACGGCTATGATGCACTCCAAGTTGGTTTCGGGCAGAAGCCAGAGCGTGTGATCAACAAACCGTTGAGAGGCCAATTTGCAAAGGCCGGGGTCAAGCCCGCCGAGCTGCTCGGTGAATTCGAAGGGTTTGAGATCGGATCTTACAAGTTGGGCGATGTTATCAGTGTTGACAAGGTCTTTGTTGTCGGAGACAAAGTCTCGGTGACGGGCACCTCCAAAGGCAAAGGTTTCCAAGGAGTCGTTAAGCGGCATCATTTTGGCGGCGGACCTGTGACTCACGGTCAGAGTGACAAACTTCGTGCTCCGGGATCGGTAGGAAGTTCCTCTTACCCTTCACGGTCTTTCAAGGGCTTGAGGATGGCCGGCAGGATGGGGGGCAAACGCTCTACAATAAAAAATCTGAAGGTGGTACGCTTGATCCCCGACTCGAATTTGATTTTAGTCGAAGGCTCGGTTCCCGGTCCTACAAACGGTTACGTCCAAATCTGGAAATGAGACGAAGATGCAATTAGAAGTTTTGAAAATCGACGGAAGCAAGAGCGGGGAAAAGGTCGATCTTTCGCCGGCGGTGTTCGAGATCGAACCAAACGACCAGGCGATCTATCAGGCTGTGACCGCGTATTTGGCAAATGCTCGTCAGGGCACTCACAAGACGAAAATGCGCGGCGAAGTGAGGGGCGGCGGAAAGAAACCGTGGAAACAGAAACATACCGGTCGGGCGAGAAGCGGTTCTATAAGAAATCCCATATGGGTCGGTGGCGGAACAATTTTCGGGCCTCAGCCGCACGACTATGACAAGAAAGTGAACGACAAAGTCAAGTTGTTGGCGAAAAAATCCGCTCTTTCGTATAAGGCGAAGGACAGCAGCCTTGTAGTTGTTGAAGACTTCAGTCTCACTGAGACCAAGACCAAACGGGTCACGGAGATCTTGAGTTCGCTCGGACTAAAAGGGAAAAAGGTGTTGATGCTTCTTCCAAAAAATGACAAAGCGGTGCTTCTGTCGGCAAGGAATTTACAGAAAGTCTTCGTGAAAGAAGCTCTCGGTGCTTCGCCATACGAGTTGCTTAACAATGATGTGATTCTTTTCCAGAAGAGTGCGTTGGCCGCCTTGCAGGATAAACTAGTCGGGGGAGCGTCATGAGTAAAGTTATCATAAGGCCTCTGCTGACCGAGAAGAACACGAGACTTCAGGAGCAGCACCAATACGTTTTCGAGGTGTCGGTGAGGTCCAACAAAATAGAAGTTGCTAGAGAAGTTGAGAAGCGATTCAATGTGAAGGTGAGAAGCATTCGCACCGTCGTAATGAAAGGCAAGTTGATCGGTACCCTAACACGACGCGGGAGGTTTGAAGGCAGGCGTCCGGCGCGAAAAAAGGCGATCGTCACTCTGATGGAAGGTTATACCATAGACTTGCTCGGAACAGCTTGACCTTGAATGGCTCCAACACGAAAAGGATTATGAGATGGGATTGAAAAAATTAAAACC
>Ga0326727_10016245_pt1 | contig 15767 bp, 9 predicted proteins | sample MB2enrmetagenome_FD_207643 | JGI IMG/M metagenome (GOLD analysis project Ga0326727, IMG submission 207643) | Lab enriched peat soil microbial communities from McLean, Ithaca, NY, United States - MB29MY | ecosystem: Environmental > Terrestrial > Soil > Wetlands > Peat | place: USA: New York... | reverse complement strand
TGGTAACCGGTATCGAGAAACAGAATCGGAATTCGCGGATCGCGCAAGATGGCGAGCTTGGTGAGCAGCACGTCTTCAGCCTGAAAGCTGCACGTCAGGCAAACATCTCCCCGCCCCGTCACTTCGCCTGCAAGCGTGGCCCGCACCGCGTCAAGTTTCACATTCACTTCGGCAGAAATTTCCGCAACACCCATCAGAGATCCGCCCCTTCAGAAGAGATGAAGATGCCTGCGCGCCGCAGCAGTTGGTGCACTGCTGTTACGGCATGCATTCTGTTGTCTGGATCGAGGGTCACCTCGAATCCGCCCGCGCTGGCCGTCAGAGCTGCCTCTTCCCTGGCGCGCACCACCAGCGCAATCAGCCCCGACTGCACCTCGAAATCCGTCAACACGTCGAGCAGGCGCGGCTGCTCGCGCAACGCGGGATCGTCCGCATCGATGCGGCAGGTGACGGCGCCGACGGCAAACAGCGAACGCTCCACGGCGTCGATCAGCTCCACGGGTCCGGCCAGATCCAGCACGCCGCCGCGATGGCCCCATCGCGCCTCGCGCTCGCCCGCGGTCACGCGGCCCCAGGAAGCGGCTTCGTCTTCCTCGCCGGCGACCGCGTGGCCCTGCGCGGCCGTCACCATGCCGGCGGCCACAGTTGCATTGGTCTCGGGATCGATCAGAATCAGCGCCCCGGTGGAGCGGTTATCGCGATAGAGATCGACAGCGATGGGTCGCAGCAGATGGAGCGACACCGCCCCGATGTCGTTCATGCGCAGCGTTGGCGCGGGCTCGTGCTTAAAGGCGCCGAGGTCCACGCGATAATCGACCGAGGAAACCACCACAGGCACGGTGTGGCTGGTGTGCTTCAGCAGATAGCGGCGATTGGTGTCGAGCGGGCGCTGATCCATCCACACCAGCGACGCCTTTACGCTGCGCGCTACGGTTGGTGCTGAGCTGGCGCCGTTGCTAACTCCGGCAATCAGGTCGCCGCGGCTGATGTCAATCTCGCGATCGAGCACGAGCGTGACCGAAAGCGGCGCAATGGCTTCATCGAGATCGCCATCGAAGGTGACAATGCGCTCGATCTTCGCTTCGCGCCCCGAAGGAAAGACCGCAATTCTGTCGCCCACGCGAATTGTTCCCGACGCGATCTGGCCCGCGAAGCCGCGAAACGTGTGATCGGGCCGCAACACGCGCTGCACCGGAAAGCGAAACGATGCATTCTCCGTGCGGTCCGTTGCAGGCAGTGCCTCAAGCAACTCAAGCAGCGACGGCCCGTCGTACCACGGCATCGCGCCCGATGTTTCTCCGGCCCGGTGCACTACGTTGTCGCCCTTGAGCGCACTGACGGGAACAAAGTGCGCTTCAACAGACGTGCCCGTATCCTCGGCGATCTGCGAGAGAACCGAGCGAAAATCGGCTTCGATGGCACGAAACGCCGCTTCGTCGTAACCGATCAGGTCCATCTTGTTCACGGCGACGATCACATGGCGCACGCGCAAGAGAGACGCGATGTAGGCGTGACGCCGCGACTGAATCAGCACACCCTTGCTGGCGTCGATGAGCACGATGGCCGCGTCGGCCGTTGAAGCGCCCGTGGCCATGTTGCGCGTGTACTGCTCGTGGCCGGGCGTATCGGCGATGATGAATTTTCTTTTTGCCGTTGAAAAGTAGCGGTAGGCAACGTCGATGGTGATGCCCTGCTCGCGCTCGGCGCGCAGGCCGTCTGTGAGCAATGCGAAATCGATCTGTCCCGGCGCCGTGGTGCCCTTGCCCTCAATCGACCGCACCTGGTCTTCATAGACCGACTGCGTGTCATAGAGCAGCCGCCCGATCAGCGTCGACTTGCCGTCATCCACGCTACCCGCCGTCGAAAAGCGCAGCAGGTCTTTCTCGCGCTCCTGGGCAAGAAACTCGTCAATCTCGAATCGTCCGCTCTCCACTTCTGCTGCAATCGCCAAACCAACCTCCAAGTTCTGTGTCACCGTGTCTCTGGTCACTACGCCGCTCAAAAATATCCTTCGCGTTTCTTGATCTCCATCGAACCTTCCTGGTCGTGATCGATTACCCGATTCGCCCGTTCCGACGAGCGGAACGAGATAAGCTCCGCGATGATTTTGGGAAGCGTATCGGCATCCGATCGAATCGCGCCCGTGCAGGGGCTGCAGCCCAGCGAACGCAACCGGGACTTGACCATCTGGGGTTCCTCACCCGGTCTCGCCACGAAGGCTTGTTCAATGGGGAGGAGCGCGTCGCCACGCACGTACATGGGCCGCTCTTTGGCGAAGTAGAGATCGACCACGGGAATCTTCTCCTCGTGGATGTACTGCCACACATCCATCTCCGTCCAGTTCGACAACGGAAAGACGCGAATGCTCTCGCCGGGATGGACACGCGCGTTGTAGAGGTTCCACAATTCGGGGCGCTGATTCTTCGGGTCCCACTGCCCGGCCGTGTCGCGGAAGGAATAGATGCGCTCTTTCGCGCGCGATTTCTCCTCGTCGCGCCGCGCGCCGCCGAACGCGGCGTCGAAGTTGTAGTGACGCAGACCGTCGAGCAGCGCCTGCGTCTTGAGCAGGCCGCAGCAGCGCTTGGTGTCGAGCGCGATGGGATTTGTTCCAGCGGCGATGGCCGGCTCGTTGCGCCACACCAGCAGCTCAGCGCCCACTTGCTTCGCCATGGCGTCGCGGAAGGCGATCATCTCGCGGAATTTGAAGCCGGTATCGATGTGCAGCAGAGGAAAAGGAATTGGCGCGGGATAAAACGCCTTCTGCGCGAGGCGCAGCATCACCGACGAGTCCTTGCCGATGGAATAAAGCATCACGGGCCGCTCAAACTCCGACGCAACCTCGCGCAGGATGTGAATGCTCTCGGCCTCAAGCAGGCGCAGGTGATTCAGGCGCTCCGTTGATAGAGGGCTCGGGGCCGAGTGGGTTTTGGAGACTTCGCTTTCTGCGACAAGCATCGTGACCTCGGATTTCAGTGATTGCGCTGAAAGCCCGAGCCACACAGAGACAGACCCGGCGTTCAGCTACGGGTGCGTCTTCATTCGATTGTGATCGAGGAGAAGAGACTAGCGCGTACACCCGTTGGCGATATGCCACAGGCGACAACAACAGCGCATTTGCAGGTTGGGAACCATGCGTAGAGCGATAGTACCAAAACGCGGGCTCAAACGCAATGGACTGTTTTGGTCCAAAAAGACACGTGCTTTACTTGAGCCGCGCGCCCAACGGAACCTCTTCCAGAAATCCGGCTAGCACCGGCGCGCCGCCTTCGAGCGATGCCGCCAGCAACATGCCGTTGGATTCGAGACCCCTCATCTTGCGCGGCGCCAGGTTGGCGACGATGACGATCTTGCGGCCGATGAGTTTTTCCGGTTCGTAAAACTGCGCGATGCCGGCCAGGATCTGCCGCTTTTCGTAGCCCAGATCGACTTCGAGGCGCAGCAGCTTGTCGGCCTTTGGTACGCGCTCGGCCACCAGGATCTGGGCCACGCGTAATTCCACCTTGGCAAAATCGTCAATCGAGATGTGTTGCGCCACCTGCGGTGGGGCGGGCTCTTGGACAGGCGCCGCGGAATCAGCGGCCGGTGTGGCAGCGGTCGATTGCTGCGCCGCCAAATCAGCCTCACCCTTCGCGGTGACGGGAGTCGCAGGTTTCGCGGCAGCGGGCGTTTGGGGTGCAGCGGCTATATTTTGCGGAGTAACCGGCGCCGACTTTGCTGCGTTCGCGCCCGTCGCGCTCGCGGCCTCAACGACCGTGCGATTGTTCTCGTCTTCAAGTTTCTGCATACGTTCGACTGTGTCCTTCTCCGCGCGAGGGAATAGCGGCGCGGGCTCGCCAAGCTTCGTACCCGCCTCTAATCCGCCCCACGCGAGGTCTTTCAAAAATCCGTTCTTCGCGGCATCAGCCAACTCGCCCTGCCCCAATTGCTGCCACACCTTGGCCGCGGCGTCGGGCAGAATCGGATACGCGAGCGCCGTGATCACGCGAATCGCCTCAGCCGCTGTGGTGAGGACGCGAACCTGGAGAACTGCATGATCCGCATCGCTCCGCTCCGGCGGCTTCTTCCAGGGCGCATTCGCGGTAAGATAGCCATCTGTCTCGGCCACCAGCGCCCATAAACTCTTCAGCGCTTCGGAGAAGTTCAATTCGTCAAACGCCGGCCCGAACGCGGCGATGGCGTTTTCGGCGCGTTCGCGCAGCGCCGTCTCGGCTTGCGTGGCCGGACCCGCTTCCGGCACTACACCGCCAAAATACTTGTGCACCATGTTCACGACACGACTCACCAGGTTGCCGTAGCCGTTGGCCAAATCGCCGTTATACCGCTGCACCAGCGCGTCAAACGAAAAATTGCCATCCTGCCCGAAGGGAATCTCGCGGAGCAGGAAGTAGCGCAACGCATCCGCGCCGAGCACCTCGTGAACGGTTTCGGCGCGCACGATATTCCCGCGGGACTTCGACATCTTGCCCTGATCGAAGAGCAGCCAGCCGTTGGCCTTCACCGAGCGCGGCAGCGGAATCCCGGCCGCCATCAAGAACGCCGGCCAATAGACGCAATGAAATCTGCTGATCTCCTTGCCAATCAGATGAATGTCCGCGGGCCAGAATTTTTTGAATTTTTCCTGGTCCTTCGGATCATCAGACCCGTAGCCGAGAGCGGTAATGTAATTCGCAAGCGCGTCGAGCCACACGTACACCACGTGCTTCTCGTCACCGGGCACGGGAATGCCCCAGTCAAACGTAGTGCGCGAAACCGACAGGTCCTTCAGGCCTCCGCGAACAAACGAAATCACCTCGCGCCGCGTTGACTCCGGCACCATGAAGCCCGGATTCGCCTCGTAAAACTCCAGCAGCTTGCGCTCGAAGGCCGAAAGCTTGAAGAAATAATTCTCCTCGCTCACGGTTTCGGTGGGCCGCCCGCAATCGGGACAAATCGTGCCCTGCGGCCCATCCACATAGGCCTCGTCGGAGACGCAATACTGCCCCGTGTACGAGCCCTTGTAGATGTAGCCCTTGTCGCGCAGCGTCGCGAACAGATGTTGCACGCCGCGAATGTGGCGCGGTTCCGTCGTGCGAATGAAATCGTCGTAGGTGAGGCCGAGCCGGTCCCACAGCCCGCGAAATTCGGCGCTGACGGAATCAGCGTACGCCTGCGGCGTCCGCCCGGCCTTCTCCGCCGAGCGCTCGATCTTTTGCCCGTGCTCGTCGGTGCCGGTCAGGAACCACGTCTCGATGCCCAGCGCCCGCTTGCGCCGCGCAATGGCGTCGCAGACGATCGTCGAGTAGGCATGGCCGAGGTGCGGCCGCGCGTTCACGTAGTAAATCGGCGTGGTCAGATAAAAGCGGGCTTGTTGCGAGCCTGAATCAGTCATGAATAGCGCATTCCGTTCGCGCACACAGCCAACGCAGTGTGATCGGCGATCTATTTCCATTCTAAGGTATTGCGCACAGAGGAGCTGCTGTCCCGCAATCGGCGATGGCTTGGCCCGGCGGGGTTCCGATTCAAAATTCTCCGCTCGCAAAAAATCCCATCTCCCGGCCACATCGCGGCTGCCGGAGAGATGGGATTTTTAATTCCGGAAAAACACTACGGCAGCGGGCCGTAGGTTTCATTCGTCGTAAAGTAGTTCAGCGATGCGCCGCCGGTCCCGCCGTCCAGCGTAACGGTCAGCGCAAAAGTCCGTGATTCAAGCCCGGCCAGCGTTGCCGTATCGGTCTTCTGGAGCCTGCAGACTTCCTCGCAGATCTCAAACACTTGCAGCTGTTCCGATAGCGTCGAGTCCGCAGGCGTCACCGTCTCGGTCACCTCGACGCTTCCGATAACTCCGCCGATCGAGACCGTCCCCAGGTCAAGCGTCAGATTGGTCGCCAGCACCTCAGGGCTCGCATTCGGCGGGAACGGAACCGTATTGTAGCCAATCGTTGAAGTCAACGTCGTATCTTTTGCCGCATTCCACGGCGCGTAGAAGGTCAGTCCCGGATACGGAGTTGTCACCGAGACGTCTGAGGAAGGAATCACCAGAATCTGCTCCGGCGTGATCGTCGTCGAGACCGGCGCAATGTACGTGAAGTTCCGGTACAGAGTGCTGTTGAACATGCACCCGCCCGCGCCCAGCGCGATGTATTTGGCCAGTGTGCCGGCTACGCAGTTGGGCCCTGCGGAAATCTGAGCCTGGGTTGTGGTGGAAGCAAGCAGCGCGCATGCGGCCGCAATCAGAAATCTGACTTTCATGTTGAATACCTCCGGGGGATTGAGATAAACAGCAAACGCACACTAGCCGGGGCGTTGAGCTGCTGTCAACGATTTTCTAGATGGCCAGATGAAAGGACGGTAACTGATCCGCAAGCATTGAGCAGTAGAAGTATTGGTGCGATAGACTTGCCAGTTCTACGCAGAATCAAACTTCGGTAATGCGAGCCCCAGGCAATCGGGCTGACAGGAATCGAAGACGAACGCCGATTTGGCGCAAATGAAGGACGCCGCCGTGCTCCATCTTTTCCGCGCTCTGTGCGGAAAAGATGGGAAACTGCGCCGTGGCGCGCTCTGCTAGAATTGCCTAGAAAATCAAGGATTTTTGAGGTTCTCGCGTGGTTCTGGAACTGGAAAAACGGCTCGCCGAGCGGATGCGCGCCGTCCTGAAGGAAAGATTCTCGCTCGACGTCGTGAATATCCCATTGGAGACGCCGCCCGACTTGCATCTCGGTGAAATTGCCATGCCTATCGCCCTGCAGCTTGCACGCACTCTCCGCAAGGCCCCTAAGATCATCGCGCAAGAGATCGTCGCCGCGCTTGGTTCCGTCGATGGCTTTACCCGTTTCGATGTGGCCGGTGCTGGGTATATTAATGCCCATCTAGATCGCACGGCGGCAGTGGAACTCGTGGCGGGCGCCGATGACTCCGTGCGTTCCGCACAAGGCCACGTGCTGGTCGAACATACTTCGATCAATCCCAACAAGGCCGCGCACATCGGCCATCTGCGCAATGCGATTCTCGGCGACACCTTTGTACGCCTGCTGCGCGCCGCCGGCTACGAGGTCGATGTGCAGAACTACATTGACAACACCGGCGTGCAAGTGGCCGACGTGGTGGTGGGCTTCCTGCATCTCGAAAAGAAATCGCTCGCGGATGTCCGCGCTCTCATCGCCGATTGCGCGCGCCGCGCCGAAGACGCGGGCGGCCACACCGCAGCTATCGACTACTACTGCTGGGACCTCTACGCGCGCACCTCGCGATGGTACGGAGAAGGAACCGCCGAAGAACAGGCCACGAAGAAACAAATCCGTCTCGATACGCTACACCTGATCGAGCACGGCGGCAACGAGACCGCGGAAGTTGCCGAACTGATTTCGACTGCGGTCCTGCGGCGCCATCTTGAAACCATGCTGCGTCTCGCGATCGAGTACGACTTTCTGCCGCGCGAGAGCGAGATTCTGCACCTCAAATTCTGGGAAGCCGCCTTCGAGAAGCTCAAGCAAACCGGCGTTCTTTACTTCGAAAACGAGGGCAAGAACAAGGGCTGCTGGGTGATGACGCGGCCGGGCGCGGATTCCGCGGAGGGCGAGACGGACGAGGATGCGAAGGTGATTGTCCGCTCCAACGGCACTGTCACTTACGTCGGCAAGGACATTGCCTACCACCTTTGGAAGTTCGGCCTGCTTGGCCGCGACTTCGGCTACCTGCCGTTCTTCAAATATCCCGATCACGAGTGCTGGATCTCGGCCGTCCAGGGCCGGGAAAACCATCCGCACTTCGGGGGCGCGACGGCTATCTACAACGTAATCGATTCGCGTCAGGCCGATCCGCAGGCGAACGTGATTCAGGCGCTGCGCGGCATGGGCTACACCGATCAGGCCGATCACTACACGCACTTCAGTTACGAGATGGTTGCTCTCACGCCGCGCTGCGCGGAGGAGCTTGGCTATACAGTCTCCGATGAGGACAAGAAGAAGCCGTACATCGAGGTGAGCGGCCGCAAGGGCTTCGGTGTCAAGGCCGACGACCTGATCGACAAGCTCATCGCGACCGTTGAGCCGCTTGTGGATGAAAAGCAGGCCGGCAGCCCCGAAGCCGTCCGCCAGACCATCGCACGCCAAATCGCCATCGGCGCTCTGCGTTACTTCATGCTCAAGGTGACGCGCAATTCTGTGATCGCCTTCGACTTCAAAGACGCGCTCAGCTTCGAAGGCGAAACCGGACCGTACATTCAATACGCCGTGGTGCGCATCCGCAACATCTTCCGCAAAGGGGGAACGACGCCGGAAACGGTGTTAGCGGAGTTCGCGGGCACTGAGTGCGGCAACCTTTCGGATTACCTTAGCGGCGAGGAGAATGAGGACATCTGGTCCCTATGGCTGCGCGCCGGGAGATTTTCTCAGATTCTCGATCAGTGCATCACGACATCGGAGCCGGCTTACCTCGCCAAGCACGCCTTCCAGCTCGCGCAGGAGTTCGCCAACTTCTACCATCGCCATCACATCCTGACCGAAGAGGACCCCGCGCGCAAAACATTTCTACTCGCCACCGCCGCCGTAACCCTGCGCGAACTGGTTCGCGCGCTGGCACTGCTCGGCATCGAAAGTCCCGAAGCGATGTAGAAGCAGCTTCTAGCCGTTAGCTTCTAGCCTCTAGCTTTGTTGGGCCGGGGCGATCGCGATAGTGCTCAAGGCCGGGTGTCCATCCAAAACATGCGTTTTGGGTGGGATACCACCGCCCTCACGTTTTCAAAATTGAACTGAAAGCCGACGGCTGGAATCTAGACCCGCTTCCGGCGCTGGTGCGTGGAAGGAATATTCATATCCTCGCGGTACTTAGCGACGGTGCGGCGCGTGAGCTGGATGCCCTGCGCCTGCAACATGGCCGCGAGTTGATCGTCGGTGAGCGGCTTCTTCGGGTCTTCGTCCTCGATCAGCTTCTTCACCTTGCGCTTCAAAACCAGCAACGGTGTGTCCGCGCCCTCGGGTCCGTTGGCGCCCTCGGAGAAGAAGAAGCGCAATTCGAGCACGCCCTGCGGAGTGTGCGCGTATTTGTTGGCCACGGCGCGGCTAATGGTGGAGGGGTGCACGCCGATCTCCTCGGCCACTTCCTTGATCATCATGGGCCGCAGCGCTTCCACGCCCTTGTCGAGGAACTCCTGTTGCCGCCGCACAATGACTTCGCAAGTACGCAGGATGGTGCTTTTGCGTTGCGCGATGTTGCGCATCAGTTGCATCGCCGAGCGGAAGCGCTCTTTCACGTATTCCTTCACTTCCTTGTCGGTGTTCTGAGAGATCAGCATGCTGCGATAGCGCCGGCTCAGGCGCAGGCTGGGCATGTCCTCTTCGTTCATCGAGACCACCCACTCGCCGCCGCGCTTCACAAAGTAAACATCGGGCTCGATCAGCCGCGCCTGTTCGCGGTTGTATAGGCGCCCAGGGCGCGGATCGAGGGTGCGAATAAACTCCACTGCGGCGTGCGCTTCCTCGGGCTTGACCTGCGCCGCGCGCGCCAGGTCCTTGATATCGCGCTTCTGCAACAGAGGCAAGTGACGGTCCACAATCAGCGCCGCAACCTCCATGGCGCGCCGCCGCTCCTCGATGCGGGCTTCGGCCTCGTCGCGGAAGCTGCCGTGTGCATCCAATTCGGTCTCTTCGAGCGGCCCGCCGTACATTTGGTCGAACTCTTGCTGCTGGGCCGCGATCTGCAAGGCCAGGCACTGCCGCAGGTCGCATGCGCCCACACCCGCAGGGTCCAGATGCCGAATCAGTTCGATGGCGCGATGTATCAGATCGAGAGCTGCGGCTTGGTCCAGCACGTGTCCGTTGCCGGGTGTCGCGCCACCGGGGACGGCACGGAAGGCCGCGGCCAACTCCTCTTCGCTGGTCGTCAAATACCCGTCTTCCGCCAGGTTGCCAACGATAAAATCGGCCGCCTCGTAGAGCTTCCTGTCCAGGCTTAGAGATCCCAACTGCCACGCCAGGTGATCGGACAGAGTTGTAGGCTGGGAGAGAAAGTTTTCAAACGAGGGTTTTTCGCTCTCCTCGTACTCCGGCTGCGTGCGGTAACCGGGATCGAGATAGTCCTGAAAGTAGGAACCGAAATCGATCTCGTTGAAGATGTCCTTAGGCGGCGCGGCCGTTTCCTCCACCCCGCGTTCCAGCCGCTCCTCGCGGTCTGCCACCGCATCCAGCATGGGAACGGACTCGTCAATCTCCTCCAGAACCGGGTTCTCCACCATCTCGGCATCGATCATCTCCTTCAGCTCGAGCTTATTCAGGGCGAGAACGCTCACCATCTGCATCAGACCCGGCGTCAGGATCTGGCGTTGCGCGACTTTGATATTCAGTTTTGGTTCGAGCAGCGCCATCAGTGCATCCCGTTCTTCGTTCGGCCCAATGCGAGTTTACCCACGAGTCGAACGTGTGAGAGAAAACTTAAGGGAGAAAGCCGATCGTTTTCGAGCCGCCGGTTCCACTTTGGGCAACGGCCCAATTGCGGAACCCCTCTTTGAAGTTTATCGTCTTAAGCCGCGCTATGGCGCCCGCGGCCAGCTTAACACTGTGGTTACTTTCGCTTCCGGCTATCTGCATCCGAGTAATAAATCATATCCAAGCCCTAGCCCAGCGAGAACCCCTCTCCGAGGTATATGCGTCGCACTTCCAGGTCATTGCCAAGCTCGCGCGGCGTCCCGGAACGGAAGATTTTTCCCTCGGCAATAATGTACGCCCGGTCGGTAACGCTCATGGTTTCACGCACGTTATGGTCGGTGATGAGCACGCCGATGCCGCCGGCCTTCAGATCGAAGATGATTTTCTGCAGCTCCAGCACCGCGATGGGGTCGATGCCGCTGAACGGCTCGTCGAGCAGAATAAAATTCGGCTGAATACAGAGCGCCCGCGCAATCTCCACGCGACGCCGCTCGCCGCCCGAGAGCGCATAGCCGCGCGTGGTGCGAATGTGACCCAGGTTCAGCTGGTGGATCAGTTTCTCGGCGCGCGTCCGGCGCTCCTGGTTGCCGATGGCCTGCGCCTCCAGCACCGCCAGAATATTCTCTTCAACAGTGAGCTTGCGGAAGACCGACGGTTCCTGGGGAAGGTAGCTGATGCCGTAGTTGCGCGCGCGCAGGTACATCGGCAGCCGCGTGATCTCGCTCGAATCCACCAGCACGCGCCCGGCGTCGGGAGCGACGAGGCCAACAATGATGTAAAAGCTGGTGGTCTTGCCGGCGCCATTCGGCCCCAGCAGTCCAACCACTTCTCCGCGGGAGATCGTCAGGTTGACGCCTCGGACAACCTGCCTTCCCTTGTAGCTCTTGCCGATTCCCTCGGCAATCAGTGTTTGCATTCCGTTCCTGGCTCGCTTGCGCGGCTAGCGTGCATGCGCCTGCGGCGCGATGGTCTCAGTCCGTGTCTCGCGCTGGCCGCCTTCGATACTGACGCTATCATCGCGGCTATGGAAAATCAAAGTCTCGCCGGTCACGCTGCCATGCTCGGCGTCGCTCATCCGCGGCGGCATCGCGGCCGTGCCGGTAAGCACGTAGTCTCCCGTCGCGCCTTCGTACACCAGTTGCTCTCCCGTTCCGCGCCGCCCTTCGGAGGTCAGCGCCACACTTCCCTTGGCCGTCATGCGATCGACTTGCGCCTGGCTGCCGGCACTTTGCGCCGGACCGCCGCTCAGATTTCCCGCCGGAATCAGTCGCAGCTCCACGGTCTCGGAGGTCGACGTCGCGGTTCCAGTCTCCGCAACCACCGCGCCCGCCACGCCGCCATGCATCACGGCGCGATGCTCGGCGTCGGAGTATTCCAGATCGCCTCCGCGCACGCGAATCACCGCGGGCGTCGAGCCTTTTACCGAGCCTGGCCCCGGGCCTGTTGCCGGATTCGATCCCGCGCTTTGTCCGTGAGCGTTCCCCACTCCCGGTGCGCCCGCGCTCAGTAATACCGCACGCACCGGATCGCCGGCATCGGCCGTGCGCGCCGTGAGTGTCTGTAGGTGCTGGTTGAGCACGATCTCTGGTGCTGCGATGGAATTCGCCTGCTGCCACAGCCGCGCGTGCCCGCGGAAGGCCGCTTCGCCTGTCGACTGGTTGATGTGCGCCTCGGCCGCAATCACGTGCGCAGGACCATTGCCGCCCAAAGCGCCGCTTCCTTTAGGTACGCCGCTCTGGTTCCCTGCTGCGTTCGATGCGCCGCCATTCCACGTTGCCTTCACATTGCCGTGTGCAAAGGCGTCGCCCGATTGCCGCGAAACATCTACCGTCTCCGCGGTCAGCTCCAGCCCGCCGTCGACAATCCTCGGCCCGTTCCCAGCCGGCGCATTGCCGGTCAGGTGCAGCCACTCGCCAGTGCTTTCATACATGGCCTTCCCTGCCGTGGCGCGTAGCGGCGGCTGCGGTTGCGCTCCGGGCTTCGCTGCTGGCTGCTCGAAGAGCACCACATGCCCGTCCAGTTCGGCCGTCTGCACATCGGGCGCACTCGTTGCTTGAGTTCTCGGTTTTGAGACCTGGGATTGGACGCTCCCCGGTTCCCTGTTCCGCGATCCCTGTTCCCGGTTTTGCGCCGGCGGCGCAAAATTCACTAACAGCCGGTCTCCGCTGGCGGTTTCGAGCGATCCTGTCGCGGTGGTTTCTTCCAACTCCGCATCTCCCGTGCCCAGCAGTGTACGCAGCGCCGATCCTGAGCCAAACGTGCCCGTCATCTCGGTGGCCTGCATCTTCGCGGGCACTGGGGCGGTAGCTCCGCGCCGGCTTTCGCTGGTAATCGTCACACCGCCCGTGCCGCGAATCGCAGTCAGTTCCAACTGGGCCTGGCCGGCGGTTTCGGCCGTGCGGAAATCCAGGTCTGCTACCGGCGAACGCCAGGTCCGGCTCACAGCGAATAGCGGTCCCGCGGCCCGCGTACTCGCTTCGTCGCTCTCAAACGTGACCCCGCGCTCCAGATGCGCGTGGCGCAACTGGCCCTGCGCGTTGAAATCCAACTCCGCGCTGGGCGAGACGCCATGGACCGTGTTGCCCGCCTGCGCCGAATCAATCGTCACGCCGCCTTCGAGATGCCCGTGTTGCGGCTGGTTGTGCGCGTCGAAATCAATGGCCGCCGTGGGCGACGCCAGGCGACCGCCCGCCGCCGTGGTCAGTTGAAAGCCGCCCGTTGCGTCCAGGCGCACCGCGGATCCGTCGTCGCGAAACACGATCCTGGCCTCAACCGCATGGGCCTCGCCGCTGCGATATTCGAGCGCCGCCGCGCGCAACTGGCACAGCAGCGCGCCGCGGTCGAACTCCGCGTGCTGCGCATGGATTCGCACCTCATCCTGGCCGCGATAGGTTGTCACGTCCACCGCCTGCATTAACGTCAGGTGCCCGCTTTCGGCGTCGTAGGATGCGCCCACCGCGCTGCCGCTTCCCTGGGTCACGACGAACTTCACCCGCTCGGCCGTCGTCACCACGCCGGTATTGCGGTCGAAGGCAACGCCGCTGGTCTTCACTTCAACCTGGCCGGTCTGGTTGGCCATATCCTTCGCGGTATGCGGGCGGGCAGGCGTTTTGCCTTTGCCGGCCTGCGCCGGTGGCCTCGTCAGCAGCATCTCCACCGGTCCCTTGGCCGTGGCCACGCCGCGCTTCTCGTCGTATTCGAACTCGTCGCCTTTGATCCTGTCGGCCTGGGTTCCGTCTTCGCCGTAGAGATCGATTTCGACGCCCTGCAAATCGATGTGATCGTTCTTAAGTTGGATCGCCTTCGCGGCATGAATCCTGAACTTGGAATGAGCGCCAAAGCTGTGCGTGTAATCGAAGTTCAGCGATTCCTGCTGAATCTCCTTGGCCAGGCGCTGCGGCAGATCGATGCGCCGAAAACGGCCTCGCCACTTCGCCGCGGCAAGAAAAACTCCCAACGCCACCAGCAGCAATACTGCCGCCACCAACACCAGCGTCCGGATTCGCTCGATCGTGAAGCGCACGGCTCAGTTCCTCATTCCCAGCCGCTCGGCCAGCCTTTGCGCAAGGCTCTCGCCCAACTCGCTCCACAACAGCCGCGCCGTAGCGCCCGAGGCCTTCTCAACTCCAGCCGCAAGCTCGACCAGTTGCCGCACGTTCTCTTCCACATGCCGCGCGCCTACCTGGTCGAGATCGGCGTCCTCTTCGAGAAATGGCGTGTCCGATCCAAAGTCGATGCGAATGTGTCCATCCTGCTCGTAAGCGGCCTCATCGAAAAGTGGGCCGTAGCCGGTGACGCGCACCAGACGCGGTCCCCGCGCCCAACGGCCTAAAACGCGCGTTTCAGGAGCGCTCAAGCCTCGATCGTGATTCGGAGCTTGGGATTTTTCTCCGTCATCCTGAGCGATGCCGTCGGCTGCGGCGGACGACCGAGTCGAGGGAACTGCGGTTGCATCTTCCCACTCCCAGAGATTCCACCCGATCTGGAACTCGTACGCGAAATCGTCATGCAGCAGTTCCAGCGCCTCTTCGACGGCTTGCCGCGGCTCGACGCCGGGTAGCGAGTCGGGAGCGCCGCCCATGCGCCCATACACCCGCTGGAAGACCGGCGCCTCGCTCCAATTCACGGGCCACACCGTCGCGGAATAGACCTTGGCCTCGCCGCCGTGCGCGGCAAAGGCGCCCAGCACCGCCGTCAGCTTGTCAGGGAGCGCCTCAAGGCGCAGATTCGGGTACCACAGGCTCAGATAAAGCGTGTCGGCCATCTCAATCGATTTTAGACGTTTGGGCGCTCTTACCGACGCTAAGGCATTTTCCGGATGCCTGCCGAATCGCCCAAAGGCAAGCATGGGCATTTTCTTGAGGAAAATGCCCACAGCCGCTCCAGACAGCACTCTATGTCAATCCGGAAAATGCGTTAGCTGGTTACGATCTCGCTGAAGTCGGCGATTGTGGAGAAGCTGCGCAGCACTTCGTCGATCAGGCCAAGGTTCACGCCACGCACCGCCGGGTCGGCATCGAGCACCATCACCTTCTCGAAGAACTTGTCCACCGTGGGCCGAAGAGTGGCGATCTTCGCCAGCGCCTCGACGTACGCCCGCTCTTCGCGGAGTTTGGCGACTTCTGGCGCGAGTTCCCTCGTCCGTTGCCACAGATCGATCGCCTCCAGCGCCGATTGGCCAAGATTCGGCGGCGCCGGCTCGTATCCCTTCTCCTGGGCCTGCTTCAGGATGTTCTTGATGCGCTTGAACGCCGCCGAAACGGCCAGAAAATCCTCAGAGCCGCGCGCCGTTGTCAGCGCCTCGGCCCGCGCAATCGCGTCACGCACGTCGTCGGAGCCCGCGGCCAGTACCGCATTCACCACGTCGTAGGTCAAGCCGAGCACGTCCTTGAGATAAAACTGCAGCCGCTCGCGCAGAAATGCTTCCACCTGCGCCTTGTTCTCGCTCTGAACAGGACGTCTCGCTTTAGCTGCGGCTTCATCGCTGCCGGGGCGGGTGGCGCTGTCGCCGGCACGAAGTAAATCGCCGATACTCTGCGGCTCCTGCTCCGTCCTCGCGGCGTTTCCGTTTTCGACGCTGGGATTGGAGTAAGTTTTCTCTCCTTCCGCATAAGCGGCATTCAGGACGCCGCTCAGCGTGAGCGGCAACTTTGAGTCGGCCAGAATCTTCACAATGGCGTTGGCCGCGCGGCGTAGCGCAAACGGATCTTTCGATCCCGTGGGCGCGTTGCCGATCGAGAACATCGCCACAATAGTTTGCATGCGGTCGGCCAGCCCCAGCAGTTGCCCTTCAACCGTCGATGGGATCGCTTCCTCAATCGATGCCGGCGTGTACTGGTCGTAAATGGCCTTTGCCGCAGTCTCGCT